>ERZ773109.2270-NODE-2270-length-10510-cov-10.646007_pt1 | contig 10510 bp, 12 predicted proteins | sample MGYA00580569_ERZ773109 | MGnify/ENA primary metagenome ERZ773109 (study PRJEB29015, sample SAMEA2737852) | human gut metagenome | biome: human gut; feature: human-associated habitat; material: faeces | place: China | collected 2012 ...
AAACGGTTAACTCACATGCCTTTCACGCATGCATTCACGGGTTCGAATCCCGTACGCGTCACCATTGTTTAAATAAAGTCCGAAAGGACTTCTTTTTTTATTCAAATCAATTTCAAATAGAAAAATTAGATAATAAAAATCAAGCCTAATTCATAAAATTTTGTGTCTTTCCATGAAGAACACAATTTTTGATGATTTTCCACGACAAAAAGATTGGATTTCTACAATTTTTTAAATTTTTGTTTATAATGTATTCAAGACTACCTTTCATATGTGGTCTTGTTTTTGCATATACCGTATATTATTTTTAACAGTTTGGCGGTACATGCGGTTTTGGCAGCTTTCGAATTTAGCGGGTTCGATTGCTGCTTTTTCTTTTGATAGAATCGATTCACTGGATTATCTTTAGCTCCTCTTATAGAACATCCTACAGCAAGAAACAATAGACACCTTAGATATTTATTTCCTTTTTTGGATATCTTTAAATGTTTTCCATCCTGGTCTCCTGACTGATATATATGCGGATCCAATCCTGCATATGCCACAAGTGCTTCTCTTGATTTAAATTCTTCTATATCTCCAATCTCTGCAATGATCCTTGCAGCAAGATTGGACCCTATTCCATCAATGCTTAAGATATATCTATATTCTTCTAAAGTAGAAGCAACTGTTATCATTTCATTCAATGTTTTTTCACATTCCCTCTGTGTTTCGATTACCTTATCAAGTAATATTTTAAATATTTCAACTTCTACATCATCCTTTTCACATCCGGGATATGTCTTTTTCGCAAATTCTATTATTTTTAATGCATATTCTAAAGATACCTTATGAGTATGACATGTATTTTTCTCAAGATATCTAGCAACTGTTTCAGCCTTCTTGTTCTTCAATAAATCCGGATGTGGATATTTTTTTAGGATTGTCATTGGAATATCACTGTATCCATCCTTAAATAAATCAAGATATCCCGGAAAACAGATGCTTAACTGATTTTGAAATGTAACCTTGTATTTTCTAAGATGATTCAACTGATCTTCATACAATTGATTCTTTTTCCTGAGCCAGTTATATGTTTCATCCTTCTTTTTTAGTTCCATCATTTCTTCTTTATCATAATAAACTTTTGAAATAGATATTGGATCAAGCTTATCCGTCTTCTTATTATGTATTTCTTCTTTCCGCTTTCTGGCAGATTCTAAAGGATTGATTATATATGTCTTTATACTGTTCTTACTTAGAAATCTTTCTAAAGGTTTTGTATAAACACCGGTTGCTTCAAATACGGCACATACCTTTTCATTGGTTTCAGCTTCCAGCTTCTGAATATCTTCTAGAAGTCTTTTAAATCCTTCAATATCATGATCAATTTTATTTACTTTACCAAAACGTTTATTGTTCTTGATAAAACACATGTAATGACTGTTTCCGTTGGAAACATCAATGCTTACTATTGGACCTTCCATACAGTACTTCCTTTCATTAAACAGTAGAGATAACTTCCAAATTTCTGCTCCATATTGTTTCGTTTTACATACTGACTTGATTCAATTACCGTCTTTTTAGATATAAGCTTATTCATAAACAGAAATAGGAAGAATGACGTTTTTTCTAACTGACTCAAAGGTCTAAAAAGAACTACGTCATTTCTTCTCTAAGACTTTGTTCTCATTACATGCCTGCAAAAAGAAAAAGCCAGGAATATTATATCCTGACTTGAATACCATGAATAACTAAACAAACAGTTGATTCTCTTTCAATAGAAATGATTCTTGATCTGTTCATCTACATTATACAATTCTATATTAACCAGAATACTTTTCTTCCTGGTTTCATAATACGAAAAAGGACCTCAGTTTATACTATTACTGGAATCCTTTGAAACATTAAAGTTCATTCACAATGTTATGTACCCAAATCCCCTTTTTGACTAATGTGATTCCTAATACTGCCTTAGGAATATCCACACATTGCACCAATAAGTACACATTGAATATAGGAAGATTTGTAAAACGAGTTAAACACAACGCAACCATAAACGTAAATATAAATGTATGTCCACTATCGAAGAAGAAGGTAAGCAATGTTTTTCCGCCTGCTCGCATTGTAAAGTAGCTACTATAATACAAAGAAATAATTGGAAGCATACAAGCCGAAACTCTCAACAAAGATGTTGCTAACGACTTTACTTCTATAGACGTATTGTAGATTTGTGGAATAAATGATGAACATCCAAATAAAGCTACACCAATACATAGACACATCATAAAGTTCATAAACACCATCTTCAAATCACAGTCTTTGGCATATTCAATTTCACCAGCACCAAGTCTTTGACCTACAATAATTGAAATCGAATTTCCCATCGCATAACAAATGATCATAAAGAAATTGGTTACTGTTGTTGTGATATTGATGGCAGCCACAGCCGCAAGTCCTCTTGTTGAATAACATTGAGAGATAAGTGCAATGGATATCGACCACAATATCTCATTACACAAAAGAGGCATCCCTCTTTTAACCACATTCTTAAATATATCACCAGATATCTTATCCAAACGCATCGCATCTTGTAAATATTCATTCTTATATCCCGCAGCTATATTTATACTCATTTCCACTACACGAGAAATCACCGTCCCAATTGCCGCGCCTATAACGCCAAGTCTAGGAAAACCAAAATGTCCAAAAATTAAAATGTAGTTGATACAAAAGTTCACAATAACGGCTATAACACTAGCCTTCATCGGTAAAACTGTATTCCCTGTTTCTCTTAATGAAGAAGAATATACTTGTGTAATCGCAAATGGAATCAGTCCAATCAACATAACATTCATATACTGCATGCCATAATTCAATGTTGTCAAACTATCTGTTGGATCATCATTTAAATATAAAGAAATTAATGAAGGTCCAAGTAATTTAAAAATACAAATGGCCAGTACCGAAATCAAAATACCAATCAACATTTTAATTCGAAAACAATTATGTACACCATCTCGATTTCCTCTTCCATAGAACTGTGCCAAGAATATTCCAGCCCCTGACATTGCACCAAAAACACTCACATTAAACACTTGAAACAACTGATTTGAAATAGATACACCACTCATAGATAGTGTTCCCAATTGTCCAATCATAATGTTATCTAATAAACTGGCAAGATTGGTAAACCCATTCTGTATCACAATCGGTATACATACAATCAAAACCATTCGATAAAACTTTTTATCACCAATTAACGATTTCATGCCCTTCCCCCTCTATGTAAGAAATACCGAGAACATTTAATGATTCTCGGTATTATTTTTGTAGCAACACAATGCACCTAATAAATTGGCATCATTGTTAAATTTACAAGCTTTGACAACAGGCTTCTCCAATGTAGGAAACCATTGTTTCAAATTATTCATATTTTCTTTGATACACTCAATGAGTTTAGGCTGTGCCGATATGCCTCCACCAATCAAAATTGTATCCACATCCAATAATAATTGAAGATTATTTAACATCCAAGCCAAATTTTGGCAATATTTGTTGAAATCTGCATATACTTTTTCATCATCTAAATAATCAAAAAGTTCTTTACCCGTTAAACCCGTTGCTCTTTCAAGACCATCTTTTCCAAAGCAATACGCCATGGTATTCTTAAAAGTCTTTTCCGTATCCATATGCGCATCTGAATATTCACCAGCCAATAAATGTGAACCTTCATATACCTTATGGTCAATCACTATACCCATTCCAATATAGGTACCTAAAACAACAACCAAAGCATTCTTTGAATGTATCAAATTTCCAAATCCAAGCTCTGCCCACGTTGCACAACGACCATCATTTTCAATTGTCACTTTACAATCTTTAATTTCTTCCAACCTTTCCTTTAAAGGATAATTTGAAAGAAACGCAAGCCTACCTGTAATAAAAGCTTTTGAATGATCTTTATTCAAAATTCCAGGCATACTGATCGCAATTCCAGTATATTCAAAGGGTAAATCACAAATGGATTGAACTATTTTATCCGCCGTATCCAAAGTAGGATATTCCCCTTTTTGTAGGATATTTCCCGACACATCGCATAATCCATATTTAATATTGGTTCCACCAATGTCAATCGTTAAAATCATAATTTATGCGACGTTGAAATTGTGTAACTATATAAATCGCCACGATAGTAACACATTGTATACTCCATCTTATTCTTCTTTTTATCATAAGAAACACGCTTACGGGCTAAAACCGGCTGATCCTTACGTATTTTCAATGCCAAACATATTTCTTCACTCGGATTGATGGCAGAAAACTCTTCATCTATTCTTGTCGGTGCACCAATCACTTCATAAATAGATTGTGTTTGTTCTTCCATATTCAAAGGTATATTTAAACTTAAAGGGAAATAAGACACAAAATACACCAACAATACATCATCTGCAGTACGAACTCTTCGAACACAATACATCATTTCTTCATCTAAGCCAAACAATTCTCTTGTAGCTTCATCCGGAATTTCTTTTGTGATGTGAAAAGATTTTGTTCCCGGCATTCTTCCTAAAGCTGTCATTTCATCTGTAAAACTACGGATATGTGACAATTCCTCTTTGATTTTAGGTCTGTATGTCACAAACGTACCCTTGCCACGACCACGCTTCACCATACCTTCCTGCTCTAATTCAAGAATAGCCTGTCTAGCTGTAATTCTTGAAACATCGTAAATCTCTTGAATTTCCATTTCACTGTCAACGCGATCTCCTACAGCCAAGATTCCATCTTGAATATCTTTTTTGTAGAACTCCTTAATTTGTTTATAGTAAGGAAGATGACCCGGCGTTGTATCCAACTTATGCATAATTTGATCTCCTTATAAATTTGTTATAACAATTATATGATATTTCTTCTTCGCTTGTCAATTTCAATCCATTCATCTAATGTCATTGGAACATAATCGCTGTACATACAAAAACAATTAATCAACTGACAAGGCACACCCTCCAATTGACCATCGCTGATTCTTGGATGTTTTTGTTGATGAATATACTCTTGATACGCATCCAAAAACTGCTGATCTTGGGTCGCATGAATATGTCCATGCAACATAAATGTTTTTGGATTTCCATCCTCATCTCTTCGATATTGTCCGTTATAGCACGCAATTGGATAATGAGACAACACTACTTTTCGCTTATTCTCATTTAATTCCGCATAATCTTTGATCCACACAAATCTTGAAGTATCAAAATTTTTATCATCCAAGAAACGATCGTGATTTCCACGAATCAAATAAATCTTACCCTTTAATTCATCTAAGATCTCTGTCGTTTGACTTGCGTTTCCCCAAGAAAAATCTCCCAAAACAACAACTTCATCATTCTTTCGAACTTTACTGTTCCATTGATCAATCATATATTCATTCATGTGTTCAATGTCTTCAAAGCCTCTTTGATCCATCTTTTCATTCAACGAACGATGAAAAAAATGTGTATCCGCAATATAATAACGCATCTTTTAACTCATCCTTTCAAACAGAAAATAGCGGAAAACCCGCTATTTTATCATACACGCAAATCCTTCTTGTTTAAAAGCACTTTGCGTCTTTTTCAAACTTACATAATCCGATTGAGCTTCGCCCTTATCCAATAAGCCACTTTCAATCAATGTATCTATATTTGCTGTTTTAAAATCCATTTCCAACGTCACTTCAACCTGCTTTTCTTTTAATTCAGTAGATACATGAACGCCTTCAATCGAATTATATTTATCATCCAATGAAGAATTGATCTTAGATTGAATCTGTTCAGAATTCATATCTTCTGTTATACCTAAATCTGAAAAGCTCATCGCAAACTTCTGTGTCATCTTTTGAATCTTATCCCCCTTAGCTTCAAAAGTAACTTGTTGCGAAGAATCATTCTTACAATCGATTACCTTTATTTTATTTGTCTTTTTTACTGTAACCGGTGCTTTTTCCGTTGACTTACTCTTTTGACCTGTAAGATCACTCACTTTTGTACAGCCACTCAACAACAAACATGCACACAACAAATATTGAATTCGCATAAGTATTCCCCCTTACGCAAATCATTTTATCATGAAATCAAATGTTCATCCACAAAGTTCGAAAGTTCATCCAAGCCAGCCTTAAACAACTTACTATCTTGAGCTAAACCTAAGCGGAAATAGTATTCTTTATCAAAGCAAAATCCTGGCACAAAGAAAACACCTTTTTCTGCCAATAATAATTTCGCAAATATCTCACTCTTTAACTCAAAATAATATTTCAGAAAACACACCGTACCACCACTAGGCAATACACATTCAAAATGAGGATTATCTTTAAGCCATTCATGAACAATGGTTTTATTAGATGAAATAATTTCCTTCGCTCTTAAAATCAATTCATCCTTATGCTTAAGGGCAATCCATCCCAATTTATCCACTAAAGGACCTGTAGAAATCATAGAATAATCCCTTCTCACATTGATTTGATGAATCACATATGTATTGGCTTTGATCCACCCAAGACGTAATCCGGCAAGCGAGAAAATCTTACTTAGACTCGAAGTTGAAATACCATTCTCATATAAATCACTTATAGAAGTCTCGTCATTCAACCCGCGATATACTTCATCACAAAGAATATACGTATTATATTGTTTACATAATTCAATCAATGCATTTAAAAAAACACTTTGAATATTCCGTTCCTGTTGGATTTGAAGGATTATTTAAAACAATCATTTTCGTTGAGGAATTTAAAACATCCCTAAACTTTTCCACACTCAGCTGCCAATCCATTTCATCCAATTCAACCAGATGCACCTTACACCCAAGAGATTTTGGAACATCCACAAACTGTTGGTATCCAGGAACCACACTAATGACTTCATTCCCTTTTTCTAATAAAGTATTCATGACAAGTTCATTTGCCTGCAAACACCCTTGTGCCGTTGTGATATTGTCAATTGTTCCATGCTCATATAAAGATAAGATTTCCTTTTTTAATTCAACATCCCCTGTAATTTGACCATAATCTAATGTTAAATTCGAAAGATCAAATTCTTCCAGGTCCAACAATTCTTGTAAAGTAAGTGCTTTTACACATGTATCTGTCATGTTGTAGATGGCATCATTTTCATAGTCATTCATCCATTGTTCGACTTTAAAATCTGGCAATCTCATTCGTAGAATACCTTACTCAAGAAATCCTTTGCACGATCCGACTGAGGATTCTCAAAGAATTTTTCACTCGTATTCTCTTCTACAATTTCACCTTGATCCAAGAAAACAACTCGAGTTCCTACCTTTCTCGCAAAGCCCATTTCATGTGTAACCACAACCATTGTCATACCTTGTTTACCAAGATCTTTCATTACTTCAAGTACTTCCTTGATCATTTCTGGATCTAATGCACTCGTAGGCTCATCAAACAACATAATATCTGGATTCATACATAGTGCTCTGGCAATCGCAACACGCTGTTTTTGTCCACCCGACAAGTTATTAGGATACGCGTCTTTCTTTTCTAACAATCCAACTTTATCTAAATACTCTAAAGCTGTTTTTTCAGCCTCTTCATCCGATTTGTTTAACACTTCTACCTGGGCTAACTTACAATTTTGTATAACCGACATATTCGGAAATAAATTAAAATGTTGGAAGACAAATCCCATACGATTTCGTTGTGCACGAAATTTCTTTTCATCATCCGGATTCATCCATTCGTTATCCATATAAATTTTACCTGTATCCACATGCTCCAAGCCATGAATACAACGTAATAATGTACTTTTCCCTGAACCACTCGGACCAATCAACGAGATAATATCGCCTTTATTGACTTCTAAGTTCACATTTTTTAGGGCATGTGTTTTATTAAAATTTTTTGAAACATTCTCTACTCTAATCACTTACAGCCAACCTCTTTTCCACTTTATTTCCAATACAAGAAACGATACATGTCATAATCAAATAGAATATTGCCGCTAACATATATGGCGACATAACATCATAATATTCAGCCCCAATGATTTGAGCTCCCTTTAAAAGTTCCACTGCACCGATACAACTAATCAAAGAACTATCTTTGATCAATGTGATAAACTCACTAATCAATGGTGGTACCACACGCTTAAATGCTTGGGGTAAAATGACAAGTTTCATTGTCTTCCAACTTGATAATCCCAATGTTTCACAAGCTTCCCATTGTCCTTTATCAACCCCATTGATTCCTGAACGTAACAATTCAGTTTGATATGCGCCCGAATTAATACTTAAAGCTATCATACCAATTACGATAGGATTGATTCTTAATACATCGCCTGTAAATGCCGTATAAATCGATGGAATAACAGAGAAAATAATCAAAATCTGTAGAAGCAATGGGGTTCCACGAATGATTGTGACATACACAAACGCTATAGCTCTAGGCACCTTATGTTTACTTCTTCTGCCACTAGCTCCAAGAATTCCAAGGACTAAACCAATTAAAAGGGAAAGCGCTGCAATCGCAACCGACAACAGCGCACCCTTTGCCAAATAGAGTATATTCTCTAATGTAAATACCTGATCAATCGCAACAAACATACACTTTCCTCACTTTTCCTTTACTTTGTTTCTAATGGAGATAAATCATATTTTTTACACAACTTAGCATAATCATCACTAGCCAAGAATTTCTTAATACATGTATTCATCTTCTTAATCATATCTGTGTTACCTTTTTTCGCAATGATATAGTTTTGTTCATCCATTAAAGATTCATCTAACATTTTAAACTCGCCACTCTTTACATAGTTTTTAGCTACACCCAAGTCAACGATAGCTGCATCATATTGATTTGCACTTAATGCGTTCATAATATCTTGTACATTCTTTAATCCAGTTACTTTGGCATCCTTAACTTCTTTTGCGGCAGCCTCACCAGTAGCTCCTGTTTGAGCAACTAAAGATTTACCTTCTAAATCAGCAGTCGATGTGATATCTGAATCTTTTGGAATCACAGCAACCTGGCTTGATCCTAAGTATGGATCTGACCATTCTACTTTACGTTTTGAATCATATGTAAATCCTGAAATACCCACATCAATTTGATCACCTTGAAGTTGTGTAATGATATTGTCAAAGTCCATCTTCTTCATTTCTAACTTATAAGTTACGCCTTCTTCATCACTTAGATATTCTTCAAAACACTTCATCATATCTGGGTCAAATCCGACGATGTCACCTTTTTTATTTTCCGATTCATAAGGAGCATAATCTGGAGAAATCCCCACAGTAATTGTTTTTACATCCTCTGATTCACTTGAACATCCTGCCATTGTCAATGCGGTTAAAGCCGCCATACCTAATTTAATAATTTTTTTCATTTTATATTCCTACCTTTCTTCATGTGTAAATCAAAAATTATTCTATATCGTCGATCACTTTCCATTCACACACACCCTTTCTAATAAAAAAAACGCCCAAATATATTGGACGTTATATACGCGGTACCACCAAAATTCCATCTGCCTATACAGATGACACCTCATTCTTAACGCGAATTCACGATTTAGCCTCAAACCTTCGACTAAATAACTCCAAGACACGTTCCAAAAGATTTCTCAATAACTTGCACCTACCGTTATCTCTCTTAAGAAAAATTACTTTTGTACTTCTTCTCTTCTTTGTTTATGTAAATCATTATATTCGTTTTCTGAAAACTTGCAAGATAAAAATGAAATTATTTTACATTTATTTACAAATAATAAATTATCATTCTTTTTGTAACCATCTGCAAATATCAATAACTTGAATACCTTGATAATCATATGTTTCATGACGTGTTCTGGCAACGATCAACTTGGGATAAGCATCTTTTATTGCAAGTAATGGTGTGTATTCTCTTTCAAATGTTTTTTCATCCGAAATATTATCACTTACTTGAATATATATTTGTGTATCACGTTTCTTGGCAACAAAGTCGATTTCTTTTTTATACAGTTTGCCAACATATACTTCATAACCTCTTCTACGTAGCTCTAAATAAACAATGTTTTCGTATACTCTTCCATAGTCCATATTTCGTGTACCATTTACTGCATAACGAAAAGAAGAGTCACAAAGATAATACTTACTATTATTGGTTAGATACTTTTTCCCTTTCAAATCATAACGTTTAGCCTCATAAAATAGAAAAGCATTTTCTAAGTAACCAATATATTTTGAAACAGTCTTTCTTGTTATTTCGCTTTGGTCATTCTTTAAAGTTTTACAGATATTGTTTGGAGAAAGCAAGTTTCCAATGTTATCCATCATAAATTCGGATATATTCGTGAATTCTAGTTTATTTCTTATCTTATACTTTTCAACTAAATCTCGAATAAGAATTGTTGAATAGATATCTCGCACATAGTCATATTGTCGATCTTCTGTTTTATAAACATAAGCTCCTGGCATACCTCCAGTTTTGACATATTTATCAAAAGCATCATCATATCCATCTGTGATTTTATAATAAGTTAGATATTCCTTA
>ERZ773109.2283-NODE-2283-length-10460-cov-4.917444_pt1 | contig 10460 bp, 11 predicted proteins | sample MGYA00580569_ERZ773109 | MGnify/ENA primary metagenome ERZ773109 (study PRJEB29015, sample SAMEA2737852) | human gut metagenome | biome: human gut; feature: human-associated habitat; material: faeces | place: China | collected 2012 ...
CCGACACTGCGAATATGTCGGGACACGGGCGCACACTGTGCGCCCCTACGGAAGAAAAAATCCTCTGCCGTTCCCCATTTTCGAAGCGGTCGCCGGTCTCTGGTCTGCGCCAGACTATCTTAGGAAAGGGGTGATTCACAAGAGGGTGGAAACCTTGGTGTCTACCCTCTTGTGCCCCTGCCGGGCAGGCAAGATTTCGTTCGCTTCTCAAGCGCAAATGCCCCGAATGGCAACCATTCATCAAAATCCCGTTTATATCGCAAAACAAAGGAGAAACCACAATGAAGAACAAAAAAGCACTGTTAAGCGCCGTATTTGCGGCATTCATGCTCCTGTCCGCCTGCGGCGGCAGCACCCAGAAGGACACCTCCGCGCAGGACAGCAGCACCACCTCTCAGGTCGCTTCTGCGTCCGATATGACCGATGTCGAGGACGTTGTTGAGGACGGCATGACGCCGATCACCGGCGACAAAGTGAAGGACGGCACCTATGATGTAACCGTCGATTCCAGCTCCAACATGTTCAACGTTACCGCGTGCGAGCTGACCGTCAAGAACGGCGAAATGACTGCTAAGATGCACATGGGCGGTACCGGTTATCTGTACGTCTACATGGGCACCGGCGAGGAGGCTGCCGCTGCCGAGGAGGCCGACTACATTCCGTTCACCGAGGAAGCCGACGGCACACACAGCTTTACCGTTCCGGTTAAGGCGCTCGATGAGGGAATTGACTGCGCAGCCTTCAGCAAGAAAAAGGAGAAGTGGTACGACCGCACCCTGGTGTTCCGCGCGGACTCTTTGCCGGCAGACGCACTGGCAGACGGCGTAATGACCACCGCTGAGAGCCTGTCTCTCGCAGACGGCACCTACACCGCTGACGTAACGCTTTCCGGCGGCTCCGGCCGTGCAAGCGTGGAATCTCCCGCAGCGCTGACCGTTTCGGGCGGCAAGGTGACGGCTAAGATCATCTGGAGCAGCAAAAACTACGATTACATGAAGGTAAACGACGAAAAGTACGATGCTGTGATCGAAAATGAGCACTCCACGTTTGAAATTCCGGTTGCAGGCTTTGACTGGGCGATGCCGGTCGTAGCCGACACCACCGCAATGAGTGAGCCGCACGAGATCGAGTACACGCTGCGTTTTGACTCTGCGTCCATCGCTCCGGCAGCAAAATGAGAAGAATTACAGCATGGTGCCTGAGTGCGGCACTGCTGCTCGGCGGTCTGTCCGGCTGCGGAACTGCCCGGCAATCGACCGCACAGACGCAGGCGGCGGTCTCGTGGAGCGACATGCAGCCGACCGACAGCGTGGATTTGGAGTATGCCGAGTGCTTCTCGGTCGATCACTATGACGGCGGCTATTCGCTCATTACCGTGAAGGACGACGCACGTTATCTGGTCGTTCCGGAAACTGCGTCCGTGCCGGACGGTCTGGACGCGGATATTACGGTGCTGCAGCAGCCGTTGGACAGCATTTATCTGGTTTCCTCAAGTGTCATGGACCAGTTCGTTGCACTGGATGCGCTGGACAGCATTTCACTGTCCGGCACCAGGCAGGACGGTTGGTACATCGACGAGGCCAAGCAGGCGATGGCGGACGGCAAGATCACCTATGCGGGCAAGTACAGCGCGCCGGATTACGAGACCATCTACTCCGCTGACTGCAATCTTGCTATTGAGAATACCATGATCTACCATACGCCCGAGGTCAAGGAGCAGCTCGAAAAGCTGGGTATTCCGGTGTTTGTCGAGCGTTCCAGCTACGAGCCGCACGCGCTCGGCCGCATGGAGTGGATCAAGGTGTACGGTACGCTGCTCGGCTGCGAGGACAAGGCGGAAAAGCTGTTTGCGGATAAGGTTGACGGCATTGTGGATATCCTGCAGAAGCCGGCAGCCGGCAAGACGGTTTCGTTCTTTTACATCACGTCGAACGGTGCGGCAAATGTTCGCAAATCCACGGATTATATCGCGGAAATGATTAGTCTGGCAGGAGGAAAATACATTTTTGACGATCTGACAGACGATACGGCAAAGTCCACCGTCAACATGCAGATGGAGAGTTTTTACGCCGGAGCCAAGGACGCGGACGTGATGATCTACAACGCCACCATCGACAGTGAGCTGCGGACGCTTGACCAGTTGCTGGAAAAAAGCCCGCTGCTTGCGGACTTCAAGGCCGTGAAAACCGGCAATGTGTGGTGTACGGAGAAGAACCTGTACCAGTCCACAATGGAACTGGACGAGCTGATCCGTGACTTCCATACCGTTATTGCAGACGGCGATCCGTCCACCCTGAAATACTTACACAAACTGTCCTGAAAGGAGAGGATTTCCCATGAAACCGCAGCCTAAAATGCGTTATGCGGGCGCGTTTGCCGTGCTTCTGGCACTGCTGGCCGTGCTGTTCGTGTGGAATGTCAACTCGGGCAGCCTGCACCTGTCCGTCCGAGAGGTCGCGCAGATTCTGCTGACGCACAGCGGCGACAATGCGGTCATCGTGTGGGAGATTCGTCTGCCGCGTATCTTCGCGGCCATTCTGCTCGGCGGTGCGCTGTCGGTCTCCGGCTTTCTGCTGCAGACCTTTTTCGCCAACCCGATCGCGGGACCGTTCGTGCTGGGTATTTCCTCGGGCGCCAAGCTGACGGTCGCGCTGACGATGATAGGCGCGCTGTCCTGCGGGCGTGTGCTCGGCTCTGCCGTCATGATAACAGCCGCCTTTGCGGGAGCCATGCTCTCGATGGGCTTTGTGCTGCTCATCGCGCAGCGCGTGCGGCAGATGCCGCTGTTGGTCGTGAGCGGTGTGATGATCGGTTATATCTGCTCGGCGGTGACGGATTTCGTCATTACCTTTGCCGAGGATTCCAATATTGTCAACCTGCATAACTGGTCGATGGGCAGCTTTTCGGGCATTTCCTGGGACAATATCCGCGTGATGACGCCGGTCGTGCTCGCGGCGCTCGTGTGCGTGTTCCTGCTGTCCAAGCCGATCAGCGCGTACCAGCTCGGAGAGGGGTATGCCCGCAGTATGGGCGTCAACATCACCGCGTTCCGCGTGGTGCTGATCCTGCTGTCGAGCGTGCTCTCGGCGTGTGTAGCGGCGTTCGCCGGACCGATTTCGTTCGTCGGCATCGCGGTTCCACATCTTGCGAAAAGCCTGTTCGGCACGGCAAAACCGATCCTGATGATACCGGCGTGCTTTCTCGGCGGTGCGGGATTCTGTCTGCTGTGCGATCTCATCGCGCGGACGGTGTTTGCACCGACGGAGCTGAGTATCAGCACCGTGACAGCTTTGTTTGGTGCGCCGGTCGTCATCTATATTATGGTGCATCGGAAGTCCTCCAGAGGGTGAGTCTGCGTCCTCACGCAGAGGGAGTGGGAGCCAACCCTTGGCTTGGGGACCAAAAGGATAGACACCAAGGTTTCTATCCTCTTGGAACTCCAGTTTCCTATTGTTAGATAGTCTGGCGCATACCAGAGACCGGCGACCGCTTCGAAAAGGGGAACGACAGAGGATTTTTTCTTCCGTAGGGGAGCACAGTGTGCTCCCGTGTCGAAACCTATATGCAGTGCCAGATTCCTTGCTGCTACACAGGCGGTTCAATCAGCGCAGGCGCGGCATGACAGTGCCGCGCAAGTCGTTAGCCTGGAGTATATAGACAGCACCTGCGGATTTATCGGTTTGGTATAATCTATCTGCGCAGGTGTTGTCTGGAATAACGCGTAAAAGAGTTGCGCGACACGGTTATGTCGCGCCCAGCGTAGAGTAGCCCGCATGTGTAGCAGTATGTTATCTGTGAACTGCGAAAAGGCGGAGAAAGACACGCAAAAGTAACCCGACTGTCGTTCCTTTGCGAGTCTCAGCTCTGCAAATTTCGCCGTGCTATCCCAAAAGGAAACGGGATTCATAAGGGTGGAAACCTTGGTGTCCACCCTTATGCCCTTCGCTGTGGGCACGGCGCCCCTGCCGGGTAGGCAAGATTCTCTTGCTTCGTAAGCAATCATGTTAAAGAAGAAGGTACAAAATGTCCCATCCTTTTGTCGAAACAAAAGAAATGACCGTCGGCTACCGCGGTGTGCCGCTCATCCGAGACATCGCCCTGAGTGTTCACCGCGGTGAGATTTTAACGCTCATCGGTCCGAACGGCTCGGGTAAATCGACCATCCTCAAAAGCCTCATTCGTCAGCTGGCGCTCATCGGCGGTACGGTGTATCTGGACGGCAAATCGCTGCAGACCCTGCCCGAGCGTGATCTTGCGCGCACGATGTCTGTGCTGCTCACCGAGCATGTGCGGCCGGAGCTGATGACCTGCTGGGATGTGGCGGCTGCAGGCCGCTATCCGTACACCGGACGGCTTGGTCTGCTCAGCGACGAGGACCGCGCCAAGGTGGACGAGGCGCTTGCGCTTGTCGGCGCGGATGAGCTTGCCGACCGCGATTTTTCCTGCATCAGCGATGGACAGCGGCAGCGTGTGCTGCTGGCCCGCGCCATCTGCCAGGAGCCGGAGGTCATTGTGCTCGATGAGCCCACCTCCTTCCTCGACATTCGCTACAAGCTGGAACTGCTGACCGTGCTCAAGCAGCTGGTGCGCGAAAAGCAGGTGGCGGTCATTCTCTCGCTGCATGAGATTGATCTGGCGCAGAAGCTGTCCGACCGGCTCATCTGCGTTCACAACGGCAGAATTGAGCGCTGCGGCACGCCGGAGCAGGTATTCACCGGCGACTACATCCGCACCCTGTATGACCTCGGGCGCGGCACTTATAACGAGCAGTTCGGCAGTCTGGAGCTCGAGCGGGTGACAGGCGAGCCGCGCGTGTTCGTTATCGGCGGCGGCGGAAGCGGAACGGCACTGTACCGCAGGCTGCAGCGGCGCGGCATTCCGTTCGCGGCGGGCATTCTGCCGGAGAACGATGTAGAGCTGCCGACGGCTCGTGCTCTGGCGGTCGAGACCGTCACCGAGCGGGCGTACCAGCCAATCGGCGAGGACGCTTACGCGCGTGCACAGGCGCTTGTACGGCAGTGCGGAAATGCGGTCTGCTGTCTGGATTTGTTCGGTCCGGTCAACGAAAAAAACCGCGTGCTGCGCGACTGGGCACAGCAGGAGGGGCTGCTGCGGAGCAAATTGGAATTGGAAAATATTACATGATGATCGCCTGAAATGTTGCTCAAAACGCAATGTTGTGGTAAAATAGCCAATAATGCCAATGGTGACAGGGAAGGTTCCGCCCGGTCACCGGTGAGAGCAACCACTTTGTCACAGGAAAGTGATAACATGGCAAGAAAGCAACAAAAACGACATAACAGAGGCAGCGATCGGCGGAAAACCGCCCATGCACATCGCAGTACGCGGCATATGCAGCCGGTAAGAACGCAGAAAACGGTCAGACGCCGTCTGCCCGAGGCGGAAGTGCGCCGCAGACAGCGGGCACGCCGTCGGCAGTTTGCGCTGCTCGGGCTGGCAGTCCTGCTCATTGTGCTTATTTTCGCCTTTCGGCATTTGATCAGCACACCGCAGCAGAGCGGTGCGGACGGTGATACCGGCAATTCCGGCACGAGCGCGACCGAGGAGGTCAAGCAGGTAGCCAAGGCAGTGAATGTCTATCAGTCGGTTATGTATTATCAGCCGGTGGTGCAGAAATATGCCGAGCAGAACGGCATTCCGGAGTACACGGATGTACTGCTGGCCATCATGCAGGTGGAGAGCGGCGGCAAGCTGACCGACATCATGCAGTCCTCCGGCAGCGCCGGACTGCCGAACGATTCACTCGAGGAGGAGAGCTCGATCCGGCAGGGCTGCACCTATTTTGCACACCTGCTGAGCAAGGGCAAATCGCTGGACTGTGATCTGGACTGCATCATTCAGGCGTATAATTACGGCAGTGGTTTCCTCGATTACGCGGCCAAGTTCAGCGGTGTGTACAGCACCGAGCTGGCTGAGAAATTCGCGGAGAAGCAGTCCGGCGGCAATACCATCCAGTATGATAACCCGATGGCAGTTCAGGAAAACGGCGGCTGGCGGTATGCCTACGGCAATATGTTCTATGCCCGTCTGGTTAAGCAGTATTTGATCGAGTGATTGTATTTTACGCTCTGTTTGGACAAAACTACTTGACAAACCGCCTGTAAAAAGCTATACTTATCCCACAGCTTAGAGTATTTAAACCGCAGGAAAAGGAGGAAATCACCGTGCGTGCAGTTCGAATGGGAATGTGCATGATGTGTGGTTCTGCTCGTTTTTCTGCGAAGCAGCCGTAAGGCTGAAACGCATAGGCGGGCCGCTTTTCATGCGGCTGATACAGAAAACGGGCGGAAAGCAGAAACCTGCTTTCCGCTTTTCTTTTGAAAATGTAAGGAGGAATGAATGTGGCACAGGATGTGATCGTCCGGATTCAGGGTCTGAACAAGACCTTTCACGGCAGAGCCGGAACGGTAGTTGCGCTGAACGGTATCGACCTTGATATCTATCGCGGCGAGATTTTCGGCATTATCGGTCTTTCGGGCGCAGGCAAGTCCACACTGGTACGCTGTATCAACTTTTTGGAGAAGCCCACCGAGGGCACGGTAACGGTGGATGGACAGGAGCTTGGAAAGCTGAGCAAAAAGCAGCTTTTGGAGGCCCGCCGGTCGATGGGTATGATCTTCCAGCAGTTCAACCTGCTGCAGCAGAGAACCGCACTGCAGAATATCTGTTTTCCGCTGGAGATTGCGGGAACGAGCAAAGCCGATGCGGAAAAGCGGGCGCGTGAGCTGCTTGAGATCGTCGGCCTGTCAGACCGTGCGGATAACTATCCGAGCCAGCTGTCCGGCGGTCAGCAGCAGCGTGTGGCGATTGCACGAGCACTTGCGACCAACCCGAAAATCCTGCTGTGCGACGAGGCGACAAGCGCACTCGACCCGACGACAACGCGCTCCATTCTCGCGCTGCTCAAGGAGATCAACAAGACGCTCGGCATCACCATCATCGTTATCACGCATGAGATGGCGGTCATCGAGGAAATCTGCCAGAGAGTTGCGATTATTGATTCCAGCCGTATTGCCGAGGTCGGCACGGTGGACGAGGTGTTCACCCGACCGAAATCCGCAATGGCCAAGCAGCTTATCTATCCGGACGGCAAGCGCAATTCTCTTGCGACCGGCAAGCGGTATTGCCGCATTGTGTTTGACGGCAATTCGTCGTTCGAGCCGGTGGTATCCAACATGGTGCTCGAGTGCAAGGCGCCGGTCAATATTATGTTCGCGGACACCAAGAACATGGATGGCAAGGCTTACGGTCAGATGATCCTGCAGCTTCCCGAGGACGAACGAGCGGCAAAACGCGCACTGGCGTACCTCGAAACCCAGAACGTACACGCAGAGGAGGTAGCCGATTATGCTTCCGTTTAATGTTTGGGCGCAGAGCCTTTGGGAAACCCTGTATATGGTCATTGTTTCGACCGTTATCTCGTATGCGATCGGTCTGCCGCTCGGTCTGACGCTGGTTGTTACCGATAAGGATGGTATCCGTCCGATGCCGATCGTCAACACGGTTCTGGGCGTGGTTGTCAATATCCTGCGCTCTATCCCGTTCCTGATTCTTGCCGTTATGATTACGCCGGTTACGCGCGCGATCGTCGGCAAGGCCATCGGCACCACTGCGATGATCGTTCCGCTGACCTTTGCGGCAGCACCGTATGTAGCCCGCATGGTTGAATCCTCCATCAAGGAGGTGCCGTTTGGTGTGATCGAAGCCGCACAGTCCATGGGTGCAAGCCCGTGGCAGATCGTGTGGAAGGTGCTCGTGCCGGAGGCAAAGCCGTCCCTGATGGTCGGCGGCGCGATCTCGGTCGTTACCATCCTCGGATATTCCGCGATGGCAGGCTTTATCGGCGGCGGCGGTCTGGGTACCGTAGCCGTAAACTACGGCTATAACCGCTATAATTTCCCGATCATGCTGGTAGCGGTTATCATTATCGTTATCGTTGTTCAGATTTTCCAGGAGGTCGGCATGCGTCTTGCACACCATCTGGATAAGAGAAACAGATAATCGTTTTTCATTCTCAATTTTATTTTGTTATCATTAAAAATGATATATATCAGAAAAGGAGCGAATTCCCATGAAGAAGACAATCGCAGCAATCCTGGCAGGCGCCCTGTGCCTGACCGCCCTGACCGCTTGCGGCGGCAGCAAGACCGACAGCGCTGCAGCTGACAGCAGCAGCGCAGCAGCAGGCGACGACAAGACGATCACCGTTGGCGCTACCCCGACTCCGCACGCAGAGATCCTGAATGCGGCAAAGGACGCACTCAAGGCTGAGGGCTACACCCTGAATGTTGTTGAGTTCACCGACTATGTGCAGCCGAACACCGCACTGGTTGACGGTGATCTGGATGCAAACTACTTCCAGCACACCCCGTACCTGAACAACTTCAACAAGGAGAACGGCACGGATCTGGTTTCTGCATTCGATATGCACTACGAGCCGTTCGGCATTTACGCCGGCAAGACCGCTTCCATCGAGGAGCTGAAGGACGGCGCTTCCATTGCCATCCCGAACGACGGCTCCAACGAGACCCGCGCACTGCTTCTGCTGCAGGATGCCGGTCTGATCAAGCTGAAGGACGGCATTGACCCGACCTCCGATGCTACCAAGCTGGATATCACCGAGAACCCGAAGAACCTGGACATCCAGGAGATCGCTGCAGAGCAGCTGCCGCGTTCTCTGGCAGACGTTGACCTTGCTGTTATCAACGGCAACTATGCACTGCAGGCAGACCTGAACGCCGCTGAGGACTCCCTCATCACCGAGAACCCGGACTACGCTAAGGTCTATGTAAACGTAGTTGCTTGCCGTTCCGGTGAGGAGAACAGCGACAAGATTCAGGCGCTGAAAAAGGCGCTGCAGAGCGACGACGTTAAGAAGTACGTTGACGAGACCTATAAGGGTGCAGTCGTAACCGTATTCTAAAACAACCCGATAAAACAAAAACCGAGGCGGATGCCTCGGTTTTTGTTTTGCCTGTTACTGTACATTCAGCGTAAACGCCGGATTTTCGGCGGCCGCGTCCGCCAGCACGCGGAGCACCAGCTCGCCGTAATTGCCGAGATGTACGACCAGCATCTCCGGGTGCCGCAGCGTGAGCCGCGCCGCCGGATAGGCGGTCAGCAGGTCGTACAGCGCGTCCAGATTGCGGCCGTAGTCGGCGGGAAAGCCGCACACCTTGGTCAGCACATCGTGCAGCTGCTCGCGCGTGTACAGCGTTTCCGCGTCCAAAAGCAGTTCTTTCATTCTCATTTCCCCCAAAATTGAATTATTGTAAAAGCTATTCTGTGATTTCCTCAAAACTCTCGTAATGGTCGGCGGTGTAGTAGATTCGGCCGTCGTCCGCGTAGACCAGCCGTTCCGCGCCGCGCTTGTCGGCTCCGCGGGTGTTGAGGTCGCACTCGTGATAGCTGCCGTCCGGCAGGGTGCCCTCGTAGTTGCCAAACCGGTCGCCGCCGATCGAGCAGCCGGGTGCATACGGCTCGAGCGAGCCGCCCTGCCAGCCGAGTGCCTGCGCCTGCTTTTTCGTGATGTAGTTGGAGGGTAAGTGCCCGTATTCGGTCAGATAGGCGGAAACCTCGTCCTTGCTGTCGTACTGCCCATCCTCGGTGACGGAAACAGCGGAAGCGCTGTCCGAGGTGATGATGGCGGTCGGTCCGTCCGCCCCGCCGATGATGCCGATTTGACCGGCGCAGCCGGTCAGCGTGCCGAACGCCAACAGCAGGGACAGCCATAAAGCGGTTAATTTTTTCATATTCTGTTACTCCTTCGCCGTAGGATAGAACAGCACGAACAGATCGTGGTACAGATTGCGTCCGTCACCGCTCTTGATGGCGCGCAGCTTGCCGTTGACGAACACATAGCCGTCCGTATTCACGCCGATCGAGTTGCCGTTCTGGAAGGTCACGGTCAGGCGGTTGGCAGTCAGCTTGTTCTGGCTGGGCTTGATAAAGTGCGGATAGGCGGTGTAGGTTTGCTCACTGAGAAGCTGTATGATAGCGGTTTTCTGGTTGTCGTCGGTTTGTGGTACCTCCACGTCATTCTCGGTGAGGGTGATGGTGGATTGCGGTCCGGTTTCCGCGATGTCGGAAAAGTCCTGGCTGTAAACGTGGGTATAGATCAAACGTCCGGTGGCGAACAGCAGCAGAAGCAGCAGCGTGCCGCAGATGGCCAACACGAGCGAAACGGTTTTTCGCATGGGAAATTAACTCCTTTGGGTTTTATATAAAACAGGTTGTTGATTGTGAACGGTAGGTTTTTTGCCTGAAATCAAGCGGGGCGCGGCGGGGCAAGAGGGTAGACACCTACGGTTTCTACCCTCTTAACTCCTACTTCCTTTTGGGAGGGTCTGGCGCAGATTACCGACATGTGACCGCTGCGAGATAGGGGAACGGCAGAGGATTTTTTCTACCGTAGGGGAGCACAGTGTGCTCCCATGTCG
>ERZ773109.2286-NODE-2286-length-10451-cov-11.022701_pt1 | contig 10451 bp, 8 predicted proteins | sample MGYA00580569_ERZ773109 | MGnify/ENA primary metagenome ERZ773109 (study PRJEB29015, sample SAMEA2737852) | human gut metagenome | biome: human gut; feature: human-associated habitat; material: faeces | place: China | collected 2012 ...
TTGACAACATTGATGTCTATTTAGTGCATAGGGTCGTTAGATGGGTACTCACATTTGATTATCATCCACACGCGATTGATTCAACTGCAGTGTTAATAATGAGTTCATGTGTAGACAAAGACCATAGAATACTTGTGGTTGAATTTCTCTTTGAAGCTCATTTTTACAGTCATCCATAATTTTAGATACCATACGAATAATTTTTGGATCCACAATCTTAGACAATTGCTCCGTATCATATTCATCATTAAAACTACGATAATAATTATATTTTTTAAACAACGTTGTGACATGATTATTAATAATATTATGAATGGTATCCGTATTAATACCACGCTTTGACAATTCATTATATTGACTACGAATTTCTGCATATAAATCAGGTGTATCATGATACCTAATAAATTGAGATTCCTCATGACAATCATAGATAAATAACATCTGAGCCCCTAATTGTTCATATAGATCTGTTGATTGCGTTCTAGCTCGAATCAAACTCTTTTGAACCTCATTGTTTAAATCTGAAAGTGTGACTTCAATATTAGAACTTGGATCATCCATGACACGAACACACGCAGTTGCGCATGCTCTTTTGATTTCCATCTCCAATCCTTTTAAATTTAAAGGAAAGTCTGTTAATAATAAAGCCTCTAAAATCTCGCGCTTTACTTCAATATTCTTCTTGGCATTATTAGCCTCAATCATAAAGAAATAATTGATTAATTCTAGTTTTTCACTTAGTGGACGACTCGCTAAATCTGGCAATTGAATAACCATAGACATTCTTTGGCTAAACTCGTTATATCCATTCGGACCACATGATAATACTAAGAATGTGGAGTTGGCATCTATAAAATCACTACGATCTTCACTAAACAACAATCCAGATTCTAAAAACTCCGATAATCGACTCTTTTCTGTTGAATTCAACAATTCAGCATTGTCAATAAACAACAGCCCTCCACGACTTTTCGCAAATAAAGAGTCTTCAATATTCTTTGGACTAAACAGTTTTTCATCCAATTCCTCAATATTATTTTTGTAGTGGCGACAATTTATTTTATAAATCGGTGCACTCTCACTGAATACACCCGCTTCTTTACCATATAAATATAGTGTATACACAAAGTGAGTGGTTCCACTTCCAGGTTTTGCGGTAACCAAAACATTTAAACTATTATTTGGATATAAAATAGCTGCTTTGGCAACCTGCAATGCATTGGCAAGACTTCCATCTGTACCAATCATCACTCTACCTACTGTATTTAATTCATTACCTGCTTCTTTTTGTGGTAAATAATATAATACAGGTCGAGTATTTGTCTTTTCCAAACGTTCATCTTTAACCAATTCATTTAATAAGGTCGAAACGTTCGATCTTTGTAGCTGAAAATATTCCGCAATTACCTTCGTGCTAATTCCATCCTTAAAGTCCGAATTGGTCATCAATTGTTTCTGTATAAATTCAAATACACTCTCTTTTGTCGTTTTCATCTTCTACACTCCATTATTCGTTTGAATTATACACTATTATACACAAAAGAAAAAGCCTACAAAAGTAGACTAATTCTGCATATGAACCATTTCTTCTTCAATCGTTGGATAAGAAATAAGTGTTTCACCATCTAAATCCTCATTAAACATATTCACACCACTGATCTGACGATTATTGTATGTCGTATAATAGTAAATTCCATTTCTTAAGTCGCAACAAGACGTATAAATTGTATATTCATACTTTCCTGGTTCCACTTCACAAAGACCTTTTTGTTGTTCCACACTACCAATAATGTGGAAATATTGACTTAAATCATTCTTATCACTCGTCGCATTGGCTCTTGTATAGGCAACACGCACAAATCTTGATCCACTCGATAAATCACCCGGAAGTCCCATAGCTCCAAAACCACGTGAATAAGCAGTTAAATCCAATCCAAAGTTATTTTCAGGCTGTTTGTTTGATAAATACATATAGTCATTCAAGCGGAACAACTGCATAGGTAATGGCGGATTGTTTGTCAAAACATGCGTAGGATTATCATATACATGCATACCATCTTCCATACACTCCACGACAATGCTTTCATTTTCATCACTGATCATATAGTGTAATTCAGCTACTGGAAAGTGTTCATTAAATGGTGTGGCACAAACATTTGTATTTTCTAATACGACTCTTGCCTCTTTGACACTTGCACATTGCAACAAGATCCAAGGAATAAATTCAAAGGCAGCCACATTGTTCATGCCTTCCTTGACTTCATAAAACTTTGCATTCCCAACAAAGTTTAATCCAGCCATTCCCAAGCCTTTCTCATTCATGGCATCATAATATAATGGATACTCTTCAAATACATGAGCCATTCCAATCAGAGCATAATGACTTTCATGTTGTTCTAAATGTCTAAAATGAAAATCATAATTGCGTGGCGCAACAGCTACTTGTTCTCCATATGAAAATTCATAATCTAAATTCCTTCCAAAAAACTGATTAAAGCTTAATGCGGTACACATTAAAATCATCTCCTTCTACTTAGTAGCTTAACACAAACTACACAAAGATTACACACATAATAATGTACAAATCAAAATATGTGTTCATTGCGTTAAATTCAAAAAAACTATATATTTTAAGTGTCATAAGAAATGCCTTATCTTATGATTAACCCTTTGGAAAATTATTCAACCCTATAAACTCAAGATACATTTTTATCTTAATAATTTTCCTCTCCCTAAAGCAATGTCAAGCCCGGACATTGCTTTTTATTTTACCTAAAAGAAAAAAGCCATAAGTTTCCCTATGACTTAAAATGCGAATACAATTCCTACAACCGCACTAGCTACAATAAACCAGATTGGATGTAATTTAGGTTTATACTTACTCAATGCCAACAATATGAATAGACAAATAAACTGCTTCCAATGAAATGTTGAGAAAGTATAATCACCAAATAAAGTTGTCACCAAAATATCAATGGTAGCCACGGCAATAAAGGCAACTACAGCTGGTTTCAATCCGGCAAAGATTTGTTGAACTAGTTTTGCTTCTTTAAATTTCTCTAAGAAATTGGCAATGATACAAATAACAATCAAACTTGGTAATACCAGACCAAGTGTTACCACAATCGAACCTAATACACCATATTGACTAAAGCCTACATAACTAGCCATATTGACGCCCATTGGACCTGGTGTAGATTCACTAACCGCAATCATTGTGGATAGATCACTCATAGTATACCAGCCATAACGAACCCCAATCTCTCTTAAGAAAGGAATAGTCGCAAGGCCTCCTCCTACCGCAAATAGTCCGGTTTTAAAAAATTCTAAAAACATCAACAACAATTTAGGCATTCTTCTTTAACCACCCTATTCTAGAAAAGACAACACCCGCAATACCAGCACCAATCACAAGTAACACCGTAGATACTTTAGTAAACATCGCAAAAATAAGAGCTACCGCAAAAATCAAGAAACCAATCTTATTTTTAATATTGCCCTTCCCTAATTTTAATACCGCATTGATCATCAACATACATACAGCTACACGAATTCCATTTAGGGCATGTTGTACAATGGCTAAACTTGAAAAGTTTGTGATCAAACCTGCAATCACACTAATAATGATGATGGATGGAGTAACTACACCTAGAGTAGCTGCAATCGCTCCTGGAACTCCGGCTTGATAGTATCCAATAAAAGTGGATGTATTGACCGCAATAACACCAGGTGTACATTGTCCAATCGCATAATAGTCCATGACTTCATCTTCTGTAGCCCAATGATATTTTTCAATAACTTCCTTTTGAATCATTGGCAACATGGCATATCCACCACCAAAAGTAAATAGACCCATCTTAAACCAAGAAACATATAATTGAATGAGTTTCTTCATTTTACTCTCCTTTTAATACAAATTTTTCAATGACTTCACAAACAGCACCTTCTTCACAAGTAGCCGTTGTAATATAGTCGCAATCCGGCTTGATACCTGGTGCTGCATTTTGTACACCCACACCTAAGCCAGCATCCTTAATCATGGATAAATCGTTATAGTTATCCCCAATCGCAATCGTATCCTGAATATCAATATGTAATAGATTGGCTAGTTTTTTTAGTCCAGCCCCCTTATTTACACCTTTATGGTTAAATTCAATATAACGATTACTTGAATATGAAACATCCATATCATACGTAATATCCTTTAGATCACGATCAATGCTTTGAAGATACTCAAAATCGGTATTTGTATATAATACTTTTACAATTTCTTGCCCCTTTAAAAAATCAAGATTCTGATCAAATACCTCAATCATTTCTTGACGATTCTGCACATATCTTTTTTCATCTTCCGTTAAGTTATATGCATATACCGCATCACGCGTATATACATGAATGACTACATCATACTTTAATCCACGCTTATATAATTCTTCAGCTTTTTCAAAAGAAATACCTTCAAAATGTAAAAGTCGATTATCCTTATTTTCAGTGATAGCACCCCCATTATATGAAATCACATATTGGTTTGCTTCATCAAAAAGATCCAATTCCTTTAATGTACCCTGAACTGTGTTATAACCTCTTCCTGTAGCCAGTACAAATTTAACACCTAAATCTTTCAACTTCTTAATGGCCTCAATATCTCTAGAATCAATTGTTCGATCGGGTTTGATCAAAGTTTCATCTAAATCACACGCAATTAACTTATACATAAGTAAACACCCTCCCTTAGATATGGAAAAATTATAAACCATCCTTTTTCAAAAAAAAAGTAGCATTAAAGCTACTTATAATACAGAACCAATCACATGAACTACAAAAGCTAAAATCCATGCAAGTACACATTGCCATGCCACTACACCGACTGCCCATCTTGCACCTAGTTCTCGTTTAATAGATGCGATAGCCGCAACACATGGTGAATAAATCAAACAGAATACAAGTAACGAAGCAGCTGATAGTGTAGTTAATGCACTATGTACACCACCTACAAATAATACTTGTAGTGTAGAAACAACACTTTCCTTAGCCATAAACCCACTAATCAACGATGTCACAATACGCCAATCTTGAAGTCCTAATGGTGCAAACACTGGGGCAATCCATCCGGCTACCATTGCCAAAATACTTTGACTTGAGTCTTTGACCATTTCGAATTGTAGGTTAAAACTTTGAAGGAACCATACAAGTACAGTGGCCACAAAAATAACGGTAAAAGCTTTTTGTAGGAAATCCTTTGCCTTTTCCCACAACAACTGACTTACATTTTTTAATCCAGGCAAACGATAATTTGGAAGTTCCATCACAAACGGAACAGCTTCCCCTTTAAATAAAGTGTTTTTAAATAAGAACGCAATCAATATACCTACGGCAATGCCCAAAACGTAAAGTCCTGTCATGACTAAACCACCTTGTTTTGGAAAGAACGCATTCACAAAGAATGCATAAATTGGTAGTTTTGCGGTACAAGACATAAATGGCGTCAGCAAAATCGTCATCTTACGATCTCTTTCACTTGGCAAAGTACGTGTCGACATAACGGCTGGTACCGTACATCCAAAGCCAATCAATAAAGGAACAATACTTCTTCCGGATAATCCAATCTTTCTTAATAGTTTATCCATAAAGAAGGCTACACGCGCAATATATCCACTATCTTCCATCATAGATAAAAAGAAGAACAAGGTCACAATGATAGGTAAGAAAGATAAGACTGAACCAACACCCGCAAAGATACCATCAATCACTAGACTATGTACGGCATAGCTTACGTGAGCACTTGTCATCCATGCATCCACTACTTGTGTGATCCAATCAATACCTAGTTCTAACAATCCTTGAAGCCATGCACCAACCACATTAAATGTTAGATAGAATACAAGCAGCATTATTCCAATAAACATAGGAATTGCGGTATATTTACCGGTTAAAATACGGTCAATTCTTTCACTTCGAACACGCTCTTTACTTTCTTTAGGCTTTACTACAGTTTGTTCACAAACCCTTTCAATAAAGGAAAAACGCATATCGGCAATGGCCGCACTATGATCGAGTCCACGCTCTTTTTCCATTTGAAGCACAATATGTTCAATCATTTCTTTTTCGTTTTCATCTAAATCCAAACGATCAAGAATCAAGGTATCGCCTTCAATAATTTTACTAGCCGCAAAACGCAATGGAATATCTGCCTTTTTGGCATGATCTTCAATTAAGTGGCAGATAGAGTGAATACAACGGTGAACAGCTCCACCAAAATCATCTTCTCCACAAAAATCCAAACGTCCTGGTCTTTCTTGATATTTCGCAATATGAATCGCATGTTCGATCAATTCATCCACACCTTGGTTTTTAGCTGCAGAAATAGGTACAACTGGTACTCCAAGCATAGCCTCCATACCATTGATATCGATTGAACCTTGGTTATTGGCCACTTCATCCATCATATTTAATGCGACAACCATCGGAATATTCATTTCTAAAAGTTGCATAGTCAAATATAGATTTCGCTCAATATTTGTGGCATCTACTATATTGATAATAGCCTTAGGCTTATCGTTTAACACAAAATTACGTGATACAATTTCTTCACTTGTATAAGGTGACATCGAATAAATACCCGGTAAATCTGTCACCATTGTATTTGGATACCCTTTGATTGGGCCATCCTTTCGATCGACAGTTACACCTGGAAAGTTTCCAACATGTTGATTCGATCCAGTAAGCTGGTTAAACAATGTGGTTTTTCCACAGTTTTGATTTCCTACCAAGGCATATGTCAAACATGTTCCTTCGGGCAAAGGATGTTCATCTGCCTTTACATGATACTTTCCATCTTCACCAAGCCCAGGGTGAACTGTATTATTAATATTTTCTGCACTCTCATGCTTTCGTGTTCTCTCATCAATTAATTCAACTAATATTTTTTCAGCTTCATCTAAACGAAGCGATAATTCATAACCATGAATCTGTAGTTCCATTGGATCGCCCATAGGCGCAAACTTTACAACTGTAACCTCGGCTCCAGGTATAACTCCCATATCTAGAAAGTGTTGTCTTAATGCACCCGTTCCTCCAACAGCCTTAATCAATGCACTCTGTCCTATTTTTAACTCTTTTAACGTCATGCATATCCCTCCCCCAATTAGTTAAAATTATAATCATCTTATTTAAGTAGTCAATTCTAACCACCCGGTTTTTCAATAATTTATTGACATATTTTGTTTACTTGTTTACAATTGAACTGTTCACAAGTGAACATTAGGAGGGCATATGTTGACGATTGAAGAATTTTTGCGCTTATCCAATCGATTGCGTGAATATTATGGCAAACAAATCAAAGATCGATTTGCGGAATATACGTTTTCACCCAATGAAATCTCGATATTAATTTTACTACAAAACAACAATTCCATTACGACAAGTACACAGCTTCGTGTTGTATTGGGCGTTTCAAAAGCTTTGGTTTCTCGAAGTGTAACAAGCCTAGAACAAAAGGGATTGATCACAGTTATAGGAATTCCAAACGATAAAAGAATTTCACATATTGAATTAACCGAAGATGCGATTCCTGTATTAGAAAAGATCAATATTGAAATTGAAAAAATCAATCAAGTATTATTCAAAGATATTCCTACAAAAGACATTCAATGCATGATTGAGACAATGAATAAAATGAACGAAAAAATAGAAGGAGCAAATTAAAATGAAATTTACAACAGCGTCCGAAGTGGATTTAGGACATGAAAAAGTTGGTAAGTTACTCTTTATGTTGGCGGTCCCTGCCATCTTAAGTCAAATTGTTAACTTACTCTATAACGTAGTTGACCGTATGTATATTGGTCACATTCAAGATGTAGGAGCTATTGCCCTAACCGGAGTCGGTGTTTGTCTTCCTATTATTATGATTGTATCGGCCTTTGCGTGTTTAGTTGGTATGGGCGGTGCTCCAAGAGCCAGTATTTATATGGGAAAACAAGATAATCCAACGGCTGAAAAAATCATGGGAAACTGTTTTATCGCATTGATTGTGATTTCTTTAACGCTAACTGTATGCTTATTAGCTTTCCAAACTCCATTACTACAATTGTTCCAGGCAAGTTCAAAAACAATTGTATATGCCAAACAATATATGGGTATTTATGCCTTAGGAACCATTTTTGTCCAAATGACACTCGGAATGAACGCCTTTATTTCTTGTCAGGGATTCTCTAAAACAAGTATGATGACCGTTTTAATTGGAGCTATCTTAAACATTATTTTAGACCCTATCTTTATCTTTGGATTCAATATGGGCGTAAAAGGAGCTGCACTAGCTACCATTATTTCGCAAGCTATCAGTGCAATCTGGGTCATTCATTTCTTGAGTGGTAAACAGACGGTTCTTAAGTTAAAAAAAGAAAATTTTAAAATCGTACCAAGCCTATTATTTCCTAGTTTAGCTTTAGGCATCGCACCTTTTGTGATGCAGTCAACAGAAAGCTTGATTTCTTTATGTTTCAATATGCAACTCTCTAAATTTGGTGGGGACGTTGCGATTGGAAGTATGACCATTCTAACGAGTGTTATGCAGTTTGCGATGATGCCAATACAAGGATTAACGCAAGGTGGACAACCCATCATCAGTTACAACTTTGGTGCTAAAAATGGCCAGCGCGTTAAAAAAGGCTTTTTACTTCAAACACTATGTTGTTTCACATACGCAAGTATCATCTGGATTCTAGTGGAATTATTCCCTCAAGTATTTATTTCAATCTTCACAAATGATCCAGAATTAATGGCAATGGCAACATGGGCCATTCGTATCTATATGGCATGCGTATTATTAATGGGACTTCAGATTTCTTGCCAACAAACATTCATTGCGTTTGGCAATGCCAAGATTTCTGTATTCTTAGCTATCTTTAGAAAGATCATTGTATTAATTCCATTGATTTTTATCTTACCAAGCATCCTATCCGATCATATCTTTGCGGTATTCCTAGCCGAACCAATCGCAGACTTTATTGCGGTAAGCACAACGGTAACACTATTTATTAAAAACTTTAAGAAGACATTAGCACAAATGAGTTATGAAAAATCATAACTCATTTTTTAGTATATTCAGCAAATCCTTTTTATTATTCTTTTCAGGATTGTAAAAACTATATTTTAAACACATTTTCAAAGCTTCTTGAATCTGTTTTCCCCTTAGATTTGTAGCTTCTATAATATCTTTTCCATTCAACGCAAGTTGGGATATACTCATACAACGATTTCTATTTTGGATGTAATAGTCATAGAATGATTCTACATCTACAGCTGATTTTTGTCCCAATTCAGAATGGGCCATCGCATCACAATAGCGAATTTGAAGTAATTTCAATAAGTGTTCTTCATCCAAATTATATGTAATGCGATATTTATAAATACAATCTAAATCACAAGTAAATTTATCATCATGATGCAAGACATAGAATGGTATCCACTTTCTTTGGTCATTTGTGAGTTTAAAACGTCGACAAAGCTCTTTCGATAATTCACTTCCCACCATGGCATGATGCTTAAAATGATCCTTCCCCTTAGAATCAGTTGTCTTCACTTGTACTTTACCCAAGTCATGAAATAATAGCGCAAAGGCCAATGTCTCATCATAGGGTTTTAAATAGCTCATCGCATCTAGTGTATGATGCAAGACATCGGTATAGTGATAGATTGAGTTTTGACTACAATGTAAAGCCAAATCCAACTCCTTAAATACAGGCTTTAAAAGAAGTGTCATATCCGCCAATACTTGTGGATTTGTTTCCATGATTTCTTTTAATTCATGTACGATTCTTTCTATCGATACATATTGAATCAAAGATGCATTTATATCGATGGATGTTTTAACTGTTTCATCCATGGAAAAGCCTAGTTTTGCGCAAAAACGATAGGCACGAAGCATTCTTAGGGCATCTTCATTAAATCTTCGATCTGGACTTCCAACACAACGTATCACTTTACGTTTTAAATCGACTTGCCCATTGTATGGATCAATCAAACCACGACTTGGATGATAGGCCATCGCATTCACAGTAAAATCACGTCTTGATAAATCTTCTTCAATTGTAGAAACATATTTCACACTGTCTGGATGACGATGATCTTTATATTCACTCTCTAAACGAAAGGTTGTGATTTCAACTGGGGAATTCGACAAGACCGTTACTGTTCCATGTTTGAGTCCTGTACCAATACTTCGATCAAACAAATTCAATATCACTTCTGGCTTAGCACTTGTACAAATATCATAATCATGAATCGGACGATTTAATAAATAATCTCGTACACAGCCTCCTACTACATAGGCTTCATATCCAATGTCATTTATTTTATGAATGATTTCTAATATATATTCAGGTAATTTCATACTCTAATTATAGAATAAAATCCATGCTTAAAAAAGCGTGGTTTTCTCTGCGGTTATAAGC
>ERZ773109.2288-NODE-2288-length-10441-cov-40.985943_pt1 | contig 10441 bp, 8 predicted proteins | sample MGYA00580569_ERZ773109 | MGnify/ENA primary metagenome ERZ773109 (study PRJEB29015, sample SAMEA2737852) | human gut metagenome | biome: human gut; feature: human-associated habitat; material: faeces | place: China | collected 2012 ...
ATATTTTTTGAACTGTCACTTTTTTCTTTTTGAGTGCCGCGGTAAATTTTTGCGGCGAACGGCGTTTTTCGGCTTGCTAAAATGCGCCGCATGTTATACAATATATAGGGCAGCACCGCATAATTCCCGCCTTACGGCGTAAGCACCGCTCCGGCGTATCGGCACTTGGAATTATGCGGTATTGCCATAGGTATAAGGTCCGTCGGCAGCCCCCGTGCGCCGCGGGCACGAAATGAGTGTATAAAGGAAGAACCGCTATATGTCTACCGCAAGAGAGAATTTCGAGCTGGCACAGCAGCGCTATGCCGCCACGTTTGAGCGCCATCTGGATAACGGCGTGAATTTTATCAGTGATAACGTCTGCATTGAGCCGCAGGTCGTCATTGCCCCCGGTGCGACCATCCTGCCGGGCTGCATCCTGCGCGGCCAGACGGTCATCGGCCCGGACTGCGTCATCGGCCCCAACACCCTGCTGGAGGATACCGTCGTTGACGCCGGGTCCACGATCAATGCCAGCCAGTGCTATGGGAGCCACATCGGCCCCAACAACAAGATCGGTCCCTTCACCCATGTGCGCGTCGGCACCAAAACCGCCGAAGGCTGCCATCTGGGCGCTTATGTCGAAACGAAGAACGCCGACTTTGCCGAGGGCAACACGGTCAGCCATCTGACCTACATCGGCGATGCCACGGTGGGCAAGTACTGCAACTTCGGCTGCGGCACCGTCACCTGCAACTACGACGGCGAGGGCAAGTTCCACACGACTATCGGCGACTATGCGTTCATCGGCTGCAACACGAACCTGGTCGCACCCGTCACCATCGGCGACCATGCGTTCACGGCTGCCGGCTCCACCATCGGCCATGACGTGCCCGCCGGTGCGCTGGGCATCGAGCGCGCCAAGCAGGCCGAGATCGACGGCTGGGGCGAGCGCAAGCTGGAGAAGTATATCGCCAAGAAGCAGAAGCTGGAAGCGGAGAAGAAAGGGAAGTAAAGCGTTGTAGGGGGGCGGCGTCCTCGACGCCCCGCGGCCTTCCCATAAGCAGCCGCTTATCTTACGCTGACGGGCCGGGCATGCCCGGCCCCTACGGTACTTCACGATTTTTCAAAGGATATATCTATGTTCGAAATGACCTCCGGGGCGGACTGGCTGATTGCCGGACTGGGCAACCCCGAACCGAAATATGACGGCACCCGCCACAACGCCGGTTTTGAGGCGCTGGACTATCTGGCCGCGCAGTGGCAGTGCGACATTGCCAAGGCCAAATGGCAGGGCCTGTACGGCACGGCACAGGTGAACGGCCACAAGGTCGTGCTGCTCAAGCCGCTGACCTACATGAACCTGAGCGGCCAGAGCATTGCCCCCGCCGCCAACTTTTACAAGATCCCGGCAGACCACATCATTGTGCTGTGCGATGACATCACCCAGGAGCCGGGACATCTGCGCATCCGGCCCCACGGCTCTGCCGGCGGGCACAACGGGCTGAAAAGCATCATTGCCAGCCTGGGCACCGACCATTTCAGCCGTATCCGCATCGGCATCGGCGCCAAACCGAACCCGCAGTACGACCTGGCCGCCTGGGTGCTGGGCAAGCTGCCTGCCGCAGACCGCAAGGCCATGACGGACCGCTACCCGGACATTGAGGAAGCCTGCAAGCTGCTGATGGACGACAATCTGCAGTACGCCCAGAACAAGTTCAACCACTAAGGGGACGTGAATCATGAGTGAAATCCGTAAAAAAGCAATGACCCGTCTGGTGCTCTGCGCTGTAGCGCTCGTCGCCTGCATCATTTTCAGTGTCCTGCTGCTGAACGGCACCTTTGACGGCAAAACCGGCGGCAGCCAGCCCGCCTCCGGCGATACCATCAGCAGCAGTGCCCCCGTAGAGGGCGTTGACGATCCCACCGCCGACAGCTTTACCGCAGAGAGCGCCTCTGCCGAGGAGGTGCCCGCCGAGCCCGAGGCTACCCCCGAGCCGACGCCGGAGCCCACGCCCGTGCCCGAGTACGAGGGCCTGAGCGTGCAGCCCACCACCTATTATAATGAAGGTGAGCAGCCGACCTACACCGTGACCGACGGCAACAACCTGAACATGCGCGGCGGCCCCGGCACCGACTATGACAAGATCGGTCAGGTGCCCGCCTCCACCAGCGTCACCGCGCTGGGCACCAATGAGGACGGCAGCTGGGTCGTTGTGAACTACAACGGCACCTACGGCTGGCTCAAGACGGAGTTCTTGAACGGCTGATAAGCAAGAAACCAATTTTCGGTCAGACGTAGGGCGGCCTGACCTCAGGCCGCCGCGGCGGGGTGAGGTCACCCCGCCCTACGTTTGCTTTATACAATGGGTTCTTTTATGTTCAACGCACTTTTCACCAAAACAGACGAATACGCAAAACTGGCGCAGGCGCTCGGGGGTCCGGGGGCTTGCGCCTTATTTGGCATACCGGGATCGGGCCGGGCGATGGTCTATGCCGCGCTGGCGAAGGCCCTCGACAAGCCGCTCTGCATCGTGACGCCCGGCGAGGCCGAGGCGACCCGGTTTGCGGGCGACCTGAACGCGCTGGGCGTGGCGGCGGCAGTGTTCCCTGCCCGCGACTATGTGCTGCGCCCCATCGAGGGCACGGGCCGCGAGTACGAATACCGCCGTCTGGCCGTGCTGGGCGACCTCGTCGGCGGGCGGCTGCAGGCCGTCTGCGTGCCCGACGAGGGCCTGACCCAATACACGACGCCGCGGGCGGATTTCTGCGCGAACACCCGCAGCCTGCGCCCCGGCGACACACTGCCCCGCGCCGAGCTGACCGCGCTTTTGTACGGCGCAGGCTATACGCGGCGCGACCAGGTGGACGGCCCGGGTCAGTTTTCGATCCGCGGCGACATTGCGGACATCTACGCGCCCGACATGAAGCAGCCCGCCCGCATGGAGTTCTGGGGCGACGAGATCGACACGATGCACACCTTCGATCTGGCGACCCAGCGCCGCGACGAGCCGATTGAAAAAATCTACGTCTCCCCCGCGCGGGAGATACTGTTCGGTCAGCCCGCCGACGCAGCGGAGAAGATCCGCTCCTATATCAAAAAGGCCCGCGGCAGGCGGCGCACCGCCTTAGAGACCTGCACCGCTGCGGACCTGGCACAGCTGGACGGCGGCGTGATGCCCGTCAACATGGACAAATATCTCACGCTGCGCTATCCCGAGCCCGCGACGATTTTAGACTACTTTGACGATCCGCTGCTGATCCTGGAGGAGCCGGCCTCCCTGCGGGAGGCCGAGCGCGCCACCGCGTTCCGCCGGGGCGAGGAGCTTTCCGCCCTGCTGGAGGACGGCGTGCTGGCGGCAGGGCTGGATAAGCTCTACGCCGAGAGCGGCTGGCTCTGGGCGCAGTGCGCCGCGCACCGCACGCTCTGCGCCGAGAACTTTGCCCGCAGCATGCCCGATGTGCCGCTGAAAACCATCGTCAACGCACCCGCCCACACGCTGCCCGCCTGGGGCGGCGAGGTCGCGGCGCTGCTGGAGGACATCCAGCCGCTTTGCAGCGGCGGCACGGCGGTCACGGTCATGGCCGGCACGCCCCGTGCGGCGGCGGGTCTGGCCGCCGACCTGCACACCAAAGGGCTGAACGTCACGACGGACGCGGCGGCGGAGCCGAGCGCCGGGTTGGTGCAGATCCTGCCGGGGCAGCTTTCCGCCGGGTGCAGCCTGCCGTTTGCGAAATACGCCGTGTTTACGGCCCGCGCCTTCGGCGTGAGCGGCGCACAGAAGAAGAAAAAGCGCAATAAGGACGCGCTGAACAGCCTGAGCGAAATCTCGGTGGGCGATCTGGTCGTCCATCAGAACCACGGCATCGGGCGGTACGCGGGCATCCAGCGGATGGCCGTGCAGGGCGTCACAAAGGACTATCTGCGCATCGAGTACGACAAAAAGGACGTGCTGTACGTGCCCGTCACCCAGCTGGACCTTTTGTCCCGCTACACTGCGCCGGGCGACAGCGACAACGTGAAGCTGAGCCGCCTGGGCGGCAGCGATTGGGCCAAGACCCGCAAGAAGGTCAAGGCTGCGACGGAGCAGATGGCGAAGGAGCTGATCGAGCTGTACGCCCGCCGCAAGCAGGCGCACGGCTACGCCTTCCCCGCCGACGACACCTGGCAGGGTGATTTTGAACAGCGCTTTGCCTATGAGGAAACGCCCGACCAGCTGACCTGCGCGGCGGACATCAAGCACGATATGGAGGAGCCGTGGCCGATGGACCGGCTGCTCTGCGGTGACGTCGGCGTCGGCAAGACCGAGGTCGCACTGCGCGCCGCGTTCAAATGCGTGATGGGCGGCAAGCAGTGCGCGATCCTGGCCCCCACGACGATTCTGGCGTGGCAGCACTTCAACACCGCGCTGACCCGCATGGAGTCCTTCCCCATCCGCATCGGGCTTTTGTCCCGCTACCGCACCGCCAAGGAGCAGAAGGAGACGCTGCGCGGACTGAAGGACGGCACCGTGGACATTGTAGTCGGCACGCACCGGCTGCTGTCCGGCGATGTAAAATTCAAGGACCTGGGCCTTGTCATCATCGACGAGGAGCAGCGGTTCGGCGTCAAGCACAAGGAAAAGCTCAAAGAGAGCTTCATCGGCGTCGATATGCTGACGCTGTCGGCCACGCCGATCCCCCGCACGCTGAACATGGCGCTGTCGGGCATCCGCGATATGAGCACAATTGAGCAGCCGCCGTTTGAGCGCCAGCCGATTGAAACCTATGTGCTCGAGTACGACGAGGGCATCGTGTCCGAGGCCATCCGCAAGGAGCTGGCCCGCGGCGGGCAGGTATACTACCTGCACAACCGCGTGGACAACATTGAGGAATGTGCCGCGCGGGTGGGCAAGCTCGTGCCCGGGGCGCGTATCGGCATTGCCCACGGCAAGATGACCGAGGAGCAGATTTCGTCGGTGTGGCAGCAATTGTTGGACAACGAGATTGACATCCTCGTCTGCACCACCTTAATTGAGACCGGCGTAGACGTGCGCAACTGCAACACGCTGATCATTGAAAATGCGGACCGCATGGGATTGAGCCAGCTGTACCAGATCCGCGGGCGCGTGGGACGCAGCTCCCGCAAGGCGTATGCGTATTTCACCTTCACACGCGATAAGGTGCTGACCGAGATCGCGGCCAAGCGGCTTTCGGCCATCCGGGAGTTCACGTCGTTCGGGTCGGGCTTCCGCATTGCAATGCGCGACTTGCAGATCCGCGGTGCGGGCAGTCTTTTGGGCCACAGCCAGCACGGCCACATGGAGGCCGTCGGCTACGATTTGTACGTGAAGATGCTGGGTCAGGCCATTGCCGCGGCCCGCGGCGAGGCCCCCGCCCCCGACAAGAGCGACTGCCTGGTGGACATCACCGTGGACGCATTCCTGCCGGAGGAATATATCCCGGACGCTGCCGGGCGCATCGAGGCATACAAGCGCATTGCAGCCATCGAGACGACGAGCGACGCCGAGGACGTGCTCGACGAGCTGATCGACCGCTACGGCAGCCCGCCCAAGAGCGTGCAGGGGCTGGTGGACGTCTCCCTCGTGCGCGTGACCGCAGCCCGCGTCGGCATTGCGGAGATCGTCCAGCGCGGCGACCAGCTGATTTTGTATAGTGACATCGTCGGGCCAAAGCAGCTGGGCGAGGTCATGGAAAAGTTCCCGCATCGGGTGCTGTACAATGCACTGGGCCGACCTTATTTCAGCCTGCGCGTGCAGAAGGGCGAAAGCCCGCTGGTGCTGCTGCGGGATGTGGTGACCCTGCTGCCGGGCGCACAGAATCAGCCACAGACAAAGCCATAAAAAATAAGCACCTGTTTGCTGCGGTAAAAAGCAGTAAACAGGTGCTTTGCTTTTGGGGTAAGACGCTGAAATTTCTTTGGTCCTTTCTTTACAAAGAAAGGACAGAGGGGGCCAAGTGCCTGGCAGCCGTAAACGGGCAGAGTCCCTCAGGCGGCTTCGCCCGCGTCTAAAGCCTCCCCTCCCAGGGGAGGTGGCCGAGCGCCAGCGATGGCCGGAGGGGCTTTGCCGGGCGTGCATTACACCGCCCGTTCCCCCCTTGCATCACTCAAACACGTTCTCCTCATCCTCCACCACTTCACCAACGTGGTTACCCTCGCTGTCCAGCCCGCGCTTGTCCAGCATATAGTGCACAAATTCCCGCGCCAGGCCGTAGAAGGTCGCAAAGAGCGGCACACCGACGACCATGCCCACAAGACCGAACAGGTCGCCGCCGACCACGATGGAAAACAGGATCCACAAGGCAGAGATGCCGATGGACGAGCCCAGGATCTTCGGGCCGATGAAGTTGCCGTCCACCTGCTGGATGACCAGAATCAGCACGCCGAAGATGACCGCCTGGATCGGGTCAACCAACAGCAGAATGAAGATGCTGGGGATCGCGCCGATGAAGGGGCCAAATACCGGGATAATATTCGTGATGCCGATAAACACACTGATGAGCAGTGCAAAATCGAGCCGCAGGATCGCCATTGCCACAAACGTGATAACGCCGATGATGGCCGAGTCAATGATCTTGCCCACAAAGAAGCCCGTGAAATTCACGTTGGCATAATGGCAGATGCGCAGCGTGTTTTCCGCAGCCTTTTCCGGCAGGAAGGCATGCGCCAGCGTGCGCAGCTGATGGAGCAGATGCTCCTTGTCCGCCAGCATATAGATGCTGGCCGCAATCGAGGTGAAGATTGCCACAAAGTTCGATGCCACGCTGCCGATGCTGGCCACGATCTGCGGCATGGCGGCGCTGGCCATGTTGTAGATTTCCTTGACCATCGCCTCGGAATCGTCCAGCACTTTTGTGGCCGACGACAGGTCAACGCCGAAGCGCTCCTGAACCATGCCCAGCATATCCTGTACGCTCTGTATGTAGCTTGGGAAGTTCGTAAACAGCATGGCGATGCTGTCCACGATCTGCGGGATGACCAGCCATGCCAGCAGCACAAGCAGCAGAATTGCCACCAGATACGCCAGAAGGATCGCGAATCCGCGCGTCTTTTTCTTCTCTTTAAACAGCTTTGTGTAGAAGAACTTGACCATCGGGTCAAGCACATAGGCAATGACTATGCCGCCCGCAAACGGCGACACGATGCCGATAAACACACCGATTTTCCCCAAAAAGTACCCCAGATTGTTCAAAGCCAGATACAGCGCAATACAGGCCCCGACCACGCAGAACCAGTCCAGCATCGTCTCCGGCTTTTTGGTCCAGATATGTTCCTCTTTCAAATGCTCCGCTCCTTTTACATCATTTTACAAGAGTATTGTACGCTATGCACGCCTGTATTGCAAGGAATAACTTGTTAATTTTCTTGCGGCCCGCCTGGTAAATTCCGGCGCGGCTCGCCGTTTTCATCCAGGCCGCGGGCCGTCAGCCCTGCCCCGACAGCCTGTTTGAGCAGCGCCGCCAGCACGGCCAGCGTCGGCACGCCCAGCACCATGCCCGGGATGCCGAACCACGCCCCGCCCACCACGATGGCCAACAGCACGCCCAGCCCCGGCAGGCCGGTGGCCCCGCCCAGAATGCGCGGCGCAATAAAGTTGCCGTCCACCTGCTGGACCACAAAAATAATGATGGCAAATTCTGCCGCCTTCCAGGGCAATTCCAGCAGCAGGATGATGAGCCCCGGCACCGCACCGAGGAACGGCCCCAGCACCGGGACAATGTTTGTCACGCCGACCAGCACGGCCAGCAGCGGCGCGTATTCCAGCCCGAAGATCGACATCAGCGCAAATGTTTCCCCGCCCACGAGCAGGGCATCCACCAGCTGCCCGCCGATGTAGCCGCTGAAAATTTTGTTGGCAAGACGGCAGATTTCCAGCACACTGCCCGCGGCACGCGGCGGCAGCGCCGCGTGCAGACACGCCCGGGCCGCGCGGAGCAGCGCCTCCTTGCCGGAGAGCAGGTAGATGCTGGCGGCCAGTGCCACCACGGCGTTGCCCGCAGCCCCCGCCGCGCCGGAGACGAAATCCGCCGCCGCACGCGCCGCACTGCGGGACAAACCGCCGAACCAATTTTGCAGTGCCGTGCCCACCATCTGCACAAGCTGTTCCGCCGTGGCCGTATCGATGCCGAACGTATTTTGCACCCAGACCAGCAGGCCGCGGATGGTCTCCTCATACGCGCCGAGCCGCCCGGCAAAGGTCGTCACGCTCTGCACGAGCTGCGGGACGATGAGCGCCGCCAGCAGCGCCAGCGCACCGAAAAACAGCGCATAGCTGACGGCCATCGCCCCGCCGCGCCTGCCGCCAAAGAGCTTTTGCGCAAAAAAGCGCGTGGGTATGTCCAGTACATAGGCCAGCAGCAGCCCCCAGCCAAACGGTGCCAGCAGCCCGAGAAACGCCCCGGCCCCGCGCAGCACGCCCGGCAGCCAGTCTGCCGCAGCAAACACCGCCGCGACGCCCGCCGCCAGCAGCAGCCAGTCCTTCATCGTGTGGGGTGTGCGGTCAAAACAGTTTTTCATTGTCGCTCCTCCTGTTTTGTGGTACACTGTTTACAGCGCATACTTTGTTCACCTTACTTGCTTCTGTTATACCACTTTTTTTCAAAAGGTAAAGAGCCGTATGATTGGAATCACAATAATTTACGGAAAACCGATGTTTTTCGTGAAAATTCTCGTCAGTGCCCGCCTGCCGGGCGCGTCGGTGCTGTAGGGGCAGTGTCCCCGACGCCCCGCGGAGGGGGCAAGATCCCTCCCTGCATAGCCGCTCGAAGGAGGGCTGCAATTCTTTGCACTTTTCCTACAGTTTTGTAAAATTTCTTCGGTAATCTTGACAGAATACCGCCATAATGTTACAGTGGTCACAAAGCCGCTTTCTGTCCCTGAAAGGAGATTTCCATGTGGTTTGATACGATTTTATGGCTGGTTGCCGTCGTGGCCTTCATCATGGTCGAGGCCGCCACAACGGCGCTTGTCTCGGTCTGGTTTGCGGTGGGCGCTGCCGCGGCCATGCTGGTCAGCTTTTTTGATGTCGGCTTTGGCTGGCAGATGCTTGTTTTTGCCGTTGTATCGGCCATTACACTCGGCCTGATGCTGCCCCGGCTCATCAGTCGGCGCGGCGCGCACCGTGCCCCTGTCACGAACGGCTCGCCGCTGACCATCGGCAAGCAGGGCGTTGTGCTTGTGGACATTGAGCCCGGCCTTCCGGGCCGGGTCCGCGTGGACGGCCTGGACTGGCAGGCCCGCGCCGAGGTCACACTCCCGCAGGGCACCCGCTGCAAGGTCGTGGCCGTGGACGGTGCGATCCTTATTGTCGCTCCCGTGACCGCTGACGCGGCTGCGGTTTAAATCACAAAGGAAAAAGGAGGACCCCCAAATGCTGTTAGTCTTTGCCATCCTGCTCATCATTATTCTGGTAGTTTTGGTGCGCTGCATCGTTATTGTGCCGCAGTCCAACGCCTATGTCACCGAGTGGCTCGGCGTCTACAAGGATACCTGGGGCGCGGGCCTGCACATCCGTACGCCGTTTGTCGAGCGCATCTCCCGCAAGGTCTCGCTGAAGGAGGAGGCCGCCGACTTCCCGCCGCAGCCCGTCATCACCCGCGACAACGTCACGATGATGATCGACACCGTCGTTTTCTTTCAGGTGTTTGACGCCAAGATGTACGCCTACGGCGTGAACCGCCCGATTCAGGCCATCGAGAACCTGTCCGCCACGACGCTGCGTGACATCATCGGCTCGATGACGCTGGACGAGACCCTGACGAGCCGCGACCTCATCAACACGAAGATCACCGCCAGCCTTGACGAGGCCACGGACCGCTGGGGCATCAAGGTCAACCGCGTCGAGCTGAAAAACATCGAGCCTCCGGTGGAGATCCGCCAGGCCATGGAAAAACAGATGAAGGCGGACCGCGAAAAGCGCGCCTCCATCCTGCTGGCCGAGGGCGAAAAGCAGGCTGCCATCACCCGCGCCGAGGGCGAAAAGGAGTCCGCCATCCTGCGTGCCGAGGCCGTGAAGCAGCAGCGCATCCGCGAGGCCGAGGGCGAAGCCGAAGCCCTGCTGACCGTCCAGAAGGCACAGGCCGATGCCATCCGCATGATCAACGAGGCGAACCCCAACCACAACTATCTGGCCCTGCGCAGCATGGAGGCCATGGAGAAAGTCGCTGACGGCAAGGCCACCAAGCTGATCGTGCCCAGCGACATGCAGAATCTCGCCGCAACCGTGTCCGCGATCAAGGAGATCTCCGGCGAAGTGACCGAATAAAATTTGACATTCTGTTTTCCCTGCCCGCGGTGTTCTGCCGCGGGCAGTTTTTGTGGGGACGAACGCTGGCGGCAAGGCGCGAAAGCCCCGCCCACACTGCGCCTTTCCCGCAATTTTTTCTTGCGTTTTCCACAAAATCAGGTTATAATATAAGCAGAATAGTATGCCTTTTTGCGCATACTACATAAAATATTGTG
>ERZ773109.2291-NODE-2291-length-10440-cov-8.857872_pt1 | contig 10440 bp, 12 predicted proteins | sample MGYA00580569_ERZ773109 | MGnify/ENA primary metagenome ERZ773109 (study PRJEB29015, sample SAMEA2737852) | human gut metagenome | biome: human gut; feature: human-associated habitat; material: faeces | place: China | collected 2012 ...
ACCACTGGTGTAAATTTTCTCTTTTTGACTAGTCCTATTTATATGCTAACACCATCTACAAGAAATTAAAGATAGATTTGATGAAAGTATATGTAACATAGAAAGTAAATTTGAATTATATGATGAATTGAATGCATCTGGTAAATTGGAGGATGCGAAAGATGTTTTAAGGTCTCAAATTATTTTCTTAGAAGCTGTTCTTGATTTTTATCTTCATGAAATGACAAAATACAGCTATTTTAAAATGTTTTCGAATGAATGGGATAAAACTTCGCAATACAAAAACTTTAATGTAAAAATGGAATTTGTGGAAGTGGGTTTGAATTCGTCAAATTCAAGAGACTGGTTCTTTGAATATGTGAATGATTCATTTAATAGAGTCGTATTCATGAGTAGTGAAAGTATGAAGGATCAATTGAATTCGATTGGAATACCTTATAAAGATGTAATGCATAATGTATTTAAGAAAAAGTCTGAAAATGAATCCATGAAAGAGGGGAATAGATTTGTTCAAAGCTTGTTTAGAAGAAGAAATGCGATTGCACATCAAAATGATAGAAGTCATGATTCAGGTATCCAAGATGATATTGATAAAACGTATGTAGTCGATAATATTGAAACAGTCAAAAGAATCACACATGAAATTTTTGTCATTGCGAATGCAAAGTAATAAATGTAATACATTTAGCTGCTTAGGTGATCTTTTGAGATAATTAATATAAGATAAATATAGAAAGATTGGTATTCAATATGTTTGGAAAAAAAGAGTTAGCCTTTGTGCTATTCATTATGCCAGTGTTGAAGAGAGGACATAAATATGATTTGTAATGAAAGATTAATCGCAATACCACCATCCGCAACCATACTAGAGCAATTAAAAAATCGAAATATGACACAGAAACAATTGGGTAGTCTTCTAGAGTTGTCAGATGAGAAGATGTCTTTATTGATGAAAGGTAAATTAGAATTAACACAAGATATTGCTGATCAATTAGAAGATGCATTAGGAATACCTTCATCATTTTGGTTAAATCTAGAAGGTATGTATCGAGATAAATTAAAGAGAATTTCTAAAGCTTGTACTGTTTGAAGTGCTCTGATGGTTTAAATGGTGGCTACCTTTATGTAGGTGAATTATTCAAATAATAAAAAACCACAAATGTGGTTTTCTAAATCAGATTCAATTCTTTAAAGGCATGATATATACCATCATCATCTAATGATGTTGTGATCCTATCAGCTTTATCTTTGATTTCTTGTGGAGCATTACCCATGGCGATACTTAGATGTGCTTTTTCAAACATAGGCAGATCATTAAAGCCGTCTCCAATCGCAATCGTATCTTTAATGTCGGCATGAAAGTATTTGACTACGGCATCCATGCCAATGGCTTTATTGATGTGGTAGGAAGTGATTTCTCCACTTTCTTTTCCAAGTGGTGCAAAGGTTGCCGGAATCACATCATATTTATCGGATAGATCTTGTTGGATCTTTTTATATGGTGTTTTACCATTATCAATCACAGAGACTTTGTTGAAGACAAGGTCTTTTATATTGTCTACAACTGTGACTTGGCTCGTTAGAATCGTAAGGCCATGTTTGGCTTTTTCTTCTTCACTTTTGCCGGCACATTGTTCTTCAACCATTTTCAACATCGTGTCTTTTGTATATTGAGTGGCATAGATGCCTGTGCTGCTTTCAAAGTTAGCTGGTATGTGGTTTGTAAGAAGGTAGTTTGAAAGATATTGGCTTTCTTCTTTTGTTAGTGCATTTTCTTCTACGATTTTGTGTTCACACTCAATGGTTGCGCCACTACCTGCAATAATGGCATCGTAGTCAATTTCTAGCATAGGGCCAAAGATTTCAATACGTTGTCTTCCTGTACATAGAATGACTTTGTGTCCGTTTTTCTGGGCTTGAATACAAGCTTTGATGGCACTATCTGGAATATAGCCTTCGTGATGGAAGAGTGTACCATCGGCGTCTAAAAAAATAAGTTTCATTCTGCACCTCTTTCTGATTGGACGAAATGATATTTTTATTCTACAATAGAAAGGTAAATATTTAAAGGGGAGGGATAAAATGGGCGATTATATTGTGATAGGTATTGTGCTTGTTTTTGTGGTATTGATGTCAATACTTCCAAAACCAGTTTATAATGCGATTACGCGTGCTTTTTCAATGCATAAAAATGGTATTCGTAGAATTCAGAGGTATCACACGACAACGGATTCCATTGGAAATCTAATGTTAGGTATATCGGTATTCTTCTGTATTTTCTATTGTTTCATTCCGTTTTATTCATTTTTATACGGCATCTTTTTTATTGTGAGCTACTTATGTCTTTTGGCACAGGCAAATCGTGTTACCACAAAGAAGCCTAAACAAATCGCAAAAACCGTTATCTTTTTGACGAATGTATTTGCGGGTATCAGCTTTCTAGGTGCACTTGGCTATTTCAATGGACATGCATCGGTGGCTGTGATCAATCAATTCATGATTGATTTTCATGCGCATAAGGTATTCAACATCTTATACCTTCTACAAAATCGTACTTGGATGTATTGGTTGTTTCAAGGTGCATTGTTTATGTTTCCACTCTTTATTATGTGGTCACACTTTAAATATATGCGATTGGAAAATAGTGTCAAAGCGGTTTATTTTGTGACATATATTATTAAGATGTTATTTTTGATTATGGTTGTGTTATGTTTTTCTTGTGAGGCATTTGATTTCTTGGATATGGTTTACCAGGTGGATGCACTTAAGAAATTGGCATAGAGGAAAGAAGGATTTAAAAAATGATTACTCAAAGAATTTCAAAATTGCGTGAGAAAATGGTAGAGAATAATGTACAGGCATATATTGTTCCTACTTCAGACTTTCATGAAACCGAATATGTTTGCGAATATTTCGCATGTCGTAAATATATGTCTGGATTCACAGGAAGTGCAGGTGTCTTAGTTGTATTACTTGATAAGGCTGCATTATGGACAGATGGTCGTTATTTTATTCAGGCAGCTAGTCAACTAGAAGGTACAGGCATTGATTTAATGAGAATGGGTCAGCCTGGCGTTCCTGAAATAGATGCGTATATTGTTGAAAATCTAAAGGAAAACGATACAGTTGGATTTGATGGTCGTGTTATGAACACAAAGGATGCCTTGGCATATAAATCTGTATTTGATTTGGCACACTTACATATGAATGTAAATCTAGATTTAGTAAATGATGTATGGACAGATCGTCCTGAGCTTCCTAGTACACCAACTTTCCATTATTCGGAAAAGTTTGCGGGTGAATCTATGGAAAGTAAGCTTTCTCGTTTGCGTGCTTTCTTACGTGAAAATAAAGTGGATTCCATTGTACTCACAAGTGTGGATCAGATTGCGTGGCTTTATAATTTAAGAGCACATGACATTCCTAACTTTCCAGTTGCGTTGGCATATTCCATTGTATCTTTAGATTCAGCATCTATTTATATGGATGCATCTCGTTTGGATGAATTGAGTGAAGAAGAATTTAGAAAGAATAATGTCACAGTTTGTGGCTATAATGATATTTATTCAGCTACAAAAACATTGAGTGGTTCTGTACTTGTGGATCCATCAAGTGTAAACTATGCGATTGTTTCTAATTTAAGTGCGAAAGCTGTATTTAAGGAGAGTCCAATCATCTTATGGAAGGCTTTAAAGAATGAAACTGAATTAAAGTGTACAAAGTGGGCGCACATTAAAGATGGTGTTGCCGTTACTAAATTCATGTATTGGTTAAAGAAGAATGCGGGTAAGATGGAAATGAGCGAAATGAGTGTTCAGTCTAAATTACAAGTTCTTCGTAGTGAACAAGAAAACTATTTAGAGGATAGTTTTGACACGATTTGTGCCTATAAAGAACATGCGGCTATGATGCACTATTCTTCTAAGCCAGAAACGAATGTAAATATCACAAACTCTGGTATGCTTCTAATTGATAGTGGTGGACAATATTTAGAGGGTACTACAGATATTACACGTACATTTGTGTTGGGTGATATTAGTGAAGAAGAAAGATATTGGTTTACTAAGGCATTAAGAGGACACATTCGTTTATCGGATGCCCACTTCTTATTTGGATGTTCAGGAATCAACTTAGATATTCTAGCTCGTGGACCACTATGGGATCAGGATATGGATTATCAATGTGGTACAGGACATGGTGTCGGTCACTTATTGAATGTGCATGAATCTCCAAATGGCTTTAGATGGAAAGTTTTACCACATCGTAATGAAATGTGTGTATTAGATGAGGGTATGATCACTTCTAATGAGCCGGGTGTATATTGTGAAGGTAAGTTTGGTATTCGTCATGAAAATGAAATGGTTGTCGTAAAAGGAAATGTGAATAACTATGGTCAGTTCATGCATTTTGAACCATTGACGTTTGTACCTTTTGACTTGGATGGCTTGGACGTTTCTTTATTGACAAATGAAGAAAAAACTTGGTTAAACAACTATCATAAAGAGGTGTTGAAAAAGATCAGTCCTTATTTAACGAGTGATGAAGCTGAGTGGTTAAAATCGGCTTGTCGATCTATTTAATGAAAGACAGAATGATACCAATCACATGTCCACATTGTGGGCATGTTTTTGAGATAAAAAGAGATACGGTTGTGATTGCACAAATGGATAGTGTCGCTAGAAGACGCTTGAATGATGGTTCGTATTTTATGCATCAATGTCAAAAGTGTAAGTCCATGTTTTATTTGTACTATCCATTTCTATATCGAGATCCTAAAAAGAAGTTTAATCTTGTCTTAACCGAACAAAAGCGTATAGATAATTTGAGTGAAGATGAGAGAGTTGTACTTTGTCATAGTGTTTCACAGTTTCTTTTGGCTTTTAAGATTTATGATCAGTGTTTAGATCCTAAACTTGTATTGGTGAAGAAGAAGCAGTTGGAAAAAAGATTGGGCCATAGTATTAAGTTTGATTATTATGATAAGAAGAATCATTGTCTATGGTTTGAGGATGTAGCTGTATCTTTAACGGATGAGGAATGTAAAGAGATTCTTATTTTGTAGTATTGTCAAAATAGGTTATAATAATTTACAGAAATGAGGTTTTACGTATGAATATTTTAATTGCCGGTGGAACAGGTTATATTGGTAGTCATATTTGTGTTGAATTATTAGAAAGTGGTCATGACGTTGTTGTGATTGATGATTTCTCTAATTCAAAACCAGATGTGTTGGAATCGATTTATAAAATTACAGGTAAGCATGTTAAGTTTTATGAATTTAACGTATTAGATGAAGAAAAAACAGAGCGAGTGTTCAAGGAAAATAAATTGGATGCCGTGATTCATTGTTGTGCATTTAAAGCGGTTGGTGAAAGTGTTCAAAAGCCAATTGAGTATTATACAAATAACTTGATGACAACTTTAGTGGTTGCCAAGATGATGAAAAAATATCATGTGCCAAGTATTGTATTTAGCTCAAGTGCAACTGTTTATGGAGATCCTGAAGTGGTTCCTTTAACAGAGGATTGTAAGCTTGGTGAAACAACGAATCCTTATGGAGCAACAAAGGCGATGATGGAAAGAATCTTAACGGATGTACAGTTTGCGAATCCTGAAATGAGTGTAACTTTACTTCGTTATTTCAATCCAATTGGAGCGCATGAGTCTGGCTTGATTGGTGAAAATCCAAAGGGAATCCCAAATAACTTGATGCCATATATTATGAAGGTGGCAACAGGTGAACTTCCAGAACTTGGTGTATTTGGGGATGATTATGATACACCGGATGGAACGGGTGTTCGTGACTATATTCATGTAGTGGATTTAGCGAAGGGTCATGTATTGGCAATTGAAAAATACAATACGCCTGGTGTTCATATTTGTAACTTGGGAACAGGAAAAGGCTATAGTGTATTAGATATTGTACATGCCTTTGAAAGAGTGAATGGAATTAAGATTCCTTATGTGATTAAGCCTAGACGTCCGGGTGATATTGCGACTTGTTATGCAGATCCTACAAGAGCTAAAGAACAGTTAGGTTGGGTTGCAGAAAAGAATCTAGATGATATGTGTAGAGATACATGGAATTTTGCGAAGAAACAATTATTGTAGAATGAGGTATTGAAATGGCTAAGATTATTTTAACGGGGGATCGTCCGACTGGTAAATTGCATATTGGACATTATGTGGGTTCCTTAAGAAATCGTGTTCTTTTACAGAATTCTGGAGAATATGATGAAATTTATATTATGATTGCGGATGCACAGGCATTGACAGATAATTTTGATAATCCGGATAAGGTGCGTGAAAACATTTTAGAGGTGGCTTTGGATTATTTGGCTTGTGGTATTGATCCGAGTAAGACAACAATTTTTATTCAGTCTGAAATCAGTCAATTAACAGAATTGACATTTTACTACATGAACTTAGTTTCTGTTAGTCGTCTTCAAAGAAATCCGACAGTGAAGGCTGAAATTAAGATGCGTGGATTTGATGCGAGTATTCCTGTAGGATTCCAATGCTATCCAATTTCACAGGCTGCAGATATTACAGCATTTAAGGCGACTACGGTTCCTGCTGGAGAAGATCAGATGCCTATGATTGAACAGACGCAGGAGATCGTTCATAAATTCAATTCGATTTATGGTGAGACTTTAGTAGAACCTAAAATCTTATTACCACAAAACTGTGCTTGTTTAAGACTTCCGGGTACAGATGGTAAGGCGAAGATGTCTAAGTCTTTGGGTAACTGTATTTATTTATCAGATGATGAAGAGACAATCAAGAAGAAAGTTATGAGTATGTATACAGATCCAGATCATATTAAGGTCAGTGATCCTGGTAAGATTGAGGGTAACTGTGTATTTACATATTTGGATGCGTTCTGTAAGCCGGAGCATTTCGAAAAGTATTTGCCGGAATATGAAAACTTGGATGCATTAAAAGCTCACTATCAGCGTGGTGGTTTAGGGGATGTGAAAGTAAAACGTTTCTTAAATAGTGTTATGCAAGAAGAGTTGCGTCCAATTCGTGAAAGAAGATTGGAATGGCAGGCTAAGCTTCCTGAAGTAGTGAAGATTTTAGAAGAGGGTACGAAGAAGGCTTACGCAACGGCTGAAAAGACTTTGGATGAAGTGAAGTCAAGTATGAAGATCAATTATTTTAAAGATAATTCTTTGATCTAGGGGTATAGAAAATGGTAGTTGTAGATAAAGAAAACTTTATGGGTGGTACTGGTATTGCGCATTTTGAACATATCATGAGTGCTGAAGAGATGCATGGTATGAATCGTGTCTATGCCAAAGTCACTTTAAAGAAGGGTTGTAGTGTTGGTTATCACGTGCATAACGGAGATGGCGAAGATTATTTCGTACTTTCTGGAGTTGCTACATTGGATGATAATCATGAGAGAACTTTATATTTAAGGCCAGGAGAACATTATTTTACACCAAGTGGTAAGGGTCATAGTATTTTGAATGAACAAGATGAAGATCTAGTTTTCATGGCTTTGATCATTTATGATTCTCAACAAAAAATGTAAACAGATTACTAATTTGTGCAAACACGATAAACAAAATTGATATATAATACTATTGGTTTTGTGAAAGCGGTTTCGCACATAGAACTATTTCTCTCTATAATATTTCTGTGAGAAATAATCCGTCAATTTATTCTCTTAAATCGCGACTTAATAGAGGATGCATAAAGAGTAGGAATGCGCGCCTACTCTTTTTTGTTGCATAAATGGTTTAAAATAATTGAAATTAAGTACAAAATGTATGGAAGATGTAATATTATTAAATCATGAAAAGATTAAGTAGGATTGAGATATATAATTTTAAGAATATTAAAAGAGCCGAATTAGATTTTAAGAATTCTATGCTAGGTTTGTATGGACAGAACGGTTCTGGTAAAACAGCTTTGATCGATGTATTGGATTTAGTTAAGACGATAATATGTGGTCAAAGTGTTCCATCGGACTTTTCAAATTTGATTCATGTAGATGCAGAGTATTCTAGAATTGTAGTGCAGTTTACTATGGATGAGAAGGAAAGGTATAGTGAGATTGAGTATTCGTTTAAATTGAATAGAACATCCATATATGATGAGATTCTTTCATATGGGTATGTGGATGGTGAAGCAAGAGGTGTAAAGTCTAAATTGATAGATACTTCAAATTCACCTGCTTTTAATCCTGTATCCAAATATAAGTCTTTGATTGGACCTTCAAAAGAGAATGAATTGAATGTCATGGTGATTAAAAAGATGGTTCGTAAAGAATGTCGATCATTTATTTTTTCAAGTGAGTTTTTGGAAGTTGTTCAAAATAGAAGTAACGAGTGTAAAGATGAAGAACTTTTACGTCATGTGTATATTTTAGAGAGTTTGGTTGATTTTGCGAATTATGAATTGTTTGTGGTGAAATCTAAGTGTTGTATAGATGATTCAATGGTTCTTTCTAAAAGTGCTTTGGATGTTTACAAGAGAAAAATTGAAAGTATGAATCGAGTTCTTCCTTATTTGGTACCTGATCTTATACTGGATGTTAAAGTGGTTGGAAAGGAATTGATGAGGGATAGTTCAGTTGGATATCGTGTTGAATTGGTTTCAAATAACATACCATTTAAGTGCGAATCGGATGGTGTAAAAAGAATTGTATTGATACTACAACCTTTGATTGAATTTTTTAATAATACTTCAGTTGTCGTTGCGATTGATGATTTGGATTGTGGTATACATGAATATTTGTTTGGTGAAATCATAAAGTTGATGTGTGAACAAGCCAAGGGGCAATTGATTTTCACAGCGCATAATTTGCGTCCCTTGGAAATAATCAATAAGAAGTTTCTAGCATTCACGACTACGGATTCAGACAATCGATATGTTCGATATAAGAACATTGCATCACATAATAACTTAAGAGATGTATATATAAGAGATGTTGCATTAAGTGATTCTATAAAGAGTGCAGAGATATCTTATGGGTTAAGAAAGGCAAAAGGGTAGTGTAGTATTACCTTTGTCTTAATTGCATAGCATAATTTAATGAAAATTTAAATGTAAAGGAGCTAATATTATGGTTAATACAACAAGTTTCAATATTTGTGTAGATAGTGATATTTTAAAACAATGTGAAGCCATGTATGGTGAATTAGGTGTTGATTTGAATACTGCAATCAATGTGTTTCTTAATAAGTCACTCTGTGTTGGTGGTTTTCCTTTTGATTTGAACAAGGAAACAATGGCAGCTATGTTGGAGGCTGAACGTATTGTGTACGATCCTTTTGTAAAACGATACTCTGATGTAGAGGAAGCGTTAAAGGTATTGAAAGAGTGAGCATGCATTGAGAATAAATATATTTAAGATAATGAAGAAACGCTAGCTTGAGGCTGTCGATATGGGATAAAAAAAGAGCAAATGCTCTAAATTTGATTGGTGTGAGTCTGAACATCTTATCGAGTCCCCATTGTTTTTAGCCCAGGTCCAGGCTGACGGTTCCAATCACCTTCCGTTTGATTTGTTCTCAAGAACAGGTTCCTATGTAAACTCTTCTTTCTTGAACAGTAGAATTGAAATAATGTATCTTCCATACTCTTTATAGAATGGAAAACTATACATTCCACAACCATTGAATTAAACAAAGGTGAAAACACAAAACTCTCATCCTGGTTTGCAATATAACATCAAAGAATATACCAGGTTATTATAAATTTATAATTGGTAATTCATATATTCGTCTTCCAATTTTATGAAATTACAACATCTTTTTTTGATTTTTGTGTCTAATTTTCCAGATGTATACATGTTATATAAATTTTCCGCTTTTCTTAGTACTAAAGCTTTGTTATGACTTAAATTTAACCAAGTCAATTGGTTTCTGATTAAGTTTCTATATTGTAATTCTGTTTCTGAACAATCTAAAGAAAGTTCAGTATTAATTACTTCATAAATTCTACTATCATTTATTATTGGAAACATATTGTTAAAATTGATAGCGCCATATTCTCCGCCATTGATTTTATGAAAATCTAAACTATTTCTCATTCTAGAATGTTTTAGCTTGGGTGATGTTAATGGGATAACAAACTGATGTAAATTGTTCATGATCAAGATACCGATAAAAGGTCTAGGAAGATTATCACTGCCCATATGCTCTAAAGGAACTTTAGAATCAATAGTATTACGTAAAAAGTTAGTATATTCCATTGAAATTCTAATTAAAACAAGGCTTAACTAGCAATTTGGTGACATTGTTATAATTCTGGTTTTTATCATTTATACGAATAACCATTCGTTCTTCAAGTCCTTTAAACGAGTGATCTTATAGATGTTTTTCAACCTAAGCAATACATACTGTAGTTTTTCCGTATTATCCATTCCCTGGGTTTCTCTTTGCATGACAAAAAGAGCATTGTAACGATTTATATATTTTGATGCTA
>ERZ773109.2297-NODE-2297-length-10432-cov-28.629951_pt1 | contig 10432 bp, 10 predicted proteins | sample MGYA00580569_ERZ773109 | MGnify/ENA primary metagenome ERZ773109 (study PRJEB29015, sample SAMEA2737852) | human gut metagenome | biome: human gut; feature: human-associated habitat; material: faeces | place: China | collected 2012 ...
GCTAAGGTTATCGACGAGTCAATGAAGACCAACGACTCTCAGCCAACTTTTGTTCTTAATCGCATCTACGAGATTATGAAGGAGAACGGCATCACTGACAACCGTAAGGTGGGTCTCTACGGCCTCACCTACAAGGAGAACGTTGATGACTATCGCGAGTCTCCGGCTCTCCAGATACTTGAAGCACAAGAACGTCATCTCGCACGTCCTCTCCGCTGCTACGACCCATTCCTTGAAGGGCACAAGATTGTAGAGAACCAGTACTCTAGCTTCGACGAGTTCCTCAGCGATATGGATATGGTGGTTATCCTTGTGAAGCACGATCATATCAAGCGGAACTGGGATAAGCTCAAAGGCAAAGTCATCCTTGACTGTTGCAACATCTGTCCTCTTGAAGGAATTTACCACATCTAATTTAATCCATTATGGCAAAATATAATAAAGGTGAGGTTGTGATGTTGAACTCAGGTGGGTTTCGAATGATTATCGTCTCAATTTTCTCGAAGGGTAATACTGGTAGAGAAGTCTATGCTTTATGAAAACTCACTATTGACTATGAGTTCTATGCTGATACAGCCGAAACGATGGTACAATTAGACTTCTGCAAAATGATGCTTAACAAATTTAGCGAATAATTTCAAAACAGTTTCTAAGTAAAATAAGCAATTGGCAGCACAAGTGGAACAAAAGTTCGAAGTTCGATACTTCCTGTCAGTTCAAATATTGTCAAGTAACAATTATGGCAAATAAACCAAGAATAGGATTGATCCTTGTTCCTGAACATACGAATTATGGTGCTCAATTGCAATCGTTTGCGACACAGAAGGCAGTAGAGTCATTTGGCTGCGATACTGAGATTATCATATATAAGGCAAATAAGTCAAATAGAAATGTAAAATTTTATTGGGGGCTTATTCCTTGGTTCATTAAACGTCTTTTGGCATCCAAGGTACAGGATAGATACAAAGGCTTGGATGAAGTACATGAGAAGAATCATCAGATGAGAAAAGCTGCATCAAAGGTTTTCAAAGAGAAATACCTAAAGAATATAAGAATATGTAATGGGTACAATGAGTTAGTACAGGCTGGACAATCTTATAATGCAGTTTTGATTGGAAGTGATCAAATGTGGCAACCTGGGGTGGCATTTGGCAATTTTATATCAATGCGCTTTGTACCTGATGGTGTCAGACGAATTTCATACGCTACGAGTTGTGGTGTTTCTAAGTATCCGAAGTACTGCTATAAAAGTTCAAAGGATATGTGGATGCGTTTCGATTTTCTTTCTACTCGCGAAGAACAAGGAAAGGCACTTATTAAAGACGTTTGTGGAAAAAATATTAAGGTTGAGGTATTGGCAGATCCTACCTACTTACTGAGCAAGCAAGAATGGGAAGATTGCATCCCTACACAGAAGATGCTAAAAGAACCTTATGTTGTTTGCTATTTGATTGGCAATGATGTTGAGCAAAAACTTTGTGCAAAAAGATATGCACAGCATAAAGGATTAAAAATCGTCTCCCTTATGAGCAATGAAAGCGTCTCTCCAGTTGATATGAATTTTGCCGACATAAATATCATGGGTGCTGGTCCTGAAGATTTTATCAATTGGATTCGAGGTGCAGATTGTTTGTTCACAGATTCATTTCATGGATTAGCTTTTTCGGTAATCAACGAAAAGCAGTTATATGTTTTTTATCGTCATAAGTCTGGCGTTTCTGTAACTAAGAACTCGCGCATAGATAATATAATTCAAATGTGGGGTATTCAGAATAGATTGATTGTTGACGAAAATTTTGACTGGGTAAACTATATTGAAACTCCAATTGATTTTGATATTGTTAGTCAAAAAGTGGCCGAGAAAAGAACCGAGGGATTATTCTATCTGAAAAAAGCTCTGAATTTCGAGAAATGACAACAAAAGAATTATATAAAGATGTAAAGGACTGCTGTGGCTGTGAAGCGTGTGCCCAAGTATGCCCAAAGAACATCATTGTAATGAGTCAAGACTCTGAGGGCTTCTATTATCCTGTAATTACGAATGAAGATAATTGTATCAATTGCGGTCGCTGTAAGTTAGTCTGTCCTTTAAAGAAACCGTTTGAAGAGCCACGTTCAATTAGAAAGAGTCTGGGTGGATATAGTAAAGAAGAATCAATTATTAAGCAGTCAGCATCTGGTGGGTTTGCTTATACACTTTCATCGCAATTTATAAAGAATGGTGGTGTTGTATATGGTGTTTGTTATTCAGAAAAGAACATTAAGAACATAGAATATACAAGATGCGAAACTATTGAACAATTATTACCAACCCGAGGATCTAAATATGTGCAGTCAAGAAAATATGATATATATAAGCAGGTGAAAAAAGATCTTAAGACTGGAATCGAGGTACTATTTTTTGGTTTGCCATGTGAAGTTGCTGCATTATATCATTATATTGGTGTACAGAAAAAAATATATACTGTCAATTTGATTTGCCATGGACCTACGTCATTAAAGGTACATAGTGAATACATAGACCAATTGCTTGTAGATAATGGTAAGAAGGATATAACACATTTTTCAGTAAGACATAAACTTGAAGCATGGAAACCATATTACATTCATGCAGTATTTAATGATAATTCAAATTATAATATTAAATTTATAGATACGGATTATGGAGTAGCCTTTCAAAATTTGAAGCGACCGTCTTGCTCAAAATGTAGGTTTAAAGTGTACGATAGTTGGTATGGTATGCCCGCTGATATAACTATTGGTGATTACCATTTGGCGAGATCGGGTATGCCTCATTACAATCATTGGGGAAGTTCTCAAGTTAGTTCTCATAGTGAGAAGGGAGACCAGCTTATTAAACTTGTAGAAGATCAAATGAAACTATTTCCTATATCAGAAAAATGTGCAGTTCATTATAATCCTGCCTTTTTCCGACCAACTCATGTAAGATGGAACAGACCTTTATTTGCATATATTTTTAAACATAAAGGTTTAAATGCCGCTTGTACCCATTGGTCTGTTAGAGTGGTAAATCGATTTGTAAAGTTTAAGCTTGCTCTAGTAAGTCTCTTTGCTAAATGTCTTCGAATAATCAGAAAATAATGATGTCGAATAGTGTAAAAAAAACATTTTTATCAGGAGCCTTTTGGACTTTCAGCGAGAATATTATTTTCGCTATTATTGGAATTATCCAACTTTCGATTACAAGTCGGATTCTTACTCCTGTAGATTTTGGTATTTATGCCATAGCCTTGTTTTTTTCAGGTTTAGGTAGAATCGCTTTCTCAATGGGATTAGGACCTGCACTTGTGCAAAAAAAAGGAGATGTTAGCAATTATTTGGATACTGCGTGGTCTGCAAATTTATTAGTTTCGGTTGCCGCAACGATTGTTTTGTGGTTGATAACTACGCCTATTTGCATTTACTATTATCATAGTCCAGAATCAATATGGCCGTCAATAGTAATAATGTTAAGTGTGATATTGAGTGCTGCTATTAATCCAGAAGTTATCATTTTGCAAAAGGAGATAAAATTAAAGAAATATTTTTTCCTGTTCGTGCTTCCGAAGATTATTAGTTTCACTCTTGTTGTGATTTGTGTGCTGTATTTTCGAAGTTTTTGGGCGTTGATAATTGCCCTTCTTTCCGAATATTTGATCCGTACAATTTACTCATTTATCTTATTGCCACATAAGGTGTGGTTCCATATAGATAAAGAACAATTCAAAGATTTATACTCATTTGGAGGATGGCTACAGTTGAAGAATGTTACAAGTTGGCTAGCTGGAAATATTGATGTTGCTATTGTAGGTAATGTTTTAGGTACAGAACAGCTTGGCATTTACAATCGTGCTCAACAACTATCGCAATATCCCCGTACTTTTGTTGATGGAGTCGTGAATAATGTTGCATTTCCTCTCTATTCAAAGATTAATGGAGATACGTTAAGATTGAACTCTGTCGTAAACAGAATAATTGATATTATACTGCTGGTGCTATCATACTTGGCTGTAGTTATTTTGCTCTATGCAGAGCCTATTGTAACTATTGTATTGGGTGATACTTGGATGGAAATGATTAATCCATTCAAAGTTATCTTTATGGCTTACTTGATGCAGACATTATTGTTCTCTTTTAATCCATTGATACGTTCGTATGGATATACTAAAAATGAGTTCAAATTCTACATAATAAAGATTGTTATTATGTCCATTTTACTGTATCCTTTTACATTAATGTGGGGGCTGGTTGGAGCTGGTCTTGCCATTTTACTAGCTGTTTTGCTGGTGTTCCCATATCTGATACGCATTCTTCGTGCAAAGACGGAATTGAAATTAGGGCATTTCTATCTGTCATTTATTAGCTGTTGCATAAATGTGATTGTAACATACTATTTGTGCTCATTTCTAAATCTTGATCGAGGTTGGATGTTTATTTTAGGAACTGTAATATGTGTAGTAGTCTCATCTTTATTATTTATATTATTTGACCTTTTATTTCACATTGGACCAGGTGGAATTATTCAAAATGCTTTTCGTACAATTATTAAGAAATAAATAGTGATAATATAATAATATCATTGCAATGTTTTTCAAAGTACTATACACGATATTTGTAATTGCACAGTTATTGTTCGGATCGTTTACTATAGGCCCAGTTACTCCACGGCAAGTAATGACCGTTATTATGCTTGTAGTATGCGGGAGAAATAATGCTATCAAATTGGATAAATATTTTGGTATCTATCTTGTGTTTATTGTCGGATATATTCTTGCGCAGATTTATACTGGATATATGTTTGAAATGATAAGATTGCTGCTCGGCTATTATCTTGTTTCATATGTGGCTTATCAATCAACTAAACTGTTTATTCGAAAGACAGGTAATGCTAATTTATTGTTGGTCATACTATTCTTTGTAGGGATTGCAGATGGATTAGTCACAGTAGGCCAGATGTATCAGGTGCCATACGCACATGAAATAAGTTTGCTCTTAGGTAATAATGCATTGGGTGACATTTATGACGCGATGAGTGCGCGTAGTCAGGAGAACATGTTGGGCTATACTATTCCAGGTCTTTTTGGGCCTGTACCAAATGGCTATTTCATTTCAGCCATTACATTGTTGTGTTTTTACAATAAAAAAGCTAAGATTACTATCATTAATCTGGTATTGGTATTCTTCTTTATATATACAACGTTCATAATACAGGAGAGAACCGCGCTTGTGGCCTGCGTTGTTTTGTCTCTATTTTCTCTCTACAAGTTCATGTATTCTCAAGGAGAGTCCTCAGTATTCAAAAAAATCTTGGTTTTCTCAATATTGTTATTTGTGGTCATTTTTATTGTGCCAAAGTTATTTGATACCATTATGCAAGGAGATAGCCGTTATGCAAAAGGATTTTCGCTCGCCGAAGAACGAGGTGACATTAATCAAAAAGCAATTGAGTTTATTTTTTCGCATCCTTTAGGTGGTATAAATGCATATACTGCATCAAACCATTATCCACACAATATATTTATTAATGCGTTTATGTTTGGTGGTTTTTTGGGCGGTTTTGCATTGATGATTTTATTTTTTAAGCAATTGTTCCTATCTGTAAGAATCGCATTGTTAAATGTTTCTTTATACAACGTACAGCAGTTTGTATTCGTAATGATGTTTGCTTGCTATACTATCAACTCTTTAACTCATAATCTATCAATCGTTACTGGTGAACCTACTATGTGGCTTTTGTGGGGAGCGGTTATTGGATTGCAGAAGTATGGAATGACGAGCAAAGAAATAAGTATTTGTTGATAAATTGAAATTGTATGCGAATAGCAATAGTAAGTTATGACTACCCAGATGCGAAGCGAAGCGTTTTTCCTTTCGTTAAACAATTGGTAGAAGAATGGGCACGACAAGGGCATGAGTGTTCGGTAGTGGCACCAAACAATTTTGTGAAGACACGTTATCTGTGGAATCCATCAAAAGAGCCATCAGGCAAAGTTAAAGTATTGAGACCCAATTTTCTTTCGGTTTCAGGTAGACTAAAAATTGGAAATCTGGAGCTCACCAAACTATTTCATAAACGAGCAGTATATAAAGGATTAAAGAATCTGTCTACCAAACCAGATGCGATTTATTGCCATTTCTGGGAATCGGCAATGGAGGCTTATCCCTATGCTAAAGAGAATAGCATTCCTTTGTTAGTAGCATCAGGTGAGAGCGAAGTAAAATCAATGATTCCGAGAATTCCAGAAGGATTCTCTGATTACGTAAAGGGAGTGATATGCGTTTCTTCAAAGAATAAAACGGAGAGCATAGAACTTGGATTGGCAGATGAGTCAAAATGCGAAGTGTTTCCGAATGCAGTCAATACGAAGTTGTTTTACCCTATGGATAAAGTCAAAATAAGGCAAAAGATGAGCATCCCATTAGATTGTTTTATCATTGCTTTTGTCGGTTGGTTTAATGAGCGAAAGGGAATAATGAGAGTAGCTGAAGCTTTGCGCAAATGTGAAGGAGAATCTGTCTACTCTTTCTTAATAGGAAGTGGCGATCAGGAACCTGAGGTAGAGAATGTATTGTTCAAGGGAAGGCTGATGCACGAACAAATTCCTGAGTATCTTAATGCAGCAGATGCATTCGTATTGCCGACTCTTAGGGAAGGTTGTTGTAATGCTGTAATTGAGGCTATGTCGTGTGGATTACCCATCATTTCAAGTAATTTGCCATTTAATTGGGATGTATTGAACGAATCAAATTCTATTATGGTTAATCCTATTGATGTGGATGAAATTGTTTCGGCAATAATAACTCTCCGGGATGATAGAAAGAAAAGAGAGCAGCTTGCTGCTGGTTCTATTAGAATGGCTTCGGCTCTAACCATCGATCAGCGAGCAGCAACAATTATTAAATTCATAGAAAAAAATATAGAATGAAAATTTTACATATTGATGAGACATTCCATCCTTCGTATGGTTATCAGGTGAACCCTCTTGCTAAATTTCAGCAACACCAGGGTAATGAAGTCTATATTGCTACAGTAGATAAGGAGCATCTTTATCCTGTCTATAAGGAGTTCGGAGATTCTGGTGAAACTCTTGATCAGGAAGACAAAGTTTATGAAGATGCAACAGGAGTAAAAATTATTCGTGTTAAAGCTAAGGGCTACTATTTTCGTCGTTTGGTTTACACAAATGAAATCTTTAAAGTTGTAGAACTGGTGAAGCCCGATGTACTCTTCGTTCATTGTGTAGAAACCATAACAGCCATGAGATTTATGTTGAAGGGTCTGAAATATCCTATGATGTTCGACTCTCACATGCTATCAATGGCAAGTCAGAATAAGTTCGCCAAGTTGTATGAAAAGTTATATGCTGCTATCTTTGGTCGTAAGATTCGCGATAAAGGATATATAGTAGTAAGAACTCAGGATGATAAATATGTGAATGGAAAATTGGGCATTCCTGAAGCTCAAACCCCATTTATTTCTTTTGGTACTGACACTATTCTTTTCTCTCCGTCGATAGAAGTCAGAAATTCATTCCGCAAGGAGCATAATATCTCGGAAGATGTGTTCGTGGTAGTATATACTGGTAAATTGACCGAAGCAAAGGGAGGAATGCTACTGGCAGAAACATTCAAGGAGAAGTTTTCAAAGGAAGTCATACTTGTCTGCGTGGGAACACCTCCAAACAATGAATATGGCGAGAAAGTCAGAAAGATACTAAAAGAGTCACAGAATAGAGTAATTATGTTTCCGACGCAGAAGTATCAAGAGCTTGCCAAGTTTTATCAGATGGCAGACCTTTCAGTATTTCCAAAACAGTGTAGCATGAGTTTCTATGATGCCCAGGCTTGTGGGCTGCCAGTACTCTCTGAAGACAATAATGTGAATGTTGACAGATGCAGCTATAACAATGGTTTCAACTTCAAGGCTGGTAGTGTGGAAGATTTCCGTACGAAAATTAAGGAAGTTTCTCACATGAGTGCAAAAGAGTTACAGACATATAGGAATAACGCTAAGAAGTTTATTGATAACGGATACTCTTACGAGCACATTGCAAAGGAGTATACTCGTTATCTTCAGGTTTCAATTAACAATTACAATAAACAATGACAGATATTACAGCCATCATCCTCACGAAGAATGAGGAAGTAAATATCGAGAGATGTATCAAATCTCTCAATGGAGTAGCAGACCGTATCTGTGTGGTAGATAGTGGAAGTACAGACCGTACTGTTGAGATCGCTGAAAGCCTTGGTGCGGAAATTTTCCATCATGAGCCTTTTAACCACTATGCTGCTCAGTTCAACTGGGCGTTGGACAATGTGGGTGTGAAGACCACATGGGTGTATCGAATTGATGCTGACGAGGTGGTTACTTCAGAACTTGGAGCAGAGATAGTAGCTGCCTGCAAGAAGCATCATGATGATGATGTGAACGGTTTCGTGATGAAGTTCCTGATTGCGTTTATGGGCACCTTCCTGAAGCATGGAGGAATGTATCCTTTTTACAATCTGACAATCTTCAAGTTTGGCAAAGGTCGTTATGAGAACAGAGCTATGGGTGAGCATGTTATTCTCAGCGAGGGAAAGAGCCTTGATCTGAAGAATGACTGCCTGCATTACGACTCCAAGAGTCTGGATGCTTGGATTCACAAGCATAATTGGTATGCTACTCGTGAGGTCGCAGATTATTTCTCTACACGCTCGGTAGGTCAGGCAGATCCCAACACTCTTTATCATGAAGCGAAGAAGACTAGCAAGCTCCGTGATGGCTTCTATTATAGAATGCCCAAATTCCTGAGAGCAAAATTTTATTTTTGGTATCGTTACTACATTAAGCTTGGATTCCTCGATGGTAAGGCTGGTTATGTACATGCTTACTTGCAGGCATATTGGTTTCGCTTCCTTGTGGATGCTAAGATAATGGAACAGGAAATCAAACAGAAACGAGAATCACATGAAGGTTAATTTCGGCTTCTTCATATCTAAGTTCCTGCGTTGGCTAAACCGTCCAGCGTTGAGGAACTGCAAGATAGACAAGACAGCAAGGATTTGTACAGGTTCGAACTGTATCTCTGTAAGGATGGGATGTTACAGTTATATGGGTAAAAACAACTCAGTAACCAATGCAACTATAGGCTCGTTTTGTTCAATAGCAAGTTATTGCGCCATCGGTGGTGGAGACCATAATTTGAATATGGTTTCTACTTCTCCAGTCTTTGTAGGAGAGAAAAATATTTTTGGTAAGAACTTTGGATATGTGACTCCTGAGATGCACAAACATGTGAATATAGGTCACGATGTGTGGATTGGTGAAAATGTGTTTATCAACGATGGTTTGTCCATTGGCAATGGTGCCGTAATAGGTGCACATTCAGTAGTAACTCACGATATTCCTCCATACGCTATAGCTGTAGGTGCACCGGCTAAGGTGATTAGGTATCGTTTCACGCCAGAAGAGATAGAAGTGATTGAACAGTCTAAGTGGTGGGAATGGTCGGAAGAAAGATTACTAAAAGAAGGTCATAAATTTGTTTCAATAGAAGAATTCAAAAAGATATCGCAATGAAAAGAGTAAGCACTCAAATTAGGACTTAAATATGAAGCTTATATTTTTGCTGCAGAATTTTAAACGTCAAAATTGTAACCGTCTATTTTTCACACAGTTCTTGATATCTTTTGACTTACCTTTGCTACGAGATTCAAAAAGTCATAGCAATGGAAAAGACAGACGTTTACGACATACAGACTATCAGAAGAACAAGCCATATACAGCCGTGCGCAAGGAAATGAAGGACGCTTGGGAAAATACCATCCGGAAAGCACAAACTGGATGCAGGGTGAAACCTCCGGTCTGGTCGGCGTAGAAGAGGAGAATGGCATGCGTAAATACCTGAAACGTTATTTCTGGGGTATCAAGGTTAATGTCTGGAAACTTGTATGGTTCATATATGAGTACGGTACCCATGCTCTCAAGGCTATCCGTCAGTTTCTGGATAACTTCATAGGCTTCTTTATCAAAGACGGCTGTATAGTATATAAGGTATATAACAATGAAGAGCTCCCTCCGAACCATCACTGTTCGGCTTGCCTGACTCATATACGCCGGAAGTTCGTTGAGTCACTGGAAGAAAAACGCTCTGTTTTTATTTGGTTTATAGCTGAAATCGGAGAACTTTTTGCGATAGAGCATAATTGCAAAAAGGCCGGTTATGATGTTGTGCGAGTGCGTGCAGAAGGGCTGAAGAGAAGCAAGTTGGTCATGGATTGAATCAAGGACAAGTTTGAGCGTTTTGCCAAATCCAAATACAAGGAGTTGGGCACCCTGACCGGAGAAGCCCTGAAATATATCCAGACGGAATGGCTTGCTATGTAAAGGATATTGTAGGATGGCAATCTGGAACTGTTGAATAATCTGGCAGAGCAGATGATGAAA
>ERZ773109.2298-NODE-2298-length-10431-cov-48.372880_pt1 | contig 10431 bp, 9 predicted proteins | sample MGYA00580569_ERZ773109 | MGnify/ENA primary metagenome ERZ773109 (study PRJEB29015, sample SAMEA2737852) | human gut metagenome | biome: human gut; feature: human-associated habitat; material: faeces | place: China | collected 2012 ...
TTTAAACCCAAGTCAATTCCTATACCACCATTGCTATTATTAGCAATCTTAACGTCGGGAATTTCTACAAGAACTGACACATAGTATCTGTCTCCTTTACCGGTTACCTTTTTAGAATATAATATCACTTATAATACTGTATTTCAAACTGCAGTGACTCATTTTCCCTGAATACATTTATCTTTGGTGAATATACTACGGACAGCACTATATTATTGAACCTTCCTCTTTGTGCAGCTTCAAGCGCATCTGTACCAAATCTTTGCCTGATATAATCAAAAAAGCTTTCTATATCACCAAAATAAATTGCATTGATTGGCGTGCCATATGAGGATATCAAAGAAAGCCTAAGCACATTGTTGTTTTTACCAACTATCCACATGCGGCTCACACGTAGATTTTTGTCTGCAAAAACAGGCTTTGGATTGTCCTTTCCAAACGGTGCCAGTACTGAAAACTCAGACACCAGTCTCATTGATACATAATCCACCGGCATCGGCACATCTATATGTATTTTAGGCACGAGGTCATCGTCAGTAAGCGATGCATACTCATTTATTTTCTGACGGAATGGCTCAACATTTTCTTGTGGCAGTGAAAGTCCTGCAGCCATCGGATGGCCACCAAACTTCGTGAACAGCTCACTGCATTTGCACATTTCCTCATACATGGAGTACTCCTCTATCGAGCGGCCTGAGCCCTTTACTCCGTCCTCACTCTTTGTGAGTATAAAGGTTGGCTTATTGTATTTCTCCCTGATACGGCCTGCTATGATTCCTGCTATGCTCTCATGCACATCCGGCAGATATATGACAAGCACCCTGTCTTTTTCGTAATTGTCCCTCTCATATATCTCAACTGCGGTTTCCACACCCTTTGCAGTCATTTCCTTCCTGTCATCATTGAGCGCTACAAGCTCTGATGCGATGCGCATGGCATCCTCCTGCCTGTCACATAAAAACAGCTCAAGTGCTCTTTTGGCGGTATCCAGACGGCCTGTCGCATTGACACATGGTCCAAGAACAAATCCAAAATGATATGCATCTACATTTTCAGCCTCTATATTACAACATTCAAGCAGGGCTTTCATGCCGATATTTGTCGTATGATGAATACTCTTTAAGCCGGCCTTTACGAGTATACGGTTCTCACCTGTCAGCGGCATGACATCACCGACTGTTGCAAATGCCACATTCTCTATAAAATCCATGGCCTCTTTCTCATCTATGCCGATTTTTCTATATAGTAATATGACAATTTTCCAGGCAACAGCTGCTCCGCAAAGCTCCTTGTACGGATAGCTGCACTCTATCTGATGCGGATTTACAACGGCATCTGCCTTGCTCTCCTTGTAAATCTTTATACCCTTTATATCTTCAAAAGGCACTGCATGGTGGTCTGTTACGAGAACCGTCATTCCAAGCTCCTTTGCATGTGCGATTTCCTCAATCGCCGCAATTCCGTTGTCACATGTGACCACAGTGTCTATCCCGTCCTCATGTGCCTTGTCAATCAGATGCACATTCAAACCATAGCCATCCTTCACTCTGTCGGGAATCATATAATCCACACATGCACCGGCTCTTTTAAGTGCCTTCACAAGAATATATGTAGACATCACTCCGTCTATGTCATAGTCGCCGATTATCCTGATTTTGGCCTTGTCAGCTATCTTTTGGGCAAGAATGTCAACCAGCCTCTGACCATCCTTTAAAAGAGCCGGGTCTGCAATGTCTGAGATTTTGCCGTTTAAAAATTCATTTACCGCGTCATCTCCTATCACACCTCTGTTTCTGATTATCCGCGCCGTCACCTGATCTATTCCAAACTTCGCTCCGATTGCCGCAAAATCAGCCTTCTTCGCACTAACATACCACTTTGCCATAATCTACCCTTTCCAGTCTCAGCCCACACGCCGGTGCTGTGTAGCCTGCCTGTGCCCTATCCTTTGAAGCTAAAATTTCCATCACAGCATCCGGATTTTTCCTTCCATCGCCCACCTCGATAAGCGTTCCTGTGATGATTCTTATCATATTCTGTAAAAATCCATCTCCGGTGTAGCTGATAACAATATCAGCGCCTGTTTTTTCTATATCAATAGAAAAAATCGTCCTGACCGTTGACTTTTTCATATGTCTGTTGCCACAAAAGGCTTTAAAATCATGCTCTCCGAGAAGATACGCTGCTGCTTTTTTCATCCGGTCTGTGTCAAGCGGCTTATCATAGTCGTATACATATTTTCTCCTGAACACATCTGACACAATACCGGTGTGTATTGTATACACATATGTCTTTGAGACGGCATTGTACCTGGCATGAAATCTGTCAGGCACATTTGAAATATCTGTCACCGCAATATCTGCCGGCAGATGCTCATTCAGCCATATAAATATCTCATCCTTGGAAAAATGCTTCGGCATGTGAAAGCTTGCCACCTGCCCCACCGCATGCACTCCAGCATCCGTGCGCCCTGAGCCTATGACCTCAACCGGCTTTCCTGCCAGCGTTGAAAGCACATGCTGAAGCTTTCCCTGTATTGTATCATCTGTGGATTTCTGCACCTGCCAGCCTTTGTAGCGTGTGCCGTCGTATGCCACAATTATCTTGTAATTTTGGGTTTCTGTATTCATAAAATTGTCTTTCTTTATCTAAAAAAATAGGGTTGTGAATAGTTACTTTTATTTTAGCTCCTTTAATCCAATTAAGCAAGCTCCGCAATACGTGTCACAGCGACATATATATTTGATATCTCATACCATGTATTGTAATCCACCACACCTGATACCGGAAGTCCGAATACAGCCTGAAATTTTTCCACGGCCGCCTTTGTCTTTGGTCCGTATATTCCATCCGGCACAATAGATGGAATTGCCGGATATGCCTTTGCGATGCGGGCGAGCTGTTTTTGTATCTGGTATACATTCTGCCCTGACGAGCCTATGCCTATATTGTAGCCGGGCCATGACGCCGGGATTCCTGATACAGCCTCCGCGGTATTGATATACATGTTGCTGCCGTAAAAGTATCTGAGTATCTCAATTGCACTGTAGCCCTGGTCACCGAGACTTTTAGAGCCCCACTGTGTCATCCAGCTCGGACAGGAAACCTTCTGTCCGTCACAATACTGCGTCAGAATCGGCTGCTTCACATTAGGTCTCGACAGATAGTTTTCAAACATTTCATTTACTATCAGCGAGATATTGTCATATATATTTCTGCCATAGATGAATTTGTGGTCATATGCCGTGGACGAAGTGATATTAAAATTATAGCCCTTTCCGCGATAAAACTCCGTATATATCCTGTTTAATGTAAATGACATAATTGCAAGCACATTTGCCCTTATAGTGGCATCAGGCCATGTCGCATATATCTCACTGGATGCGACATTTTTGATGTAGTCCTTATATCTGACATAATAATTTGCCGCTGTGGAATCCGATGGTGCCCCATCATGCACAATAACATATTCCGGAATCACAACACGATTAAGTACAATCTCACCGGTCTCAGCAACCGGCATAATCTCCGGCTCAGGTATCTTGGCAGGATAATCACCATAAAGTGTATGTGCCGGAATAACAATATTGTCCACATCATTTCCCGGTGCATCAAGTACTTCCAGCTCAATATCCTGTATGGAAAGTCTGTCGGGCATCACCTCAACGCCCGAAACCGTGATATTTCTGTATCCGTTAGCTGAAACAGTTACCGTCACCTCCGAATACGGCTGTGACTCACTGGGCGACATAGAGTACTCAAGTGGCGGAGTGGCAATCTCAACTGCCTCTATGCTTCCCGATTCGTTGGTATCAGTCTCCTCTATCTTTCCCTGCGGATCCCCGGAATAGCTGACTGACACCCTTGCATCCGCAACCGGCGTCCCCATGTTTTTCTGTCGTACTCTCACCTGAAGCCGCCCCTCATCAATAGACTCCTGTTGTAAAATGTGCAGATTTTTCATGAATATTATTACCTTAATATCTTTTTACAATAATATGCACAAAGTGCAGCGCATATGATATAATGAGCGTAAGCAACGAGCAGTGCCAAATTGAAAATATATAAAATGCCAGCTTGCTGAGCACTTTTTATATATTTTTAATTTGATAGGGCGACTGCCCGTACAGTCAGGAAAATCTCAGATTTTTCTGACTTGCACTGCATACAATACACTTACTAAGGTGGTTGGGGGACGTGCTCTCATCTGATCCGAGTCTTACGGAAAGGATGATTATTATGGTTTCTTGGAACGACTTATTTACTTTCGTTATCATGCTGGTAGCGATTCTGACATACATAGATACTCACAGAAAACATAAGAAATAGCCGTCCTGCCTCTGGTAAAGTCTGGGAACGGCTATCTCTTACGATAACTTATTAACTTAATTTGCCGGATCAGGTGAAGTGCACTCACCTACCGACTGCCTTACTAAGTGTATTATATGTCACTTAGCAGCATTTGTCAATTTTATTAATATTAAGGAGGAAAATTATGCATACATTTCAACCATATCCAATCGACATGCTCGATATCAATCCATTCACCAAGCTTAGCAAGGAGTGGGCTCTCGTGACAGCCGGTGACAAGGAAAAATCAAACACCATGACCGTTTCATGGGGTGGAACCGGTGTCCTCTGGGGCAAAAATGTCGTATTTATTTTTATCAGGGAATCAAGATATACTAAGGATTTCATAGACAATGGTGAGTTTTTCTCACTTTCTTTCCTTAGCGAGAAATACCGCGATGCCTTAAAATACTGTGGTGCTCACTCAGGACGCGGAGAAGACAAATGGTCAAAGGCCGGTCTGTCTCCTGCTACACGCCATGGCATACCATATCCGGATGAGGCAAATCTCGTATTCCTCTGTCGCAAGATGGCTGCTGTGCCTATTGAAGAGGCTTCATTTACAGACAAAGCCATTATGCGTCAATGGTACGGCGATCACGATATGCACACTATGTATGTTGGTGAAATTATTGAGGTTGCGGCTCGCTAATTTTATGACAATACTACGGGACGAGAAGAACCCTAACATGTATTTATGCGCTTAAAACTACGTGACTAAGATAATTGTAAGAATTATGCTTTAGGGTTTTCTATGCTTGACGAAACCGGCTTTTATGCGCCGTCCATGGCGCATAACACCTTGCCCTGCCTTCCATGGCAGGGCATTTCTGTGTTTCATGGCATAATTCTAACAATATCTAAGTCACTTCGTAATCGCTTATAAATACATGTTAGGGTTCTTCTCGTCCCTTTCTCTTTGGCAATATATATAGATTAGCCGACTCTTTAAAATGTATCACGGCGTAAGGGGCAATATCTGCCAACAGATATTGCCCCTTATTAATACCATAATCTAGCGGCAGCCGGTACTCATAGCTTCAATGGCCACGGCACCACCGCGCACAACCGAGATATGTTTGTACTGTGACTTGAGCAGGGCTATAAGATCATCATTGCGGTGCTCTGTGAGCTTGCTCTCTAAGATCACGCTGTCGGCATTCTTGTCCACCACGTCAATATTAAAAACCTGCGCTGTCTGGAAGATATCGGTGATTTCCTCGCGGGTGAGCTTTGATACCCTGACATAGAGTATTTCCTTCATATGCAGAGGCACATCAGTCAGGTCAATAACCTTGATGACCTCGACCATTCTGTTGAGCTGCTTTTTTATCTGCTCAAAGGTAATATCATCGCTTGTAACGCAAATAGTCATTCTGGAAATAGTCTCATCCTCTGTGGTTCCAACCGTAAGAGACTGTAAATTGTAGGATTTTGCAGAAAAAAGTCCTGAAACCTTTGCTAAAACACCGACCTCATTCTCCACATAAAGTGCAATCCATCTGTTTTTCATTTCATTATTATTCATCTTCTGCACCTCCTACTTTAAAATCATTTCGCTCATAGGATTTCCGCTCTTGACCATTGGAAGAACAATCTCATCCGTAGCTATCATAAACTCAATAATTACAGGTACATCCTTATATTTCTTGGCCTCTGCAAAGGCTGCATCGATATCCTCTTCCTTTTCCACGCGGATTCCGTGTCCACCATAGCTTTCAACAAGCTTGAGAAAATCCGGTGTGTATGGCGGACACGCCTCGTTTGGTCCCTTGCACTCTGCCGGGCAGCCCTTTCTTCTGCGAAGACAGGTTGCAGAATAGCGCTTGCCGTAGAAAAGCTGCTGCATCTGGCGCACCATGCCCAGGTAGTAGTTGTTGAGCACGCAGATGGTCACTCCTGCCCCCTGTACAACTGAGGTGGCAAGCTCCTGTATATTCATCTGAAGTCCACCATCACCGCTTATGCATACAACATCCTTGTCAGGATTTGCAATCTTGGCACCTATTGCTGCCGGAAGACCAAAGCCCATTGTTCCAAGACCTCCCGATGTAAGAAGCTGGCTGTTGCTGTCAAGCTCTATGTACTGTGTAGCCCACATCTGATGCTGACCTACATCTGTAACGTAGATTGCATCCTTATAGTTCTTGTTGATATGCTCCATAATCATCTGAGGTGTCATGCCCTTGTCTCTTCTCATGCCAAGAGGATTTTCCTCATCCCATGCCTTAATCTGCTTCTGCCACTCAGCAGTCTTTTTCGGCTCAGCCCACTCGTTTAACTTATCGAGTGCCACATTGGCATCTGCAACGATAGGCACATCAACCACGACATTTCGTGAAATAGATGCAGTATCCACATCAATATGTACAATCTTTGCCTTTGGAGCAAACTCATTTAAGTCACCTGTTATTCTGTCGTTAAATCGTGTACCTATTGAAAAAAGTAAATCACACTCACTGACTGCCTTGTTTGCCGCGTATTTGCCGTGCATACCGCAGTTTCCCACGTAAAGCGGATGGGTGGTCGGTATGGCACCCTTACCCATTATTGTAGTGACAACAGGCACATTCTCTGCCTCCACAAAACGACGCAGATTTTCATTTGCCCTGGCAACATTTATACCGCCTCCTGCAAGGATAAGCGGCTTTTTGGCACTCTTTAACATCTTGTAAGCACGCTTAAGCTGTCCAACATGTACTGTATCATTGACACGATAGCCTCTGATTTCTACCTTGTCCGGATACTCTGCCGGACCTGATGCGGTCTGTATATCCTTTGGCAAGTCAATCAGCACAGGGCCCGGCTTTCCGGTCCTTGCAATATGAAATGCCATCTTTATGATTTTTCCAAGGTCTTTTCTGTCATGGACTGTAACAGAATATTTTGTGATATTTCTGGTGATTCCGACTATATCCACTTCCTGAAAGGCATCATTTCCGATGAGTGGAAGCGGTACCTGTCCGGTAAAGCACACAAGCGGCACATTGTCGTAATGCGCATCTGCAAGACCTGTAACTGTGTTGGTAGCACCGGGACCGCTTGTCACAAGGCAGACACCCACCTTACCTGTAGACTTGGCATAGCCCTCAGCCTCATGAATCAGGCCCTGCTCATGTCTTGGCAGAACCAGATTGATTGAATTAGTCTTATATAACTCATCAAATAAATCTGTAACTGTTCCTCCCGGATAGGCGAAAATAGTATCTACGCCTTCCTCCTCCAACGCTTTTACAAATAATTTTCTTCCTGTGATGTCCATACTGCTGTCATCCTCGTTTCTATTTTATTTAATAGTCTATTTTACTTTCTCGTATCGAAGGAAATAAAACTCTAAATCAAAGTATGTCTGCTCTTCGCTGTCCCCCGTAATCTGCCACTCAGGCTTCTCATCAAGATTTGGAAAATATGCATCCGCATCATACTCGAAGTCCACCTTTGTGATGTGGGCTACATCGCATTCATCCACGAGCTGCTCATAGATTTTCTGTCCACCAATGATATAAATATCCTCTGAATTGTATTTTTCAAGCTCCTTGTGAAGCTCATCAAGTGAGTGAACCACGACAGCACCCTCCACCTCATAGGATGGGTTGTGTGTGAGCACTATGTTGGTCCTGTTCTTAAGTGGTCTGCTGTTTGGAAAGCTCTCAAGTGTCTTTCTGCCCATGACTACAACCTTTCCTGTAGTCATCTCGCGGAAAAACTTCTGATCCATAGGTATTCGAACGAGCAACTGGTTGTTTTTTCCAATTGCCCAGTTATTGTCAACTGCTGCTATTAAATTCATGATTTTCTCCCTGTTGTAATCGTTGCTGTTCACACAAAGAAGTGAACAATAACCTTCTTATATAATTGCTTCATATCCACATTTTCAGACCGCAATAGGTATATCCTTAATCTGCTCACCTGTCACATAGTCTGTTATCTTGATATCATCCGTCGTAAACTGATAGAAATCCTTTATGTCAGGATTGAGCCAGAACTTTGGAGCATCGTACTGTGGTCTCTCAATCAGCTCCTTTACGATTGGCACATGCCTGTCGTAAATGTGTGCATCTGCAATCACGTGCACCAGCTCTCCGACTCTCATATCACACACCTGCGCCAGCATATGCATAAGCACCGCATACTGGCATACATTCCAGTTGTTCGCCGCAAGCACATCCTGTGAGCGCTGATTTAAGATACCGTTTAATGTGAGCCTGTCATCACCCTTTTTCTGTGTCACGTTGAATGTCATGCTGTATGCGCACGGATACAGATTCATCTCATGCAGATCCTGATGCACATATATATTGGTAAGTATTCTTCTTGAAAAAGGTGTATGCTTCAAATCATAGATGACTCTGTCCACCTGATCCATCATGCCTTCCTTATACTGATGCTTTACACCAAGCTGATATCCGTAGGCCTTGCCGATTGAACCATCCTCATCTGCCCACTCATCCCACACATGGCTTTTTAAATCATGGATATTGTTGGATTTCTTCTGCCATATCCAAAGAAGCTCATCCGTTGCACTCTTGATATATGTCTTTCTTAAAGTGATAGCCGGAAACTCCTTAGACAAATCATATCTGTTGACGACACCAAACTTCTTTATTGTATAGGCGCTTGTGCCATCCTCCCAGTGGGGACGCACCAGCTCTCCCTCAGTGCTTGTGCCATTTTCCAGAATATCCTGACACATCGCTACAAAAACTTTATCTGCATAACTCATATTATCTGCTCCCTAACCATAAGTATTCAACCGATACAATTACCCGTTTACTGTCTATTGTATCTAATTATCAATTTTTTTTCAATATATTCAATGTGCAAATTCAAATGATTTTTTTAGCTTTTTTCTTCATAAATTATTTAATTTTTTTATTATTCTTTTCGATTAAGGACACAATTTGGACAAATTTATTTAGTATAGTAATACTCGTAAAGGAGATACACCTTTACAAATTCCCTTTTTTAAACATTTTTTCATAAACTAAACTCCTCGAAAAGAAGCCGCTTCCCTCGGCTTCTTTTCACGTTATGGGGGTTTACATTTCAAGCTTTTTCACATATTATGATTAAAGGATCAAAAAGTATCATCGCTGCATGCCTGCATGCAATTCGATGTATAAATCATAAATGAGGAGATTCACAATCACATGAAATTTTTTCTCGCACCGATGCAAGGGCTGACCGGATATACAGTAAGAAACGCATTCCACCACCATTTTGACTACATAGACAAATACTACACACCATTCATTCCTGCTGCAAAGCGTATGAATGCCAAAATAAAAAGAGACATAGACCCGGTGAACAATGACGGAATCACTCTCATACCGCAGGCCATGTCTATAGTGGCAGACGAGGTCATCGACCTGCACAGGCAGCTTGTTCCTTACGGATATGATGAGATAAATGTAAATCTCGGCTGTCCGTCAGGCACCGTCGTATCCAAGAAACGCGGCTCCGGCATACTCGCATATCCTGATATGCTCGATAGCTTCCTCGATGAACTGTATACAAAAGCCGATTTTCCTGTTTCAATAAAAACCCGCGTTGGCTTTAACGATGATGAGCTCTGGCCAAAGCTTATCGAAATATACAGTAAATATCCGATAAGCGAGCTTACGGTGCATCCGAGAGTCCAGAAGGATTTTTATAAAAATACGCCGCGCATGGATGACTTCGCCCTCGCCATGCAGAAAATAAATCCTGATAAAACCATACTCTGCTACAACGGAGATATAACTAATGCTAATAGTTTCAAGGCACTAACCGACCGTTTCCCTGACATTGATGAAATCATGATAGGCCGCGGACTGTTTGCAAATCCTGCTCTTATCGCAGAGCTTAAGGGTATAAGCATGGATAAAGCAGAGCTTTGCGAGCGCTTAAAAAACTGGCATGATGAGATTTTATCCGGTTATCTGTCCATCTTTTCCGGTGAAAAGGATGCCATTTTCCGCATGAAGGAAATCTGGGCATATATGCATGGGCTGTTCCCGGACTCTGAGAAGCTTTGGAAGAAAATAAAAAAGAGCCAGACGCTTACTGACTATAAGTCAATAGTGCGAATGGCATTTGATG
>ERZ773109.2312-NODE-2312-length-10395-cov-68.514120_pt1 | contig 10395 bp, 9 predicted proteins | sample MGYA00580569_ERZ773109 | MGnify/ENA primary metagenome ERZ773109 (study PRJEB29015, sample SAMEA2737852) | human gut metagenome | biome: human gut; feature: human-associated habitat; material: faeces | place: China | collected 2012 ...
CCGTGGAACTTTCCTGTATCGTAGGGGAGCATTCTATATGCTCCTAAATATGTACGTTTTCCCCCACCAATCCAACATACGCCCCGGCCTTGGCCTCGGCGCTGTCGGGATGGGCGAACAGCCACTTGTTGCAGGCCCACAGCTGCGGGTCATCGCCGCCGTCATTCTTGATGGCGGGCTTTGCGGTATTGGTGCCTTTGGGCAGGGCGACCAGCACGCGGAAGCCCTTGGCTGCGTCCACATGGCAGGGCGCGTAGTGCAGCGTCGTGGCGTAGACTTCCACCAGTGTGCCTGCCGGGACGCGGAACGCCTTGACCTTGGCGGTGTCCAGCTTGCCGCCCGCGATTTCCTCCTGCCTGGCAAGCAACAGCACAAAATCTTCGGTACCCAGATTGAACTCGCTGTCGCGGTGGTATTCCAGGCAGTTCAAATAGGTGTTGTGACCGTTGCACCAGCCCAGTTGGCAGGGCATGCCGCCGAAAAGATGCTCCGACACTTCGACGGCGGCGGGCAGTTCCTGCAGGGCTGCGTCCTCGGCCACATAATCCGTAGCTGCGGGCAGCGGGGTGTTTGCCAAGGCGGCCAAAATTTCCGCTTTGGCGGTATCCAGCCCGGTCACAACGCGGCCATAGGGCTTGAATTCCGGGTCGGTTACAGAAAAAATCTTCATTGCAGTGCCTCCATTTCCGCAAAGGATACTTTCAGTGCCGGGTACAGCTTGTGCCACACAGCGTAGCGCGCGTTGTATTTTTCGACGAGCGCGGCGTCCGGCTGGGTTGTGCTCTTGGCGTGGACGAGCGCCTCGGCGCAGGCCTGCACGCTGGGGTATGCCCCGCAGGCCACCGCTGCCAGCATCGCGCCGCCGTAGCCGGGGCCTTGCTCGGTCTGGGGCAGCGTCAGCGGGATGCCCAGCACGTTCGCCAAAATCTCCCGCCACAGCGGGCTTTTGGCGCCGCCGCCGCAGAGCGTGCTGGCTTTAATCTTCACGCCTTGTGCCCGCGCAATCTCCACACAATCGCGAATCGCAAACGCCACACCTTCCAGTACCGCCTGGGTCAGCGCGGCACGCGGGGTGTCCATCCGCAGCCCGACGAACGCACCGCGCGAGGCAGGATCGTTGTGGGGGCTGCGTTCGCCCATCAGGTAGGGCAGGAAGTAGACGTCGTTCGCGCCCAGCTTGTCCGCCGTAATGGGTGTCTGCTCGGCAGCGTAGTCAGTGGTGTGCAGCACTTCTTCGCTCCACCACTTGTTGCAGGACGCAGCCGAGAGGATGCAGCCCATCAAATGATACCCTCCGTCCGCGTGGGCGAAGCTGTGCAGGGCGTTCTGCTTGTCGACGCCGAACGTATCGCTGGTGATGAACACCGTGCCCGATGTGCCCAAGGAAATATTGCACTTACCGCCGCCCACCGCGCCGCAGCCGACAGCCGCAGCGGCGTTATCGCCCGCGCCCGCGCAAACGACCACATCCGCAGGCAGGCCCAGCATTTGGGCGGCTTCAGCAGTCAGCGTGCCGACGGGCTGCCAGCTCTCAAACAGCTTCGGCAGCTGGGATTCCTGCACGCCGCAGATGTCCAGCATTTCCTTGCTCCAGCATTTGTGCTCCACGTCCAACAGCAGCATGCCCGATGCGTCGGAATAGTCGGTGCAGTGGACGCCGGTCAGCTTATAGTTGATGTAATCCTTCGGCAGCATGATTTTTTCGATGCGGGCGAAGTTGTCCGGCTCGTTCTCCCGCATCCAAAGCAGTTTGGGTGCGGTGAAGCCTGCAAAGGCGATGTTTGCGGTGTAACGGCTCAGCTTGTCTTTGCCGATAACGCCGTTTAAGTAGTCGACCTGCCTTTGGGTGCGGCCATCGTTCCAAAGGATGCAGGGGCGGATAACCGCGTCATTTTTGTCCAGCACCACCAGCCCGTGCATCTGGCCGCCCGCGCCGATGCCCTTGACCTGAGACGCATCAAACCCGTCCAGCAGCGCGGGGATGCCGTCGCAGACTGCCGCCCACCAATCGGCGGGGTCCTGCTCGCTCCAACCGGGATGCGGGAAGGCGATCGGGTATTCCCGGCTGACGATGTTGGTAATGCTGCCCGTTTCGTCCATCAGCAGCAGCTTCACCGCAGAGGTGCCGAGGTCGATCCCAATATAGTACATATCTTTGTCTCCCCCTTACGGAAGATTTATCCGTTGACGCCAAAAACTTTTGTATAGTCGGCCTTGAACTTCTCAATGCCGGCATCGGTCAGCGGATGGTGAAGCATCTGCTCGATGACCTTGTACGGCACCGTGGCAATGTCGGCACCAGCCAGGGCACAGTCGGTCACATGGATGGGATTGCGCACGCTGGCGGCGATGATTTGAGTTTCGATGTCCGGATAGTTCAGGAATATATCGTGGATAGTCTCGATCAGATCAATGCCCGGCTGGCCGATGTCATCGAGACGCCCCAAAAACGGGCTGACATACGTGGCGCCCGCGCGGGCTGCCAGCAGCGCCTGGTTGGCGCTGAAAATCAGCGTGCAGTTCGTAGGGATGCCCTCGCCGGACAGCACCTTGATGGCCTTTAACCCCTCGGCGGTCATGGGGATTTTGACCACCATGTGCTTCGGGTCCAGCGCGTAGATGGCGCGGCCCTCGGCGATCATGTCCTCGGCATCGGTTGTGGTCGCCTTGACTTCGCCGGAGATGGGGCCGTCCACGATGGTGGCAATCTCTTTCAACGTTTCGGCGTAGTCGCGGCCCTCTTTGGCAATCAGGCTGGGGTTTGTGGTGACACCGGCGATAATGCCCATGTCGTTGGCACTGCGGATCTCGTCGACGTTGGCGGTATCAATGTAAAATTTCATACGGTAAAACCTCCTTATTTCTGGCCGTAATAGGCGTTGGGTCCGTGTTTTCTCATAAAATGCTTGTCCAAAACATGCTGTGGGGCAGGCTGTGCATCGGGGTCAATGGTCAGGGTCAAAATTGCCATCTTTGCGACTTCTTCCAGCACAACAGCGTGGTAGACAGCCTGTGCCGCGTCTTTGCCCCAGGTAAAGGGACCGTGGCTGGCACAGAGAACACCGGGTACATGCACCGGGTCAATGCCGCGGTTTTGGAACGTCTCGATGATGACCTTGCCGGTGTTCTTCTCGTAGTCCTCGTCGATCTCTCCAGGCGTCAGCTCCCGCGTGCAGGGGACAGGGCCGTAAAAATAGTCGGCGTGGGTCGTGCCAAAGGCGGGCAGGTCGCGCCGCGCCTGGGCAAAGGCCACTGCGTGGGTCGAGTGGGTGTGTACGATGCCGCCCAGCGCCGAGAACGCCTTGTACAGTTCCAGATGCGTTTTCGTGTCGCTGCTGGGCTTCAGCTCGCCCTCGATCTTGTTGCCGTTCAAATCCATGACAACGAGCATTTCCGGTGTAAGTTCGTCATATTCCACGCCGGACGGCTTGATGACAAACAGGCCCTTTTCGCGGTCAATGCCCGAAACATTGCCCCAGGTGTAGGTTACAAGCCCTCGGCGGGGCAATTCCATGTTGGCTTCATAAACTTGCTGCTTTAATGCTTCCAGCATAGGTTATCCTTTCTGCTTTAACGCTAAATCGTTCAAGAACAGCTGTTGTTCCGGACTTTCCGCCGCTGGCTGGCGTTGCCCGGCAGCCGACGCATACAAGCCCTTAGGCAATACCGCATAATTCCCGCCTTACGGCTTAAGCACCTCTCCGGCAGCTGCCGCACCTCGCTCGCCGTATCGGCACTTAGAATTATGCGGTATTGCCCTTATTTTACAACGGCGCGCTCGGCTTTCAGTGCGGTTTGGTATTGGGTCAAAAAGGCGGCAAACCCGGACTGCTCGGCAGGGTCGGGGAACAGGGTCGTGCTTTGGGCGTCGGCAAAAACGCAGCGGTTCAAATACGCGGCCAGCGTTTCGCCGTCGGCGCGGTGCAGACGATACGCAGCCAGCAGGGCCATGCCGTAGGAACCGCCCTCACCGGCTGTTTCCATGCAGGTCACAGGAGCACCCGCCGCCGCAGCCAGATACCGCTGGGCCACGCCCGGCGTTTTGAAGATGCCGCCGTGGCCGAGCAAGGTATTCACAGCCACATTTTCTTTGCGCAGAATTTCCAGCCCCATCGCCAACGTGGCAAAGGCAGAATAGATGTTGGCGCGCATAAAGTTGGCCAGCGTAAACGCACTGTCCGGGCGGCGCAGCAGCAGGGGGACGCCCGCGTCCAGGTGGGTGACGCTCTCACCGGAAATGTAGTTGACGGGCGTGATGCCGCCGCAGTCAGGCGCACCGTGCAGCGATTCGTTAAACAGGAGGGTAAACAACGCACCTTTGTCGATGTTTGCTCCGCACAGTGCCGCGCTCTCGGCCAGCAGATCGACCCAGGCGTTCAAATCGCTGGTGCAGTTGTTGCAGTGGACCATGGCGACCGCCGCGCCGTCGGGGGTCGTGACCATGTCGATTTCCGGGTAGACCTTGGACAGCGGCTTTTCCAGGACGACCATGGCAAAAATGCTGGTGCCTGCGCTGACATTGCCGGTGCGCGGGGCGACACTGTTTGTTGCCACCATGCCGGTGCCGGCGTCGCCCTCCGGTGGGCAGAACGGTATGCCGGGCTGCAGCGTGCCGGTTGGGTCGAGCCGCTTCGCCCCCTCGACGGTCAGCATACCGGCGTCCTCGCCTGCGGGCAAAACGGCAGGCAGCAGTTTGACAAGATCCACGGGGCAGCCTTGCTTGTCTGCCAGCGCGTTAAATTTTGCGAGCATTGCGGTATCATACCCGCCGGTGGTGCTGTCGATCGGGAACATGCCGCTGGCATCGCCTTCGCCCAGCACCTTGCGCCCGGTCAGCTGCCAGTGTACATAGCCTGCCAGCGTGGTGAAAAAGTCCAGCTGCGGCAGGTGTGGCTCGCGGTTCAGCATGGCTTGGTACAGGTGTGCTGCGCTCCACCGCTGCGGGATGTTGAACCCGAACGCCGAGGTCAACTCTTCTGCTGCCGCGCCGGTCATCGTGTTGCGCCATGTGCGGAACGGTACCAGCAGTTTGCCCGCAGCATCAAACGCCAGATACCCATGCATCATAGCCGAAACGCCAATGCACCCCACTGTGGTCAGCGGCTGGCCACACTTGGCCAGCACATCCGCAGCCAATGCCGCGTAGGCAGCCTGCACACCCTGCCAGACTTCTTCCAGCGGGTAGGTCCAGATGCCGTTTTCCAGCCGGTTCTCCCAGGTAAAATCGCCCTGGGCCACAGGCTTGCAGGTATCGCCCACAAGCACAGCTTTGATGCGGGTGGAACCCAACTCAATGCCGAGAGAACACTGCTTTAAGTCAATCATAGGAATCCTCCTTGACAAAATAAAGGATGGTCTTTATCATAAAACTATCTTAATGTTCGGAAAGGAGCGCACCCATGGGAACCGTTTTCAATAAAAAGGAGCTTTTGGTCCTCTTGCAGGATTTTCACTGCCTTACGGGGCTGCGCTCCGCCGTTTTTGATTCGTATGGAATCGAAGTGCTTGCCTATCCGCCGGAACTGCCAGCTTATTGCCGCTTGATCCGCAGTGTGCCTGATGGCAAGACCGGCTGTTACCTGTGTGACCAGGCGGCTTGCCGCAAGGCAACGCGGCAAAAGCAGACGATCATCTACCCCTGCCATGCGGGGTTGATCGAAGTGATCACGCCGGTCCAAATCGATGGTGCTGTTGTGGGCTTTTTGCTGTTGAGCCACATTGTACAGGGGGCCGATGAGCAGAGCGAGTGGAGCTATGCGCAAAAATGCTGCTCGGCTTACGCAATTGATAAAACGGCACTGCAAAAAGCCTATAATGCCTTGCCGCGCACGCCCTATCCGGTGCTGAAATCAGCAGCGGATCTGCTGGCTTTGGCGGCGGCTGCATTGTACCAAAAGGGGCTGACGCGGCTGGCAGCGGGCAGTGCGCAGGAAAAGCTGAGCCGCTACCTGGCGGAACATCTGGATGAGACATTGACAAACGAAACGATCTGCCGTGATCTTTCGTTAAGCCGTACCGGGCTGTACTATCTTTCCCGGCAGCTCTATGGCTGCGGCATCAACGAGCAGATCACGCACCTGCGCATCCAAAAAGCGATGAAGCTTCTTTGCGATACGAATCTGTCCAATGCACAGATCTGCCAGCAGATCGGATTCCTGGATGACAATTACTTTTATCGTGTTTTCCGTAAACAAACCGGTCTGACACCACGCCAGTACCGTGATTCTATCTTAGCAGATACAGCAAAGACTGAGTAGAGACGATTGTTTTCAATACTGGATTATTGTTCAAACAATTCTGAGGGAAGCGGCAATATTGAATTGTGGCCGGTGACGTGCTATAACAAACCCACATACGGTAAGCCGGCACGGCGCAATTTTGACCGCTGCCTTACGGAAAATTCGCAGCTGCGGAGTATAAACTGCTATGAAAAAATATAAGATCGCGGTGGCCGGGACCGGCTATGTGGGGCTTTCGATTGCCACGCTGCTTTCCCAGCACCATCATGTGACGGCGGTGGATATCCTGCCGGAAAAGGTCGCATTGATCAACGCGCGCAAATCGCCGATCCGGGATGATTACATCGAGAAATATCTGGCTGAGAAGGAGCTGGATCTGACTGCTACGCTGGACGCAAAGGCAGCCTACGCCGATGTGCCGGAAAATCTCATCGAGGCCATTGTGGAGTCCAACCGCACCCGCAAGGACTTCATCGCTGACCGCATGCTGAAGCTGGCCGGGTACTACGGCTACGATCAGGAAAATGAGTTTGACGAAAGCCGCGAAAGGCCCGTCACGATCGGCGTCTACCGCCTGACGATGAAGAGCAACAGCGACAATTTCCGCCAAAGCTCGATTCAGGGTGTCATGAAGCGCATCAAGGCCAAGGGCGCACAGGTCATCATCTATGAGCCTACGCTGGAGGACGGCAAGACCTTCTTCGGTTCGGCAGTGGTCAACGATCTGGACAAATTCAAGCGGCAGAGTCAGGCCATTCTGGCCAACCGCTACGATGCCTGCCTCAACGATGTGCAGGACAAGGTCTACACAAGAGATCTATTCGGCAGAGACTGAAACGCCTTTCTGCCTCTTTTTGACAGTGGAGTAAGGCTCTCAATGCCATTACCGCACAATATCCCTGTGACTTTTAAAGAGAGGAACACCTGTTATATGAAATATGATTATCTGGTAGTCGGCTCCGGTCTGTACGGTGCCATCTTCGCCCATGAGGCCAAGGCGCACGGCAAATCCGTGCTGGTCGTGGATAAGCGCCCCAACATTGCGGGCAACATTTATACCGAGAACATCGAGGGTATCAACGTCCATAAGTATGGTGCGCACATCTTCCACACCAACAACAAAAAGGTCTGGAACTATATCACCCGGTTTGCCGAGTTCAACCGCTTTACGAACTCTCCTGTTGCCAACTATAAGGGTGAACTGTATTCGCTGCCCTTCAACATGTATACCTTTAATAAGATGTGGGGCGTCGTCACGCCGGAGGAGGCAGCCGCCAAGATCGAGGAGCAGCGCCGTGAGATCACCCACGAGCCGCAGAACCTTGAGGAGCAGGCCATCTCCCTTGTGGGCCGCGACATTTATGAGAAGCTCATCAAGGGCTACACCGAAAAGCAGTGGGGCCGCGACTGCAAGGACCTGCCTGCTTTTATCATCAAGCGCCTGCCTGTGCGGCTGACCTTTGACAACAACTATTTCGACGCGCTGTATCAGGGCATTCCCATCGGCGGCTACACCAAGATGATCGCCAATCTTCTGGACGGCATCGAGGTGCGGCTGAACACCGATTACCTCGAAAACAAGGCCGCGCTGGACGCACTGGCTGACAAAATCGTCTACACCGGCCCGATTGACGCTTATTTTGACTACAAACTCGGCACGCTGGAGTACCGCTCCGTCCGGTTTGAGAATGAGCTGCTCGACAAGCCCAGCTTCCAGGGCAACGCCGCCGTCAACTATACGGACCGCGAGACGCCGTGGACCCGCATCATCGAGCACAAATGGTTCGAGTTCGGCAAGGACGAGAACGGCAACGACCTGCCCAAAACGATCATCAGCCGCGAGTATTCCTCCGAGTGGAAGCCCGGTGACGAGCCGTATTACCCCGTCAACGATGCTAAAAACGGCGCACTGTATGCCGAGTACAAGAAGCTGGCCGACGCCGAGCCGAAGGTCATCTTCGGCGGACGCCTGGGTGAGTATAAGTATTACGACATGGATCAGGTTATCGCCGCCGTGCTGGACCGCTGCGAAAGCGAGCTGCACTAAAGTACAGCCAAGCGAAAGCACAAAATCCAAAAGGCAGCAAAGCAGACCCCAAAAGCTAAAATCGGGGTTTACTTTGTTGCCCTTTTTTATTTGCTCAATCCGCTGGCGCCGCTTGCCACAACGCCGCCGTCCATAAGAATGTCTGCTCCGGTCAGGAAGCCCAGCCGCTCATCCAGAAGAAGCGCAAACAAGGCGGCGATTTCTTCCGGCTTTCCGTTGCGCTTGAGAGCAGAGTATTTTTTGAATACATCCGCCTGCCCGCTTTCCAGTGCGCCCATCGGCGTGTCAAAGTTGCCGGGTGTCACACTCAGGCAACGCACATTTTTCTCGCCAAAGCGTGCGGCATCGGTCTTAGCAAGCCAAATTACAAAATGCTTGCTGATGGCGTAGGCCAGACCAGAGCGGGCGCCCTTAGGGGCGATGCCTGCCCGCGCCACCAGCTTTTTGATGAATTTTTCACGGTCGGTGCGCGCCAGCTTGTACGCACCCTTGGGCATGACAAACTGCGGGGCAAGGTAGGCGCTCATGCTGGAGGTGTCGATCACACAGCCGCCCGGTGCCATGACCTCATAAAAGGCATCGTTGATATTCACTGTGCCCAGCGCATTGCCGCGCAAAATCTTTTCAGCATCGCCCATGTGAGGGCTGAGGCCCGCAATGTGTAATACCGCTTTTACTTCGCCGCATTCGGAGGCGTGTTTGGCCAGCGCAAAGCAGCTTTCACGGTCGGAAACATCACAGCTGAACGCCTCAGCCTCGCCGCCTGCACTGCGCAGATCATTGACTGCCTTTTCCAGCTTGGACGCCGTGCGCCCCACCAAAATCGTGTAATATCCTTCTTCACAGACGAGCTTCGCCGTGGCAAGTCCCATCCCGCTGCCGCCGCCTGTGATAACACAAACTTTCTTCATGCGATTTTTCCCTCCTGCTTGAGCCAAACCGCCAAATCATGCAGTGTTTCCTTGTAGGGACGCGGGGCAAAGCCAAGCTCATTTTTTGCCTTGGAGCATTCAAAATGGTTGTTGCGCTCCAGATTGTAAACGGCAAACTCAGTCAGTACAGCAGGCTTACCGGTCTTGGCGGCGCGTGCCTCCATCAGCTTGGCGGCAAAATGGGCAAGCGACAGCGGCATGTAAAACAGACAGCCGCGGCAGCCGGTTTCTGCCTTCAGCATTTCGCAGAGTTCCTTCAGCGAAACCTCGTCATTGGAAAGGATGTAGCACTCGCCCTTGCGCCCGCGGTCAGCGGCGGCAATCGTACCGGCGGCCAGGTCGCGCACATCGACAAGATTGAACGAGCCCTGCATACCGATGGGCATTTCACCGTTCAGGATCTGGATCAGCGTGCGGGTCGTCTGCCCGATGGCGGGGTCGTTGGGGCCAAGAATACCGCTGGGATGCACCACGCAGGCATTCAGCCCGTCAGCGGCGGCGTCCAGCACCTTCTGGGTCGCCATTGCCTTGCTGCGGCTGTACCAGCCGACCACGCGATTGTCATCGTAGGGAACAAAGCTGTATACCTCGCGGATGCTCTCGCCCTTAGGCAGCTCAGGGATGGCGCCGGTGCTGGAAACATAAACGAACTTTTTGCACTCAGGGTGATTTTTAGCGGCGTTCAGCATGTTTTCGGTGCCGCCCACATTGACGGCGATCAGCTTTTCACTATAATTCGGGTTGATCGTCACCATACTCGCGCAGTGGATGCAGACGGTCTGGGTGCCCGGTTCCACGGCAAAGAATTTCTCGCAGTCCTCGGCACTGCAGAGGTCACCCTCAAAGATTTCGACGGCCTTCGGCACAAATTTTACGGCGGGGTCGCCCTTCAGCACAAAAGCACGCACGGCATCGCCGCGCTCCAAGAGCTGTGCGCAGACATTAGTGCCCATAAATCCGGCAGCACCGGTGACAAGATAGATGGTTTTCATAGCTGTATCCTCCGTTTTCCCGTAGGTTGTTTTTTGTTTCGATGCTCCTAAGGATACACCGCCAAAATAAACCTTTGGTAAACGGGAAGGTTTATCTTCCGTTTATCTTTGCGCTGTACTATAATAGAACTAAGGCAATACCGCATAATTCTAAGTGCCGATACGGCGAGCGAGGTGCGGCAGCT
>ERZ773109.2319-NODE-2319-length-10388-cov-4.309010_pt1 | contig 10388 bp, 10 predicted proteins | sample MGYA00580569_ERZ773109 | MGnify/ENA primary metagenome ERZ773109 (study PRJEB29015, sample SAMEA2737852) | human gut metagenome | biome: human gut; feature: human-associated habitat; material: faeces | place: China | collected 2012 ...
GCAGGCGGAGAATCCTGCAAAGCAGGATTCTTTCTTGATGGGACGCATTTTCTATGAATTAAAAGAAGAAAGAGGAGGATTTATGAAGCGCATCTATAAGGTCTACAAGAAAACAGTCAGCATTGTGAACGAGACGCCGACGGCGATGTACGAGAATCTGGTCGGAAGCAGAAAGGGATTTCTGCTCGAGAGCTATGACAAGAACTATGACCGGTATACGTTTTTGGGGGAACCGGAGGAACAGATCTCCTCGGAGGGGGAGTCGCTTGTCATCACAAAAAAGAGTGGGGAGCGCGAGGTGCGCATGGGCAATCCGTTAGCGCTGTTAAAAGAATATTATGACGAATTTGAGATTCATAAGGAGAATGACGAACTGAATTTTTCCGGCGGACTGGTGGGCAATGTCGGCTACGATTTTATCCGCTACTCGGAAAAACTACCGGAGAAGAATCCGGATGAGATCGGGATTGAGACAATTCAGCTGATGTTGATGAAAGCGTTTATCGTGATGGACTATGTGGCGGAGACGCTGACCGCGGTTGTTTTAGAGGAGGAGACGGAGGAAGGAAGAAAGCGTGCCGGCGTGACGGCGGAAGAGATGATCCGTCGCGCCATGCATCCGGAGCAGACAGAGGGAGGATGTGACAGCAGGTGTGAAGAGAACACCGGGCACGGGATGAAAGAGGCGGCGCAGCCGGAGGGCGGAAAAAAGGACGGTGTGATCCGCAAAAAGTCGGATACGCTTGCCGCTTACAGCGCGAAGGTGGAGAAGATCAGACACTATATCAGAGAAGGACATATCTTTCAGACGGTGCTCTCCCAGCGCTGGACGGTGGAGACCGGACGCGACGGATTTTCTCTTTATAAGGAGCTTCGCGAGTTAAATCCGTCGCCGTATCTTTATTACTTCCAGTTCGGTGATTTTGAGGTGATCGGAAGTTCTCCGGAGATGTTAGTAAAACAGCAGGGAAAGCGCGTATTTACCTGCCCGATCGCAGGGACCAGACCGAGAGGAAAGACAGCGGAGGAGGATGAAGCGCTGCGCAGAGAACTTCTGGCAGATGAGAAAGAGCGTGCCGAGCATGTGATGCTGGTGGATCTGGCGCGAAACGATATGGGGCGCATCTCGGAATTCGGAACAGTCAAGGTCACAGATTTTATGAATGTGCGGAATTATTCCCATGTCATGCACATCGTATCCATGGTGGAGGGAAGGAAAAAGGGCAGCTATCATCCGTTTGATCTGCTGGCATCCTTCCTGCCGGCTGGAACGTTAAGCGGTGCACCCAAGATCCGGGCGATGGAGATCATTGAGGAACTGGAGGAGGTGCGGCGCGGGCTCTACGGCGGCGCGACCGGTTATGTCGATTTTTCCGGTGATATGGATTTCTGCATCACGATCCGCACGATGATCAAGAAGGGCAGAGAGGTCTATCTGCAGGCGGGCGCGGGAATCGTCGTGGACTCCGTGCCGGAAAAAGAATATCAGGAATGCTGCAACAAAGTGATGGCGCTTGCAAGAACACTTCTGGAGGAGGAAAACTTATGATTCTTTTGATTGACAACTATGATTCCTTTACCTATAACCTCTATCAATATATCGGAACCTTCACGCCGGACATCCGGGTGGTACGCAACGATGCCATTACGATCGGGGAGATAGAAGATATGCGGCCGGAGCGCATTGTGCTCTCCCCGGGTCCCAAAAGCCCAAAAGAGGCGGGAATCTGCATGGATGTCGTAAAACATTTCTACAATAAAATACCGATTCTTGGCATCTGTCTCGGACATCAGTGCATCGGTGAGGCGTTCGGAGGAACCGTGAGTTATGCGAAGACGCTATTCCATGGAAAACAGTCCGAAGTCACACACTGCCTGGACGGTGTTTTTACCGGAATCGACACGCCGGTTAAGGTGGCAAGGTATCATTCCCTGGCGGTGCTAAGAGACGATCTGCCGGAGTGTCTGAAAGTCACCGCACAGACCGCGGACGGCGAGATTATGGCGATGCGGCACAAAGAGTATCCGGTGGTCGGTCTCCAGTTTCATCCCGAGTCCATCTACACGGAACACGGAAAGCGGATGATCGAGAATTTCCTGTCGGGCGTTATTTAAGGGAGGAGCAGCGTATGATACTGGATCAGATTGTGAGTGATAAAAAAAGAAGACTGCCGGAGCATAAGAGACGGATACCGGAGCAGGAGATGCGAAAGCTGGCGGAGGCATATGAGGGCAGCCATCATGATTTTAAGGGAGCGCTTGAGGGAGATGTCATTTCCATCATCGGAGAGTTCAAAAAGGCGTCCCCAAGTCTCGGGAAAATTAAAAGTAAGATTAACTTATTAGATAGAGTTGAGGAATACAATGCTTCTGTGGATGCGATCTCCTGCCTGACGGAGGAGGATCACTTTGACGGAAGCACGGCGTACTTAGAACAGATCCGGCAGATGACCAATCTTCCGATCCTGCGCAAGGATTTCATGATTGATCCGTACCAGTTCTATGAGGCGCGGGCGATCGGTGCAGACGCGGTGCTTCTCATTGCGGCAATCTTAGACGATGTGCAGATGCATGACTTTTACCAGCTTGCGGGGGAACTGGGGCTGGATGCGTTAGTCGAGGTGCACGACGAGGCGGAGATGGAACGGGCGTTAAAGCTGGATGCAAAGATCATAGGCATCAATAACCGCAACCTGAAGGATTTTTCCATCGACCTGCACACGACGGAGCGTTTAAGCCGCATGGTGCCGCAGGAGAAGCTTCTGGTGGCGGAAAGTGGCATCGTATCGGATGAGGATGTGGAGTTCTTAAAGGCATGCGGCGTGGACGCATTTCTGATCGGGAGAGCCTTTATGGAGGCGGAGCACCCGGGAGAGGTGGCAGCGCGCTGGAAACAGCGGTAGGGAGGATGGACATTGACGAAGATCAAGATCTGCGGCATCACGGGAGAGGATGAGATAGCAGCGCTCAATGAGATCGGTGTGGATTACGCAGGGTTCGTGCTGTACGAGAAAAGCAAACGTTATGTCACAGTGCAGAAAGCAAGACAACTATTTGAAAAATTAAATAAAGGTATAAGAAAAGTAGCCGTGACGGTCGCGCCGGAGAGAGCGTTGATCGAGGACATCGGGCGGGCAGGATTTGATCTGCTGCAGGTGCATGGCGTGGACGCCGCAGAGGCGGAGCGGATCGCAGCGCAGACGAAGCTGCCGGTGTGGCTGGCAGTCAACCTCCGTGATCCTGCCGAGGTTCGCCGATGGCGCAGAGAAGAATATCACCGGATTGCCGGGATTGTACTCGATGCCGGGGCATACGGCAGCGGAAAGACGTTCGGATGGGAGCAGAACGGACAGGATGAGATGTGCTGTGCCGTGCGTGCGTTCCGGGAGGAACTGCTGGCAGAGGGGCGTACCTTTGTGCTGGCAGGCGGACTTAACGCAGAGAATGTGGCGGAGGGAATCAGAATCTTTGCCCCCGATGTCGCAGATGTCAGCAGCGGCGTGGAAACGCTGTGCGATGGAATGAGAACAAAAAGTATAATCAGGATTAAAAAATTTAAGAAAGCCGTGCAAAAAACAGAAGGCGTGTGAGCAGGAAGAAGACGGCGCGGCGGAACGTGATCAGGAAAGGAAAGACGAGACATGAACAGGAAAGCATATTACGGAGCATTTGGCGGACAGTATGTGGCGGAGTCGCTGATGAATACCCTGGAGGAACTGGATGCGGCATTTGAGGAAGCAATCCGTGATCCGGAATTTCTCGAACAATACCACTACTATCTGAAACAGTATGTCGGGAGAGAGACGCCGCTGTATTACGCGGAGCGTCTCAGTGAAAAGTACGGTATGAAAATGTACTTAAAGCGCGAGGATTTAAATCACACCGGCGCACACAAGATTAACAATGTGATCGGACAGATTCTGCTGGCGAAGCGCATGGGCAAGAAAAAGGTGATCGCAGAGACCGGAGCGGGGCAGCACGGCGTGGCGACGGCGACCGGTGCGGCACTTTTTGATATGGAGTGTACGGTCTATATGGGAGCCGAGGATATCAAAAGACAGGCGTTAAATGTGATGCGAATGGAGATGCTCGGCGCGAAGGTTGTCAGTGTCACTTCGGGGAGCAATACACTAAAGGATGCGACCAACGAGGCGATCCGTACCTGGGCAAAGACGGCGGAGGATACCTTTTATATCATCGGTTCTGCCGTGGGACCGTATCCGTATCCGAAGATGGTGAAAGAGTTTCAGAGCGTCATCAGCCGCGAGGCAAAAAAACAGATCCTTGCGGCGGAGGGAAAGCTTCCGGATGTCGTGATGGCGTGTGTGGGAGGCGGCTCGAACTCCATCGGCATGTTTGCGGATTTTATTGAGGAGAAGGGGGTAAAGCTGATTGGCGTGGAGGCAGCCGGAAAGGGAATCGAGACCGGGGAACACGCGTCGGCGATGGCGCTCGGCGAGCCGGGAGTTCTGCACGGCATGCGTTCCTACCTGCTGCAGGATGCGGACGGCAATGTCCAACTTGCACACTCCATCTCGGCGGGGCTGGATTATCCGGGCGTCGGTCCGGAGCATGCGTATTTAAAGGAGAGCGGCCGTGCGGAATATGTGGCAATCCGGGATGATGAGGCGATGGATGCGCTGATGGAGCTGTGCAGACTGGAGGGAATCATTCCTGCGATCGAGAGCGCCCATGCAGTTGCCTATGCGATGAAGTACGCGAGGGAGCGCAAAGAGGCGGTCGGTGAGAAGCAGGCGTCAGAGGAGACCATGGTCATCTGTCTGTCCGGCCGCGGCGATAAGGATGTCAATACGATTGCGGACTATCTTGCAGGAAAAGGATATTTAAATTGAGCCGGAAAGTTGTCCGGCGAGGGAGGATATGACAGATATGAATCGAATAGAAGCGCGTATGAACGCCTGCAGCAAAAAGCAGGAAAAAGCATTTATTACTTATATTACCGCAGGACTGCCGGATCTGGCAGCCACAAAAGAAATCATCCGGGCGCAGGAGCGCGGCGGCTGCGACGTGATTGAGCTTGGCGTGCCGTTTTCCGATCCGGTGGCGGACGGACCGGTCATCCAGGACGCATCGTACCGTGCAATCTGCGGCGGGGTGAATGTGAAGAAGATTTTTGCAATGATGCAGGAACTGCGCACGGAGGGTGTGACGATCCCGATCATCTTCATGATGTATTACAACACGATCCTGCACTACGGCGTGGAAGCGTTTGTGAAAAAATGCAATGAGGCGGGGGTGGACGGACTGATCGTTCCGGATCTGCCGTTTGAGGAGCAGGAGGAACTGATGACGGTGCTTAACGCATCGGAGGATACGATCTTAATCCAGCTCGTGTCGCCGGTGTCCGGGGCGCGGATTCCAAAGATTCTCGCCGGAGCGCGGGGGTTCGTCTACTGTGTATCGTCCATGGGTGTCACGGGGCAGGGAGCAGAGTTCCATAAGGAGGTAAGAAGCTATCTTACCTCGGTACGGGAAGCGACGGATCTGCCGGTGATGATGGGCTTTGGCATCCGGACGGCGGCGGACGTTCTGCCGCTTGCGGATCTGATCGACGGGGCGATCGTCGGAAGTTATTTTATCAGGCTGCTGGAAGAGCAGGGCTTTGCGTCGGAGGCGGCGGAGACATACTGCCGGACCTTTAAAAAGGAACTGAACGCATAGAGGAGGAAAAAGGGATGAAAGAATATATTGCAAAGGTTGCTGAGGGAGAGAATCTGACTGAGGAAGAAGCAAAAAAGGCGATGGACATCATGTTAAGCGGTGATGCGACGCAGGCGCAGATCGCGGCGTTTCTGGCGCTGGAGCGCGTGAAGGGCGAGACGCTGGATGAACTGGCTGGATTTGCAGCGGTGCTCCGCGACAAGGCTGAGACGATTTCCCCGAAGGTTGATAATTATATTGATCTGGTGGGAACCGGTGGAGACCGTACATTTACGTTTAACGTGTCCACCACGTCGGCGTTCGTGGTGGCTGCTGCAGGACTCCCGGTGGCAAAACACGGAAACCGCTCCATCTCGTCGAAATCGGGCGCCGGGGATGTGCTAGAGGCGCTCGGTGTCAATATCATGGCAGATCCGAGGAAAGTGGAGGAGTGTGTGGAGAAGACCGGAATCGGTTTCATGTTTGCGCAGCTTTTTAACAAGTCCATGCGCTATGTCGGGCAGGCGCGCAGCGAGATGGGAATCCGTACCGTCTTTAATATCTTAGGACCGCTCGCTAATCCGTCCCGCGCAAAAAATATGGTGGTCGGTGTCTACAGTCCGTCACTCACGGAAAAGGTAGCGACGGCGATGAGCAGACTTGGGGTGGAGCGCGCGTATGTAGTCAGCGGTGAGGACAACATGGATGAGATTACGCTGACAGGAGCGACCACGGTATCCGAGATCCGGGATGGAGCGGTGACAACATTTACCATCACACCGGAGCAGTTCGGTATGAAGCGCGTATCGCTGGAGGAGCTGCGTGGCGGAAGCGGCGGGGAAAACGCAAAGATTACGAGAGATATTCTGGACGGAACGGAGCGCGGCGCCAAGCGTGACATCGTTCTTTTGAACGCAGGTGCAACTCTTTATGTCGGAGGGGTTGCGGAATCTATGGAAGCGGGTGTAAAATTAGCGGCAGAGGCGATCGACAGCGGCGCGGCAGCACGGAAGCTGAAGGAGCTGGTTCGCGTCTCAAATACATAGAGAAAAGGAATCAGAAAGATGATACGGTTTAACAGTGATTACACAGAGGGATGCCATCCGGCGATCTTAGAGAGACTTGCGGCAACCAACATGGAACAGACCCCGGGATACGGGGAGGATGTATATTGTGCGGCAGCTGCGGAGCAGATAAAAGAGGCGTGCGCCGCACCGGAGGCAGCGGTGCATTTTCTGGTGGGAGGAACACAGACGAATGTGACAGTGATTTCGGCTGCATTAAGACACTATCAGGGTGTGATCACTGCGGTGACCGGACACATCAACGTACATGAGACGGGAGCACTGGAGTCCTGCGGACACAAGTGCCTTACGATCGAGACGGCGGACGGCAAACTGACAGCAGAACAGATTGCTGCATATACGGACGCGCATTATGCCGACGCAAGTTTTGAACACACGGTTCAGCCGAAGATGGTCTATATTTCCAATCCGACGGAGATTGGCACGATCTATAAAAAAGCGGAGCTGGAGGCGATCTATGATGTCTGCAAAGAGAGAGGGCTTTATCTGTTTTTAGACGGTGCAAGACTGGGCTACGGTCTTACGTGCCGGGAAAATGATCTGACACTTGCCGATGTGGCAGCACTCACGGATGTCTTCTACATCGGAGGAACCAAGGTCGGAGCGCTCTTTGGCGAGGCGGTTGTGATCACAAACGAGGAATTGAAGCGCGATTTCCGTTACAATATGAAGCAGCGGGGCGGCATGCTGGCAAAAGGCAGACTGCTCGGCATCCAGTTCCTCACGCTATTCGAGGAGAAAAGGTATTTTGAGATCTCGGCGCACGCATCAAGGCTTGCGGAAAAGATCCATGATGAGCTAAAGGACATGGGCGTAAAATTCTATGTGGACTCGCCGTCGAACCAGCAGTTTGTGATTCTTCCGGATGCGGTGATTGAAAAGTTAAAAGACGATTTTGCATTTGAATATCAGGCGCGTGTGGACGATGCGCATAGCGCCGTCCGCATCTGTACCTGCTGGGCAACCAAAGAGGAAAACGTGGAGGCGCTTCTTGCTGCACTGAGGGGATTATTACGATAGAACGGAGAGAGAGTATGCAGCAGAAGAAACGTATTTTATTACTGGCAACCGGAGGAACAATTGCGTCCAGAAAGTCGGATAACGGCTTAAAACCGCAGATTACACCGGAGGAGCTGATCGAGTATATTCCGCAGGTAAAAGAGATCTGCGATGTCGAGGCGGTTCAGCTTTTAAATCTGGACAGCACCAACATGGAGCCGTCGCACTGGAAACTCATGGTTCATGCGATTTGGGAGCACTACGACGATTTTGACGGATTCGTGATTGCCCACGGGACAGATACGATGGCGTACACGGCAGCGGCGCTTTCCTATATGGTGCAGAACACGAAAAAACCGATTGTGATCACCGGTGCGCAGAAGCCGATCGACCTGGAGATCACGGACGCAAAGTCGAACCTGATCGACAGCTTTTTATATGCCGCCGATGAACGCTCACAGGGGGTACAGATTGTGTTTGACGGAAAAGTCATCGCCGGAACCCGCGCCAAGAAGGTGCGCTCCAAAAGCTACAATGCATTTTCCAGTATCGACTATCCGTCGCTCGCCGTGATACAGGACATGAACATCATGCGCTATATCCCCATGCTTCCGTACGAGGAGGAAGTCCGGTTCTATGAGAAGCTGGATGAAAATGTTTTCCTGATGAAGCTGATCCCGGGAATCCGTCCCAAGGTGTTAAAGAGTATTTTTGAAAATTATGACTGTATCATTGTGGAGAGCTTTGGCGTGGGCGGTATACCGCAGTCTATCGCAGAGGAGTTTTACCGGCTGTGCCAGGAGCATCCGGACAAGCTGGTGGTCATGGCGACGCAGGTGGCGCACGAGGGAAGCGATATGACGGTCTACGAGGTCGGCCACAACATGAAAGAATATTGCCGCTTCTTAGAGTCCTACGATATGACGTTAGAGTCCGTGATTGCGAAGGTGATGTGGATGCTTGGCAACTATGATATATCGTCCTGTGATATCGAAGAGGTTTTCTATCACAGTATCAATTACGACCTGATTTTCGGAAAGAACCGGAAATGCAATTAGAGGATTGTCAACCGCGAGATAAAACAGGTTGACAATTGGCAAAAAAGTGTTATGATTGTTTTTGCAGACAGAGAGATCCACAGGGGATTTCTGCGCGAAAAACAGCAGGAAAGAGCGGTAAAATATGCGATTCCTGCGGAAACGAGGAGAATCATGAAGATTTCAACAAAGACAATTGTAACAGTGGGTATGTTTACGGCAGTGCTTAGCGTGCTGTCCATCTTGACGATCCCGATGCCGACCGGCGTTCCGGTGACACTTCAGACTTTTGCAATGGCGCTGTGCGGCTATGTGCTCGGCTGGAAAAAGGGAACATCATCCACATTGATCTATATCCTGCTCGGTACGGTAGGCGTTCCGGTGTTTGCGGGAATGACAGGCGGACCGTCCTGGCTTGCCGGCTACAGCGGCGGATTTATCTGGGGATTCATTTTCCTGACAATGCTCTGCGGCGTGGGCATGGCACAGAAGCAGATCTGGCTCCGCGTGCTGTTAGGACTTGCCGGTCTTGCTGTGTGTCATCTGCTCGGTGTCATTCAGTTCGCCATCGTGGCTGCCACACCGTTTCCGGCTGCTTTCGTAGCGGTATCTGTTCCTTACATTGTGAAGGACGTGATCTCCGTTGTGGGCGCGTATCTGGTGGCAATTCCGATCCGCAAGGCGCTTGCAGCAGGAAATATTCTGGAAGAGAAGACAAAAGCGGCAGTTTAGGAGTGTACAGTTACTATGGCAGACAAATTCAGAGGACATCACATCGTCTGTACTTCGCTCTATGAGGGAAAAGGCTACAGCGGTGCGTTTTGTGAAAATATGACGGCGGTGGTGGAGCGCCTGCGAAAAGATCCAGACGAGGAACTTCTTCTGGTGGCGGAACCGGATATGATCTGTGCGAACTGTCCGAACCGGACGGAGACGAACGAGTGCGTCCACAACCACAACCGTGTCGTGAACAAAGACCGCCGGGTCATCGAATTCTTCGGACTCGAGGAGAACAGGGTCTATACATACCGCGAGATGTGCAGACACGCACGCGCGGCGATGAACATGGATTTCTTTATGGAGAACTGTGGAAAATGCGACTGGCGCAAGCAGGGACTCTGCAAGTACGAAGATCTGCTCGCACAGCTCGACCGTTGTATCGAGAAAGAATAGGAGATAGAAAAGCGCTGCCACACGAGGCGCTGATTAGCATGAGTGACAGGATAGGAGATTAGAGGGCACAAAGTTCCGAATGTATCTGCCAAGGCAGATCTTTGAAGTAAAATCTGAGTATTTCTTCCATGCCGCGTCTGACATCCTATTCTGTGTCTTTGCCACGTCTGGACAATCCACAGAGTGTGTCCGACAAGCCGCAGACAATGGGCGGGCGTTCTAGCGCCCCTAATCGAATTGCTTCACAGACAATATAAAACCGCGCGAACCGAAACTCGCTGCCATCTGCCATTAAAAAAAAGGCAGATGGCAACTCAAACATCGGCTTCGCGCGGTTATGTTTTGTTCAGCAATTCGGTAAGGGGCACACGAACACCCTAAAATTGTCTGCCGGCCTGCGGACACAGTCCGTGGAGTGCTCCAGACTTGGAAA
>ERZ773109.2323-NODE-2323-length-10382-cov-3.710371_pt1 | contig 10382 bp, 10 predicted proteins | sample MGYA00580569_ERZ773109 | MGnify/ENA primary metagenome ERZ773109 (study PRJEB29015, sample SAMEA2737852) | human gut metagenome | biome: human gut; feature: human-associated habitat; material: faeces | place: China | collected 2012 ...
ATATCTTTGTAGTACAGCTCCTTTTCCTTGAGCATATCGTTAAATGCCGTAAGAGCTTTTTCCTTTCTCTCAACAACTCTGACGTTTACATGTGTTTTAGGACTGTTTGTAGACGAAAATCCTTTATAATACAATGTTATTCCGGCAGTTCCTCTCTCCCCTGAACGGATAAAAAGAGCCTTTTTGCCTTCATAATATCCCTCTGTTACTTCACAAATTTTTTCTTTATCCTCATCAATTTCAACTTCTATCTCTCGCGTAGGATCACAATTAAGCGGAATTACAATATCCTCATCAGGTTTCATGTAAACGGTTTTCAGCACTGCTTCGGGAGCTTCCGAATAGTCGCTGTTATACTCCGCTTTAGCCGCAGACGCAGAATAAATCGATACGGTTTTTGTCATTTCATTCCATGTAATATCTATATCCAGACCGTCCGATAACGCTCTGAGAGGAACATATACCCTGTCGTCTTCTATAACCGGTGAAACCGGTATTTCCTTTATTTCATCATTAACTATCATTGTCTTTACGCCGTTTGTAAAAGAAATAACCCTGTTATCGTCTTTTACCGTAGCTGTACTCAGCACATCATCCCATACAACCTGACATCCCAGCTTTTCGGCAACAAAACGTATCGGAACCATTGTATATCCGTCATAAGTCTTTGCCGAGGCGTCTGTTACTTCATTTCCGTTTACAAATATTCTTGCATATGAATCAGAAACTTCGTTAGCATATACTGAAACCGACATAACAGCCGCAGCCGCTCCGGTAATTAAAATCTTTCCAAAAGTTTTCATATATAAACCCTCCCAACGGAACGTAAAAAATTCCTATATATAGATAATATTAATACATTTTATGTCAGGAAACAATCCCAAATCCGATTTTTTGTAAACTAAATTTAATTTTACCAATTTTAGCAAATCATTATCATATTAATTATGTTTTGTATATAAAATATCATCTGTTAAAAAGAAAAATGCTGTCCATAAACAAATATGAACAGCCATCGTTAAATCGATATTCAGTCTAAAATATTTATCTGGCACATCTTCATTGTTTCAAGCGCAGCTTCATGTGTTTTAGGAGTTACTCCGGCACAGCATGAAGGATCTACGGAAATTTTCACTTCCGGCATTTTCGCCTTAAGTAAAAGAGCATTTGATACAACACAAATATCAGTACAAAGACCGACCAATTCTATTTCAACCGGATTTTTATCATTTCTGGCAAAAATAACATCCGCAAGATCCGTGCTTCCGAATGAAGGCTTATCTATTATTTTTACATCGCCCATAGCTTCCGCTACTTCTTCCCTTATCTGCCAGCCGTATGTATCTTTCACACAGTGTACTATCGGCAGATTTTTACCTTCACTTGTATTCAGATAGTCCTCAAAATGAGTATCTCTTGTTGCATATATATTTTCAGGTTCATATTCTCCTATTTTATTTACAACATTTTTTACAATCTCCTGTGCTTCCTGTGTTCCCAACGAACCGTTGATAAAATCATTCTGCATATCGATAACTACTAATATCTTCTCAGTCATAACCGTTTTCTCCCACTTAATTTTATTTATCCCGGTGAATATTAGCACTTATATAACTTTTTGTCAAGAAACGTACGCTTCTCAGCCTGTCTTTATTATATTTATTATTAAAATAATGTACTCTCCTCTTGCTTTTTTCAATGCATTGATAAATATTGATAATTAAAAATTTATGATATATACTATAAAAAAGGAAGGAGAATGTGTATGAATCCATATAATCTTGATATAACAAAAACAGTAAAATATATCTGTCTCACTGCCGTTTCAATCGTCGGTATAATATTCGGGTGCGGTACAGTTCAGAAAATATACGAAACCAAAGCTATGTTTGATTTTAAAAAGAGACAGATTGAAGAATAAAAATCAAAATTCCGAAATTTATAAAGCCTTTATTATTTGACGTTTAAGAAAATTTTTCTTAACACGGTTGGCATTATACTTTATGTCAACTGTTGCTTTAAATTCTGTGCATAGATGTTGCTGCTGTAAATGCATATCTTTCTATTGACATTATCGGAAAACGGAACTATACTGATATCAGTTTTAGGGCGAGGTGAAATTCCTCACCGGCGGTAAAAAGCGCGCTGACGCTTGAGTCCGAGAGCCATTTGGCTGATTTGGGTTAGATTCCCAAACCGACGGTATAGTCCGGATAAAGGAACTTGAATATGTTCTGTCTTTTCGCGCGCCTGAAAACTTTCGGGTGCGTTTTTTAGCTCTAAACATAATATCTTACAGCATAATTTATTTTTAGGAGGCTTTAAAAAATGGAAAGATCATCACAACTTCGAAAACTTACTACAATGGGAATGATGGCGGCAGTATCTATAATACTGGTATATCTTATACACTTCCCTATATTCCCGGCCGCTTCGTTTCTTGAATATGACCCGGCGGACATTCCGATCTTTATTTGTACGTTTTTATACGGTCCGTTAAGCGGTTTCATACTTACGGTCATCGTATCTTTCATACAAGGATTTACAGTCAGCGCACAAAGCGGAATAATAGGCGTTATGATGCATATATTCGCAACCGGATTTTTTACGATAGTTGCGGGAAACATGTATAAAAATCACAGAAACAAAAAGTCGGCTGTAAAGGCTCTTGTAGTCGGTTCAATTATAATGGTACTTATGATGTGTATATGGAATATCGTATTTACACCTATATTTATGGGTACCCCCAGAGACGTAGTTATGGCAATGATTGTACCTATTATAATACCTTTTAACGCAATAAAGGCCGGTGTAAACTCTCTTATTACATTTTTAATTTACAAAAAGATAGCCAACCATATTCCTCACGGTCAGGCAATAAAGGATAATTAATACATAAAAACAGTCCGAGCATTTTTGCTCGGACTTATTTTTATCATTTTCCCTTTTTCTCCATAAGAAGCTTATTCAATTCTTCCATAAAAGTATTTATGTCTTTAAACTGCCTGTACACAGACGCAAATCTTACATAAGCGACTTCATCGAGATTTTTAAGTCTGTCCATAACCATATTTCCAAGTTCCTCCGAACAAACTTCCTTTGACTGGGAATTCATTATAACATTTTCAATATCATCCACAAGCGCTTCCATTTGTCCCATGGAAATATTGCGTTTGTTACATGCCTTTACAATTCCGTTTAATATTTTATTTTTCTCGAAAACTTCTCTTGTACCGTCGCGTTTCACTACTATAAGCGGTACAGTGTCCACTCTCTCGTATGTCGTAAATCTTTTATCGCACTTTTCGCAAAGCCTTCTTCTTTTTATTACCGTATTGTCATCCTGAGCTCTTGAGTCGACAACCTTTGTATCTTCATATCCGCAAAAAGGACATTTCATGCTTCTACCCCCTTGATTTTTATCGCCCTCTTTCTTTATCATACTGGATTCTTCAATTTCGGTCAATCTGTTTGGTAAATTTTAACTCAATTTTTTCTGACGCATACCGCATGAGTATCAGCCTCAACAAGAATAATGTCTTTTCCTATGCGTTTTATGGCGCACCATGGTATACGATATTCTTTATCCTTCGAAAAAAATAATCCGTTCTTTGTTTGAACCGGTATTATAATATCCGTTATTTTTCCACACGACAGGTCTATTACCAAATCGTTTACATATCCAAAACGGAAACCGTCGCATATATTAATAACCTCTTTTTGTTTAAAACAGCAGAAAGTCTCCATAAAAATTTTTGCTCCCGAAAATTTAGTATTATTACTGCTTCTATTTTGGCTATAGTGCATATTGACTATTATTTTATGCCGATGTAGAATACTAGATGTTGACACTGACATTCTTTAACCCCTATATATAGTTGTATATAGGGGATATTTAGGAGGAAACAATATGATTACAACAATAAAAAAGCGAGACGGTCGTACCGCTTATTTTGACATCAATAAAATAGCAAGCGCAATCAACAAGGCTTTCGGCGCAACAACAGGCACAAAGGATAACGCAACATGTCTTTCGCTTGCCGGTGAAGTAGCTACTATCCTTGAGTCTGCCGGAATAGAAACTCCTACAGTTGAACAGATACAGGACAATGTTGAAAGTGTGCTTATATCACACGGATATGTGAATACAGCTAAAAGCTATATTCTTTACAGAGCCGAAAGAACACGCGTCAGAGACATGAATACACGTCTTATGAAAACATTTGAAGACATAACATACTCGGACGCAAAAGAAAGCGATATAAAAAGGGAAAATGCCAATATTGACGGCAATACTCCCATGGGCGCCATGCTTAAATACGGTTCGGAAGGAGCAAAACATTTTAACGAAATGTATGTGCTCAATCCGAAACATTCCGAAGCGCACAGAAACGGCGATATCCATATCCATGACCTTGATTTCTATACGCTTACGACTACATGCTGCCAGATCGACATAATAAAACTTTTTAAAGACGGTTTTTCCACAGGTCATGGCGTACTCCGTGAGCCTAACGATATTTCCAGCTATTCGGCGCTTGCATGTATAGCAATACAGTCAAACCAGAACGACCAGCATGGCGGTCAGTCTATCGTAAACTTTGATTACGGTCTTGCCCCCGGCGTTAAAAAGACATATAAAAAACGTTATTTCAGACTTCTCAGAAATGCCCTTGAGCTTCTCGGCGGAGAACATACGGACAAGGACGTTGACGATATTAGAGAGACTTTAAAAGGCGAAGGTCTTGAGCCTGAGCTTGATACAAATCCTGTTTACGACGAAAGAGAAAAACAGCTTCTCCTTGATAGAGGTTATGACGAAAAAGAAATCGATAAGGTTATTGAGTTTACTAAGCGTAAAGCTGCCGAGGAAACAGACAAAGCTACCTATCAGGCAATGGAAGCTTTTATCCACAACCTTAACACAATGCACTCCAGAGCAGGCGCACAGACTCCTTTCTCTTCAATAAACTACGGTATGGATACTTCCACCGAAGGACGTATGGTAATGAAAAACATACTCCTTGTTACGGAAGCAGGTCTTGGACACGGTGAAACTCCTATATTCCCCATACAGATATTCAGAGTTAAGGAAGGAATAAACTACAATCCGGGCGAGCCTAACTACGATTTATTTAAGCTTGCCTGCCGCGTCAGCGCAAAGAGACTTTTCCCTAACTTCTCATTCCAGGACGCTCCTTTTAATCTCCAGTATTACAAAGGAACTCCCGAAACCGAAATATCATATATGGGCTGCCGTACAAGGGTTATCGGCAATACTTATGACCCAACAAAGGAAATATCCAACGGAAGAGGAAACCTCAGCTTCACAAGCATAAATCTTCCGAGAATCGCTATCGAATCAAAAGGCAATATCGATTGGTTCTTCAAAGAACTTGACAGCAAAATCGACCTTGTTGCGGAACAGCTTCTTGAAAGATTCGAGATACAGGCAAAGAAAAAAGTTCACAACTTCCCGTTCCTTATGGGTGAAGGCGTATGGATAGACAGCGACAAGCTTGATATAAACGACGAAGTCCGTGAAGTACTTAAAAACGGAACTTTATCGATCGGCTTTATAGGTCTTGCGGAAACTCTTAAGTCCCTTATAGGCTATCACCACGGCGAAAATGAGGTTGCCCAAAACCTCGGTCTTGATATAATAGCTCACATGCGCCACCGTGTAGACGAGTTCTCGGAAAAATATCATATGAACTTCTCACTCGTTGCAACGCCCGCAGAAGGACTTTCAGGAAGATTTGTAAAAATAGACAAGGAAAAATACGGTATAATCGAAGGAGTTACCGACAGAGACTATTATACAAACAGTTTCCATATTCCTGTTTATTTCCCTATAAGCGCTTTCAAAAAAATCCAGCTGGAAGCTCCTTATCATGCTCTTACAAACGGCGGACATATTTCCTATGTGGAGCTTGACGGCGACCCTACACAGAACCTCGACGCATTTGAAAAGGTCGTTCGCTACATGAAAGAACAGGGTATCGGTTACGGTTCGATAAACCATCCTGTAGACAGAGACCCTTGCTGCGGTTTTAACGGTATTATCGGCGACACATGTCCAAAATGCGGCAGAAGCGAGGCAGAAGGTCCCCACTTCCAGAGAATACGTCGTATTACCGGTTATCTTGTAGGCGATATGTCCAAATGGAACAACGGAAAAACAGCCGAAGAACACGACAGAGTAAAACATAAACTTGTAATGGAAGATTAATTAATTAATTATATGCAAACAGACGGATAATAATATCCGTCTGTTTTATTATAAAAAAACAATCTAGTTCCTGCTTTTATTTTCTTTATGAATTTATCTTACCAAAACATGATGGCTCAAATAGTATGCGCCGAACATAATCGCAAAGAAAATTATTCCCGCTATTACAATAAATCTGATAAATTCCCATTCCTCACGGTTTTCGGCAACCTCGTTTTTATGTTTCTTAACGGCGTATTCAATCATATCTTTTCCGCTGACATCGGCTTCGCCCTCTATATTTACATTCGATTTATCCTTTACTTCTTCCCTAATGCTCTTTCTCAGCCTGTATACATGTTTCCATACAAATATAACTATAATTAATATTATTGAACTTACAATTGTTATTTTAAAAATATTATCGTGGATGTTTTCATATTCAAGAAAACCTCTGAAAATATTTAAGAATATTACCGTATAAAAAATACTGCTCCAAATTTTTGCGGCTTTTTCATTCCCCTTTACTTCAAAATAGCTTCCAAGAGCCAGAGATATATCCATTGCCGCAAATAAGATAATAAACAATGCTGTTTGATAATTCATACTAACGCCTCCTTTTATGACGTCGCCCCCTATACTTTCATTTTAGTCATAAAACAGCCTGTGTCAATTATCCGCAAACAAAAAAGAGGAACTATAAGTTCCTCTTAAGTATTTATAAATATCAAATTTTATTCTTCTACTAATGCCTTAACTTCATGTGCCTCTATAAGTTTAACATCCGGATATTTTTCCATAAATGTATTTAATGTGTACTGATTTGCAAAAAGAATAAGCGGCCTCATAAAGTGGTCAAAGGCAAGCGTGCTTCTGGCATTAAGCATATCTTTTATTTTTTCCTTATCAGTATCGGGCACCCATCTTGCAACGGAATAATCAAGCGGTTCCATTCTTATTTCCGAATTGTACTCGTTAAGAAGTCTGTATTCAAAAACCTCAAACTGAAGCTGTCCTACGGCGCCGAGTATTACTTCATTATACTCGTTTGTATATACCTGTATTGCGCCTTCCTGGGCAAGCTGTTCAACGCCTTTCTGGAACTGTTTTGCCTTCATAGTATCGATTGGTCTTACTTTGGCAAAAAGTTCGGGAGGGAACGTAGGAAGAGGTTCAAAGAATATCTTTTCTTTTTTATCGGTCAATGTATCCCCTATCTGATAATTTCCCGTATCGTATATACCTATTATGTCTCCGGCATAGGCGATGTCGACAGTTTCTCTGTCGTTTGCCATAAGCTGTGTAGACTGGGAGAGTTTCATCTGTTTTCCCGTTCTTGTGAGAGTTACGTTCATACCTCTTTCAAATACTCCCGAGCATATTCTTAAAAACGCAAGTCTGTCTCTGTGAGCAGGATTCATGTTTGCCTGTATCTTAAATATAAATCCGCTGAAATAATCGTCCGTCGGTTTTACTTCTCCAGTAGTTGTCTTTCTTATTCCGGGAGACGGCGACATTTCCAAAAAGTGCTTTAAGAACATTGTTACACCGAAATCCGCAAGAGCCGAGCCGAAAAATACAGGAGAAAGTTTTCCCTCGTCAATAGCCTCTTTATCAAATTCATTGCCAGCTCCGTCAACAAGTTCTATTTCGCTTCTCAATATTTCAAGGTTAGCGTCGCTTATAACGCCCTCAAGCTCAGGTCCGAACACTCCGTTATCACCGAGTTCTATCATTTTATCACTTTTGTATAAAAGTACGCAGTTATCAAGGCGGTTATATACTCCCTCAAAAAGCTGTCCGCTTCCTATAGGCCATGTTACGGCAACCGAAGGCAATCCGAGCGCTTCCTCCAAATCCTCGAGAAGTTCCAGTGGATCTTTTGCCTGTCTGTCCAGCTTATTAATAAATGTAAATATAGGTATATGGCGCATACTGCAAACCTTAAAAAGCTTTTTTGTCTGGGTTTCCACACCTTTTGCCGCGTCTATAACCATTACCGCGCTGTCAACGGACGTAAGTATACGGTATGTATCCTCACCGAAGTCATTATGACCGGGAGTGTCCATAATAGATACTACCTTTCCGTCATATTCAAACTGCATTACAGATGAAGTAACGGAAATACCTCTCTGTTTTTCTATTTCCATCCAGTCGCTTTTTGCCGATTTTCCTGTTTTTCTTGCTTTTACTGTTCCGGCTTCCCTTATTGCTCCTCCGTGATAAAGAAGCTTTTCCGTAAGAGTTGTTTTACCGGCGTCAGGATGAGATATTATACCGAATATACGACGTTTTTCCAACGCCTCAACACTTGTAGATGCCATTATTCCAATCCTCTCAAAAATTAAATTATCTAAAATTTATTAAAAATATGTTTTCTCTTCCCACAATACTATCTTTCCCTGTTCAAGACTTGCAGGTACATCAATGGTTCTTTGATTTGAGCTTCCTTTAAATCTGAGTTCCAAAGATTTTTTATCCATTTCAAACTTGCCGTCAACCAAAACGTCGGTAGCTCTCAAAAGCCGCATAAAATCCTCATTTTTGCTGTCCGTCAATTGTTCCCATGTATATCCCGTAAACGTCCATACATTCAGACCGAGTTTTTTAACTCCCTCTGCTATCTCCGCGCATGCCTCAGGCTGATAGAATGGGTCTCCTCCCGTCAGCGTAACACCGTCATACAGCGGATTTTCCGAGGCAAGTTTTATTATTTTATCAGTATCATACAGTTTTCCTCCGTTTGGGTCATGGCTTTCCGGGTTATGGCAGCCTTTACAGTTATGGATACACCCCTGTGTAAAAACGGACATTCTTATTCCGGGTCCGTCTACAATGGAGTCTCCCTCAATACCGAAAATTCTTATATCCATGGTTATTCTTCTTTCTTAAGTTTTTTAACAAACATTTTTTCTTTATCCGTAAGTTCCGCCGAAGACAGTAAATCGGGTCTCTTTTTATATGTTCTTATTATCGACTGCTCTCTTCGCCACTTGTCTATATTTGCATGGTGTCCCGAAAGAAGCACATCGGGAACTGTTCTGCCCAAAAATTCCGGCGGTCTCGTATACTGAGGATATTCCAGAAGTCCGTCTGAGAAGCTTTCGTTTTCATAGCTCTCTTCCTTATTCAATACACCGGGTACAAGCCTTGAAACAGTATCTATTATAGTTATCGCCGCAAGTTCTCCCCCTGTCAGGACAAAATCTCCGATAGATACTTCATCTGTAACTATTTCTTCTATTATCCTTTCGTCAACACCTTCATAGTGTCCGCAAAGAAGTATAAGATTATCCTCTTTTGAAAATTCCTCAGCCATTTTTTGATTAAATTTTTTCCCCTGCGGACTCATATAAAGTACTCTGGCTTTGCCCGTTTTTTCTTCAATGCTTTTATATGCGTCATATATAGGCTGCGGCTGCATGACCATCCCCGCGCCGCCTCCGTATGGGTAATCGTCCACATGACGGTGCTTGTCCTTTGTGAAGTCTCTTATATTAACGGCTTCAACGCCTATTACTCCGTCTTTTATGGCTCTTCCCGTTATACTGTGAGATAAAGTTCCTTCTATCATCTCGGGAAAAAGTGTAAGGACATAAAATTTTTATCTCAGCCCTTCCAGAAGTTTTACCGTCATCTTTCTATTTGCCACATCAACTGCAATAATGCACTGTTTTATTGCCGGTATCAATATCTCGTTTCCGTTTTCGTCCTTAACACCGTATACGTCGTTTGCGCCTGTTGTATACACTTCCTTCAATATTCCGAGACGCTCGCCTTCATCGGTATACACTTCCATATCATAAAGGTCTCTCGTATAGTACTCGTCCTTTCCCAGCGGAAGCGCTTTTTCTTCCGGAATGAGAACTCTTCCGTTTTTAAATCCTTCAACTTGATTTATGTCGTTATATTCTTTAAGTGTAAGTAGCACAAAATTTTTATGATACGCAACTTTGTCTATCTTACAAACCTTTTTTTCGCCTTTAATTTCCAATATTACCTCGTCAAGAAGTTCAAATCTTTCAGGCACATCCGTAGTAGGGAAAATTTTAAGCGTACCCTTTATTCCGTGAGTGCCGGCAATTTTTCCTATTTCAAAAAAATTATCCATATTTTCGCTCCTGTATTTTAAAAAAGTTAGGTTCACACCTAACATTAAAAAGTATTTATA
>ERZ773109.2327-NODE-2327-length-10372-cov-16.728700_pt1 | contig 10372 bp, 7 predicted proteins | sample MGYA00580569_ERZ773109 | MGnify/ENA primary metagenome ERZ773109 (study PRJEB29015, sample SAMEA2737852) | human gut metagenome | biome: human gut; feature: human-associated habitat; material: faeces | place: China | collected 2012 ...
AAACCTAAGAACCCTCGGGGCGATAGCCCCGTCAAACTTTAGAACCCTCAAGCCCATAGGGCGCCAGGGCGGTTGTACGGTTTTCGCTGCCCCAGGCAGCGGTATATAAAACTCCCCTCTGAACCAGCCCGCTCTGTGGGCCGAACCCATCGTTCGGTGCGCAGCACACGAACGATAGAACCCGGGCGCCGAAGGCGCCTGAACCCTCACGCCCCAAAGTATCCTCATAGAATCCGCACGTAAAAGGCCTTCACCGGATGGCAGCCGGTGAAGGCCTTTGTATTTTTGGAGTTTGGGAATGGTGTAATCATGGACCCATAGAAAATGAGCCTATGAAGAGGTATGGGGAGAATCCCTGCAGAAAGGGGAAAGGAGGAAACTTTCCATTTCCTGCGGCTGTCATACCGTCAGCCGGGTACGGGAGAAAGACAGGGCGCATGCTGAATTTGTCACTTCTGCCAAAACACTGACCTGTGCGGGGTGAAGGAATGAATGCATTCCTGTGCAATGGCCAATCTCCACCTGCCCTTTTCTTCTGTCAGCCCCTACGAAAGGCTTGGCCGAAAAAGAGGAAAGAGGAAGATGCCTCTTCCTTACCTTCAGCAAAAATGATTCCGCTTTGAAACCCTGTAACAGTCAAACGATTTCAAAAGCGGCAGATTCGCGGACCCTTCCAGCCGCTGCCCCTCCAGCCTGCCTGTGGCAGAGTGGCTGAGGAATCCGGATCTCACAATCGAAATACTTCGGAGGATAGACCTCAAAAGGTTCTCATTTCTCCCCTTCCCCAAAGGATCGTACGTTTCATCTGCCGGGAAACCTGCCGGAAATCAAAGGGCCGGGCCAGCGGGAAAAAAGAAAAAGGAACCGGCGGTACAGCATGGAAACCATACTTATCACCTTAACCTGTCTCTATTATACATCATTTAGGATTTTATTAAAGGCGATTGTTATCTTTTAAAGGAGGGAATGGTAAAAAATGCCGCTGCTGCCGGCAAAAAGGACTTATTGAATTTTTCTTTAAGCACTTCATGAGAAAGAGAGAGTCCCTCACTGAAGAGGGCAGGGAGCCCGCCGCCATAGGCTGAAGCCTATGGGGAAAACCTTTCCCGAAAGGCCTGGAGATTCCTCTTGTCTCCAGGGCAGTATATAGCAAAGAGGATAGAATCGAAATAAAAGCGATACCTTTCCTCCACCAGTACCCTGTAAAAATCAGAGGCCACCTGGTCCGGGGGATTCAGAAATACGCCGCAGCCCCAGGCGCCCAGGGTCAGAGTCCGGATACCCTTTGCCGCTGCCAGGGCCAGGATGCGGCGTATGCGCTGTATCCGCCGGCGGCTGATTTCCTCTTTATCCATTTTTCCTGTCGGTCCCCGAAGGTCTATGGCCGGCGCTGTGATGACAGCGGTTTGGCGGGGCGGCCCGAAAAGAGTACCGTCGGCTCTTCGGAAGATTTCTACGAAAGGGGAAAAGACCATGCCGCCAGAGCCGTACATACTCTGGCGCCGCCGGTTCTCTTCATAATAGGGAAGTCCCTTTTTTCCTGCAAGGGATGCATAGAGCGTACTTTCCCGGCAGAGGGCCTCTTCCTGGGAAGAGGCGCCGTAAAGATATCCGCCGCCGGGGGTAAAGGCATTGGCAAAATTCAATACCCCCTCTGCCCCGTAGGCCAGGGTATCTCCTTCGACCACCGAAATTCTTCCTTCCCCCAAGGGGGCGGAAAGGGAAGAAATCAGACTCTCCAGCGCCTGGTGCCCGTATATGTCCGCTTCCTCCAGCCTGGAAAGGGGAGAGGCAAAATGAAATACCTCTCCCCCTGCTTCATAAAATCCCTGGTTTATGATTTTTTCATTTTCTCTGGCCATCGCCATATAGCGCATTCTTGTGTCCATCTGTTTCCTCCGTGAACACGCTCCCGGGGGCCTGTCTGGCGTCCCATGGCAGGCCGCAGCCTTTCCGCAGGGGCCCTACTCGATCCAGTCCTTATATTTCTCCAAGAGTTTCTGACAGGCAATGTCTGAAGCCTGGAAGGCTTCTTCAAAGGAGGCCCCTTGATAGGGATTGGCAATGCCGCCGTCATAACCGGCTGCCGCGGACAGGAGGGAAATCTTATTGTCCACATCGCCGCCCATGGTATTGAAAAGCCGGGGATCCTGGGGATTGTCCATGAGGAAAATGTAGTTGAACTGGTCATAGGTGCTCCATTCCAGGGGCAGGGCTTTCTTATTGGTGGCAGGGATGCCGTGGGCTGCCAGTACATCCTTTCCTTCCTGGCAGAGAGGGGAGCCTTCCTTTTCCAGGCAGGCGGAGGAGACATAGATTTTCTCCGACAGGCCTGCTTCTTTCACCAAATGTTTCATAATGAATTCCGCCATCGGCGGCTCGCCGCTTCCGGTGTGAGACAGGAACAGAAGTTTAATCATGGAAAGGCTCCTTTCACTGATGAAATCAAAAGATATTCTGTCTTATTATATAACATTCCTGTAAAAGAAAGGTAAAGGAAGGGAGAATCAGACCATCAGACAGTGAGACGCTGCAAAGGGGCTGGAAGGTAGGAAAGGCATATGAGAAACGGGGTGCAGGGCCCTGAGATTTCCTCTTTCCATGAGAACTTTCCTCCTTTAAAGGGATTATATAGACAGAGAGAACTGAAAGGGCCCGGAAGGGGCGCCCGCCTCACTGCCTGTTACGTGCACACACCTTATCAAGGGACAGGCCATGGAGGTAGGAAGAACTTCCTCATATGAATCAGAACTCTCTGACGCGTCGAAAACAACCTGTAAAAACTCCTGAAGATGACCTGCTAGACATCCTGGTGGCAAATGGCTATACCAGTTCTTCCTTGACGACACAGACATTCCGCTTAGGCGGCTGCCCCTGGCCGATTCATCGAAGCTGAACGCCTGAGCCCTACCGCGCATCAGCATCGGACGAATCAGGAGTTTTTTGCGTGGCACAAAGGAAGGCAGAAAATCATATATCTGACACCGGGGAGATTTTCGGTGGTCTGCCCTTTGGAGGGTGGTGGATCATTCCGGCCTGCGGCGTAAGGGAGCTCTATGCTGTTTCATCCCCTGAAGCAGGAAGGCAAAGCAGCGACGCTGTGAGGTTTTGGCCTTCCGTTTTCCTGAAAAAAAGAAAGCAGTGAAAGAAGCATCGGTAAAGGCCGGTGCTTTTTTCACTGCTTTGATTTCATCCATGAAGCCGGGCCAGGTCGGCTTCGGCTTCTTCATAGCCTGCTTCCACTGCTTTTTTGTACAGCTCTTCAGCTTTGGCTGTATCCTTCGGGCAGCCCAGACCCTTTTCATAGAGCCGTCCCAGCCTTGTCATGGCAGGAGCGCCGATGATGTCTGTGCGCTCTGCGGCCCGCTGGTAGAGGGAGAAGGCTTTCTCATAGCTTTGGGGAAGGCCTTCTCCTTTTTCATAGAGTTCGCCTAAAAGCCAGGTGGCGGTGATATCGCCTTTGTCTGCCGATTTTTTATACCAGCTGGCGGCTTTTTTGAAATCCCGGGGTACCCCTTTTCCATTGGCGTAGAGAAGTCCGATCCAGCGGCCTGCCTTCATGTGGCCCAGTCTGTCTGCTTCCCGGAAAAAGGCCAGGGCCTTGGCGTCATTTCTGCAGGCGCCCTGATAGAAGCCGATGCCCATGTCCAGATAGGTTCCGGCAAGGGAGCGCTTTTCCTCTTTGCTGAGCCCTCTGGTTGAGGCAAAGGCAGGGGCGGACAATGATGACATCCGGTCCGAAGGCGCCAAACCCTCATGTCGGCAGGACATGTCCATAGGGAGCATGACTACCGGTTGTAATAGATTATGATAGATTTTTTGTCTCAGTGGAATTGTACTATTAGTGACAGGTGTATCATATTGTGAGATTGATATTTATAAATATATCGGGGGGGTAAAGAAGCATGGATATAGAAATGGTGGATCTGCTCCGGAAGATGGTGGATGAAGCGCCCTTTGGCATGTACGTGCTGGATGGGGAGCGGAAAATCATATTCTGGAGTCAGGGAGCGGAACATATTACCGGCTATAGCAGCGAGGAGATGCTGGGAAAGCACTGTTTCAACGGCGGCCTGGATCATATCGACAGCACGGGCCTTCATTTATGCCATGATTTCTGCCCCATGATGGCTACCATTTTTGACGGCCAGTCCCGGGAGCAACCGGTTTTCCTGAAGAACAAGGCAGGGAAGCGGGTACCCGTTCTGGTGCATACAGAGCCTCTTTTCAGCGGTGATAAGTCCCTGGGGGCTATCGAATATTTCCGGGTTCTTCCGGTCAGTGAATATCCTATACCAAAGGAACGGTGATTGATTTTGTCAGGGATAGATGAAACGGGTACGCTGCTTTCGCAGCTGGATAGAAATCTGCCCGGCGGGATTCTGATTTACCGCGATGATGGGGAGCAGACAATTTTATATGCCAATCCCTGGCTGATTCGTGTTTTCGGCTGCTCTTCCTATGAGGATTTCATGGAGACCACCGGCGGCTCTTTCATGCATCTGGTGCATCCGGAGGACCGGAGCCGGGTGGATAAGGATATCCGGGATCAGATTTCCGGCAGTCCGGAAAAGCTGGATTTCGTCAATTACCGTATTGTCCGAAAGGATGGTTCTATCAGGCGGGTGGAGGAGTTCGGCCACCGGGTACATGAATTAGATGGCCGAACTCCTCTACCGTCTTTTCCGTTCCCTCCTTTGTGAGGATGCGGTAGTTGACGTAATCAAATACATTGGTTCCGGAAGAAATCTGGCGCTCTATATCCTTCTCCACCTTCTCCACATCCCGGGGGTGGACCAGACTTTTGAAAGATCCGCCGGTGACAGCCATGAAATCGTCCATATCATGGCAGCCGAACATATGAATCAGCCAGGAATTGGTATAGAGAATCTCTTCCTTTTCATCATCCCGGTACACAAGAACACCGCCGGGCATGCCATCCATGACGTGCTCCATAATGGCTGTATAAGTCAATGACTCCTGGGTCATATAAGCTCCTTCATGAATAAAAAATCATCTGTTAAAATATTTGCAATAAAAGATTGTTATGGATTAAGATACATTTATTTTTTATAACATATGAATAGGATAGTCTATAATGTACAAATCTATCATAAATGTTCCGGTATATAAAGGCTATGGGGCAAATTAAATTATTTCCGCATCAATTTTTCATTAGATATAGATAAGTAAATAGAAAAAGACAGGAATCAGGGAACCATAGATTTGCAGATTCATGAATTTGTATACGGATGATAAGTATATGATTAGAATGATTGACCATCCGGCATTTTCTTCGGGAAGGGCAGCAGGGCAGGGGCTGCTTGGGGCTGCATGGAAAGCGGTGAAAGGACATATCCGGAAAAGCTCTTTTTGCAGACAGAGGCTTTGGAAATGGCCTTGTCCCGGGCCTTCCATCTCAAGAAACTTTCGTTTTCTTTTTTCTTGACGGCCCTGATAGAAAAGCGTAAAATCAAATTTGTTTTATTTGATTGTCTCTATAGGAAAGCAGAGAGGTAAGGCATGGGAATTCTGGATGTTTTAATGGATGTGGTGAAGCAGCCGGCGCTGATTGTAGGGCTGTTTTCTTTTATCGGCCTCATGGCCCTTCGGAAACCTTTTCACAAGGTACTGACAGGAACCCTTCGGCCGGTTCTGGGCTATATCATGATGATGGCCGGAGCCAATATCATTGTGGCCAATCTGGAGCCCCTGGGGCAGATGATTCATGAAGGCTTCCATATTACCGGCGTAGTGCCCAGCAATGAAGCCATCGTAGCTTCCGCCTCCCGTCTTCTGGGCACGGAAACCATGTTTATCCTGGTGGCAGGGCTCATGATGAACCTGGTCATTGCAAGGCTTACGAAATTCAAGTATGTGTTCCTCACGGTGCATCACAGCTTCTTCATGGCCTGCCTTCTGTCGGCGGTACTGGGCACCATCGGCCTTTCCGGCGTGGAGCTGGTACTGGCGGGAGGATTCCTTCTGGGGGCCTGGAGCTCCATTTCACCGGCCATTGGCCAAAAATATACGAACCGCGTCACCCATGGAGACCACATCGCCCTGGGCCACTTCGGCAGTCTGGCTTACTACATTTCTGCCTGGGTAGGTTCTAAGGCCGGCAAGGCGGAGGATAATATCGAATCCATGGAAATCCCGGAAAAGTGGGCCTTCCTGAAGGATACCAACGTGTCCACAGCCCTTACCATGATCGCCTTTTTCCTGCTGGCTGCCTTTGCCGCCGGCCCGGACTATGTATCCACCATTTCCCACGGCATGTCCCCCGTCATCTTCGCCATCATGGCGGGCCTTGAATTTGCCGTAGGCGTGGCAGTGGTAAGCAGCGGCATTAACATGATGCTGGGGGATCTTATCCCTGCTTTCAAAGGGGTATCGGAAAAGGTGATCCCCAATGCGGTGCCGGCAGTGGACTGCGTGGCTTTCTTCAACTATGCTCCTACGGCGGTGGTGCTGGGCTTTGTGTCCTCCTTCATCGGCGGCGTACTGGGCATGCTCATCCTGGGATTTGCCGGCGGCGTCCTCATCGTTCCCGGCCTGGTGGCCCACTTCTTCTGCGGCGCTGCTGCCGGCATCTTCGGAAATGCCACCGGCGGCCGCCGGGGCGCGGCCCTGGGGGCCTTCACCAACGGCCTCCTCATCACCTTTGCCGCTGCCCTTCTCATCCCTGTATTTGAAGGACTGGGCTTCAAAAATACTACCTTCGGCGATTTCGACTTCAACGTGGTAGGCATGGCCCTGTCCATGGCCTACCGTTTCCTGGGCACCTTCGGCATTTACGCCCTCATGGCCCTGGTGCTGGTGGCCCTGGTGGCACCGAATTTCATGAAGACAAAGAACCGGGTCATTAACCAGGACGAAGATAAGTAAGAGCTGTCAGTGTCATTTTGGACAAGCCCCTTTGGGGCTTGAAGGTTCAAAGGGTTCAAAAGGTTCAGAGGGTTCAAAGGGTTTTGGAGGGCGCCTCTAAATTTATAGAAGGCGCCGGTTTGTATAAAACCTTTACAACCGCCCTGCGGGCGAGGAAATGCATTCCCCCTTTGGTGGCTGGCGCCACCACCTTTCCCCTCTGCGAGGTGGCACAATAACCCGTGCTTACTGTAGAGCCGCTTACGAAGCGAGGCCTCGAGGTGTTTTATTCTGCCCCCTGAATAGGGGAAAGTCCGGCGCAGCCGGATAAGGGGGGAGCCGCATAGCGGCTAATCACCAGAATGCCAATCAAGCCCTGTGACACAGAAAGCCAATCCCGTAACGCTGTCTTTATGTTTATCGCCCGAAGGGCGATACCACAACCCTCAGCGCCGCAGCCCCGTCAACCCTCGCGCCAAAGGCGCGTCTTTTTTAAAATCCCCTTGACTTATAGCTTTATGATAAGTAAAATATAAAAATACTGACAAGCGTGGATGAAGACGTTTCGCATGGATTGATTCCAAAGAGAGCTTCCGTCTGGTGAAAGGGAGCGTTCAGCCTGCGAGAGGATCACTTCGGAGCTTCAGGGAAGAAAAGCCCTGACGGGACATCGTTAACTGTACCAAGTGGCCGGAAGGTCATGAGGGTGGTACCACGGGAAATGAATTCTCGCCCCTTGCGGGCGGGAATTTTTTATTTTGGAAATTTCTGATTTCCATAGGAGGAATTGAAATGGATTACAGCAAGACTTTACATCTGCCGCAGACGGATTTCCCCATGCGCGGCAATCTGCCGAAGAAGGAACCGGGCTTTGTGGATTTCTGGCAGGAACATGACCTCTATCATGCCAGACAGGAAAAGAGAAGAAAGGACGGCGCACCGACCTTTGTTCTTCATGATGGACCTCCTTATGCCAATGGCAAGATTCATATCGGTCATGCACTGAACAAGACACTGAAGGATATCATTGTCCGCTACAAGCATATGGCCGGCTATGAAGTCAACTATATCCCCGGCTGGGATACCCACGGACTTCCTATCGAATATGCGGTACTGAAGGATTCCGGCGAAGACCGGGCCAACATGACTCCTCTGGAACTTCGGAGAAAATGCCTGGCCTATGCCAAGAAATGGATTGAAATCCAGAAGGCCGATTTCATCCGCATGGGCGTAGTGGGCGATTTCGCTCACCCCTATGTCACCTTTGATCCCCATCTGGAAGCCAAGGAACTGGAAGTTTTCGGTGAAATGGCCAATAAGGGCTACATTTACAAAGGCAAGAAGGCTGTGTACTGGTGCCCCCACTGCGAAACTGCTCTGGCAGAAGCAGAAATCGAATACAAAGACAGAAAGTCTCCTTCCATTTATGTGAAATTCCCGGCAGTAGACCTGAAGGGTCTCGCTCCCGAAGGCGTGCCGAAGGACAAGCTCTTTTCCGTTATCTGGACCACCACACCCTGGACTATTCCTGCCAATGAAGCCATCTGCGTGAACCCGAAGTTCACCTATGTATGGGTACATAACAAGGCGGCCGATGAATACTACCTCATGAACAAGGAACTGGCACCGAAGGCGCTGGAAGAATGCAAGGTGGAAGATTATGAATTCGTGGGCCGTGAAATGACTGGCGCTGAATGGGAACTGGCCACCTTCCATCATCCCCTGCTGGACCGTCTGGCTTATGTGCTGGAAGGCAACCATGTCACTCTCGATGCCGGCACCGGCTGCGTTCATACCGCTCCGGGTCATGGCGTGGATGACTTTGAAGTGTGCCAGGACTACAGAAATAAGGGCAAGCTGGATCTGCCCATCATCTGCCCGGTGGATGAAAAGGGCCATATGACCGCTGAAGCCGGCCTGGGCCTGGAAGGCAAGACCATCTGGGAAGCAGAAGGCCCTGTCATTTCCGCTCTCGCTCATGCAGGCATGCTGCTGGGCAAGAAATCCATTCACCATCAGTATGCACACTGCTGGCGCTGCAAGAACCCCATTATCTACAGAGCTACGGAACAGTGGTTTGCATCCATCAATGATTTCAGAGACAAAGCACTGAAAGCCGTAGATGATACCCGTTTCATTCCTTCCTGGGGCCATGACCGTCTGTACAACATGATTCGCGACCGTCAGGATTGGTGCATTTCCCGTCAGCGTTCCTGGGGCGTGCCGATTCCTGCTTTCTACTGCGATGACTGCGGCAAATGGGTAATCACACCGGAAACCATGAAGAAAGTGGAAGAAATCGTGGAAAAAGAAGGCACCGATGCATGGTGGGCCCACAGCGCAGAAGAACTGCTGCCGGAAGGCTTCAAATGCCCCCACTGCGGCGGCACCCATTTCCACAAGGAAAAGGACATTATGGACGTATGGTTTGACTCCGGCTCCACTTGGAACGGCGTCCTCCGCTATCCCCACAAGGAATGGGAAGGCGTGAAATATCCCTGCGACCTCTATCTGGAAGGCTCCGACCAGCACCGCGGCTGGTTCCACTCCTCCCTCCTCTGCTCCGTTGCCGTCAACGGCTATGCCCCCTACAAGGCAGTCCTCACCCACGGTTTCACCATGGACGGCGAAGGCCGCAAGATGAGTAAATCCGTAGGCAACGTAGTGGCTCCCCAGGATGTGATCAACAAGTACGGTGCCGACGTGATGCGCCTCTGGATTTCCTCCGTGGACTACCAGGGCGATGTACGTCTCTCCGACAAGATCATCAAGGCCATGAGCGACGTATACCGGAAAATCAGAAATACCTTCCGCTACCTCCTGGGCAACCTCTATGACTTCGATCCGAAGAAAGACAGCGTAGCCTATGAAGATATGGAAGAACTGGACCGCTGGGCACTGCTCCGCCTGGAACAGGTGAAGGAAACGGTTCTCAAAGCCTATGACGACTACCAGTTCCATGTGATGTACCATGCAGTGCACAACTTCTGCACCGTCGACCTGTCCTCCATTTATCTGGATATCCTGAAGGACCGCCTCTACACCGAAAAGGCGGACGGCAAACTGAGAAGAAGCGCCCAGACCGCCATGTATGAAATCCTTACCACACTGGTACGTTTGGTGGCACCGGTTCTCTGCTTCACCTCCGAAGAAGTATGGCAGGCTCTCCCGAATAAGGAAGAAAGAGAATGGTCCGTCCATATGGCCGACATGCCGAAAGCCAATGAGAAATATCTGGATGAAGCACTGGACGAAAAGTGGAAGAAACGGCTGGCTGTCAGAAGCGTAGTCACCAAGGCCCTGGAAGAAGCCAGACAGGCCAAGACCATCGGCCATCCGCTGGACGCTGAAGTCACCGTCTACGCTGACGGCGATGAATTCCAGGTGCTGAAGGACATGGAAAAAGAACTGGCCGACTTCTGCCTCGTATCCCAGGCAAAGATTGAAGAAGGCACCGAAAAAGCACCGGAAGGCGCATCTTCCAATGAAGAAGGCACCGTGAAGT
>ERZ773109.2343-NODE-2343-length-10332-cov-4.262236_pt1 | contig 10332 bp, 11 predicted proteins | sample MGYA00580569_ERZ773109 | MGnify/ENA primary metagenome ERZ773109 (study PRJEB29015, sample SAMEA2737852) | human gut metagenome | biome: human gut; feature: human-associated habitat; material: faeces | place: China | collected 2012 ...
GCTATACCCGGATGATCGAAAATACATGACATTGTGCGAGATCGCGCGTGGCAGAAAGCTGTCTGAAATGCGTCAGAATGATTTTATAAATATTCTGGCCGAATTGAAAAACGCCCCGGACGGTGCTGGAACACCATCACAGGGCAAGTAACCAATCAACCCACATAAAGTCCGGTTACGTCTGCATTGTAGCAGATTCCGGCGGAAAGGGAAAGTATGAAATTGTATGAAATGAACGATACGATGAAATTACTTGGTGAGCAATACTATCTTGAAATTTTGAAAGATGGCAGCCCAGAGAGTGAAGCGTACAACGATATGATGAACGCATACCGAGAGAATGGCTACGTACATTATGCAGATGTTGCGATGGATGCCTTTGTATTGGGATATATATACGGCAAGCGTGCAGAGAGAGCAAGACGGAGGGCAAAAGTATGAGTTGTAGAAAATTATCGAATGAGTTCCTCAGCAGATGTAAATACCCAAATCTCATAGCGGAAGTTATGGAAACCACCCTCTCTATATGCACCATAGCCGAGTATATGGAACTTGGGAGGTATAGAAAAGAGGATGATCCGGAAGTATGGGGTATGCTGAACGGAACAATCCAAATGAACGTATCAAATATGATGGGGCTTTGCAGATGTTTCCACATGGACCCGGAATATTTATTCAGTAATACGTTAGAGGTAGTAAATGGAAAGCCGCTGGCGCATTGGCGCTGGTATGAAAGAAACCAGGAACAGCAGCGCTACATGGAAGAATCGCGGTCTTTATCTAAGATCTATGATACACTGAATAACAAGCGATATCTGATCGGCTATGTGCAGGCAGTAATTGATTACATAGAGCGCGCGGACGATTCGATAGAAGCAGCACAGAACCTTGTAAAAACTCTGAAGTAGAGCGGCACGCTCCGAATGAAACAAGCCCTAAACCCATGAGACTCACACCACGACATTGTAGAAATACAGTGCCCGGTGCGGGTCTTTTTGGTTGTAAAAATGGCACAAATATTTTGTGATTCGATTTTATAATAGAATTGCAAATGATGAACGATTTCCTACTTCATACGTTTATTGTTTGCAGTCTGCAATTTTAAATTCCTCTTGATGGCTCCCGTTCGGCTTGTCCAGGGAGCCAAAAAAACAATAGTCTACCTGGGACGTTAAAAGAAAGGGTATAAGAATGATTAAAACATCAGTGAAACATTGCGGTTACGGCTTTATCGAGGAAACAGCGAATGATCTTTTGGATCACATGAAGGAAAATGAGCGATATGTTGATTTAAAGATTACGCCATTAAGCGATATTATGGCGGTTGTGGTGCTGATTTACGAAAGAGAGGTATAAGCAATGGATAACGAGAAGAACACAGCCAACGGGGGCGAAAATACCGGGAAAACATTCACGCAGGAAGAAGTAAACCAGATTGTGAGCAACAGGTTGAAAGAAGAGCGTGAGAAAATGAAGAAAGAACAGGATGCGTCTTTTGCGGCGCGTGAGCAGAAGATCACCGCACGGGAAATGCGTATGAATGCATTAGAGAAGCTGCAGGAAAAAGGGCTGCCGTCCTCTCTGGTGGATGCAATCAACTGTTCCGATGATGAAACAATGACAAAAAGCATTGATATTTTAATGCAAACATATAAAACCGAGCCGCAGGGGCACCGGGAGCCAAGTTACACGCCAAAGGACGGTAGCGGCGTGCCACATGATACTGTACGGGAAGCTATGGGCTTGTAGAAAGGATAAAATATGGCTATCAATTTAGTAACAAAATTTCTTCCATACGTGGATGAGATGTTCAAAAAAGAAAGTAAAAAGGCACTTGTGACCAACCAGGATTTTGACTGGACAGGTGCACACACTGTAAAGGTGTATAAGATCAGCACGGGGAGTATGAACGATTACGACAGAGCAGGAACCGGCAGCGGGACAACAGGTTCGCGCTATGGATCTGTTGAGAGTCTGGATGCTACCACAGAGGAATTTACACTCAAGAAAGACCGCTCTTTCACGTTCGCAATCGACAAACTGGACGCTGACGAGACAGCGCAGCAGCTTGCGGGCGCGTCGGCTCTGGCCAGACAGCAGCGCGAGGTAGTTATTCCAGAAGTTGATGCGTATGTATATGGAGTGATGGCAGCGGGAGCAGGAACCAAACCGGCGGCCGTGACACTGACAGCCGATAATATCTATGACGAGATTACCAAGGCGACAAATACCCTTGATAATGCGGAAGTACCGGACGAAAGCCGCGTGATCATCGTATCGCCGGATGTATACCGTCTTATGAAGAAATCAAAGGATATTGTCATGGAAACCGACATTGACAGCAACCTTAGGAAACAGGGTGTTGTTTCCAATCTGGACGGTGCAGCAGTTATTAAGGTACCATCTGCAAGATTACCGGAGAATTGCGGCTTCATCTTATGCCATCCGTGCGCAACGGTAGCACCTACCAAACTGGAGGACTACAAAATTCACCAGGACCCGCCGGGAATCAGTGGATCACTGGTAGAAGGGCGCATTTGTTACGATGCGTTTGTGCTGGAGAATAAGAAAATGGCGATCTATTACCAGGAACTCAAGGCGTAGGATGCAAAGGGGGCTAAAGCAGCTCCCTTTTTGTATATGCAACGTTGCAAAAACGTTGCAAAACGTTGCGATAAAATACTTAGAAATACTTATATTCTATAGGATTAAATGCCTAACATATGCTAACGTTAAATGTCCGGAAATACTCGGATTATAGCATTGAATATAGGAAATTTATACAAAGAAAAGACAAAGAGAAAAACAACCAGATACAAACCAGATACAAACCAGAACCACCCCGGAGACGTGCCAAGATTTCCTAGGGTGAAATGTTCGGATTTGTTCGGGTGCATGATGGAAAATGATGGAGTAAATGCAAAGGCAGGGGAGCACATGGAGAACGAGGAACTTGTTGCCCGGATAAAAGCCGGAATAGATACGGCTGACAATATGCTGGCATTGTGGGAACAGAACAGGGGCATGATTGGTAAATTAGCGCGTCGGTATAGTGCATACGCTGATATAGAGGATCTACAGCAGGAAGGCTACCTTGCACTGTATGATGCTATAGACGGATTTAAACCAGATAAAGGCGTTAGGTTCCTGTCCTATGCTACCACAATCATAGAACGGAAAATGCGGCGTTATATTTACGATAACGGTTCTTCCGTGCGGATACCGGAGCATGAGCAGGCGAAAATGTACGAATATAAGAAAATGGTCAATGCATTTCAGACGTACCTAGGTAGAAAGCCCACACGGCAGGAAATAGCCTATAATATGGGTTTATCCGATAAAGGGGTTAGGGAATTGGAAAAGACCGTCAGAATGGGGCAGATAGCAAGCCTTGACACACCATTGACTGATGAAAACGGCGCGGACACGCTCATTGATATAATTCCAGATGAAAATAATGCCATGTTAGCTGTGATGGATGATATGCAGCGGGAAGAATTAGAATCTGTAATCTGGGGCATGGTCGATTCACTGCCGGGGAACCAAGGCGCGGTGCTCCGGGGGAGATTCCTGCAGGGGCAGACCTTGAAAGAAGTTGGAGATAAAATAGGCATGACAGCAGAGAGAACGCGAACGATGCAGAATAATGCTTTGCGGGAGCTCCGGCAGGGCGAGAATAGGCGTGTACTGTCCTCATTTTGGGAAGGAAGCGTGTATAACGCCGCCCTTCATGGCTCCGGTGTGGAGCGGTTCAATCAGACATGGACAAGTTCCACTGAGCGGGTTGCATTGGGGCTTTGAGTGGAAAATCCGTGATACTATTTTGATACTAAAATAATATGCACAACCCATAAAACAGGCATAATATATACGAAAAACGGTACTATTGGAGCGAAAACACGCAAAAACAGCACCGTTTTTTGAATCTTATTCATGATAGGATTGTACCACTTTTGGGGATAATATGACAAGAAAAAAAGTGGACTTCTGCATATAATGTTCTCATACAGCAGGGAAATACAAAAAGCAATTGGGGATGCAAAACAAGGAGTAAAATCCTCTGCTCCTGCAAGGGCGCATGCTATGCAGGCATAGCAGATATTTTGCTTCGCAAAACAAGGAGTAAAATCCTCTCCTCGTCAAAGGACTCGGATTTTGCTTCGCAAAACAAGGAGGATTCACATGAACGTACAGGAAATCGTAAACAACAGATACGGTAAGGGCATTGCACAGTGCTCCAACGAAGAGATTTATTACGCGCTGCTTGAGATGACAAAGAGCATGGCGAAGGAAAAGGAGAGCAACGAGGGAAAGCGCAAGCTTTATTATATCTCCGCCGAGTTTCTGATCGGTAAGCTGTTATCTAACAACCTGATCAACCTCGGTATTTATGAGGAAGTGAAGCAGGTTCTGGCGGAGAACGGCAAGAATCTGGCAGAGATCGAGGAGGTTGAGCCGGAGCCGTCTCTCGGAAACGGCGGTCTGGGCCGTCTGGCAGCATGCTTCCTGGATTCGATCGCAACACTTGGATTAAACGGCGACGGCGTGGGTCTCAATTATCACTACGGTCTGTTCAAGCAGGTATTTGAGCACAATTTACAGCACGAGGAGCCGAACCCGTGGATCGAGAAGGAGAGCTGGCTGACGAAAACGAACGTGACCTACCCGGTACAGTTCGGCGGTTTTACCTTACAGTCCAGACTGTATGATATCGATGTGATTGGTTACGAGAACCGCACCACAAAGCTTCATTTGTTTGATGTGGAGACCGTGGACGAGAGCCTTGTGGGGGACGGCATCAATTTTGACAAAGAGGATATTGCAAAGAACCTGACGCTGTTCTTATACCCGGACGATTCGGATGACAAGGGACGCATCCTGCGCGTATACCAGCAGTATTTTATGGTCAGCAATGCGGCACAGCTCATCATCGACGAGACGCTGGCAAGAGGCGGCGATCTGCACAAGTTGGATGAGTACGCGGCAATCCAGATCAACGATACACACCCGAGCATGGTGATTCCGGAGCTGATCCGTCTTCTGATGCAGCGCGGAATTCTGATGGATGAGGCGATCGAGATCGTATCGAAGACCTGCGCGTACACAAACCACACGATCCTTGCGGAGGCACTGGAAAAATGGCCGATTCATTTCCTGGAAAAGGCAGTTCCGCAGCTTCTTCCGATCATCTACGAACTGAACAGCCGCGTGGTGCGCAAATACGATGACAAGTCGGTTGCGATCATTGATGATGAGAAACGCGTGCATATGGCACATATGGATATTCATTACGGCTACAGTGTCAACGGCGTTGCCTACCTGCACACGGAGATTTTGAAAAATACGGAGCTCAACAACTTCTACAAGATTTATCCGGAGAAGTTCAACAATAAGACAAACGGCATCACCTTCCGCCGCTGGCTGCTGCACTGCAACCACGAGCTGGCAGATCTGATTGAATCCCTGATCGGACCGGGATTTAAGAAAGATGCGATGGAACTGGAGAAGCTCGGCGCGCTTGTCGATGACGCTTCCGTGCTGCAGCGTCTGCTCGATGTCAAGAGCAGCAGAAAGACCGAACTGAAAGATTACCTTGCAAAAACGCAGGGAATCGTGCTGGATGACAATTCCATTTACGATATTCAGATCAAGCGTCTGCACGAGTACAAGAGACAGCAGATGAATGCGCTGTATGTCATCCACAAATATTTCGAGATCAAGGCAGGCAAGAAGCCGACCCGTCCGATCACTGTGATTTTTGGTGCCAAGGCAGCTCCGGCTTACGTGATTGCAAAGGATATCATTCATCTGATCCTCTGCCTGTCCGAACTGATTGCAAAAGACCCTGAGGTATCTCCGTACTTAAAGGTTGTGATGGTAGAAAATTACAATGTCACGCTGGCTGAAAAGCTGATCCCGGCTGCAGATATCCATGAGCAGATTTCCCTTGCTTCCAAGGAGGCATCCGGAACATCCAACATGAAGTTCATGTTAAACGGTGCGGTAGCGATCGGAACCATGGACGGCGCAAATGTGGAGATGCATCAGTTTGTCGGCGACGACAACATTTACATCTTCGGTGAGTCCTCCGAGGAAGTCATCAAGCACTACGAGAAGGCGGATTATGTGTCCAGAAGCTACTATGAGAATGATGCGAACATCAAGCGTGCAGTGGACTTTATCGTCAGCGACGAGATGATGGCAGTCGGATGCAGAGAGAACTTAGAACGTCTTTACAACGAACTTCTGAACAAAGACTGGTTCATGACGCTTCCGGATTTTGAGGACTATGTGGCAACCAAGGAGCGCATCTATGCGGATTATGAAGACCGCATGGCGTGGGCGAAGAAAATGCTCATCAACATCAGCAAAGCCGGATTCTTCTCCTCCGACCGCACCATTGCGCAGTATAATGAGGAAATCTGGAAGCTGTCATAAAAATATACTTTTAAAAGCCAAAATGAGGAGCCGCTGCTGTGGCTCCTCATTTCTGTTTACATATCCATTCTACTTAAGTCGTTCCAGAACGTTTTTCACCTCTCCTACATCTAATCCCATCTGCTCCGCGATTTGCTGCTCCGTATATTTTTCTTTATGCAGCCTGTAAATGGTAAAAATCTGCTCCGCACCTTCTCTTTTCCCTTCCGCATATTCTGCTTTCCGAATTAATTCCTTCTCACTTATTGTTTTACGATCCATTTTCCTTTTCGGTTGGTTCCTTCTCGCTCAATCATTCCTTTCTTTTGCATCCTGCGGATATAATACTTCACCGTATTCAAGTTAAGCCCATTTCTTGCCGCTATCTCTTTTTGAGAAATCTCTGGAATATTTATCATCAACTGCATAATTGCATATTCTATTTCACCTTGCATATTATGAACCACTTCATCAATAGTCGATTGGGTGGACTGGGTGGTTCCTTCATTCATCAACGCTTCATCCAACGGCACAATAATCCGAAATACGTCTCCCTCTACAAACTCTGGCTCTTTCCCTGAATAAACTTCACTATATTTGAACAAATTTCTCACACCAGATCCAAGCTGGTCCGCATACCCGATATTCCGAAAGAATGCAGCGATGATCGGATTCTTTGGATTTGGTTCGATATCATCCGGTGTCAGAACTGCCTGTTGTGAAGCACGATTTGCATTTTCTACATACATCCGGTCTTTTTCTATTACAAATTTTGCCTGATAGGAACTGGTATATTCCCGGTGTATCAGTGTATTGGCTATCATTTCTCGCGTAATGATATTTCTAAGACTCTTCCGCTGGTCTTCTTCCAAAAAGAAACGATCCGGCAGATGTTTCCGGCCAAATTCCATGAGCTGTTCATAACTTTCGATCAAGTTGGTTTTGATAATTTCCCGGTCATCATACCGATCTATATTTACCTTGCGAAGCAGTGCATCCGTCACATAGGCCGGTACCACATCTGCAATTACATCATCTTTTCCCAAAAGCATGACCGCAGCCAGATTGTATCCTTTTGCTCCGGTGACACGGTCTATACTATACAATCTTGTACTTTTTAATACTTCCTCGTCTGACATACTGCTCCACGGATGTGTCTGACCACTGTTATTCGCCGCCATGATCCGGAGTTTTGGCAACAGGTCCAGACGTAAATCTTCCAGTCCCACATATGGGAAAATCTTCTTTTCTGTGTAAATTTCTTGCTTGCGGATATACATCTGGGCAATCTGAGCTGTGGCCGTAACTTTCACGTCAGCATCATTTACACGATCATAGATTACTTTTTTGTAGCTGTGCACTTCTGCACTTGGAAGAATGTGTATATGAATGAGTTTCTTCCCTTCATAATCCAAAATCTCAGGATTGAGATAAATAGTCGGTGAAAACAATGCAGGATTACTAATACAGCTAATAAAATTTTTTACCATATCTGGAGCCTGCTTTTCCGGCACACCAGAAACGGTTCCGTCATCCAGAACCCCCAGAAATATATCTCCTCCAAAACGGTTTAAAAACGAGCATACTGTTTCATATACATCACTTTCAATTCCATTTCCACATCTTTTGAATTCGACCGCAATGGTCTCGCCTATTTCCAGTATGGTTTTCATAGTTCTTGTGTCCATTTCAGCCGCCTCCTTATCAAAACCCAATTTTCAATTGTTTCTTGTTTTTTAGTATAACACAGACCATTTTTTTTAGAAACAACAAAAGCCGGAAAGCAGCTTATTAACCCACTTTCCGGCTTTTATAATTCTTATTTCATTTCCTCTACGGTATATCCCGCGTCCTCAATAGTCTTTTTCAACACCGCCTCATCCAGCTCCCGGTCGTAGCTGACTACGGCTTTTTTGCCGTGCAGGCTGACTTTTGCGGATGCGCCGTCAATCTTGTTGATGGCTTCGGTGACTGCGTTCACACAGTGCTCACAGTGCATGCCGGAGATTTTGACGATTTTCTTTCCGATGACCGGATTTTCCAGCTTTTTCTCTTCCGGCGGAAGGCTTCCACCGCCGCCACCGCAGCAGGCTCCCTCACCTTTAAAATGCTTGATGGTGGATTTTACACCAAGAAGAACGAATACTGCAATGACCAAAATTACAATGATATCTGTCATGACTGATTGCTCCCTTCTTTTTTCTGTCTTTCCTTCAGTCTCTATTTTTCATCCGGCTTTTCTTTGGCTGCTTCTGCCATCGGATTTACCTGATGTTCTCTCTGGAATCTGCGGTCTCTCGCCTCATCCAGTTTTTTTCTTACAAATTTCACTAAGAGATAGATGGATACGCCTACTATGTACAGGATAATGCAAAGAGCTACCATATAGCCCATGGAATTCTGAGAATGTGACATTTATTTCTCCTTCATACGTTCGCGGCGCATCTGTCGGTGCGCCGCTCGTGTTTACTGTACTGATACGACCTTGTAATCCTGTGCCTCAACAGCCTCTTTCAGAACGCTGTCTGCAACTTCCTTCTCCAGGGTTACGACTGCGGTTCCCTTCTCATGGCTTACCACTGCCTCGGTTACGCCTTCGATGCCCTCCAGGGTCTTTTTCACTCTGGCCTCACAGTGTCCGCACATCATTCCTTCGATTTTCATAGTCTTTGTCATAGCACTCTTCTCCTTTTTCTCTTTATGATCAGCATGACTTTCATCATGTGGTCTGCTTTGTTTTTTCTTCCTATCTTTGGACGCGTCATACATCTGAAACAGATTCAGGCGCAGGGCATTGGTTACGACACAGAAGCTGGAAAGGCTCATGGCTGCCGCGCCGAACATTGGGTTTAACTTCAGTCCGAACAGCGGATACCAGATTCCGGCTGCCAGCGGAATGCCGATAACGTTGTAGAAAAATGCCCAGAACAGGTTCTCGTGGATGTTACGCAGCGTTGTGCGGCTTAACCGGATGGCTGCCGGAACATCGCTTAAACGGCTCTTCATCAGAACCACATCGGCTGCATCGATGGCAATATCCGTTCCTGCTCCGATGGCAATGCCGATATCCGCACGGGTCAGCGCCGGAGCATCGTTGATTCCGTCACCGACCATGGCTACCTTGCCCTGTTCTTTCAGAGAACGGATCACGCTCTCTTTTCCTTCCGGAAGCACGCCTGCGATGACCTCGTCCACACCGGCCTGGGCACCGATGGCTTTCGCAGTGCGCTCGTTATCACCGGTCAGCATCACAACGCGGATACCCATGTTCTGCAGCTCTTTAACCGCCCGCGGGCTGTCTTCCTTGATGACATCCGCCACCGCAACAATACCAAGAAGCTGTCCGTCACGGCTGAAATACAGCGGGGTCTTGCCTGCTTCCGCAAGCTTTTCTGCTTTCGCTCGGATCTCATCGGATACCGCTGCAACACTGCCGATAAAATTCGCGTTTCCTCCGCAGAGCTCACTGCCCTCGTAAATACCGGAGAGTCCGTTGCCCGGAAGCGCCGTGAAATCATCCACCTCACCGGCGGTAATGCCGTCTGCCCGGGCGCGCTCGTTGATAGCGCGGGCCAGCGGATGCTCACTCTTCTTCTCCAGGCTGCAGGCCAGCGCCAGAAGCTCCTGCTCACTCTTTGCTTCTGCCAGGATGATATCGGTCACCTTCGGCTCGCCGCTGGTGATGGTACCGGTCTTATCCAGTGCCACAATATCCATCTTGCCCGCTTCCTCCAGGGAAACCGCAGTCTTAAACATAATGCCATGCTTTGCGCCCATGCCGTTGCCCACCATAATGGCAACCGGAGTCGCAAGCCCCAGTGCACACGGACAGCTGATGACCAGAACGGAAATGCCCCGGGCCAGCGCAAAGCCCACGCTCTGGCCAGCCAGCAGCCATACAATGGTTGTAATGAC
>ERZ773109.2370-NODE-2370-length-10271-cov-22.911609_pt1 | contig 10271 bp, 1 predicted proteins | sample MGYA00580569_ERZ773109 | MGnify/ENA primary metagenome ERZ773109 (study PRJEB29015, sample SAMEA2737852) | human gut metagenome | biome: human gut; feature: human-associated habitat; material: faeces | place: China | collected 2012 ...
GTAGACCATGCAGACACCGAACTCATTGGGCATAGGGGATGGGAGGGCACCGGGTTTCTTTGTGTTGAAAAGGGGCTGTGAAAAAAATGATTTACATTTTTCACAGCCCTCCTTTTGTATACATAAATTTCCATGGAAATTGGCTAAATGACAGTCTGCTTCCTGCCTCTACGTCATTTCGAGCGATGCTGCATGTGGTTATGAATGATAATGCCTTTCGTTCTATTGAGGCTCTGAGTCGAGAAATCTCCCGCCGCAATGAGGTTTATACTATCGTGGAATGAGATTTCTCCACTCCGCTTCCGACCGTCGAAATGACAGTGAGGTGGAGTGGCAACGGTGTCATTTCTGTATTTTTTCACAGCCCCTTTTTGTTTTTATGAAGGCTCTAACACTACGGCACGTGCCGAACTGTCATTTCGAGCGCAGCCGGTCAGCCGCCAATAGGAAAGCCTCTTATTGGGCAGGCTATAGGCCAACTTCGGCTGACTTGGAGGTCCTATGCAGGATCTCCTCAGAGTCGAGAAATCTCCTACCGCCATGCTCTCCGCTCTATTGGCCTCATATCATAGAACGTAACGCAGGCTCCTTCCTTTGGAAGGAGTTGGGCGAAGCCCTGAGGATAGGTCCGAATAAATAGCAGGTACATAAAGATTCACATTATGGGGGCCTTGGCTTTTCAAAGAAAGGCCTGTTATTTTCCATCGCCTTCGTGCCTTTAAAACATCTTATCCCCATAGCATTCCCATATAAGGAAGTGGACTTCCTCTATCCACTTCCATTTTTTGTGATCATATATGAAATAAAGACTATGTAAAAAACTTATGACACTTTGAAATCATGATTCATGAAATAATACGTTTTGCTATTTAACCATACTGAAACGGGAATGTTTAAATATAAAATCAACGGCACATATATGGAAAAAGCAGCAGAAGTGACGAAAAATCATAATCTATTTCTATAGAATGACTGGGGAGACATGAGAAAGTAGCATAAACAATACACTAAAATGACGGAAATCAGCCGTAATTATGAATCCGTTCCCTTTTATTCTTATTTCCAAATGTAATTTGACCTTCCCATTACATCATGCTCTATCCTAAGAAATATAAATTCAATTTTCATTTTAGACTATATACTTCTTGTGATTATTGAATTACATTGATTACGGTCAGTTGTAAAAGAGCGTTATTGGAGGGAGAGTTGAAATGAATCGAATCTACAAAGTCATTTACAACAAAGCACGGCAGTGCGCCATGGTCGTGTCTGAGCTTGCAAAAAGCAGCCACAAAAAAAGCCAGAAAGAAGCAGGCCACGCCAGTACACCGGCCCTGGCCCGCATCATCGCCACAGCCCTCGCCGCTGGTGCTTTGACCTGGGGAATCGCGCCGGGAGTCAGCTGGGCGGCAGATAATACGAAAGTTGCCGTTGTCTTTGACGATAAGAGTTCTTTGATGAGTACAGATGCTCGAATGACGCATGATATTGGGTCAGAAGGACAAAGCCTTGCATTAGGTAAAGGAGCACATGCCTGGATGCAAGCTGGATCTAAAGCTAATATGATACTGTTTGGTATGCAAAAAGCAGCCGGTGCTATTGCTATCGGTGAAGGCGCGGAGGCATTATCTCAATCCATCGATATTGGTAATCGTACCTATACTGGCGACATGGGTGATGTCAATATTTCCAAATACAGGAACGGGGGCTCTGGTTCAGGGGTTGCTTCTGTCCTTTTGGGAACGAACAGCTATACCGGTGGTACCCTGAGCACCTTGATGGGTGACTACTCCATTATGTCGACTTCGTATCCCACCGGGAATAGTTTAGCTTTTATGCAGAATGCCGGGGCTGTATCCATCGGTGCCCTGAACAGCATCGAATCGGCAACTTCCAGTTCCAGTGTTTCCGGTGTCGCCAACAGCATTGTGGGTTTGGCAAACCGTACCCAGAACGCCAACGGGGCTCTGATTTACGGTGCCGGCAACGAAATCACCGATTCCATTGCGATTGCATCTGCACCCGGCTCTGCCTCTTCGGCTAAACAAGCTGCAGCAACCTTACGGGAATCTGTGAAAAACAGTCCTGGCGGGGCCGTTCTTGCCATTGGCGGCGGCAATAGAATCAATAAATCCATTCGCACTCAGGTAATGGGCGTTAACAATGAAGTGATTGGCAGTTTGTATCATGAAGATGAAAAATTTGGCGGATTTTTCCCTGCAGTCAATGAATACAGCAGCCAGTACAACATGGTAGATGGCTACAATAACAAAGTTTCCAATACCAACAATGCTTATGTAATTGGTACGAACAATACAATTTTAGGCAAGACTTTCTCGGCAGATACGAAAGATGGTACTTTGAGCAAAGCTGACCGCACCAAAGCCAAGGAAAGTGACAACCTGGTCATCATCGGTGACAATCACACCATGGACAAAGATGTGAAGAACAACATTGTCATCGGTACTTCTGATAAAGCTCTCACCACTAGTGTTTCCAACGCTGTCCTGTTGGGGCACAATGCCGATGTCCAGAACGATGGTGGCGTGGCTGTAGGCGATGGTTCTGTAGCTGCTACGGATAAAGGTGCAGTAGGCTACGACCTGAAAGGGGAAGACCACAGTGCCGACACCACTGGTACCTGGAAATCTACGGCAGCTGCTGTTTCTGTAGGGAACAAGAAAAAGAATCTGACCCGTCAGATCACCAATGTTGCAGCCGGTACGGAAGATACGGATGCTGTAAACGTGGCCCAGTTGAAACAGGTTAGCGATGTCATCAATAATAACATTAATGCCAACAAAGTCCATTATTACAGTGTGAAATCCAAATATCAGGATGATAAGAGCAACTACAATAACAATGGTGCCAAGGGCCAGGAAAGCATAGTCCTTGGTATTGCCTCTTCTTCTGATGCCGGTTATAGTACTGTAATTGGTATGGGCAGTTCTGCCAAAAAGAGAGGGACGAGTCAGGCTTCTGGTATGTACGATACCGTTGTAGGCCAATATTTAGATACTACCGGCAGTTACAACTCCGTCTTTGGTACATTTTATCAGAATGGATCTATCCAGCAACTGACGAAGGTCTACGGTGACCGTAATACTGTACTGGGAGCTGGTAATATTGTAGGTATCGGTAAAAATAACACAAAAGTCAAGAGTGATGAAAATGTGGTTATCGGTTTGAACAATAGTGTCGAGGGTTCCGGTTCTATCATTGTAGGCAACGCTACTACGGTCAATGGCCCGGCTACCATGAATGCCACTTCCCTTGGCCATGTCAATCATATCTACGACCAACTGGATGGCGGCGGCCAGTGGGGAGTTGCACTTGGTAATAATTTGACAGTCAAAGGTGAATATGCTTTAGCTGTAGGCAATAATAGTACAGCCCAAGGTGATGAGACGGTAGCTGTTGGTTATAATGCCAATGCCAGCGTTGCCGGTGGCGCAGCTATCGGTAGTGGATCTGTGGCTTCGGTCGATAAAGGTGTTGAAGGGTATAAGCCGAATTCCAGCGTCGATACAAGTGCAGATCCTGCAGGAACTTGGAAATCTACTGATGCAGCCGTTTCTGTTGGTAAGGCCGATGGTTCTATGACGCGTCAGATTACGGGCGTAGCAGCTGGTACGAATGCTACAGATGCTGTCAATGTGGCTCAGTTGAGACAGGCTGTAGCCGGTGCTAAAGATGGCAACGATACGCTGAAATCCGATACGAATGCCTTGAAGCTGGACGGCCATACCTTGTCCATGAGTGTGAAAGACACGGCAAACCATGAAGTATCCGGTTCTGTAGACTTGTCCGAGCTTGCGCGGGCTGTCGATACCAATACGACCTACACGCTTACGGGCGAGGCAAATCCGGACAATAATACGACCACCATTACCTTGAAAGACAGCAATGGCAGGGAAAATAGTGTGACCGTGGCAACGAAGGATACGGATACGAGAAATACCGTAAAAGCCGGAGAAAATGTCACTCTCGATACCAAGGACAATGCTGACGGCATCCATGAATATACGGTCAATGTCAAGGCCGATGGCAAGGTGGAAGCCGGCAGCACGAAGATTGTCAGCGGAGATACGGTATACAACGAAACCCGGGTTAAACAGGATGGCACTTATGTGAAAGTATCCAATACCGCTGGGGAGAATCTGTCTGCTTTGGATAATCAGGTGACTTCCAATACCCAGAATATCAACTACCTGAACGGCAGGGTAGGGGAACTGGGCGATCGCATCAACAAGGTGGGCGCCGGCGCCGCCGCCCTGGCTGCCCTGCATCCGTTGGATTATGATCCGGAGGATAAATGGGACTTCGCTGCCGGCGTAGGCAATTACCGCAATGCCACCGCTGCTGCTGTGGGACTTTTCTATCGTCCTAACGAAAGGACCATGTTTAACCTGGGCTGGACCATGGGAGATAACCGCAACATGGTGAACGGCGGATTCTCTTTGAAGTTTGGAAAGAGCAATAAGTATATCAAGTATTCTAAAGCGGAAATGGCATCTGTCATTGACAAGCAGAGCAGGGAAATTGCTGAGTTGAAGGCCAGGGATGTGCAGAATGCAAAGGATAAAGCTGAAATGAAAGCGGACAATGCTGAAATGAAAGCAGAAATCGAAGCACTCAAAAAACAAGTGGAGGCTCTGGCTGCAAAGAAATAATCTGACATCCAAAAAATAACGAAAAAATAGCAGATGGTATGCTACTTTCGGAGCAGGCAGGTGAAACAAAAAATCTGTCTGTTCGGAAGGGAGTATACCATCCTTTTTATGGCTATAGAAGAAATGAAAAGGAGAAATTTTACATTCATTCAATCAATCGAATCATGGAATAATACGTTTTGTTATTAAACCTTTTATTAAACACGAATGTTTATTCATTAAATAGATGAAGTTTATCAAGGGAGGGCTTTAAAATCTGAAAAGGCTTATGAGCTGATAGTATGAATTGTTGGTGCAATATGAGGTAATAGTATAGATGATATATTGTATCAACAATAATTTGACGTAAATTTACCGTGTTTATTAGTTTAGGATTCTTATTCATATTTTGATAGGCAATTTGACCTTACTGCCACATCAGGCCCTATTCTAAGGAAAATGAATCTAATCTACACATTAGATTCGAAGTTTTTTTAGAATACAGGAGGCAGGGTCACATGAACAAAATCTATAAGGTCATGTACAGTAAAGTGAAGCAATGCGCCGTCGTTGTTTCAGAAATTGCCAAGAGCCATGGTCATAACGGAGAGTCTAGCGGTGTGAGGAAGCATGCTGCTTTGACGGCTGCTGTATTGATTGCACTGGGGGGCATTTCGTTTATTACAAATCCAGAAGTAGCGTATGCTGATCTTTCAAGTTCTAATGGTTATTATCTCGGTATCAGCAAGGCCAATGATAGCAGGACAAAGGATGACAATGCAAATGGTAAAGGAGCTGGAGGAACAGACTCTATCACGATAGGCCACAACAGCACCGCTGCTACTGGCACCATTACTATCGGCGATCGTAGAGCTGATGATTCAACGCACAGCGTATATCTTGGTGAGCACTACGATTCAGCTAATCAGCAGTATCCGGATCCAGGCGACTCTGTCACTTCAATTGGCTACGACTCTGATGCAAGGGGAACAGGATCTATCGCGTTGGGCTCTGGAGCAGAAGCTGACGTGAATCGCGCTAGTGAAGGTCATGGAAAAAATCCTGATGCCGACAATGCGTCTGTTGCTATTGGCTACCAGGCCAAAGCAAACCAGAACAACATTGCCATTGGTGCGCACTCCGTGGCCTCGGACGCAGCTTCTAAAATGGCTGCTGCCGCAATCACGGGTCAAGCAGCTCCAAAGTCGTATGTATCTGTCGGTGACGGTATAAAAGATAGCGAAACGCAGTATCGTCGCATCTCCAATGTAGCCGACGGTGCCGCTGATACGGATGTGGCTACTATTGCTCAATTAAGAGCCGTAGCAAAAGTTGCAGGCCAGGGGATTAATGCCGGCTGGGGCATTAAGAAGACAGATAATACCATCAGCGTCGATCGCAATCTGGGAAATAACAGTACGAATGCTAAACTTTCCGATACCGGATTGATTCTTGGAGGAGATTTTACAAACGCTTCTGATTACTATAAAGCTGGAGCTGCTGGGAAAAACTCTGTCACTCTGGGTGGCAATGTCAACCTTGCTTCAGGGGAAGATTCTGTAGCAGCTGGCGGAGAGGAAAATATGGCTACTGGCAAAGGCTCATTTATAGGTGGAGGATGGACCAATGAAGCCAAGGGGGGATATTCTACTGTTATTGGCGGATATGAAAATAAAGCCCTTGGTGATTCGGGTGTTAGTACATACGGTGCCGCATCCACGGTTGTTGGAGGTGTACGCAATACGGCAGAGGGAGATTATGCCCTGGTTACTGGTGGGAATCAAAATGTAGCATGGGGAAGAGATTCCCTTGTTTCCGGAGGGAAAAACAATATCGTTTTGGGACAAATGGGAGATGAGGCAGGAGGTCCTGGAAAAGAGCAGTTTTTAAGTGATGCGTCAGCTTTTGGCGGTGTTGGATCGGTTGTTCAAGGACTCGGTTCAGTTGGCCTTGCAGGAGGATCTACGGGAAAAACGGCTTATATGGCATTAGCTGCTGGTTATAAATCGGTTGTCACTGATGGAGCAGCAAAACTTGAAGCAAGAATTAATCTTGTGGATGGAATGGGTGAAAAATTTACTCAGATTTTACCTGACTATAAGGATGTTGCATCTGCAATAGGGTATGAGGCAACAGCCAATGAAGCTGGAACCATTGCCTTTGGCCATGATTCAGGTGATGTTTCCGGATATACGGTAACATGGGCTCAAAAAGGAGTCGGTACTGGTATTGATGATTATAGCCAGGCTCCAACCGTTACAGAAAACCATTATGACGATGCTTACTACAATCGACTTGTAAAAGTAGCAGATGCTATTGATAACCATGATGCTGTTACGAGAGAACAAGTACAATATATTGGCGGCATTTACGGAACGGATAAAAACGATGCCAATTATGGTGGCAAAGGTGCTACGGGTTCTAACTCCATTGCTATTGGTTCCAATGCAGTGGCTGCAGAAAATAATGTGGTATCCTTTGGCAATCCGGACCTTCCTGCAGTGAATATTCCTGAAAGCCAGAAAATCACTCATTCTGTTTCATTAAATGATACAGATAAAACAGTGATTAATCAGATTGTAGGACTTGATGTTACCAATGATGAAAATTGGTCTAAGATAAGCAGCTTTAAAGATTATTTAAAAGCAATGACTTGGGGTAGCGCAACATATAATCAGGATATTCAAAAGTTAAATGATAACCCTGAGTTTATTGAATTTGCCAATAAAATTAGCCTTGCACTTATTCATGGAACTTTAACGCAAGAACAATATGCTGCTTTCTGTAATTATGTTAATGGTACTGAAGTCGAAACAACCCCTGCTGTAAATATACCTGCTAAATCAGAAAATCTTCGTCGTGTTGTTTATATTGCAGATGGCATCAATGCTCATGATGGCGTGGCCATGGAACAGCTTGCTAATGCGTCTAATGTAGGTAACAACATTAAAGTCTACAAAACAGACGAAAATGGCAATGTGCAGTTTGATTCGAACAATAAGCCTATCGTAGTCGAAGATAAAGATTTAAGTGTTGATGAGAAGAACAAAAGAGATGCTGCGCGGGATGCCAGCAAAGATGCCTGGGGCGAAGCTCTTGGTGCAGAAGCCTTTAAGGATGCTGATGCTGCTAAGAATTCCACTCAGCTGATCAACGGCAAGACGCTCTACAATTACGATGCTCCAGTCGCAGAAGATGGCAAGGAATTGAAAACTGTCTCTGCTAAAAATACGACAGGCCAGAACTTAGCGGCTCTTGATGCTACGCTGAACGATTCGAACCATAACATCAAATACTATTCCGTCAATGAACAGGTATTGCCAAAATTAACCTTGAATGGCACGGACTATAGTAATCAGGGCAATGACGGTGCTAAAGAGATGGGCAGTATGGCTGCCGGTTTCAATACCTATGCAGGCGGCATTGCTTCCACCGTAGCCGGCTCCTATTCCGGTGTCATCAATGATGGGAATGTATCGGGCTATGACCTTCGTGGTGCAACGGCACTGTCTTATGGTTCTTTCAACATCAATCAGAATACTGATGCTTCGAAGGCAGTCAGTGGTGTAGCCAACAGCATCATTGGACAGGCCAACGTAACTCAGAATTCGAATGCTGCAATTGTCTATGGGGCCGGTAACGTTGTTACCAATTCTTACCGCAACATTGATGCTTCGGAAGTAGATCTGTCGAAAGTTGAAGCTGATGTTAAGAAAAATGATGTGGCAGCAGTAATTCAGGATGCGCAGAAAGCTGTTCCCAACAGCGGCGGCCAGGTCATGGTCATGGGCGGCGGCAACACTGTTGACAAGGCCTATATGACCCAGGTCACCGGCGTTGGCAATACAGTCAAGGGCAATCAAGTAAAGAATGATAAAGGTGAGTGGGTTACTAACGAAACGGATACTGCAGGCAAGGACTATGATGCGGACAAGTCTTCGCAGCTGAACTATGTAGATGGCTTCTATACGACGCTGATCAATGGCAAGAGCGATTATATCATCGGTGCTCACAATACCGTAACTGGTGACAGCGTTGATACGAATAATTCCAACATTGTGTTCGGTGATAACCATACAGTGACAAATACTAAAAATGCAGTCATTATTGGCTCATCAGATACTCAGATGACCCTGGACAAAGGTGATAACGCAACCGCTATTGGTCATAATGCGAGTGCACAGAGAGATGCATTAGCTGTAGGCGTTAATACTCAGGCCCGTGGCAATGCAGTGGCATTAGGTACGTCTACAACAGCGCATAATAACAGTATTGCTATTGGTACAAAAGCTACCGCCGTGTCCAGCCAGAACTTGGCTATCGGTTGGGAAGCGCATATTGGTAATATCAAAACAGACAATGAAAAGATTAAGAACGCCGTAGCTTTAGGTTCCGATAGCCAGGTAAAAGTTAACGATCTTCTGGAAAGCGATAATAACCGTGGTGTCCTTTCCATCGGTGATAAGGATAAGGAACGCCGTATCATCCATGTCAGAGCCGGTGTCAATGATACAGACGCAGTCAACGTAAGCCAGTTGAAATCTGCTCAGTCCGATTTGACAGGCAAGGGCCTGAAATTTGCTGCTAACTCTGGTAATGAATACACTGCTAAACTGGGCACTACAGTGAAAGTTCTGGGCACTGCCAAGACAGAGGGCCATGAATACACAGCTGATAATCTGACTACGGAGATCGATAAAGATGGCAACATCACGATCCTCATGGATAAGAATGTGTCTGCCGAGAAGATTGCTGTAAACGGCAAGGATGGAGAAAATGGTAAGCCGGGTACTGCTGGCAGCATCGGCATCAGTGGCCAGGATGGTAAAGCTGGTGTCGGCATCGACGGCAAGGATGGCATCTCCATCAAGGGCCAGAATGGCAAGGATGGTGTGACCATCAAAGGCATCGATGGTGTCGATGGCGTAGATGGAGCCGAAGGTCATATCGGACTGAATGGTAAGGACGGCATGACAGACATCTTCACTACGGCAGGAACACCGGGCCTTAATGGCAAAGACGGTGAGACCATGACACGCATTGTGTATAAGGATCCAAAAGGAACCGAACACGAAGCGGCAACCCTTGATGATGGCCTGAAGTTCAAGGGTGATGATGGAAAAGAAATTGCCAAGAAGCTGAACAACACTCTCGATATCATCGGCGGTGCGAAGGGCGACCTGACAGAAGGCAACATCGGCGTCAACAGCACGGATAAGGGTCAGCTGAAGGTCCAGCTGGCAAAAGACCTGAAGGGCATCACGTCCATCAGCAACCAGAAGACCGAAGGCGGCAAGACCACCGGTGCCAAGATTACCCTTGGCGACGATGGCAGCGTCAATGTCAACGGTGGCAAGATTACTAATGTAGGCAGTGGTGCAGATGCATCTGGCAAATACACCGAGACGACGAATGCCGCTAATATTGGTGACGTACAGAAGATTGCAGAAAACACAGCTACCGGTTTGACAGGCAAGGGCTTGAAGTTTGCTGCTAACTCTGGTGACGAATACACGGCTAAGCTGGGCAGCACGGTGAAGATCCAGGGCACGGCCAAGAAAGCCGGCCATGAATACACAGCTGATAATCTGACTACGGAGATCGATAAAGATGGCAACA
>ERZ773109.2372-NODE-2372-length-10263-cov-12.647433_pt1 | contig 10263 bp, 8 predicted proteins | sample MGYA00580569_ERZ773109 | MGnify/ENA primary metagenome ERZ773109 (study PRJEB29015, sample SAMEA2737852) | human gut metagenome | biome: human gut; feature: human-associated habitat; material: faeces | place: China | collected 2012 ...
TTATATAGTATCAGCAACGCAGCATAAACAGGATAGCACCAAGGATTGATATTAAGTAAATCGAAAAAGGAGCCGATCTCAGCGACTATAAGAGTTAGCACTAAAGCCCAATATGCTATCTTTTTCAATGAATCTGACATAATCATTGTACCATAGACAGTAGTCTTAATTGAATGGAGCGTTCATATTTAATCAAGCAAGAATAGCGTGAACAGCGCGGTCATACTCGGCAATGGCGCGGTTAGCCCATGGCGGTAGCCCCCCTGCGGGGCAAAAACAACGGTCTGGCTATCAGTGAAAAAGCACGAAAGACCACTATAAGCGTGCCGTAAGGCAGAAACAACACAAAAAAGAGGGGTCAGTTTTACGGTTCGATCACATTGAAGGTCTTTTCAAACTTGGAGGCATACGCCAGCAGACGCTTCAGGACGGTGGCATCGCCTGTGATCTGGACCTGACCCGCCTGCTGACCGGTCATCAGAGCAAACAGTTGCAGCCGCCGACAGGTAACGGACGCCTGCGCATCCGGGCGGTTCTCGCCCGGATAGGTCAGCAGCACGCCGTTCTTGCGGGTGACATAGAACTGCTCGTTCTCATCCGTTACGGTTAAATTCAGGGTCAGGTCATCGTTCTGCGCAGCGTTGGCATCGGTCAGGATGGCGATATAGTCCAACAGCATGGAGACCGTCATTGCGCGCATACTGTTGGTGAGACCATTCGCCGTGCGGGCACGCCCGGACAGATTGCCGTTCCGCAGTTCCGCTGCGCCCATCAGATACGCATTGCGCCACGCACCGGACTCTGCCTGATAACCCAACTGCTCCAGCGCATCGGCGCACAGGTTGCGCGCCTTCTGGTTGGATGGATCTGCAAAGACCAGCTCCTTTGTGATCTGCGCCACCCACTGATACTCGCCCTTGTTGTAGTCCTTTTTTGCCCGAAGCAGAACGGCTTCCGTACTGCCGAGATACTCCACCATCTTTTTTGCTGTTTCGCTGGGCGGGAGCGGGTCCAGATTGACCGGGTTCGCATCGTACCAGCCCAGATATTTCTGGTAGATGGCTTTGGCGTTATGCGGCAGCGTGCCGTAATACTGGCGGGTATACCAGACTTTTTCGAGCGCATCCGGCAACGAGATCATGGCGGCGATCTCGTTGGAGGTGTACCCCATGTTCATATAGTGCAGGGTCTGGTCGTGGATGAACTTGTAGATCGCAGCCGTGTTCAACAGATACTCGTGGATCTCCTCGCCCCAGTGCGGCCAGTTGTGGCTCTGGAACACCACGTCGGTCTTGTCACAGAAGCGCTGGTCAGCCTCGATGATGTACTTCGCCCAATCGTTGGCATCCCGCACCTGTGCGCCACGCAGGGTGTAGAGGTTGTGCAGGGTGCCGGTGCAGTTTTCGGCCATCCAGAGGGCACGGTACTTCGGGAAATAGGCGTTCATTTCGGCAGGGGCTTCGGTGCCGGGGGTCAGCTGGAATTCGATCTCCAGCCCGTCGATGGTCAGCTTTGGAACATCTTCCCCGATCTCGTAGGTAGGAGCGATGAGGGTCACCGTACCGGTAGACTGTCCCATGCCGATGCCGATGGAGAGTGCTCCTTTCTCTCCTTTTTCCAGCACTGTACCATACTGATACTGCGCACGCCGGGCCATTGCGATGCCGGCATAGACGTTTTCGCTGATGGCGTGTTTCAAAAATCCTTCCGGTGCAAGGATGACCGTTTTGCCAGAGGCAAGCTGTTTTTCGATAGAAAGGTTGGGGTCCGCTACATTGTTCCGGTCGATCGCACCCTCTGCGCCGCCAAAGTGATCCACGTGGCTATGACTATACATCACAGCTTTGACATCCAGCGGGCCGAACCGGTTTTCCATCAGCGCTTTTGCTGCCTGCATATTTTCTTTGCACATCAGGACATCAAAGATGATCCAGCCGTTGTTGGTGCGGATGAAAGTCGCGTTGGCCATATCAAAACCGCGCACCTGATAGATGCCGTCGCAGACCTCAAACAGTCCGGCTTTTGCGTTGAGCTGGGTGTTCCGCCACAGGCTTGGATTGACCGTATCCGGCGCATCGCGATCCAGATCGCCATAGTCTTGCAGATCCCACGCCGTTGATCCGTCATCGTTGTAAATGACCCTGCCTTCCTGATCGTCCAGCAGGCCGCGCTCTGCGTTGGCAAACTCCCGCCGGTCGGAAAAATCAAGTTTGCTGTACCACTCCGCGTTTTTTTTCTGCGGTACAGCTCGTCGCATCCTGCGTCGTCCCCGGCTTTGAAGGGTCGCTGAAGAAATCAGCGATAAAGTTCAGGCTATTATTTTCGGCTTCGCTTCCGGCTGCATGTGCAGACAAGGATACTCCGCACGCCAGCATTGTAGCAGCCGAAGCTGAAATAAAATTCCGACGGGTCATTTTCATAGCAGGTTCCTCCTTATTACGGATCAGTTTGTGCGGACGACCGGCGGCTGCCAGTCTGTCAGTGCGGCGGCATCCGGTTTATAGATACGAAGGAAGAGGTGGAAATCTCCCTCTCCTACCGGCAGCCAGTTGGTCGTGTCCGCCGGTGCCTCTTTGGAAAGGGTGATATCGATCGAGCCGTCCGGATTACGGTGCAGACCGGAGCGGTCGTTGACGCAGTAGCGGTCAATGGGGTTTTCAATGAGGAAATCGTTCTCCCCGTAGGCGGTCACCGACCAGAAGCCCTTTTCCAGCGTGGGAGGATCTGCCTCGATATGCAGCGTATAGGTCTTTTTGCCGGTCAGGACTGTGCCGGTGCTGTCCACATCTGTTTTAGGGTAGATGGCAACATCGGTGGTGTTGGCACCCAGACCCCGCAGCGCCACCATGGTACGGTAGGTATATGCTGTGCCAAAGTTGCCGATGGGGTCGCCGAAATAGATCCACTGACCCATCTGGCGTGTATAGCACTCCGATTCGCTTTGCAGCTTTTTCTTCAGCTGGAGCAGCATCAGCTTCCAGCGCAGCCCGCTGAACAGACCCAGCGCCTTGTCATCGAACTTCTCACCGGGGCCGACATGCAGTGCTGCAAGCTCCCGGAGTACCGGCGCATCTGCCGCAGCGGGCGGGTTGGTTTCCATCAGCTGGTTAGCGGTATCAAAGAATTCCTTTGCGTCCATAGCAAGAACGTGCTTTACCGGCACAAAGTCATTGGCAGGGTCATAGCTGCCTGCGGGGGCGGTCCATCCACCCGCCTGATAGGCGGAAAGCGGCATCAGCTGCATCTTATCCTGAATAGCCCGGACGTTGGGCAGTTCCTCCTGTCCGGAAAGTACGATGCGGGCAATGGTCCAGACCATCGTGGTAGGCACATCAATGCGCTGCACCCCTTCCGGCAGTTCGCCCTGCCAGTCTGCACGGGTAATGGCATAAAGCCCCGGCGTTTCCAGCACAGCGGCGGTGTTTGTCCACGCATCCAGCACCTGTACATTAAAAAAGCGGTCGGTCTGCGGCACGCCGTAGATCATTGGTTCTGCGCCGACATCCAGAAACGCCTGCGTATAGATGGTATCCACATTCGGCGTAACCACCACACGGGTCGTTGCATCTGCCAGCTTTTCCGCATGGATGAACTGGTTGATGGGGGCCTTGTTGCTTGTAGCTGTGCGGGTGTTTGTGGAAGCCGTCCGCGTAGCATCCATGATCACCAGCGGAAAGGCGTACAGATACGCCTGCTCCAGAAGGTTCTGTGCAGCCAGCGTCTGCTGTGCGGCTGCGGCTTTCTCTACGGGCAAAAGTGTAGCTGCGCAAACCACCGCAGCCGCAGTAGAAACGTTCAAAAAATCACGGCGGGTCATTTTCATAACATGAGACCTCCTGTTATGTCTTTTGCTTTATGCGCCTTATGGGAAAAAACCATTTGGCTTTCTGTGTTCAGAATACACGGAGTTTGATAGAAAGTCAATCGCTTTTGCACTTTTTGCTTCAAATGTGTGAAAACTGACGAAATGCATTGACGAAATATGATTGAAGCTCAATTAAAACGAACTTTAGCCACTCCGCTCTTGTGCATAAAAACAACCCGGCCTTTCCACCTGCAAAACGCAGGGGAGAGGCTGGGGTGTCAGGATGTACGGAAGGGCGAATTGTGAATATGCGGTAAACTTCCCGGCGGTTTATGTGCACCCATACAGAATTTGAGAAAATTAAAAGAACTGTGTAACAAATTTCCCCGAAAAGCGTTATTATAATAGAAAAATTCCTTTTCTAGGTGCGTGTAAGACATAGGGGAGGACAGCTTATGAAAATCAAAGAAAGTCCATCTATCATTCTGGCGTTTCATGGGATGCTTGGCCGCAAGAAGCAGACCAGCCTATTGCTGCTTTTGCTGACACTGGTTTTCTCGTTCCTGACGGCGGCGGTGATCTACTCCGTCAGTTCTGCACAGGTATTGCAGGACACCCGCTGCGAACTATACGGCGCGTGGCAGTACCTGCGTTTGTCGGATACTGCTGCGGACGCTGCACAGGCACAAAACACCTTGCCCGCATCCGCACAGGTCAGTACAGTGATCCAAAACGGAATCGTTCTCGGCGCAGACGATGGCGTGGCGGGCGGGATCGGAACGGTAGACGATACCTTTGCACAGCTGGGGCGTATCGTGCCGATCAGCGGTGATTTCCCCACGCAGTCCGATGAGATTGCCATGACGACGACTCTGCTGGATGCGCTGGGCTGCTCCTATGACGTAGGGCAGACGGTCACGATGAAGGTCGCTGCCAATGATTACGACCCGCTGGCAGGCTCCGGCGCAGTGATGGAAAAAGCCTATACTCTGTGCGGTGTTTTGCCTGCCTATGATATTTATTGGAATCTGAACGGCAATCTGACCGTCAGCGGCATTGTGACAGAGCCGCTTGCCTTGGACGGGCAAAAGTTCCAGACGTTTTATTACCTGAATGCAGCCGCACCCGTGACCGCTTCGACCGACCCTGCTTTAGTGGCAAACGAGTATGCCTACCCGCAGGAGGATACCGTTTCGTCCTCCCTGCGCTTTTTACTGGTCGCCGCGATTCTGGTCAGCTTTTTTGCAGTGGCGCAGTATTTCCTGATCGTTCTGCACAAGCGTGTACATACTATCAATACCTTCCTGACGCTGGGGGCTAAGAACCGGGATCTCCGGCTCATGTGCCTGTGGGAGGCGCTTTTTGCCGGGCTTGCAGCAGTTGCTGCAGGGTTTGCACTGGGCTGCGGTGCTGCGGCCGTCGGTCTGGGGCTGCAGAAGCACCTTTCGTTCTTGGCGGTCCCCGCTGCATCTCTTGTGCCGTTGGCGGTGCTGTTTCTGCTCTCCGTACTGCTGGGTGCACTTTTGCCTGCGGTGCTGGTTCGCCCGCAGACCGCAAAACCCAAAGAGAAGCCTGCAAAAAAATTCCGCTTGGCACAGCTGCCGCTTGCACCGCAGATCGGTGTCGGCTGCGCGGTATTGCTGATCGCCGTCAGTTGTTTGTATGTCGGCTGGCGTGTCATGCTGCCATATGATCTGGATGCACCGTATGCCTGTCTGTCCATCAAGATGAACGGAACCTCCGGGATGCCGTTTTCTCTGAAAGAGGATCTCGCTGCATTGCCCGGTGTGGAAGAGGTTTCCGCTGCAATTGATCTGACCGATACCTATACCGTGACGTCAGACAAGATCCAGTCCAGCAAGATGCTTGCCGATATCTGGGTCAAGGACAACGGTTTCTATACGGACATTCCGAGCTTGCTGCAAAATGCAGAAAGAGGAACGCTGAACACGACTGTCTGCGCCTTGCCGGAGGACGAACTGCGCCGCATTGCCGCAGATGCCGGCGTTTCGGACGAGAAAATAGAGACACTGCTGTCCGGGGATTCTGTTTTGACCCTGTGGGGAGATTGCTATTATGACCCCGCTGCGGATGAATATTATCAGGGCTTCCAACCGGATGGCAGTACGTTGGTTGAACCGGTTTTTGCGGCCGGAGACAAGTTGAGTATCCAATATCGGCGTTATACCGGGCAGGATGAAGCCGGGAATGAGGTCTACCGGACGTACACCGCCCAGCTGCCCATTGCCGGTGTCGTAAAGTCTGCAAGCAATTACACACTGCTGACAACAGACCGGCTCCTTTTCAGCGGCACAATTTTTGTCAGTACGGCTCTTTACCATAAAATGTTTGAGAGCGCAGGAAGTTTCTTTATGGAAAAGGAAGGATACAGCAGCCTGAACGTGAAACTGTCCGCTGGCAGCAATTTCTCTTTGCGGCGGTCTATTTCCTCCATTGCGACGCGCAGGAATGGTATCCTGAGTGCAGATAACTACGACCTGATCAGCCAGAGCTACACCGAGGGCACACAGAGCGCTTTCCTTGTCGGTATCCTTGCGGTATTCGGGGTCCTTCTGGGGTGTGCGCTGCTGGTGGTTTTGAATCTTTCGGCTTATGAAGTCCAGCAGCAGCGGCTGTCGCTTCTCCTGACGCTGGGCGTTTCCCCGAAAAAACTGGTGCTGTCCTATGCAAAGCTGCTGCTCCCGGTCATCGTTGGGACAACGCTGCTTGTGAACATCGTTGTCTATGCGGTAGTTTCGCGTATCGTTCCGATCCAGAGCATTCTCGACCTGATCCGTATTCATACAAGCGGACGGGTATATGCGTTCCATAAACCCGTGGGAAGTCAGATCATGGTCAGCGTTCTGCTGATGGTGTTCTGGCTGTCCGCAGCGTTGCTGCCGATCTTCTCTTTTATTCGTAAAAAAGCATCCAAGGGGGACATCTTATGAAGGATAAAATTCTGGAAGCTGTACAGATCTCCAAAACCTACGGGGAAGGGGAAAGTGCGGTTCACGCCCTCAAAAATAGCGACCTGACCCTTGAAAACGGTACATTTGCGTCCATCATCGGTTCCAGCGGCAGCGGAAAATCTACGCTCCTGAAAATTCTGGGAGGACTTTTGCCGCCCACCACCGGTAAGGTGCTGCTGGACGGTCAGGACATTTATGCAATGAATGCGGAGCAGCTGGCACAGGTGCGGCGGCAAAAGATCGGCTTTATTTTTCAGGATTTCCGCCTGTTCCCGGAGTACACGGTGCAGGATAATATTCTGACCCCGTTTTATCTGGACCATAGAGCACCGGATGAACAGATGCTCCATAAGCTGACCGGAATCTTGGGCATTGCGGGCAAGCTACATTCCCGCCCCGCACAGCTTTCCGGCGGACAGCAGCAGCGTGTGGCAATCGCCCGTGCGCTGATTGCAAAGCCCCGCATCGTTTTTGCAGACGAGCCTACCGGAAATCTGGATACGCGGACGGGTGAGGATACGATGCGGCTGCTGATGGAATGTGCTGCGGAGTTCGGGCAAACGCTTATCGTTGTCACGCATAACCCGGAAATTGCGCAGAAGGCGCAGCAGATCATTCGGATCGAGGATGGACAAATTCTGAGAGGAGAACCGCAACATGAAAAAGGGAATTTGGATACGCAATAAAATCATCCCCTACTACTTAAAAGGAGCAAAGTTTGCATTGGCCATGTTGCTAACTGAAAAAACATTGTCGGCATCCCAGATTGCAACAGCTATTTCGGAAAAAGGAATAAAATGTGACCGAAAAGAACTTGGAAAGATGCTGGCAAGTCTGGAACGGATGGGTGTAGTCACCTTAACAGATGGAGCCTATTCGTGTAGCACCAAGAAACTGAAAAACTGTCCGGTTGCATATTCTGAGGATCAGCTGATCGATTTAATTGGCATGACGCAGGGCACCGTAAACGGCAAAGCTTTTTATAGTGCAACACCGCCATTGAGCGTCAGTTCTCGCGGGAATAGCGGCGTATAAAGGAAGATCATTCAAATTGAAGATGGGCAGATTGCAGGAAAAGCTGGCAAAAAATAAAAAGGCCCCTGCCCGTCATAAGGCAGAGGATACCTATCTGCTCACCACCAAGCTGTACTGCGGTAAGTGCGGAGCGCTGATGTTCGGAGAAAGCGGTGTCAGCCACACCGGGAAGATGTACACCTATTACAAGTGTGCCGCAGCCAAGAAGAAAAAGACCTGCGATAAAAAGGCCGTGCGGAAACAGTGGCTGGAAGATCTGGTGGTCAACGAGACCATGAAGCTGGTGGAAGATGACGCTTCCATGAATGCCATCATTGCCAAAGTCATGGAATTGCAAAATCAGGAAAGCACGGATTTGCCCATCTACGAAAAGCAGTTGAAGGAAACGGAAGTCGGCATCACCAATATGCTGAACGCTATCCAGATGGGCATTCTGACCAGTTCCACCAAGGAGCGGCTGGAAGCTCTGGAAGAGCAGAGGAAGGAACTGCAAGCCCGCATTGCAGAGGAACGGCTGGCCAAGCCGAAGATGAAAGAAGAGTTCATCCGGTTTTGGCTGCTTCGCTTCCGCAAGCTGGATATGACCCAGCCGGAGCAGCGGCAGGTACTGGTGGATACCTTCATCAATGCCATCTATCTCTACGATGATAAGGTGCTTATTACCTTTAACTATAAGGAAGGTACAGAAACGGTCGCTTTCGGGGAAGCCGTGAAAGCGGAGAAAAGTTCGGATATGAGTGCGCGAGGTGCACCGGATTTTGAACGTCAAATCGTAAGATTTTGCGTTCTTTTTGTTAAGAACTTGAGTGAAGAAAAACCACCAGCTAAGCTGGTGGAATAAAAACGGCTTTAGCCCTAGACAAAGAGAAATAACAAAGACATAGATAGTTTAAGCCATACTACATGGAGATGTCAATACCATGTAGTGTTTGCACCGAAATATCGGAGAATGGTGATATATGGCCAAATCAAAAAAGATATTGGTCAGATACTGCGGCAAAGGTGGCGATGTCTTCACGATACAGAGAGTACGGCGACCAGACCCCTGCATTGATGAGGTTGCCCTTGTACAGTTCCAGACGCACCTTGCCGGTGACATGCTCCTGTGTGGAGGTGACAAAGGCACTCAGAGCTTTGCGCAGCGGGCTGAACCACTGGCCATCATACACCAGTTCGCCAAAGGTGATGGCCAGCTCACGCTTCTTGTGGGCGGTGAGCTTGTCCAGCGTCAGAGTTTCCAACACTTCGTGGGCTTTGTACAGGATGGTGCCGCCGGGGGTCTCATAGACGCCGCGGCTCTTCATGCCCACAAGACGGTTCTCCACTACATCGTACAGGCCGATGCCGTTGCGGCCGCCGATCTCATTCAGCTTTGCGATGATGGCAACGGGCTTCAGCTTCTCGCCGTTCAGAGCCACAGGAGCGCCCTTTTCAAATTCCAGCTCCACAAACTCGGACTTGTCCGGTGCGGTCTTGGGACTGACACCCAATTCGAGGAAGCCGGCCTTATCGTACTGAGGCTCGTTGCCTGGGTCTTCCAGATCAAGACCCTCGTGGCTCAGATGCCACAGGTTCTTGTCCTTGGAGTAGTTGGTCTCCCGGCTGATCTTCAGCGGGATGTGATGAGCCTCGGCATAGTCGATCTCTTCATCGCGGCTCTGGATGTCCCACTCGCGCCACGGGGTGATGATCTTCAGGTCGGGTGCAAAGTGCATGATGGCCAGTTCAAAGCGCACCTGATCGTTGCCTTTGCCGGTGCTGCCGTGGCAGACCGCATCCGCACCCTCGGCGCGGGCAATCTCCACCACGCGTTTTGCCAAAATGGGGCGGGCAAAGCTGGTGCCCAGCAGATAACCCTCGTAATCTGCCCCGGCCTGCATGGTGGGAATGACGTAATCCTCCACAAATTCATCGGTCAGGTCTTCGATGTACAGCTTGGATGCGCCGCTTGCCTTGGCACGCTCTTCCAAGCCTTCCAGCTCACCCTTCTGCCCCACATTGCCGCACACGGCAATGACTTCGCAGTTGTTATAGTGCTCTTTCAGCCACGGGATGATAATCGATGTGTCCAGACCGTCGGAATATGCCAGCACGACCTTTTTGACCTCAGACATAGGAACTGCCTCCGTTCAAACCAACTTATATACTTTTCGATTTCCCTCGTGCAATTTCATGATTGCAGTGTCCGTTATACGGTCACTTGGAAAATGTGTAAAAAGTGTTCTGCATATAGCAGCAATATGAAAGCAGTATTTCACAGCGGGGCATTATGAATCTATAATAGGTAGTTGGAAATAAACAGAAAGAGGGTCTTTTTGATGGCAACGATATTTTCAAGAGAAGAAAAGGCAGAGGCACTGTTCGGGGAGATACTGAAAAATCCAGAAGCCTGCCGACGCCTGATGGATACCTTCAACGACTCGCTGGACATGGCAGACGTACTGGATGCGC
>ERZ773109.2375-NODE-2375-length-10254-cov-8.591234_pt1 | contig 10254 bp, 8 predicted proteins | sample MGYA00580569_ERZ773109 | MGnify/ENA primary metagenome ERZ773109 (study PRJEB29015, sample SAMEA2737852) | human gut metagenome | biome: human gut; feature: human-associated habitat; material: faeces | place: China | collected 2012 ...
AGTTACCTACCACATACGAATCGACTGTATTATATAATTGTTGAAATAAATTTCCTACAAGTAATGGTAAAGAAAAAATCAAAATCGACTTCCATATACTTCCCTTTAATAAATCTGTACTTTCCAACGCCTTCACCCTTCCCAAAAGAAAATGCAGAATTCCAATTGGTCTTCTACATTATGTAAAATAATTTTAACTCTTTTCTGAAAAAAATGAAAGCTTATCCTAAAATCACATCCAACACCATCATGATACAGAACCCAAACAAGAAAGAAAGTGTTGGAAGATTCGAGTGTTTTCCTTGTGCCATTTCAGGTACAAGTTCTTCAACTACCACAAACAACATGGCACCTGCCGCAAAACTTAAACAAAGTGGCAAACATTGTAGGATCCAATTTGAAAACAAAATTGTAATATAGCCAAATATAGGTTCGACAATCCCCGATAATGAACCAATCAAAAACGCCTTATGTTTTGAACAGCCATTACTCTTTAAGGGCAATGATAAAATAGCGCCTTCGGGAAAATTTTGTATCGCAATTCCGATGGATAGGGCTAAAGCGGAAAAAAGATTTTGTGTATTTAAAGCTTGCGCCAATACCACACCTACAGCCATACCTTCTGGAATATTATGTAAAGTAACCGCAAAAACTAGTTTTGTCGTTTTCTTAAGATGCGACTCTTTTCCCTCCTCATCCTCGGTTCCAGGATGTATATGAGGTATAAAGCAATCCAATCCTAGAAGCAATACAGCTCCTAAGAAAATCCCAAGTACAATGACCAAGATATTCTTTTCTTGTTCCATCGCTGGAATCAATAAGGACCAAATACTTGCAGCCACCATGACACCAGATGCAATGCCTGAAAAACATCGTGATAAGAGTTCATTATTTTTATTTTCCATAAAATATACAACGGCTGAACCTAGTGTTGTACCAAAAAAAGGAATTAGTAATCCTAACCACATAATTATCACCCATAGTTAGTTAAAACTAATTCCTTTATATTCGTCAATTCAAACGCAAATTGTATGTAAATCCATGATGCTCAATATAATCTTCTAAGATCCATCCCTTATCATAAATTTCTTTAGCTGCTTCTTTTCCTACATATCTAAAGTGCCATGGCTCATTGGTAGCTCCTGTACGGTCTCCTGCATTTTCTGGAAAACGTAAAATGAATCCATATTTATAGGCATTTTGTTCAACCCAATCATAGTCTGGGGTTTCACCAAATGTTCCATACGTTCCATCCAATACACTTTGACTTGTTAGATCCACGCTCAATCCACATTGGTGTTCACTTGATCCTGGAATCGAAACTAAACTTGCCGCATAGGCTGCATCATACATCGCAAAATACTCATTGTATACAGCTAATTGTGTTTCATAAGAACGATATGAACTCTTGACCGCAATACTATAACCTTGTTTCAAGCCATCCTTATACATTTTTTCTAAGGCGCTTGCCGCTTCATCTCTCATTTGTCCAACTTCTGTTTCATAAGGAATATTCACATCTCTTAGATCCTTAGGCACATAATCGCTTGGAACACTAAATCCATTCTTAATTAGAATCAATGTATCCTCTGGATTTTCAATCGTATAAGAACGACTATCTTTTTTACTTGAATCAATACCTGGATAAGATACTTGTAGCACAGCCTTTAATGGGCTTAACCCAGAAGCCACATATTCTTTGATGTCTGTAATTTGTGCCCCTTTAATAGATAAATATTTCTTTGCCTTTTTATAAGGTACATTGGCTGAAATCAATGTATCTAAATTAGAAATGGTATATATATCTGAATTTTTAAATAGAATATCCGATGTATATCCTAAATAGTTCAAATCTTCCATTCTTTCATAGTAAGAATCAATATAATACACTACTTTTTTTACACTCTTTTTTGAAGCCCTGTAATATTCATCATACAACAAGTAATGTGCATCATTCTTTACTTTATCCCATTTTGAAATATCAATGATTTGATCATAATCCAAAATGTCTTTGATGTCTTCCTTCTCTAATTTTAAAACAACCTTTTTATCTTCTTTGTGATACCCTTTAATACTCAAACGAATACTTGTAAAATTCGCAATCAATAATGCGATACAAATAACTGGAATCATCACAACAATTGCGATTCTCTTCGTATTTACTTTTCTCTTTTTCTTTGCCATAAACTCACCCAAATCATTATATAGAATAAGAACGTGAAAGACAAATGAGTTTCATTTACAAATTGTTTTCATATTATATGTAATATTTTTCATTACGTGATACAATAGTTTCTAGAGGTGATATAAATGTTATTTAGAAACGCAACCATTTATACTATGGAGCAAGCACCCTTTGTAGGTGATTTTAAAATTGAAAAAGGTGTATTTACACAAGTAGGAAAAGATCTAACACCCAATGTTGGTGAAGATGTACAAGACCTTTCAGGTCTATATGTATTTCCTGGTTTAGTGGAAAGTCATTGCCATCTAGGTATGGAAGAAACAGCCATTCGTTTTGAAGGTGATGATGTCAATGAAATCACAGATCCAATCACACCAAATATGCGAGGAATTGACGGATGTAATCCAATGGATGAAACAGTAGAACTTGCATTAAAAGGTGGAGTTACAACAGTAGCTGCAGGACCTGGTAGTGCCAACGTTCTTGGTGGAACTTTCTTTGCGTATAAGACAAAAGGAAATTGTATTGATGAAATGAGTATTCAAAATCCAATTGCGATGAAAGCGGCTTTTGGAGAAAATCCTAAACGTTGTTATCAGGGAAAGAAAATTGATACACGTATGCAGATCAGTGCATTATTAAGAGAAACTCTAGCTAAAACTAAAGAATATATGTTAAAGAAAGAATCTGGTAAAGATGTAGATTATGATCAAAAGTTAGAAGCCATGATTCCAGTTATCAAAAAAGAATTGCCATTGAAGTGCCATGCTCATAGAGCGGATGATATTTTAACAGTCATTCGTATTGCGAAAGAATATGACATTGAAGTCACTTTAGATCATGCCACAGACGCAAGATGCATTGTCGAACAGATCAAAGAAAGTGGATTCCCATGTATTTGTGGACCAAGTTTTGGTCATAAGACAAAATTTGAATTGAAATCCAAATCTTTTAAAACACCTGGTGTATTAAATAAAGCTGGAATCTTAGTTTCCATCACAACTGATTCTCCAGTTATTCCAGAACAATACTTGTCTTTGTGTGCAGCTCTTGCCGCAAAAGAAGGTATGGATGAGCTAGAAGCTATTAAAGCCATCACAATCAATCCAGCTAAGATCTTAAAATTAGATAATCGAATTGGTTCGATTAAATCTGGTAAAGATGCTGACTTTATCATTTGTACAAAGAATATTCTTGATACGACAAATGAAATCAAAGCCGTTTATATCGATGGAAAGAAGGCTGTGTAATGTTATTTAAGAACGCGACTATTTATACCATGGAAGAAGAACCTTTTATTGGTGATTTTCGAGTTGATAAAGGTGTATTTACTGAAGTTGGTAAAGATTTAAATCCAAACGATGAAGAAGTACAAGATTTAAGTGGTCTTTATGTCTTCCCTGGCCTTATTGATGCCCACAGCCATTTAGGTATGGTTTGTTCTTCCATTGGTTTTGAAGGTGAGGATGGAAATGAAGTCACAGATCCAGTCACACCAAATATTCGTGGAATTGATGGATGTAATCCAATGGATGAAACGATTGAATTGGCATTAAAAAGTGGAGTAACAACCGTTGCTGCAGGACCAGGTAGTGCTAATGTGATTGGTGGAACTTTCTTTGCGTATAAGACAGCTGGTAACTGCATTGATGAAATGACAATTGAGAATCCAATTGCGATGAAGGCAGCCTTTGGTGAAAACCCTAAGCGTTGCTACAAAGGAAAGAAAATTGATACGCGTATGCAGATCAGTGCATTGCTAAGAGAAACTCTAGCTAAGACTAAAGAATACATTCAGAAAAAAGAATCCGGTAAAGATGTAGATTATGATCAAAAGCTAGAAGCGATGATTCCGGTTATTAAAAAAGAAATGCCATTAAAGTGCCATTGTCATAGAGCCGATGATATTTTAACCGTGATTCGTATTGCGAAAGAATATGACATTGAAGTGACATTAGATCATGTAACAGATGGAAGAAATATTATTCCACAAATTAAAGAGAGTGGTTTTCCATGTATTCTAGGTCCTTGTTTAGGTCATAAATCAAAATATGAAGTTAAAAACATGTCTTTTGAAACGGCCAATGAATTCTATAAAGCCGGTATTCCTTTCTGCATTATCACAGACTCTCCTGTAGTACCCGAACAATACTTATCATTAAGTGCAGCTTTAGCCGCAAAAGCTGGTCTTCCAGAATATGAAGCCATTAAGGCCATCACAATCAATCCAGCTAAGATTTTAAAACTGGATGATCGTATTGGTTCTATTAAAACTGGTAAGGATGCAGACTTTGTGATTTGTACAAAGAATATTTTAGATACACAAAATGAAATTAAGACAGTATATGTCAATGGAAAGAAGGAAGCATAATGTTATTTAAGAACGCAACAATTTATACAATGGAACAAGATCCATTTGTAGGTGATTTTAAAATTGATAAAGGTGTATTTACACAAGTAGGAAAAGATTTGACACCAGATGTTGGTGAAGATGTGCAAGATCTAAATGGTCTATATGTATTCCCTGGTTTAGTGGAAAGTCATTGCCATCTAGGTATGGAAGAAACAGCCATTCGTTTTGAAGGTGATGATGTCAATGAAATCACAGATCCAATCACACCAAATATGCGCGGTATTGATGGATGTAATCCAATGGATGAAACAATTGAATCCGCATTAAAAGGTGGAGTTACTACAGTTGCTGCAGGTCCTGGTAGTGCCAATGTGATTGGTGGAACTTTCTTTGCGTATAAAACCGTAGGTAACTGTATTGATGAAATGAGTATTCAAAATCCTTTGGCTATGAAGGCTGCATTTGGAGAAAATCCTAAACGTTGTTATCAAGGAAAGAAAATTGATACGCGTATGCAGATCAGTGCATTACTAAGAGAAACATTAGAGAAGACAAAGGAATACATGAAGAAAAAGGAATTAGGTAAAGATGTAGCTTATGATCAAAAGTTAGAAGCTATGATTCCGGTTATCAAAAGAGAATTGCCATTAAAGTGCCACGCTCATAGAGCGGATGATATTTTAACAGCCATTCGTATCGCAAAAGAAGAAAACATCAAAGTCACATTAGATCATGTTACAGATGCTCGTTGTATCATTCCTCAAATCAAAGAAAGTGGATTCCCTTGTATTTGTGGACCTGCCTTAACTCACAAATCTAAATTTGAACTTGCCAACATGTCTTTTGAAACACCAAACGAACTTTATAAAGCAGGCATTTTATTCTCAATCATTACAGACTCTCCTGTAGTGCCTCAACAATACCTTTCTTTAAGTGCTGCTCTAGCCGCTAAAGCTGGTCTTCCTGAATATGAAGCCATCAAGGCCATCACAATCAATCCAGCTAAGATCTTAGGTTTAGACAATCGTGTAGGTTCAATCAAAGAAGGTAAAGATGCTGACTTTGTCGTTTGTACAAAGAACATCCTAGATACGACAAATGAAATTACGGCAGTATATGTAGATGGAAAGAAGGCCGCTTAATGCTTTTTAAAAACGCCACTATTTATACCATGGAAGAAGATCCTTTTATCGGGGATTTTCGAATTGATAAAGGTGTATTTACAGAGATTGGTAAGAATTTAGAACCCAAAGATGAAGATGTTCAAGATCTTACAGGATTCAATGTATATCCAGGCATGGTAGAAGCCCATTGTCATTTGGGTATGGAAGAAACGGCCATTGGTTTTGAAGGCAATGATTTAAATGAAATCACAAATCCAATCACTCCAAATATGCGTGGTATTGATGGTTGTAACCCAATGGATGAAACCGTACAAACGGCATTAGAAGCTGGTATCACAACGGTAGCTGCAGGACCTGGTAGTGCCAATGTGATCGGTGGAACTTTCTTTGCGTATAAGACAAAAGGAAATTGTATTGATGAAATGAGTATTCAAAATCCAATTGCGATGAAAGCGGCTTTTGGTGAAAACCCAAAGAATTGCTACAAAGGAAAAAATATTGATACGCGTATGCAGATCAGTGCACTACTTAGAGAAACATTGGAAAAGACAAAGGAATACATGTTAAAAAAAGAATCTGGTAAAGATGTAGATTATGATCAAAAGCTAGAAGCAATGATTCCAGTCATCAAAAAAGAGATTCCATTAAAGTGTCATGCGCATAGAGCCGATGATATGTTAACGGCAATTCGAATCGCCAAAGAATATGATATCGAAATCACACTTGATCATGCGACTGATTCAAGAGTGATTTTAGATCAAATCAAAGAAAGTGGTTTTCCTTGTATTTGTGGACCAAGCCTTTGTCATAAAGACAAGTTTGAATGTGCCAACGATTCGTTTGAAACCCCAAATAAGATGTATGAAAAAGGCATCTTATTTGCAATCACAACCGATTCCCCATTCAATCCCCAACAATATCTGCCATTAAATGCAGCCCTTGCACATAAGGCAGGACTACCAGAACTAGAAGCTATTAAGGCTATCACAATCAATCCAGCTAAGATCTTACATTTAGAGAACAGATTAGGTTCAATCAAAGAGGGCAAAGATGCTGACTTTATTATTTGTACAAAAAGTTTGATTGATTTGAATAATACAATAAAAAATGTATATATTAATGGAACAAAAGCTGTCTAAGACAGCTTTTTATATGTTAAAATAGTGTGGTTGGAGAAAAAGATTATGAATATAGTTGAAAAATATGGTGGAACCAGCGTTGGAACCATTGAACAGATTCAAGCCATTGCACTTCATGCCAAACACATGAAAGAACAAGGCCACAATTTAGTCATTGTTGCGAGCGCCATGGGAAAAACCACAAATAAATTAATAGAATTAGCTCATAGTGTCACAAACAATCCAAACAAGCGAGAATTGGATAGTTTATTATCTACGGGTGAGCAACAAACCATTACACTTCTTGCGATTGCGATGAATTCAATAGGTGTGGATGCGATCAGCTTAACTGGCTATCAAGCTGGTTTTCTAACGAGTAAACACCATTCTCGTGCTTTGATCAAAGATATTGATACAACTACAATTCAATCTCATTTAGATCAAGGAAAAGTAGTTGTTGTAGCCGGCTTTCAAGGCGCTACTGAATATGGAGACATCACTACTTTAGGTCGTGGTGGAAGTGATACAACAGCGGTTGCGATTGCCGCAAAACTTGGTTATCAATGTCACATCTTTACTGATGTAAATGGAGTTTATACGATCGACCCAAGATTATATACGCGTGCTAAAAAGCTAAAATCCATTTCTTATGAAGAAATGATGCAGATGGCCTGTTTAGGAGCTGGAGTATTAGAAACTCGAAGCGTCGAACTTGCTAGTAAATATAATGTTCCCCTTTTCTTAGGAAAAGCTTTGGAAACAGATTTAGAGAAAGGAACTTGGATTATGCATAAAGAATTAGAAGATATGCCAATTACAGGTTTAAGTGTAAAAGACGACTATGCGATCATGCGCTTTATGCACTTACCTAATGATGGTGTTTATTTAGGAAAACTATTTAAGATGATTTCCGATTTAAATATCAACCTAGATACAATTTCACAACAATTAGATGACGAAGGCCTTGCCAACTTTACTTTATATTGTTCTGAAGAACAAAGTAATCAAATCATGGAACATGCTTCAAAGGAATATCCTGTACATCAAATGCTTGGATACATTAAATTGTCTTTAGTAGGACTTGGTATTTCTACACATTCAGGTATTGCCAGTAAAGTATTAAACATCCTAAGTGAAAATGGCATTAAGTATTATATGATTACTTCTAGTGAAATCTCTATTTCACTAACAATTGAAAAGAAAGATAAGGTTAAAGCGGTTCAAGCTCTTGGAAAGGCATTTGATCTATAATGGAACTTCCAGTTAAATTTAAGGAACAAATGAAAAAACTTCTTCAAGAAGAATACGAGGATTATCTAAATAGCTTTGATCATGATAGATATTATGGTTTAAGAGTCAATACACTAAAGATTTCTGTTGAAGAATTCTTAAAGATTTCCCCTTTTAAACTAGAACCCATCCCTTGGACAAATGATGGCTTCTATTATTCAAGTGAAGATAAACCCAGTAAACACCCCTACTATTATGCAGGCCTTTACTATCTTCAAGAACCCAGTGCTATGTTACCAGCACAAATTCTTCCAATCAATGAAAATGACATTGTATTAGATACGTGTGCTGCTCCTGGTGGAAAGAGCACAAAGCTTGCCACAAAGCTCAATCATACTGGACTTTTAATTTCAAACGATATAAGTTCTTCAAGATGTCAAGGACTCTTAAAGAACATCGAATTATTTGGTTGCGACAACGCTTGGGTAACCAGTGAAGATTTGACAAATATGGAACAACATTATCCTGAAACGTTTGATAAGATTCTAGTGGATGCCCCATGTAGTGGTGAGGGCATGTTTCGAAAAGAGCCTGACTTAATCAAAAGTTGGATTGAAAAAGACGATACGTTCTATCCGCCTATTCAAAAAAACATTTTAAATGCTGCTATATCTATGTTGAAGCCAGGTGGATCTATCGTATATTCGACTTGTACTTTTTCGATTCACGAAAATGAAGAAGTTATTCAAGATGTATTAGACAAACATCCAGATATGCATCTTGTTCCTATTAATAAAATCGATGGTATGATGCCAGGCATAAACATGGAGGAATGTGTTCGTTTATATCCTCATAAAATTAAAGGAGAAGGTCACTTTGTAGCTTTACTTTCAAAAGATGGAGAAACTAAACGTAAAAAAATAAAGCTGGAACCAAGCGACAAATTGGATGATTGTGTTATTGATTTTTTAAAACTCATTCATTTAAATAAAGGAACCATCAAAATCAAAAAAGACAAGGTTATCTGGTTAAGTAGTGATTTTCAAGCTTATAAAGGCTATCGCGTCTTAAGATCTGGCTTATTATTAGGTCAATTAAAAGGTAAACATTTTGAGCCAAGTCAAAGTCTTGCCCTTGCCCTTGATCCTGAACAATTTAAAAATGTATTAAACTTCTCGATTGAAGATGAGCGTGTTATTAAATACTTAAAAGGAGAAACTCTTGATGTAAAAGATTTAGACAAAAAAGCATCAGGATGGACACTTATTTGTGTAAATCACTTCCCTTTAGGATTTGCGAAACTATCTAAGGGATCTTTAAAGAACAAATATGCGAAAGGATGGCGTTATCAATGAGACTTGACAAATATTTATCTCACATGGGATTTGGCACAAGAAATGATGTTAAAAAATTGATTAAAAATGGCTGGATTACCATTAATGATGAAACCATAAAAAAAGCAGACTATAATGTAAAAGAAGATGATAAAGTCTTTGTGGACGATGAGCCTGTAAGCTATGTAGAATTCGAATATTACATATTAAATAAACCACAAGGCTATGTGAGTGCTACAGAAGATATGCTCTATCCGACTGTCATGGAACTCATTCAAAGTCAAAGACACGATCTATATCCAGTTGGAAGACTTGACGTAGATACAGAAGGCTTGTTGCTCATCAGCAATGATGGAAAGTTAACCCATGAAGTATTATCTCCTAAAAAACATGTAGACAAAAAATATTATGTTGAATTTGATGGGACTCTACCAGAAAATGCCATAGACTTCTTTAATCAACCCATGGAATTTGAAGAATTTACTTCCGCCCCTTCAAAACTAGAAATTTTAGATACAAACAAAGCGTATCTAACAATTCATGAAGGAAAATTCCACCAAGTCAAAAGAATGTTTGAAAAGGCAAACTGCACGGTTACCTATCTTCAACGTATTGAATTCGGTCCTTTAAAACTCAATGATTTGCCATTAGGTGAATTTAGAGCTTTAACCCAAGAAGAATTAGATGCATTAAAAGGCTAAGATGACCTGAGATTTCTCAGGTTTTTTATTTATGCAAACAAAAAACGCCCCTCCAATGAGAAAGGACGTATTGCGCGGGCCAATGCCCTAATGAATTTTTGATACTCGCGGGCCACTGCCCTAATAAATGTATCTATACGCTTATTATGCACTATTTAGGATTAAAAAACAACTTATATATATTTTTATGAAAGAAAATTCCACCAAGT
>ERZ773109.2377-NODE-2377-length-10250-cov-3.362138_pt1 | contig 10250 bp, 7 predicted proteins | sample MGYA00580569_ERZ773109 | MGnify/ENA primary metagenome ERZ773109 (study PRJEB29015, sample SAMEA2737852) | human gut metagenome | biome: human gut; feature: human-associated habitat; material: faeces | place: China | collected 2012 ...
CCTCAAATGGCTCAACACCGTTACTTCGAATTTCCTGGATCCGCAACCGGCTACGCACCGGCCGTTCAAATACGGGGACGGCACGCGTCATCCGGGATTCCTTTACGAAAAATACACCCGCGACGGACAGATCAACGACAGCGAATACCCCTGCAGCATCATGATGGGGTGGACCGCTTCGACGTTCCTGCGTGCCCTGGAACTGGTCCGAGAATAGCCTTCAAGCATCCGGTTATGAAATTCTTTCATCTTTTGCGCATGCTGTGCCTGACGCTGCCTGCGCTATTGCAGGCCCCGGCCGCATTGGGCCAGCGATATTCCATTCCCGAACCTGCCTATCCGGAAAAGTGGAACGAAATCGAAACTTACATCCGGAACAACTGGATGAACTACGTCGAAAGTTCGTCGTCTTTGCCCAAACCGTACTCATATGCCCTGAATCCCGGCACGCTGTACTATTACGACCTCTATTTCATCAACGACGCGATGCTCAGGCAGGGTTTCCATGAACAGGTGCGCAACAATCTGGACTGTTTCATTCATGAAATCGATTCGATCGGTCTGGTCGCAAATGCATGGGGCTGGGGCAACAACCGCAGCCAGACCCCGTTTTTTTCGATGAGCGTGCGCGACTATTACGACCGCAGTCCGGAAAGGGATACCGCATGGCTGCACCGTGCCTACAACGCCGTGCTGAAAGAGTACGAATTCTGGACCAATACGAACGGAAATACGATCGAAGACCATTCCACACCGGTCAAGGGATTGCAACGCTATTCACATCACGCCGACACGGCCGAACTGATCGAGTTTTACGACCGGGTGCTCTTTTACCGGTTCCATATCCCGCGCGAAGTTTCGGTGGAAGAAAAACTGTTCGTAGCCGGTCACCGGTTGGCCGAGTGCGAATCGATGGATTTCACTCCGCGCTATGGAGGCCGATGTATGGACTTCATTCCGGTGGACCTGAACGCAAACCTTTACCAGTACGAACGGAATTTCGCCCATTTCGAACGGGTTCTGGGCATCTCCGACGGGCGGCGATGGGAGAAACGGGCCGACCGGCGTGCGAAACTGATAGACCGATACCTGTGGAACGAAGCGCGCGGTTTGTACCTCGACTACGATTTCGTGAACCGCCGTTCATGTCCAATAGCCTGTATCATGGCTTTTACACCGCTGTGTTGGGGTATTCCTTCATCCGAACGGGCCGCGCGGCTTAAGGAAAACCTGTTCACCGCTCTCGAGGTGCAAAGCGGACTGACCGTTTGCGAAGCATCGAATGAAGACCGCCCCTACCAATTCGGGCGGAATGGTATCTGGGGTTCGATGCAGTTCCTCGCTATGACAGGACTTCGCAATGCCGGATTCGACACCGACGCACGCCGTATAGCGATGAAATACCTCAACATGGTGACCAAAAATTACGTCGACCCCTATCCTGTCGAATACATCCCGCACAAACAGCGTGACATGGTCAAACGCCCATACGGGTTGCTGTGGGAAAAATTCACGCACAACGGGGATATCAACGATAACGAATACTATTGCAGCCCGATTCTCGGTTTCACCGCAGCCCCGTATATACTCGCGCTCGAAATCGTGCGACAGAACGGAACAGGCGTCCGCTGATCCTCAACCCACCTGCGCCCGCAAGACCCAACCGCACTACTCCCTACACGTACTGCTCAATAATAAGTTGTTTGACTTCTATTCTGCTTGATTATGACAATCGACTTCTTCCCTCTGCCGAAATACCTTTTCACATGGACGGCTACAACCCTATTATCTCTGTCCTTTTCGGCACCGGCCCGGGAACATGACCCCGAACCGTACCGCCCCGAAAAATGGAGCGAAATAGAAACTTACATCCGAAACAACTGGCACAATTTCGTCGAGAAAAACCCCGATTTCCCGGCACCCTACCTGTACGGACTCAACCCCGGGACACTCTATTATTGGGATCTCTATTTCCACAACGAGGGCTTGATGCGCTGCGGCGAAACGGAACTGGCCCGCAACAACCTCAACTGCATGATCTGGCAGATCGATAAACTCGGTTTTATCCCGAATGCCTCGGGATGGGGCGAAGACCGCAGCCAGACTCCCTGCTTCTCGATGAGCGTACGGCGATACTGGGAGCTTACCCCCGGAAAAGACACCGCATGGCTGCACCGTGCGTATCGGGCGGTGCTGAAAGAGTATGAATTCTGGACCAATACGAACGGCAACACGATCGAAGACCATTCCGCCCCGGTGAAAGGGCTGCAACGTTACGGACACCATTCCGATACGGCCGCTCTCGTCTCTTTTTACGACCGCGTGCTGAAAGGGCGTTTCGGACTCGATCCCGACGCCCCCCGCGAAACCAAGATACAAATGGCCGCGCACCGCATGGCCGAAGCCGAATGCATGGACTTTACGCCCCGGTTCGAAGGGCGATGCATGGACTATATCCCGGTAGACCTGAACAGCTACCTCTACGGCTACGAAAAAGACCTCGCCTATTACGAACGCGAGCTGGGCCTTTCCGACGGCCGGAAATGGGAACAACAGGCAGAGAAACGTGCGCGGCTGATCGAAAAATATTGCTGGGACGAAATGCGCGGACTGTATCTCGATTACGATTTCGTGAACCGCCTCCGTTCGCCGGTAGGATCCCTTGCCGCCCTGATGCCGCTGCATTTCGGTTTTGCCCCTGCCCGCCATGCCGAGCGGGTCCGTGAAAACCTGCCGTTGTTCGATTCGCCGGGCGGCCTGGTCGTCTGTGAAACCACTCCTCAAAAAATCGCCTACCAATGGGGGCACAGCGCGGTTTGGGCGCCGATCCAGCAACTCGCAATCGAAGCGATGCTCCGTTACGGCTACCGGGAAGAGGCCCTGCATATAGCCCTGAAATGGCTCAATACGGTCACGCGCAACTACCTCGACCCGCAGCCGGCCACGCACCGGCCGTTCAAATACGGAGACGGCACGCGCCACCCTGGTTTTTTGTGGGAAAAATATACGCGCGACGGCCAGATCAACGATGACGAATACCCCTGTAGCTTTATGCTCGGCTGGACGGCTTCGGCCTACCTCGTCGCACTCGAAACGGTGCGAACAGCCGAACGCTAAACCCGGTTACAGCGGTAACGAGATACTGACACCCGTCACGACGCCGTTGCGATCGCTCGGCTTGTAGACGTACACGCCCAGCGACGTATCGTTTTTGGGCATGCGCACCAACCGCATATCGAACGTAACGATACCGCCGTACGACCAAAGGGTAGTAGCCCGGCCGGAAGAGGTCGTCGAACCGGAAGAAATCCCGGTAAAGCGGGCAAAATCATAATAGAGATTCAGCCGGATACGGTTGAAATAGACGATGCTGTTGATACCGCCGTCCGGATAACAGAGCGGCAGCTGGTAATCGGCCGAAAAGGCGGCGTAACGCGTTGCCACCACATCGTAATCGGCCCCGCGCGGATAGAGCTCCTTGTAGTAGAAATTATACCGATCGACAGGTTGGTATTGCACATTCCCGCGCAGCGTCAGGCTGTGGTGGCGGGCCACACCCGGCGTGTAAACACGTCCGTAAAGCGAATAGATCGTTCCGAAATCGCTCCGGAACGGCGCTCCCACCGTCGTAAATTTGACCGCGTATCCCCACCGGGGCAGGAAATCGCGCGTTCCCATCCGCACGTTGTCGATAAAACTCAGTCCCGCCACACCCCGCGTCAACCCTTTCTCATAAGAGCTACTTTGTGATTTATACAGCAACGCGTTGAGATAATAAAACTGGGCAAAAGGCGTCAGTGTACGAATATGATAGCCCGAGGCAAGCGTCATCGGCAACGAGACATCGACTGTGAACTGAAAATGGTTGCTCAGCGAAACCGGAAGTGCCTCGGATACTTTTTCCCCGTATATCAATTGTTTACGCCCTCCGTAATCGAATGCAAAATCGATTTTCGGAGCCAGCCCGTAATAGCCGACCGCTCCATGCAGACGATGTCCTTTCCCGCTGTAGCCGTATGAAAGAAAAGCATCGGTACTGGTCAATAAGTTTTGCGACATGACCGTCGCTCCAAACCCTATATCAAGTTTATCTTCGTCGACAATTTTCGACGGGTTGAAACTCCAAGGCGCCCAACTGTGCGGGTTGAACAGATGCAGCCCCTTGCGGTAGCGCTTCACCCGGTACGTCGAATCGATCGTCCGCGAAAGCCGAACCGTATCGAGATTGACTACATCCCATTTCCGACGCGGCGGATTGACAATGTTCTGCGGTAAACGGGAATACGTGATACGCTGCATCGAATCGCCGTCCATACGCTGGTGCGAAAGACGGTAACCATCGAGCGTATACGTCGTCATATACAGTTTATCACTGCCCGATACGGGAGCAGAGGGCGAAACCGAACCGTAACGCGAGGTCGTCACCCGGAACTCCTCGCTTCGGGTCAGATCGTACACATGCACTTCGTCATAGCCCGACGCAATCGAATTGAAAGTTAACTTGCCCGCCCCGGCCCGCAGGTTGTAGATACTCGTATAGCCCGGCTGCGTAATCGGTGCAATCCGTCCGTTGCAGGTATCGATCCGGCAGATCGACATGCCGGCGTCGCCGAGTGCGATAAAGGCCAGCGTACCGGTCAGATCGTCGTAAGCCAACCCGTGCACGGAAAGCGTGTCAGGGACCGCAAACGAGCGGCCGCTGCCGAAATCTATGGAATAACGGCCGCTATAATCGTATCCCACGGAGGCAACGCGGCCATCCGGAAGCGGAGTCGGATAAAGAGCGTTTTCACGGTCGCGCAACAGACGCTTCCGGCCGTTACGCAAGTCGTAGCTCATCGCGCGAGCATTGACGCGCTGATCCCAAAAAATACTGCTACGGTATTCACTCCAATACAGCGTACTGTCACGCATCACGGGCGTCGTACCTACCCAACCGGTATAAAACAGCGTTTTCTCCCTTGCCGTACGGGGATCGACCTTTACGATCCGGTTGGGCCGGTCAAGGTCGCGTTTGAGCGCCAGAACTGTAGTATCGTCGAGCGCCATCGGCGCGGTATAGACCGTATAGCTGGTGGTAGGGGTCGGAATCAGCGAAGCGCTGTTCGAGCGGGGCGGCAGCGAATCCCAAAATGCCTTCAAGTCGCCGAAGGTATGCCACAACATCTTAGTCGGGCTGGTTTTGTAATACTTACCCAACGCCCAATGCGTCGTAAGGATCGTATAAGGGTATTTAGAACTGTACCGCGCCACGCGGTCCCAGATATCGTCACCGTAACGCTCGCGGGACCATGCGGTCATCTGATAACCCAACTGATAGTGATCGGGAATGTAATCCTTGTAAGACCCGCAGAACCATTTATCGGGCACATATCGTTTGGTGCCTTCGGCCATATAGGCGCGGTATCCGATCGTAAACGAGGGCTGCAACGCGCGCCCGAACGAAGCCATCTGCGTCTCGGCCTGTACGGCATCGCCTTCGAGCAGCCACACCGGAATCAACGCCTGGCTAATCAGGCCCGACTGCTGGCCGATGAACCAGCCCAGCGGTTTCATAAAGGAGCGGTACAGATTGCCGTACTGGACAGTATGGCGCGACTCGTGCGCCACCAATTGCTTGAACCACGGCTGGGCATAGGGAGCCAAGTCCGGGATCAGTTCGAGCTCCATCCGCTTGGGTGCCCACATCACGATGCCGTTCGCATTGAAATTCTGGGTATGCAGTACCGCCGGGACCTTCAACGGTTTGTAGCTGAACCCGTAGGTCATTGTCGGCGTAATACTCTCCATCACCGAAAGTACCTGCGCAGCGCCCCCGCTGAAATAATCGGGGTAAACGATCTTGCCTCGCGGCCCTTCGACCTGCATCCAGCGAATACCGGCCGGCGACCGGCCCCAGTCATAGTACTGGCCCCAGGCCGGAAGCGCCGCGCAGCATGCCCACAGGCAGCACAAACGCAGGAGAAGTCGGCGCACCATGCTCAGCTGCCCGCTTTTTTGACCCGGTATCCCTCCCGGAGCAGGATTTCGACTACGCGGTCACGGAAATCGCCCTGAATGACGATCTCGCCCTCTTTCGCCGTACCGCCCACACCGCATCTGCTTTTGAGCAGGCGTCCCAACTCTTTCAGGTCGTCGTCGCTGCCGACGAAACCTTTAACCAGAGTCACCTGTTTGCCTGCCCGCTGCTTACGGTCGAGCCAAACCCGCAGGTTTTGCCGTGCGGGCGGCAATGTTTCGGCCGTCTCGGCCTGCTCCTGTTCGTATTGAAAATCGGGATTGGTCGAATAGACGACGTTGAGCCGGCTTTTCCAGTCGTTGTTACTCATGTTTCAGTACAGTTATTAACAAACAGGCGTCAGAACGGCAGATCGTCCACTTCCTGCGGAGCCGATGCGGCAATATCGCCGGACGGGGAAGGGGAGGACTGCGAAGATTGCGCTGCGCCGCCATAAGATCCTCCGTAAGAGTTGTCCGCCCCCGAGGCAGGTGCATCCCCGCGGCGCCCGAGCATCTTCAGGTCGTTGGCGACAATTTCGGTCGCATAGCGTTTATTGCCGTCTTTGTCCGTCCAGTCCCTCGTGCGGAGGCTTCCCTCGATATAGACCTGGCCTCCCTTGCGGATAAAGCGGTCGGCCACGTCGGCCAGGTTACGCCACAGCGTCACGTTATGCCATTCGGTATGCTCCTTGGTTTCCTGTGTCTGGCGGTTGTAGATCCGCTCGGTCGTTGCGATCCGCAGGCGCGCCACCTTGACACCGCCTTCGAGCGCTCTCACTTCGGGATCGGCTCCCACATTGCCGATCAAAATCACTTTGTTGATCATCGTTTTATACTTTTATTGACTAGTCCATACGCGGCTACGCCCTGTGGCTTTCGTTGCCTGCGCATCATTTCACTTCTTATTCCTTCCATTACCGGCATTCCGCGTCCGACCGGCTTTCCTTCCGGTTACGGCCTCTGCCGGGATCGGCGGCCCGCCAGAATCCCCTGCCGGGTTTCGGTTACAACGCTTCCAGCAGCGCAATAAAGAGCCGGGCCATTTTCTGCTGGGCCTTGCGGCCCTCCTGCTGCACCTCTTCGTGCGTGGATTTCAGACCGGACAGGCCGATGTTCGTAATGACCGATACGGCAAACACGGGCAGTCCCATATGCCGCGCGGCGATCACTTCGGGGGTAGTGGACATTCCCACCGAATCGGCCCCTGCAATGTGAAAAAAACGATATTCGGCCGGTGTCTCATACGTCGGGCCCGTTCCACCCCAGTAGCAACCGTGTTGCAACGCAATTCCCTCACGTTCGGCTATCCCGTCAGCCAGCGCGATCAGCTCCGGACTGTACGCTTCGCTCATATCGGGGAAACGGGGCCCCAGTTCTTCCCGATTAGGCCCGATCAACGGATTGGGAATCATATTGATGTGATCTGTGATTACCATCACGTCGCCGACATGGAAATCGGGATTGACTCCGCCGCCGGCATTCGACACGAACAGGTATTCGATCCCGAGCATTTTCAGCACGCGCACCGGGAAAACCACCTGCTGCGGTGTATAACCTTCATAATAGTGGAACCGTCCCTGCATGGCCACGACACGCTTGCCGCCGAGCAGCCCGAAAATCAACCGCCCGGCATGGCCGGCAACCGTCGAGACCGGAAAACCCGGAATATCTTTATAATCGAGTTGTGCAACGACCTGAATATCGTCCGCCAGGCCGCCTAACCCGCTGCCCAGGATAATGCCCACCTGGGGTTTGAAATCGACCTTATTCCGGATGAAGGACGCTGTATTTTTGATTTGTTGTAACATATTGTTCGAGTTGGTGTAAGAACCTCTCCTCACGGTCCCCGATAAATTCCACGTGGATCGGTGCATAGTAGATTCTTCGCTGGATTTCCAACGGAATTTTCTTGCGGTTGGTCAGTTTGACCGCATCTTTCTCGGTCACGACGACGGCCGTATGTTCCGGGGCCTCGGCGAGCATGCGTTTCAACCGCTCCATATCGCGCATGCGGTAAGTGTGATGATCGTCGAACAAAAGCTTGCCCACGATCTTACGATGCTGTGAAAGGGCACTTACAAGCGGTTTCGGATTCGCAATTCCGCTCATCACGATCACCGGATCATGAGGCTGAACCGCACGCCCGATCTGTTCGGGGAACAAAGGCACCGGGTACCCCTGGGCCATCCGCGAAAAATAGAGCGACTGGTAAGGAAACAGTTCGAGCCGTTTCTTAACGATACGCATATCGAGCGGATTGATCGTTTCGGGACATTTGGTCACCAGCACGAAATTGGCCCGGTAAAGCTGGCTGCGGCTGTCGCGCAGCGTCCCCTGGGGCAGGAAAGAGTCGTGGTAGATCGGGTTGTTGTAATCCATCAACAGGATATTGACCCACGATTCGACATAACGGTGCTGGAATGCGTCATCCAGAATAATCAGGTTCACTTCGGGATGCGCCTCCCTCAGGCGCCTGATCCCTTCGACCCTGCGTTCGCAGACGGCTACCGGAATCTCCGGATATTTGAGCTTGATCTGTTTGGGTTCGTCACCGATCGCCCGGAACGACGAACGGACATCCGAAAGCACGAACCCGCGCGTTTTGCGTTTGTATCCGCGCGAAAGCACCGCAACGTTGTAGCGCGATGCGAAATATTCGATCAGGTATTCCGTGACGGGAGTCTTGCCGGTACCGCCGACAGTGAGGTTTCCAACGCATACAATAGGGATATCGAACTCTTCGCTCCTGAGAATCTTCAGGTCGAAAAGCTTGTGCCTGATCCCGACGACCAGTCCGTATATCCAAGCCAGCGGAGCGGCCCAAAGCGTACGCAACATACCGAATCGTTCCAATCTTCAAAAGTAACTAAAAAAGACTGAATGTCAAATTTTTCACGGCAAATGCCGCGCAAAACCCCTCTCCGGCACCGGAACACTCAGTATTCGGCAGTCATTCAACGGATTTCCAGCCGGTAGGGCATTACGGCCTGCACTCCCTGCCGTGAAAGGATCTTCTGTAATCCGGCATACTCCCGATACAGTTCACCCAGCCCGTTTTGCAAATGATCCACGTCGGCCCGGGCCGAAAGCAACGTAAAGATGCGTGTGAACAGGTCGGGCGCTTGGCTCGGTACGCTGATGCTGAAATCGTCGCCGATCCCGGCCCGGTCGGCCGCGAGCGAAATCGCATCGGAAAGGCCGCCCCAGGCATCGATCAGCCCGTTGTCAAGCGCGCTGACGCCGGACCATACCCGGCCGCCGCCGATACTGTCCACCTGTGCTTCAGTCAGGTTGCGTCCTTCGGCTACATGCTTGACAAACCCTGCATAGACTCGCTCGACATTGTGTTGCAGATAATCCCGCTCGGCGGGGGATACTTCCCGGAACGGAAGTCCTATATCGGCCGACGGATTGGTCTTGGCGACATCCACCGTAACGCCGAGTTTATCCTTCAATCCCTGCCCGGCATTGAACAGCAGCCCGAATACCCCGATCGACCCGGTGATCGTAGTGGGAGAGGCAAGGATCACATCAGCCGGACACGCGATATAATATCCCCCCGATGCGGCCACGTTACCCATCGAAACGACGACCGGCTTTTCCGCACGGAGCAGTTCCATCTCATGCCAGATCACCTCCGAAGCAAGCGCACTGCCCCCGGGCGAGTTGACCCGCAGCACCACGGCCTTGACCTCCTCATCCCGGCGCAAATCGGCCAGTTTCGCCGCAAGCGTCTCGCCGCCAACCTCACGTTCAGGAGCCTCTCCGTCCACAATATCGCCTTCGGCATAGAGCACGGCGATCCGGTTATCGGAGCTTTTACCGCCGCTGCTGCCGACCTGACCCTGCATCACATAATCTTCCAACGAAACGAACCGGGTCTCCTGCTGCCCCGTCATCCCGGCCAGCATCGCCTCCATATCAGCGCTGTAAGCGAGTGAATCGACCATTTTTTTCTCCACTGCAAGCGCAGCATCGCCGATGGCAAGAGCCGATGCATACTGTTGCAATGTCGCCGAGTCGAGCGACCGCGCACGGGCGATTCCTCCCACGACATGCGACCAGATCGTACCGATCAACTCTTCGGTTTGCCGACGGTTCTCGGGACTCATCCGGTCCATAATAAACGGTTCCACGGCGGCTTTATAGGCACCGTGCCGGATCACTTCGGGCCGGACACCGAGCTTGTCGAGCAATCCTTTATAAAACATTACGTTCGACGAAAGCCCCTTCCACAGCAAAGTTCCCTG
>ERZ773109.2386-NODE-2386-length-10220-cov-3.067388_pt1 | contig 10220 bp, 9 predicted proteins | sample MGYA00580569_ERZ773109 | MGnify/ENA primary metagenome ERZ773109 (study PRJEB29015, sample SAMEA2737852) | human gut metagenome | biome: human gut; feature: human-associated habitat; material: faeces | place: China | collected 2012 ...
GGTTTTCTTCATGCAACATCAAAATATTGCTTTAATTTTTCTACGTTTTTCGACAAATCTTCGCATTAATTTTATATTTTTCTGTTTGATTGCTCCAAATTCTTATATTTTTCTGTTAATATATTCCATTTACTGTCCATTTGTATCATTTTTCTATCTTTTCACTCTTAATCTATGTTATATTATAATTACATAGAGCATATTCCATTTATATTTATATAAAAATACGTTTTATCTGTTCGGGAAGGGGGCTATATATGAATATTGCAATTTGCGATAGATATGATACCGACGTAGCACGTATCAACGAGCTCTTGGACGCCAATATTAAGAGGCATATGCTCAATCATGCATTATTAGATGTAGATACCTTTACTTCAACAGACGAGTTGTTAGCATCCCCGAAAGGATATTCCCTCATTTTTTTGGGAATTTTAATGCCGGGGACAGATGGTATAGAGGCTGCCAGACAATTAAAAGATGGTCCAAACCCTCCAATAATTATCTTCACGACCAAAAGCACTGAACATTGCCTGGCAAGCTATAATCTTGGAGTTGAAGGATACATTCTGAAGCCAATCAGAGAAGAAGATTTTGAGAAAGTCTTTACCAGACTTTTGCTTCCGATATTCCCTTCAACCCATACACTCAATGTATATTCCAACCGGCTTTTATATCACATCCCGGTTTCTGAGATTTTTTATATTGAAAGCATTGGAAGAAAATGCATGATACATACTTCCAGAAAAACTTACGAAACCAACATGGCGTTAAATCATATCGAGAGCACGCTGAATGACAATTCTTTTATCCGTTGTTATCGCAGCTATCTTGTAAACATGAACTATATTCAGGACATTCTGGATACCGAGATTCAATTAACCAACGATGACTGTATTCCACTGACCTTACGTAAGCGGAGTCAGATTGTCAAATTATTCAACAAATTTCTGATATCCCATTCGGCATCAGAATAATGCATGTGAAACCAAAGGAACCCGCACGCTATCATGATATGACAGCCGTGTCGGGTTCTTTTTTATCTTATTATACTCTTTAGGATCCTGCCTTTGCAGTATTTACATTCGACTGCACCGTAAGCTCGCCTTCTTTATCTGCCGAATCAAAGTATGCATTTGGATCAAATGCATCTCCGACAGAAAGGTAGATCAGATAATCTTTTAATTTCACATCAATCCCTGCATAACTTTTATCGGAAATACTGATCTGCGTCTTCAGATACACTGTATTCCCGCCGCGGTCCATAACCCTGAACTCGATCGGATACTCACCCGCAGCCTGCGTATTGACCGTCTTCTCCAGTGAATACTTGATATTTGATGTAAGATCTCCGTCCAACACACTGTCCGCAGTAATCTTTGATGACACATCACCGGAACGACTGTCCTTCTAACCATCTTTTTACCTCTTCATCCCTCTGATCAGTGTACGTTAAGCACCGCAATCTCCGGCCGGTTATTCCATCTCGGGAGCTTCTGTTTCTCACTGCTTAATCCACTCGTCACGAACAGCCGGATCCTTCCTGTCCGGTACAGTCCATGCACATATGGCGGGAACCATCCCTGATCACCACCATATAGTCCTCCCTTGAATGGAATGACTACCTGTCCTCCATGATCATGTCCGCTGATCACAAGATCGATCTTCCAGTAATCGGATGCATCACCGAATACAAAACTATCCGGTCTGTGGCACAACATAATCTTGTACCGGTCTGTATTCTGAAACTCCTCCAGAAAATCCCGTACATTACCTGTCAGATTCTCTGCACTGTTATCTCCATCCAGAGCAAATGCATATTCATACATCCCACCGATGCGCACCTTACATCCACCGATCTCCACGTCCCGGTAACCTTCTTCCAGCACACATGCGCCGACATCTGTAAGATCCTTCACCAATTCGGAATTCTCCGGGTGCTTTTGCATCTTCTTCCCTTCTGCAGTGCCGATATAATCCAGTTCATGATTCCCAAGCGCATAATACACCGGCGCAATCTCTGCCAGACCTTTTACCAGTCTGACCGGCACCTCGTCACTCTTCGAATCCTCATTCAGCATATCGCCATCCAGAATGATCATCTCCGGATCCTGTTCTTTTACACACCGGATCAGCTTCTCATTGTCTTTCCCGAATTCATGATCATGAAGATCCGAAATCACCACCATCTTGAATCCTGCATCTGTAACCGTATCCGCATACCGCAGATTCCGTACCTGCACCGGATACCGATTCACTTTCATCCAATGGTAAGAAACCAGAATCTCTCCGACAAACCATAACAGGGTCAAAAGAATGATCAGAAGTAATATAACGGTTTTATTCTTTGTTGATCCGGATTCTCCTGTCTCTTTCATCACGAGCCTCCTTTACAGAATAATACCTTATACTATACCAAATCCACCGGTAAGGTACAAGGACATTCCCTTACGGTGTAACCAAAGCACTTTATGCCGCCAGTTCTCGGCAAATTGACTCAATATCATATTCCGGCGCATATTTCTCCGCTACTTCATATATCTTTCGGATCTTTTCTACCGGTTCTTCGAAGAGTTCCGCGGTTATTTCACATGAGACGTCTTTTCGCATTTTTTTGAGCACCATTCTAACTAGATTTTGTAGTTCTCCATAGTTTATTCCTGTCCGGAGTCCTTCTTCTCGGCCTTCCCGGAGCACAAATTCTTTGTCAACCCTTATCTCTATCGTCCCTTAATCTCATATAATATCTAATTTTAATATCTAGCTTTCGTATCATTTCCACCACATAGATATATTATATCTTAATTGTTTCTTGATTACGATACAAAAAGCCCCCGGTAAAACCAGGGGCCGCTTTACAATATTATTTTGCAATTTATTTTGTAATCTTGAATCCACGTTTGATCGGTGCTGCCTGATAATCTCCACCAAGTGTTACTACCGTCATCACATAACTTCCCGGCTCTGTCGGAGGAGTTGTTGTGCTGGAATAGATCTTCCATTTGCTTGTGAATCCTGAATACAGATAGTGTACATTATCCTGTGCGATCGTTACAGCTCCGTCTGCTGAAAGTGTTGCTTTGAAATCAAAATTCTTTGCTTTTTCTGCAGTAATCTTTCCGTTTACGAATCTCTCATTCCAATTAAGCTTCACGCCCTTAGAACGCATCTTCACAAGAAGTGTTCCGATGCCTACACCTGTCTCGTAGTTCTTACTATCTGTAACTGCTGTTACTGTATAGAGACCTGCATGGTTCGGTGTACCGAATGATACTCTTACAGAATCTGCAACGGATGGCATCTTATTGATTATTGTAAGAATCTGTCCAAATGTACCTGTGTCAATATGAAGCTTCTCAAGAAGGTCTAACAGTTCCTGTGTACTGAGCAGTTGTCTCAGTTCTCCTACTGTCATTCCATCGTTCATCATCTGTGTAAATGTCTTTCCATAGAGTTTCTCTACAATCGGATCTAACAACTTCAGAACCGCACTGTTCGTATATTTGTCCGGAAGATCCAGATAAAGTGACAGGTTCGCATTGCTTGTCAGTCCACCGTATACTGTGTATACATCGAATTTATCTGCTGGATTCATTGTTACAAAGTCTTCCGGCAGCGTTGCACCTGCATAAATGCTGGTTGATTTTACTTTTACTTTTACCTTAGCTTTATTAACCGTTACTGTGCTTTCTGTCTGTGCTGACGGGCGATACTGCGCATTTCCTTTATAAGTAATGCGGATCTTCTGCTCTCCTGCTCCCATCTGTGCATAGGTCAGAAGTGTTACGGTACCACCTTCGATCGGTGCCCACTGTTTCACTCCGCCGTCGATATCACCGGCAAGTGTATTGCTTCCAAAATATTCCATCGTGAAGTTATCCACAGTCAATGTATCTTTTGCAGGAAGTGTACTGTTCTCCCAGTCAATCACGTTGTCAAAGATTGCCTGCTTCATTACAGCTGCATCCATGTTATAAGTAAACGATACGCCTTCTTTGCATACAATGGCACTTGCAAGACGGTTGTCTGTTACATTAACCTTTACCTCTGTTGTTGCACCTTTGTATTCTTTATTACCTGCCCAAGAGAACTGAATCGTCCATTCGCCAGGTCCGAATTTCGTAAATGTGCTTGTCCAGTCTGTTGTATTCAGTGGCTGCCAGTTCTTAATCAGATCTGTTCCTGCGTTGTATCTGATTGTTACATCGTCTGCTGTCAGATTCTCCGGAACTGTAGATGCTACAACTGCATTGTAGATTGCTTTGGCTATGGCATCATAATCATATGTCTGATCCTCGTTAAATGCCATCGGAACTTCATAAGAAGCAGCTCCTTCTGCCGGTTCATTCAGATTGAATGCTGACTGTTCACGATCTATTACCGTGATATTTGTCTCTGCTGTTACGGCAGCATTCTCTTTGTCTCCTGCATATGTAACACGGATCTTCTGTGTTCCTTCCGGAATTCCAGGATATGTAAGACCGTTAATCTTGCCGCCTTCGATCGGTGCCCATGCGTTTCCAAAACCCATTGCTGCTCCTGTTGTCGCTGTTGCATAGTACTCGATTGTCAGGTTATCAAGTGATAATCCTTCCGGTCTGCTGTTCTTAGCGTCGATGACATCATTCATGATCGCTTCTTTAACTGCCGCATAATCTACTGTAAGATCATCGTTATATACAAGCTTGATCGTCGGATTCTTTTTGAATGCGATCTCTGACTGCTCTTTGCCGATACCGATATTAACCGTTGCTTCTGCACTTGCTCCGGAATATGTATCCGTTCCAGCATAAGAAATCTTAATCTTCTGGGTTCCTTCTTCCATTGCCGGGTAGTTCAGAGGAATTAGTGTTCCACTCGTTCCACCTTCTAACGGCATCCATTCTTTTCTATCACCTACTACTGTTGTTACAGTTGCATAATATTCAATCGTTACATCATTGACCGTCAGCTTCGGAGTTGTAGATTCTACAACTGTATTGAAGATATTCTGACGTACTGCGTCATAATTGATGCTTCCGTCCTCGTTGTATACAAGGTTTACATTTGTATTATCTTTTGTTGATATAGCTGAAGTTAATTTCTGCGTCTTTGTCAGAGTTACTTCCGTTGTTGTGCCTTGCAGACGAACCTGATATGTGGCATCTTTATTTGTTGCCAAAGATGGATGGGTATATTTTGTTTTTATATACTTTCCAGTTTCACTTGTAAATCCTTCAATACTTCCCCAAGATGCATTACCGGATGTTCCTATTACTGTCTTACCTTCACAATAATACTCCCACTCCAGACTATTCAGATCCACCTGATCCGCATTCTCAACCAATGTCTTACCAAGGATCTCTTTCACCTGATTCAGGTCTGCATCCGCCGGAATTACTGCCGTTCCACTCTTAAGAACTGCTCCCGTTGTCTCTGCCGCCGGGCTTACTTCCTGCTCCTGCTGCACTGCATCCGCATTACCTTCCGCGAACACCATCTGTGCACCTACCGGCTGCGCCAGCATTGCTGCTGTCAGCGCTACTGCCAGCAATTGTGTACTTTTCTTTCTTTTCATACTTTTCCCTTTCTGTATTTCTCTCACATCAATGCACTTATACAATGCATATAACATATATATTATATCCTATACATATCTGTTACGTCATCAACATTTTTTATCATTTTTTAATGATTCCATATTTCTTCATAAGTTCAATTCTCTGATTTCCAATCTTCACGGAATCTGCCGCAGCGTTATCCCCTCCTGCCACTGTCTCTTTACGGTATTTTAAGATACGGTCTGTCCACGCAATCGGAAGAAGAATCGGATGTTTCTTAAGATACGGATACCGCCCCTCGAGCTTTTTTGCCGATGGGAACAAAGACTTTAAGACCGTATTCCCGGCTTTCTTTCCATTCTTGTCTGCTGCCACCGCATCCAGCGTCATATTACTGCTGTGTTTCCGGCTCATATTCGCATTTCCATAGATACCACTGTCCAGAAGATCCATCAGCATATCCGTCTCATCCACACAGATCCCCTGCCATACTTTCGGATAATGCGCCTTCTCCGGATCAAACGTCAGATATTTCTCACCGATTGCAAATAATGCCGCAGCAAAAAGATCCGCATGTATCTCCCTACACTGTCTCAGAACCTTCTCCCAGTCAATCGCATCCCCGTATTCATTGGCAAATAATATGATATCGCACACCTGCCGGATGCCGAATCCACTGTGCAGGAAATGCTTGAACGAATGACAGATCAGATAAAACAGATGATCCGTGTATCCCATTGTCCGGATATCCGTTCCATCGATCCTGATATCAATCGCATCTTCATGTACATTTGCAAAAAAGCGGTTCAGATCCCCGTATGCCTCTGATTCCGGCGGGAATAAGCTTTTGTGGAGCTCTATGTAGATAAGGCTTCCTTTCTTCCCGTATGGTACTTCGTAAACCGATTCCAGTTCTTCCGCATCCATATCCTGCTCCGATGTCTGCATTCCATATTCGCGCAACAGATCGTGGCATTTCCTAAAATCCTCCGGACGGATCAGTAGATCCTCATCTCCGGATATCCGATAATCCGGATTCGGATAAATGTTCCTGCACACGATCCCTTTCACCACTAACGGACAGATTCCGCTCTCTCTCAGATATCTGTAAAGCGGCTCGAACTCTCCCGTCTTCTGCGTCTGCATGATCACTGTGCGCACCATCTGCGCCTTTGCCGGAGCCAGGATCTGCGGATCCGCCTGCCCGGCGGCCGGGCTTCGGTATACGGCCTCATAGATCATCGGAAGGATCTGGTGCACTTCCGCCATGCGGAACAGGTCCATCCATTCCTGCGCTTCCAACTTGTTATTCCATTCTACCTGTTCATTTTTTAATGCGGCTTTTAATGCCTCTAAAAATAATTGCTGTGTGTGTTGCATATGTTGCTCCTGTTTTTATCTTCCTTCATTTAATGCTTTCTTCTTATTCTTCAATGTTACGTGATAGTATTCCAAATTGCAACGCCATTTAACCACAATCTAACATATATTTAATCCCATCCCCACCACAAATTTCATATTCCCACGTTACATTAATCATACAGTCCAACAAAAAGGAGCGCCACTTCCGGTAATGTCATTTACACAAGAATGACACTGCTGGAAGTAGCGCTTCTTTTCCTATAACTATTTCTTTGACTTGATTTTTATTTTTTCGGAATCATTTCCATATTTTTTAAAATTGTTTTTTGGAATTTCTGCCCATATTTTTGTTATATCAAATTTACATTTTTTTAATCTGTCACTTAAATTACTACAATTAATTAAATCCCTTTTATAATCTGCTTTTGTAAGACTCTTAGTCAAATCCACAATATTTTTTATATTACAGGCCCGCACTAGTTCATCTTCCAAATTTCTTACTTGCGGAATGCAAATTACTTCTTTTATTCCTTTTTGTCTTTTCAGAAAAGCTATATTTTCATCTAAAATTTTCGTATTCATCTCTACATCTGTATCATATACCAGAACTACTGTTGTTCCCGTCTTTAGCGTGCGCATTCTTGCAGTCGTAAAACGACTTTGAATTACATTAAACTTATCAATTTTTCCACTCTCAATACAACGCAGATCCAACTTCAATGTGTTAAGCAGACTTCTCTCATCTTCACCCTCTACATAATATTGATAAATACCGCTTTTTCTCATTTGCATCCCTCCTAATTACAAATCAGCAATTTCAAATAGCCTATGTAATTCAGGCGCTGTACAAAACAGATCATTTTCCACCGCATGCTTTAACGAGTCCGTGCTTCTTTTTAAATACTGAGATGCCGCAATACATTTGATTGAATCATCTTCGTTATTTACATCTTTTTTCAGAAATGTAAATGAATGCTTTGGCAGCTGCATATCTAATATGTCTGAGTTGTGTGTTGTGAAAAACAATTGCTTTCTCCCCGAGAGTTTTTCAATTATAATCGACAAACAGGCCTTTTCAATGTCACTATTCACATAAGAGAATAATTCATCACAATAATATAAATCATGCATATCACATAAAAGAGAGGTTATTATATAAGATATTTCAAGCCCTGCCTTAGTTCCACTGGACATTACCTCACCATTAGCGATTTTTCCATCCTTAATAATTGCTGAACAATTTTTCCATTTTATTACATATGTATTCTCTACTTCAGAAACTTTTACTACTTCCTCCACCGAAGAATCAAGTGTTTTTAAAATCTGCTGTAATATGTATATATATTTACTATTCTCTTCTATCGTACTATAAACCTTGTCCCCTGACGAATCTATCGGATATGAAAATTTCCATCCGTTTGTATTTACTTTTTCATATGTCGTTTCTTCACACTCATACATATCCAATCTTGACGCACATGTTTCATAACTGTCTCTTGTCTCTATTGGTGTATAGAAAATCTTAATATCTACATCTTCTTCTGTATAACTTTTTTGGGTCTTCGGACCGACATTCATCTCAAATCTATATAATAAATTTTCGTTTGTCACAAAATCGATCTGCAATTTTGCTGCTTTTTTTACATCTGCAATTCTATTAGTAAACCGCTTATATCCTCCATCATTCAAATAATTAGTAAACAACATTAACAACTTACCCATAGTTGTTTTTCCTGTTGCATTTGTACCCATAATGATATTAACTTTTTTGTACCGAAAATTTGTCCTCTCTTCCAGAAATTCATTTTCTATAGTCGAATTCACTATTTTCTTTGGATATGACATATTTATATGAAAATCTTTAAATGCATATATGTTGTCAACTTTAATATCCATGATAATCATAGCTCGTCCTCCTTTGTATATTTGTTCGCTTTTTGCGAAGTAATCTCTCTTCATTTATTATATACCCCTTTTACGATAAATTTCAAGCTTATTCTAAATATATTCTTGCATAAGATATATTAGAACACGGATATATAAATTAAAGACAATTAATCTCGGCTTCCAACCATCTTCTCCATCCCACCATCCACATCACACACATACATCTGCTCTTTCTTCCTGTCCATTCTCCTATAATATACCTTGTCTTCCTTCTTATCCATCATAACCACATCTTTCTTAAATACCCTGACCTCTTTGCCGTCATAGCTGACCGACACAATCTTCGACCCCTTCTGCGCATACAGCTTCGCGCCGGCAAAAAAGTACTGAATATGATCCGCCAATTCCTTTCTCTTGCCCGTCGACATATCACAACGGATAAGCTTCTCATCCTCCGTACAGCAGATCACATATTCACCGATTACGGCAAATTGCTTTACCGGATCCTTCGTCCAGGTCTTTCTCTTCCTTCCGTCATAGGTTACAGATTTCAGAACATTATGATCTTCCATATCAATATAGAAAATCCGCTCCCGCATCGCTATGATCTCTCCCACCGGTCCATTGATCAGTACACTGTCTTTCGTACTGCCATCTTTAAGCTCTTTCACACATAGAGTACATGTATCCGGATCCCGGTACACTTCTTTCCCATCGATGCGGTTCTTATACTGTCTTTCATCCTCCGTCTGCATAGCCGGATTCCCAAGCGCCTTATTATTCCTGATGCCCAGCATCTGCTTTTCATACCACTGTATGCACCTTTCACTGTCCGCAGTCGCCTCTCTTAAAAGCACCTTCTCCAGCTGTTCCGTATGCTCTTTCGTAAGGTACAGGTACTGATCCTGCTGCACCTGTCCCGGGATATTGGCCGCAAGCATTGTCAGCACAGTCAGCCCGATAAATTCAAGCGTGAATAACCAGGTTCCCCTTTTCTCTTCTTCCGCTTTCCTGATATCCTCACCGACCCAGTACCGAATCGCAAGTACTGCAAATATAATCATCACAATAACCTTGCAGATCAATATATAACCAACCTTCAATACCGCCGCCAGTACAATCCCAATCATTATAATCGTTACAAATAATTTCTTAATAAATTGCCGTATCGTCATATCTCATCTTCTCTTTCATAATCTCTCTATATATAGCTAATTCCGGGGCCCTACACATAAAGCCCCGGAATTATAACACCGGTGGACGATATCCAAATCCTCCGGCGATTTACAGTATCCCGCAACCCCCAAAAATTTACAGTACGTTTATCAATGCACACATATCAATATTTATCAATACTCTATTATTTATATTCATCGGATTTTTTCATTTCTTTGAGTATTTCCTGCGTATGTAAATGATGGGGTGCGGGGC
>ERZ773109.2404-NODE-2404-length-10181-cov-3.389394_pt1 | contig 10181 bp, 9 predicted proteins | sample MGYA00580569_ERZ773109 | MGnify/ENA primary metagenome ERZ773109 (study PRJEB29015, sample SAMEA2737852) | human gut metagenome | biome: human gut; feature: human-associated habitat; material: faeces | place: China | collected 2012 ...
ATGGATTCAATGAATAAAGTTACAAAAGTTACTACTTTTATGATAATCCCATTGGGAATTATTTTGTTTGTTGAAGCAATGTATTTACGACAAGATACGTTATTTAATGCAGTTGTCTCTTCGGCAGCAGGATTATTAGGAATGTTGCCTAAAGGGTTAGTCTTGTTAACTAGTGTGTCGTTAGCAAATGGAGTGACTCGTTTAGCAAGACGTAAAGTGTTGATTCAAGATTTATATTCATTAGAGACATTATCGCATGTTGATGTTTTGTGTTTAGATAAAACAGGAACAATCACTGATGGAAAAATGAAGGTCGAAAAAACATATACGTTAGAAACAACTCAGAATTTTAAACTCGATGAAGTAATGGGCTCATATATGCGTGCCAGTGATGATAATAATGCAACTTTTCAAGCGATGAATAGCTATTTTGGAGAAAATAATCTTTATGAATATGTTAAAAAGATCCCATTTTCTTCATTACGTAAGTGGAGTGCGATTGAATTTAAAGGTATAGGAACCATCGTCGTAGGAGCAGCAGAAAAAATTATTTCTGGTGAACTGCCTGAAGATATTCATGAATTAATGTTGCAAGGAATGCGTGCGATTGCCATTGGTTATACTGAAAAGACTGTTGATGATAAAGAAGAGTTGCCACGATTACAACCACTAATGGCGATTATTTTATCAGATACAATTAGAAATAATACTAAAGAAACATTAGAATATTTTCATCAAGAAGGAATAGATGCGAAAATTATTTCTGGTGATAATGTAAATACAGTTATGGCAATTGCTAAAAAAGCAGGGGTATTAAATTATGAACGTTGCATTGATATGTCAACGATAAATGATGATGAAATTCAAGAGGTAGTTCGTAATTACACTATTTTTGGTCGGGTAACTCCTAGTCAAAAGAAAATGATTGTCGAAGCTTTAAAAAATGATGGTCATCATGTAGCTATGACAGGTGATGGAGTTAATGACCTGTTAGCGTTAAAAGAAGCTGATTGTTCAATTGCAATTGCTGATGGAAGTGATGCTTCAAAACAAATCTCACAAGTAGTTTTATTAAATTCAGATTTTACATGTTTACCAGATGTTCTTCTCGAAGGACGTAAAGTTGTTAATAATGTTACGCGTGTAGCGGGTGTATTCTTTATCAAAACAATTTATACGATTTTATTATCGTTGTTTTGTGTAATCAGTAATACTGCCTTCCCATTTATTCCGTTACAAATTACATTAATTGATTTATTGATTGAAGCAATGCCATCGTTTATGACGATTTTTGAAGCTGATACTCGTAAAATTACTGGACGTTTTTTGCCTAAAGTATTTAGTAAAGCAGCTGGTAATGCACTAAGTATTGTGATTTTATTCATTGCTATCATGATTTTTGGACCAATGTGGAAAATAAATGATTTAGAACTAGTAACATTAATGTATTTAGTTTTAGGAACTATTTCTATGGCAGCGGTAATACGCTCTTGTTATCCTTTTACAATGTTAAGAATTATTATCTGTACGATGATGGCTGGAGGTTTTTATGGTGCAGTATTATTATTTAGTGGTTTATTACATTTAGCACCGATAACATTAAATTTAGTTTTTATTGGTTTAATTTTATCTATTTTTGGACTATTTATTGAAAGAATTATTCATTTTGTTATTAAGAAAAGACTCGCATAATTGTTAAGGGATTGAAGACTTTTTGCTAATTTAAATAAATATATTTTATTGATAGCTAAGGAAGAACATTTTATCTGAAATGGATTTCCTTAGTTTTTCTTACGACAAATTTTAACAAAATAATTAAAAACCAAAATAACGGTTTTTAATTAGCTTATTTTTGGTATAAAAATTTTTTAAATTACTATAATAGAAGTAGTTAAAGGAGTGATATCATGAAAAAGCAAAGTTATCAAAAAGTTATAGATAAGGATATTATTGAAGTTAAACAGTATTTATTGGATATAAGTGAAGGATATTGGATGCAGGATATCCATGATCTTATTAATATAAGTATGGATGTTAAAATTATTCGCAAAAAATTAATGAGACGTAAGGATTTAGAATTAGCAGTATTTAGTAAGATAAAAAAACTAATTGATCAGGCTCAGGGTTTAAATGAGATGGAAAATCATTTGATCATGATGAATCTTTTATTGGATAAACATTATAGTCCGATGTTGACATATAAATATAAGTTATTAAATTATATTATTGAAAATGGTGGATTTTCAATTGAAACGTATTGTTTATTAAGACATCTAATTAAGTTTACTAATAATAATCTTAATGATTTTATCATGGCTTTGGCTACACGTTTAAACTTTAGTAATGAACGTTATCACTATCTTGCAAGTCATATCTTATTATTAGAAAAGCAATATAAAAAAGTATATAATCATCTTGAATACATTACAATTGATGAAAGACTGGGACGTTATTTACCGGCGTTGTATAACTTTAGTCCCCGATTATACAACAAATATGCTAGAATGATGTATATACCATTAAATTTAGCGATAATGTAGGAGTAAGGAAATTATGGGTGAAAAACTGTATTATGTTTTTAAAATCATTAAGGAAGCTAGGGAGCCGATTAGTGCTAAAGATATTTTAAAGCGTTTGGAAAATTATGAGATTTTTCTAGATATTAAAACGGTATATAGTTTAATAAAAAAACTTAATGATTTTTATTATTGTTTGAGTAATAAGCAGTTAATAAAAACAATTAGAAGAAGGGGTTATATTATTGATGAGGATTTTTTTGAAGATGGACAGCTGCAGCTATTAATTGACAGTGTTTTATTTAATCCCAATCTTGATAAAAAATCAGCGAATGATTTAGTTAATAAATTAGCTTTGATTAGTTCAGTTATTCAAATGGAACGTTTAAATACGGAACATCAAAATGATAATGAATTAACATATGATCTATTATTAAATTTAACTACGGTAATCAAAGCAATTAATAACCACAAAAATATTGCTTTTAAATATATTAGTTATGATATCAAAGATAATGCTCTTCAAGAGGTATACCATACTAATGGTAATCTTAATCCTGAAACATATGTTATTTCCCCATATAAATTGATTCTTAGAAATTCTAATTATTATTTGATTGGTTATTTTGATAAAAGAAAAGATAGTTTAAGTGTTTATCGAATTGATCGAATGCGTATCGTGAGAAATCATAGCAGTAGTTATGAAGATATTCAAGATCGTTTCGATATGGAAAAAGAATTTGAAAATAATGTTAATATGTATGTTAGTAATGAACGAATCGATTTAAAGATTGCTTTTGAATCTAGTGTACTAAGAGAAGTTGTTAATCAGTTTGGACAAGATATTAATGTAAATAAATGCTTTGATGGTCGAATTGAAGCATTTATTAAAGATGTGGCTTTATCAGATGGTTTAATTGGCTGGATAATGATGCTTCAAGATAAGGTTGAAGTTGTTTTTCCTTTAAGTCTAAAAGAGATTGTAAAGACACGAATAAGGGCTATGTTAAGGATATATGAATAGAGAACTTGAGGGTTCTCTTTTTTCTTTACGTAAACTTAACATAATAAATACAATTTATTGATATATCGTAAATTGCAATTTGATTATTATATAGGTGTCTTAAGAAAAGATAAAGAAAGGGATTATTAAATATGAAAAAAGTATTCGGAGTTTTATTAACATTAGTATTATGCTTAGGGCTTACTGGATGTGGGGGATCTGGTGATGATTCTTCTGCAAGTGGAAACGATGTAAGCGGAAATGTTAGCCTTAACGGGTCTACATCTATGGAAAAATTCGTAAATGCTTTAAAAGAAGCGATTACTGAAGAATATCCAAACTTAACATTAGAACCACAATTTACTGGTTCAGGTGCAGGGATTGAAGCTGTTACAAATGGAACTGCTGATATCGGAGATTCTTCAAGAGCTTTAAAAGATGAAGAAAAAGCAAAAGGAATTGAAGAAAATATTGTTGCTATTGATGGTATTGCTGTAGTTACTCATAAAGATAACAAAGTGTCTGATTTAACTACTGATGACTTAAAGAAAATCTATACTGGTGAAATTACAAACTGGAAAGATTTAGGTGGTGATGATCAAGCAATCGTTGTTGTTGGACGTGAAGCTGGTTCAGGAACTCGTGGAGCATTTGAAGAAATTTTAGGAATTGAAGATGCTTGTAAATATGCTCAAGAATTAAACGAAACTGGTGCAGTAATGGCAAAAGTTAGTGAAACAGCAGGAGCAATTGGTTATGTTTCTTTAGATGTTGTTGATGACACAGTTAAATCATTAAAATTAGATGGTGTAAAAGCTTCTGAAAAAACTATTAAAGATGGAAGCTACACTTTACAAAGACCATTCGTAATGGCTACTAAAGGAAAAATCAGTGAACAAAGTAAAGAAGTACAAGCTGTGTTCGATTTTATCAATAGTGAAGCTGGACAAAAAGTTATTGAACAAGTTGGTTTAATAATTCCAGATAAAAAATAGGAGTTAATTATGGAAAAAGATATTTTATCTATTATAAGTAATAGAAAAACAAAATCTTTGGTAGAGAAAACAGCCGCGATAATTTTTCGTGGCTGTGCTGTTATGTCTATCATTGCTGTTGTCTCTATTACAGGTTATATGATTATTTCTGGTACACCAGCTATTTTCAAAGTGGGAATACTAGATATTCTTTTTGGAACTGTTTGGGCGCCAACCGCTGCTGATCCTCAATTTGGAATCCTTTTAATTATACTTACCTCAATTATTGGTGTTTTTTTAGCTATTTGTATTGGGGTACCAATCGGATTGTTTACAGCTATCAATTTAGCTGAATTGGCAAATCCGAAAGTGCGTAAAATTGTTAAATCTGCAATCGAATTACTTGCCGGAATTCCTTCAGTGGTATATGGATTACTAGGAATTTTAATTATTTGTCCGTTTATGTATAGGTTAGAATTATTAATTTTTGCAGGATCAAAGACTCATCAGTTTACTGGTGGGGCAAATCTGATTTCAGCAATTTTAGTTCTTGCGATTATGATTTTACCAACTTTGATCAATATTACTGAAACAGCTTTAAAGGCAGTTCCAGATGATTATCGTAAAAGTTCATTGGCTTTAGGGGCAAGTCAAATGCAAACAATTTTTAAAGTTGTTTTGCCTAGTGCTAAATCAGGGATAGTTTCAGCAATTGTATTAGGAGTAGGGCGTGCAATTGGGGAAGCAATGGCAATTTTATTAGTAGCAGGAAACTCAGTTAATCTGCCTTTACCATTCAATTCAGTTCGTTTTTTAACTACGGGAATTGTTTCTGAAATGGGATATGCCTCAGGGACACACCGTCAAGTTTTATTTACGATTGGATTAGTACTATTTGTTTTCATCATAATTATTAACTTGATCCTAACATTTATTATTAAGAGAGGAGATCAGCATGAATAGTATCTTTGAAAGAAGACATCGCAGCAGCGATAAAATATTAAATTTTTTGATACAGCTTTCTAGTGCCTTGTCAGTGCTGATCTTGGTTGTATGTATTGGATATATTTTATATCGTGGATTACCATACTTTAATTTTTCATATTTAATTAATACTACTAGTATTTTAAAAGGTACGGTAGGGATACTACCAAATATTATTAACACATTATATATTATTGTAATTACTTTATTAATTGCCTGCCCAATTGGGATTGGGGGAGCAATCTATTTAAATGAGTATGCAAAAAATAAGAAATTTGTTAATATTATTTCTTTTACAACTGAAGTATTAGCGGGAATTCCTTCGATTATATATGGTTTATTTGGGATGTTATTTTTTGGAAATTTATTAGGATTTAAATTCTCAATATTAACGGGTTCTTTCACACTTGCAATTATGATCTTACCAATTATTACAAGAAATACTCAGGTAGCTTTAGAAGGGGTACCAAAAAGTTATCGTGAAGCTGCATTGGGTATTGGAGCTACTAAATGGTATATGATTAGAACTGTGTTATTGCCAAGTGCTATGCCAGGAATTTTAACGGGTGTGATCCTAGGAATGGGTAGAATTGTTGCAGAATCAGCGGCGTTATTGTTTACAGCTGGTTCAGTAAGTGTTTTGCCAAAAAATATCTTTACACATTTATCAAGTTCAGGTGCAACACTAACGATTCAATTATATTTGGAGATGGCTAAAGCTAATTATGAATCGGCCTTTGTGATTGCCTTAGTTTTAATTGTTATTGTTTTAGGATTAAATATGTTAGCAAAACTGATTACAAATAAATTTGATGTAAATAGGGTGGATTAGAATGGAAAATAAAATTGAAGCAAAAAATCTAGATCTGTATTATGGTGAAAAGCATGCTTTAAAAAATGTTAGTCTAGATATTAAAACAAATAAAATTACGGCTTTTATCGGGCCTTCCGGTTGTGGTAAATCAACATTTTTAAAGACATTAAATCGCATGAATGATTATGTTAAAGATATTAAGATAACTGGTAGTGTGGTTCTTGATGGTGAAGATATTTATGATAGTCGTGTTGATACAACGGTTTTGAGGAAAAAAGTTGGAATGGTTTTCCAACAGCCAAATCCGTTTCCGATGAGTATTTATGATAATATCGCATATGGACCAAGAATTCATGGAATCAAAAATAAAAAACAGTTAGATAAGATTGTTAAAGATTCATTAGAAGCAGCTGCTTTATATGAAGAGGTAAAAGATCGTTTGCACAGCAGTGCTTTAGGATTATCTGGAGGACAACAGCAACGTTTGTGCATTGCTCGTGCTTTAGCAGTAGAACCTGATGTGATCTTATTAGATGAACCAACAAGTGCATTGGATCCAATTTCAACATTAAAAATTGAAGAATTGTTAATGGAACTTAAAGAAAAGTATACGATTGCAATTGTTACACATAATATGCAGCAAGCGAGTCGTATCGCTGATTATACTGCGTTTTTCTTAGTAGGTGAGATGGTTGAATATGGAAAAACTAAGGATGTTTTTGCAATGCCTAAAGATAAACGTACTGAAGATTATATTACCGGAAGATTTGGATAGGAGAAAAAAATGTTAAGAACAAATTTTGAAAATGATTTAAACAAATTACACGTAGATCTTGATAAGATGTGTCATCTAGTTATTTTAGCAATTGAAAACTGTATTGTGGCATTTAAATCAGGAGATCGTGAATTATGCCGTGATATTTTAGCTGGAGACAAAGTGATTAATGATATGGAAAGAACGATAGAAGCTCGTTGTCTATCGTTAATTTTAAAACAACAGCCTGTAGCTAGTGATTTAAGAAATGTGTCTACAGCTTTAAAAGTCGTTACAGATTTAGAAAGAATTGGTGACCAAGGAGCAGATATTGCAGAAATTTTATTAGATACAGATGTAACCTGCCCTTATAAAATGGTTGAACATATACCTAATATGGCTCATCTTGCTAAAAATATGGTTAAACAATCAATTGAAGCTTTTCATCAGCATGATTTAAAAAAAGCTTCAGAAGTAAAAAAATTGGAAGATGATATGGATGGACTATTTGAAGAAGTTAAGGTAGAATTAATACAAATAGTAAATGAGTCAAAGGAAACGATTGATTTAGCGATTAACTTCCTAATGATTGCTAAATATTTCGAAAGAATTGGTGATCATGCTGTAAATATTTGTGAATGGGTTGAATTTAACCAAACTGGAACAGTTGATAATTATCGTTTGATCTAAGGGGGACTGAACATGGGTGAACGTATATTTGTAGTTGAAGATGATGAAAATATCCGCGAGATAATTAATTTAGCATTAGTAAGCAATGGTTATGAAGTTGTTCAATTTGATAATGCTATCGATGCACTGGCAGAAATTGATAAAAAAGCACCATCATTAGCTATTTTTGATTTAATGTTACCAAAAATGAGCGGAATTGATGCAATCAAGGAAATTCGTGAAACTGATAGTGAATTACCTATCTTAATTTTAAGTGCTAAAGATCGTGAGATAGATAAGGTTAATGGTTTAGATAGCGGTTCTGATGACTATATGACTAAACCGTTTGGGATTCTTGAATTGCAAGCTCGCGTTCGCTCATTATTAAGACGCCATGTTACTAGCGATATTATTAGAACTAAACATCTTACTGTTGACAAGCAAACACGTTTAGTAAAATTAGATGATCAGAAATTAGAATTAACTAATAAAGAGTATCAATTATTGGTCTATTTAATGGATAATAAACATCGTGTAGTTGAACGTGAAGAATTATTAAACGAAATTTGGGGATATGATTTTATTGGTGAATCTCGTGCTTTAGATGTTCATATTCGTGCTTTACGAAGTAAATTAAATGATGATGGCCATAAGTATATTAAGACGATACGTAGTGTTGGATATCGTTTTTATGAGGAAGGTGATGGTAGTGAATAAAACTATTTTTCGCTATTTTCTCACAGTTTTATTAGTCACTCTAGTTTTATCAAGCAGTGTTTCAATGGTTATTTTATCAAGTCAAATGTTGGAAAATACTAAACATGATATGCTTTACGCGGTTAAGTTGGTTGATTATCAATTAGATGAATCACACGATTTAAAAGCACAAGTAGATGCATTGAATCCACTTGCTTACAATGATCAAACTAGATTAACTGTCATTGATACTAATGGTGAAGTATTAGCAGATAGTGGTAGTGAAGAAATTGATGAAAATCATAAAGGTCGTGAAGAAGTTAAACAGGCTCTAAGTGAAGGGGTTGGTTATGCAACCCGTTACTCAAGTACTGTTAAAAGAAATATGCTCTATGTGGCAGTATTTAATAAAGGATATATAGTTCGTCTGGCTTTACCATATAATGGTATTTTTGATAATCTTCCAACTTTGGTTAGACCGCTAGGGGTAGGCGCGATAATGTCGTTAGTCATTGCTTTATTCTTATCGAAACGATTTGCTAATACATTGACAGCACCAATTCAGGATATTACGACACAGGTTACAAAAATGAAGGATTATCGTGAACTAGAATTTGATAGTTATAAATATGATGAGTTTAATATCATTGCTTCAAAATTGGAAGAACAGGCTAAAACAATTCATGATACTATGAAAAAGCTTAAAAGTGAACAAATAAAAATCAATGGGATTCTTGATCAAATGAAAGAGGGCTTTGTCTTATTAGATAGTGATTTAACAGTTTTAATGGTTAATCGTAAAGCTCAAAAATTATATGGTCATACAATCAAGTTAAATTGTTCAATCAAAGACTTTATTTTTGACTTTAAAATTATTAATGCACTTGACCATTTAAGTGATGAACAACAGGTAGTTGAAGTTGAAAAGGAAAAAGAATTCTATAACTGTTATGTCGCTAAGGTTGATTATGGGGTAACTTTGCTGTTTGTAAATATTACTGAGCAGCATAATGCTATGAAGATGCGTCAGGAATTTTTCTCTAATGTTTCTCATGAGTTGAAAACACCAATGACTTCGATTCGTGGATATAGTGAATTATTAGAAACGGGAGTTATCAATGATAAAGATGCTTCAAAAAAAGCATTGGATAAAATTCATGATGAAGTGAATAATATGTCTACTTTAATTAATGATATTTTAATGATATCGAGATTAGAAAATAAAGATGTTGATGTAATCAAGCATCCAGTTCATTTAACACCACTAGTAGATGAGATAATTGATACGATGCAAGTAGAGATTGATAAGAAACATTTACAAGTAGATAAAGAATTAGAAGATATTACATATACATCAAATCATCAGCATATGCATCAGTTATTAAGTAATTTGATTACTAATGCAATTAAGTATAATGTTGATGGTGGTAAAATTATAATTAAGTCATACCAATTTGGTCGTAATATTATCATTGAAGTTAGTGATACTGGACGAGGAATTTCAAAAATTGATCAAGGACGAGTATTTGAACGTTTCTTTAGGTGTGATCAAGGTCGTGATAAAGAAACAGGGGGAACTGGTCTAGGATTAGCGATTGTCAAACATATCGTTCAATATTATCAAGGAAATATTACATTAACAAGTAAATTACATGAAGGAACAACATTTAAAGTAACTTTACCAATGGAAGAAGAAGTTATTTAGTCACAGTTTGAGGCTCCGTGTCAATAGTGGAGGGGCTTAAGAGATAGCGAAAGCTATCTCTTTTCT
>ERZ773109.2412-NODE-2412-length-10165-cov-2.826805_pt1 | contig 10165 bp, 9 predicted proteins | sample MGYA00580569_ERZ773109 | MGnify/ENA primary metagenome ERZ773109 (study PRJEB29015, sample SAMEA2737852) | human gut metagenome | biome: human gut; feature: human-associated habitat; material: faeces | place: China | collected 2012 ...
AAACCGGGCGAACCTGGTCAGATTATATGCCCAAAGAGATTATTTTCGCAGCCGCAACCTGCCGATGCTGGCCGCAAACTACCGCAAAAGCGTCTTTTACCAGCTGAATTTGGACGATGCCGCCCGCCAATATGCAACACACGGTTTACCCCTTCCCGCGGAATTGTCCGAACAGGAATCCCCGTTGGTTCGGATGCACGACCTGATGTTCCGGTCCAAGGCCATCCAGCAGGGTCAACCCGGACAGGCCGACGCCTACGAACGACAAGCGTTCGGCCTGCTCAGCGAAACCATCATCCGCACGGCGGCCGGACGGAAACGGGAACCCCGGCTCACGATCCATCCCGACCAGATCGTCTGGAGCCGTTGCCCGGTGCGTATCGATCTGGCCGGCGGATGGACGGATACTCCGCCGCAATGTTTTCTCGAAGGAGGCCATGTCGTCAACATCGCCATCGAACTGAACGGACAGCCGCCGATACAGATTTACGTCAAACCATGCCGGGAGTTCCACATCGTTTTCCGCTCGATCGACCTCGGCAATGCAGAACGGGTCCGCACCTGGGAAGAGCTGCAACAATTCACGACGGTCGGTTCCCCGTTCTCCATCCCGAAAGCCGCCGTAGCGCTCGCCGGATTCCTGCCCCGGTTCTGTTCCCGGTCGTATTCCTCGCTCGAAGCCCAACTCAAAGAGTTCGGTTCAGGATTCGAAGTCACGCTGCTTTCGGCCATTCCGGCCGGATCGGGACTGGGTACCAGCTCTATCCTCGCCGCGACAGTACTGGGCGCATTGAATGATTTTTGCGGGCTCGCCTGGGATAAAAACGACATTTGCCAGCAATCGCTTATCCTGGAGCAGCTGCTCACCACCGGAGGCGGATGGCAGGATCAGTACGGCGGCGTCTTCCACGGCGTGAAATTGCTGCAAACAGTACCCGGAACAGGACAGACCCCGGCTATCCGGTGGACTCCGAACTTCCTATTTTCCGATCCGGCCCACAAGGAGTGCCACCTGCTTTATTACACCGGCATTACCCGGGTGGCGAAAAACATCCTTGCGGACATCGTCCGGAATATGTTCCTGAACACCACGGAACAGCTCGATTTGCTGTACGCGATGAAACAACACGCCCTCGAAACTTTCGACGCGATCCAGGCGGGGGATTTCGACCGGCTGGGACACCTGGTCGGAAAAACATGGGAGCAGAACAAACGACTCGACGCCGGAACCAATCCTCCGCAAGTCGACGCCATCATCGACCGGATCAAAGACTATATCCTCGGCTGTAAATTACCCGGAGCCGGCGGAGGGGGCTACCTCTACATGATTGCCAAAGACCCCGGGGCCGCACGGCGGATCCGCGAAATCCTGACCCGGAACCCGCCGAACGACAAGGCCCGGTTTGTCGAGATGACCATCTCGACGACAGGACTGCAAACCAGCAGATCGTAACACACCCGACCGTACGGTCCGAACCCATACATGTATTCCACAACAAAGAGGCAACCTTCGGCTGCCTCTTTGTTGTTTTAAGGTGCTTCCTCTTGATCCGTCCACAGCGCGTCCCAAAGCGCATTGCCGACCGATAGAACACCTCGGATCGATACATCGGAGGGTTCTCACATCCGACCAACTCCTCCTGAAACAAATCCCGTGGCGGCGAATCGCCAATTTTTAATATCTTTACCGAAGAAAAACCATATTTCTCCACGCATGATCATACGCAGCAAAGCCCCGTTGCGGTTGGGACTGGCCGGAGGAGGTAGCGATGTTTCCCCTTACAGCGACCTCTACGGGGGCCTGATCCTCAACGCCACGATCAACCTCTATGCCTATTGCACGATCGAAGAGACCGATAACGGCCGGATCGAGATCGAAGCGACCGATATCCGGCAGCGCCAGGTATTCGATTCGGCTCCGGAGTTGCCGATCGACGGCGCCGTTGACCTGCACAAGGGCGTTTACAACCGGATCATGCGCGATTACGCTCCCGGCAGGCTGTCGTTCAGAATCACCACTTACTCCGATGCCGCACCGGGAAGCGGGCTGGGCTCATCGTCCACCATGGTCGTGGCGATCCTCAAGGCTTTCTCCGAATGGCTCCACCTGCCCGTAGGAGATTATGAAATCGCAAGACTGGCTTATGACATCGAGCGCAACGACCTGAAACTGAGCGGAGGCAAACAGGATCAATATGCAGCCGCCTTCGGCGGGTTCAACTTCATGGAGTTCCTTCCGGACAACCACGTAATCGTCAACCCGCTGCGCATCAAACGGTGGATCGTCGACGAACTGGAAGCGAATATTCTGCTCTATTATACGGGGGCTTCCCGCTCATCGGCCGCAATCATCGACGAGCAGAAAGTCAACACGACGCAGGGCAACCGGCAGGCCGTCGAAGCGATGCACCGCATCAAACAGAGCGCGTTAGACATGAAGGGTGCGCTGCTGACCGGCGACATCGGGCATTTTACCGAAATCCTCGGCAGCGCCTGGGAGGACAAGAAAAAAATGGCCGCATCGATTACCAATCCCCAAATCGAAGAAGTATTCCGGGTCGCACTCGAAGCCGGAGCCACGACGGGAAAGGTCTCGGGCGCAGGCGGCGGGGGCTTCATCATGTTTGCCGTCGAGCCGACCAAACGGGTGCAGGTTGTCCGCGCACTCAACCGATTGGAGGGACGCGTCGTCGAATTCCAGTTCACCGAAGGAGGAACACACGGCTGGAAAATCTTCAACAAATAAGCAAATAATCAGTAATCATTTTGGAACAGCGACCTTTACGTTCTCCCCACCCCGAACATAAACCCGGCCCTGCAGGTCTGGATGCGATTATCCTGGCCGGAGGACTGGGCACAAGGCTGCGAAGCGTCGTGCAGGACTTGCCCAAATGCATGGCCCCGGTGGGCGGACACCCATTCCTGTACTACCTACTGGAGTACTTGAAAAAACAAGGCGTCCGGCGTGTCATTCTTTCACTGGGCTATCTGCACGAAACCGTCGAGGAGTGGATTGCCAAAACCCCGGCCCTTGCCGGATTCGAATTCGTCTACTCGATCGAGAGCGAACCGCTGGGCACCGGAGGCGCGGTCAAGCAGGCCCTGGCACAGGCCACCGGGAACGAAGTCCTGATCCTCAACGGCGATACGCTGTTCGATGCGGATATCGAAGCGCTGGTAACCGCCCACCGCCAACGGGGGGCTGCACTGAGCATGGCACTCAAACCGATGGAGCATTTCGACCGGTACGGAACCGTTACGACCGATGGAGAGGGGCGCGTTACGGCTTTTCACGAAAAACGCTTCTGCACCCAAGGAACGATCAACGGCGGAGTCTACATACTCCAAACGCACAACTCGCTTTTCGACGGAACGCCGGCACGATTCTCCTTCGAAACGGAGATTCTCGAAAAACAGGTCGTCAACGGAAACCTTTTCGGTTTCCCCGACAACGGCTATTTTATCGATATCGGCATTCCGTCAGACTACGCAAAGGCAGAAACCGACTTTAAAAACAGGTTCGATGGCACAACTCGGTAACCGCACATACAACACGCTTTTCCTGGACCGCGACGGGATTATCAACCGGCTGAGGCCCGGCGACTACGTCAAAAGCTGGGACGAATTCGAGTTCTTGCCCGGAGCCCTGAACGCACTGACCAAATGCAACGCGATGTTCCGCCGCATTCTGATCGTCACGAACCAACGGGGAGTCGGCAAGGGCCTCATGACCCGGCAGGCGCTGGACGAAATTCACCGCCGGATGCTCCAAACGATCGCTGCACACGGAGGCCGTATCGACAAAATCTACTGTTGTACCGGACTGTCCGAGAACGATCCGTGCCGCAAGCCCAATATCGGAATGGCCTTGCAAGCGCAAAAGGAGTTTCCGGAGATCGATTTTGCGTCGGCGCTTATGGTGGGCGACACCCCCTCCGACCTGCTGTTCGGCCGGAACGCAGGCATGCACACCGTCCTGATCGGAGAAGACGACCCGCAGGCAGACTACGTTTCCCTGCATCAATTCTCGGCATCCCTGTTATAAACCGCTCCCGTATTACCCCATGCAAAAGTCCATCATTCAAACATGCACCGTTCAGAAGTCCGGCGGCCGGACGTTCTCCGATGACAAAACTCCCTGTTACATTCCATTGTAACAGGGAGTTTTGTTTCCCGGGATACAGGCACCGCCATGAAACCCATAGTATCCCCTTCTGAACCTCAAATTCGCCCCAAACCATTAACCCTAATCGTCCGCTGCAAACAATTACCGGAAACAAAGTCCACGAACCGGGCACAACGATTCTTGGCAGACTTTATGCGGATTCCGAGTTAAAGATGAACAGTTTAAACAATCCGATCCCCTCACGGTGAAACACTCGCCGCCAATGACAGATAAATTACCAAGTATCACCATCAATCCCTTATTAATCCACTATTATGAATCGGGAAACAACTCGCTATTCCTACACGTGCAGCCGCCATACGGGACTGCAACGGCGATCGGGACGACTGCCGCCCGGAACCGCATCATCCGCGGCAATCAACGTCCGGGCTCCGGCCACGAGCGTTGGTCGCGAAAGCCACCAAAAAAACCGCTAAATAAGAGAAAAACGGAAAGCCTCCGTCCATCAGTGGAAACCCGATCTTGCGGGGACGGTATGGACAAGTACTCTGCCGCGTCCGGCGACATATACCGCAACAGCACCCGGCTGTGATTTTCGTATTTCACAAACAGGAGATTAGACAGGACTGCAAAACGACGCTTCCCGTCAAACCGCCGGTTTCAGATCCGAAATCAGTAGGCTGCCGAGAGTCAAAGTTGCCGATTTACGAACCGGAGGAATAAAACGGATTACCTATTTTTGTATTGGTTATGATGGTCACTGAAATAGTACAGACCTGAAATAGCAGCAAAAAGACAAAACCATCAAAACAAAGAGAAGAGGATACCTACATCCCAATTATAGAAGTAAATATCAAATAAACCTACAATCAATCCAAGTAACCACAATCCCTTATTCCGAAGGTAAAAACCATGAAGCTGGTCACGGCGCAACAAGACCATGTTAACAGTTGGGCCCGGATTGCCGAACGGGTTTGTTGGGAAGATTGATGATTAATCGGCAATCCGGATTCAAAACGGCCTCACCTTCGGGATGAGGCCGTTTCTTTTTTGCAGTCTCAACTCTCCCCTATTTAGAACGGAATTTCTTCTGTTCACGTAGACTCTGCAAAAAATCTCCCTTAAAAAAGCGCCTTCATCCTCTCCCCAAAATTTTTGTTCCGGGACTGACAATCAGTCCCATTATAACATGTTCAGGTGCATTAATGGCGCATAAGGACGCGTTGCGAGCATATACCGCACACTGCCGGTTACCGTCGTTTCGTTAGGTAAATGGCTTCATATGCGCCAATTTAGCCGCGTGAACAATAAAAACTATGTATCTATGGTTATCGCTTATTTAAGAATCAGCACTGGCAAACAACACATTGCAAACCAGCAGGATGAGATCATGCGATTCGCCCTATCCAAAGACCTGGAGATCCACAAATGGGTTACCGAAGTGGTCAGCGGAAAGAAAGCGAAGAAAGAGCGCAAATTGGGCAAGACTTTACGCCGCCTCAAACAGGGTGACACTCTTATTGTTACCGAACTGTCGCGACTGAGTCGTACACTGACTGAAATCATGTCTATCGTCGGAGAATGTCTCGAACGTAAAATCACGATTTACAGCACAAAAGACGGTTATGCATTCGACGACAGTATTAACAGCAAGGTGCTTTGCTTTGCATTCGGCCTGGTAGCGGAGATCGAGCGCAACCTCATCTCGATGCGAACGAAAGAGGCTCTCGCACTCCGCCGTGCCGAAGGCGTCCAACTCGGACGTCGCAAAGGGAGTTGTACGAAACTGCAAATCCTGATCGACAACCGTAACGATGTGATCAAAAAGCTCAAATACGGCCAATCGATCATTAAGATTTGCCGTGACTACGGCGTCTCCCGCGATACATTCAACAAGTTCCGGAATCGTTATGCCTCGGTTCAGGAACTGATCGCGAAACGACAACAACTGGCGAGTTGAGTCGGGTTATCGGAGGCTGACGTCCATTTATAAAAATGTATAACTTAAATGAATAAAGTTTTACACACGGACACAGCAAAGTAACAAGTCTGCCATCTCATTTTCTGTATTTCCCCGGAAGTATCCGTAGTGCGGATCTCCGGGGATTTTTCCATCAACAGTGGAGCCCAACATGAAAGAGAGTATATACACGCCGTAACGGTACAAGGTTTGCTTCTTTTTTAACCATAACCTTATTGACGTAAACCTCTACGGTATTGCTTCACACTGCCACGATCCCATGAGACTTTGGTCGATCCATCCCGCCTATCTGGATCCGGCAGGCCTTACGGCCTGCTGGCGCGAAGGCCTGCTGGCCCGCAAGGTATTGCTGAACCAAACCACAGGCTACCGCAACCACCCGCAACTGGCACGCTTCCGCCACTGCACCGATCCGACAGCAGCCATCGACACCTACCTGCACGGCATCTGCGACGAAGCGCTCCGAAGGGGCTACTGCTTCGACCGGACCAAACTGAGACCCGACGATCCGGCACTGCAAATAGGGGTCACAGACGGACAACTTGCTTACGAATTGGAACACTTACGCCATAAATTGCTCCGGCGCCATCCTGAAACCGCATTGCGCCTGCCCGGCGCGGAAACAGACGGGGCAACAGGAGCAACGGAAAAATGCGACCCGGGACCGGGAAAACAGATTACCATCCGAACGCACCCGTTGTTTTCGGTAATACCGGGTCCTGTCGAACCTTGGGAGAAGATCAAATAAACGGCAATTCACAGAGGAGCGTCTCTCCCCTGCAATCCAAACCTCATCACCGATCACAAAATCCAGATCAGGCAAAAATCCGCCGGGATAGGCTTCACTTGTGTTTGTATGCCGACGGCGAGATGCCGGTATGGTGCTTGAAGTATTTACCGAAGAAAGACTGCGTGGAAAAATTCAGTTCATAAGCGATCTCCTGAATGCTTAGGCCGGAGTAACGCAACAACGCTTTGGCTTCCAGAATGACGTATTGATCGATCCATTCGGCGGCAGACTTGCCGCTGACCTCTTTTATGACCGAGGAGAGATATTTGGGTGTAATGTGCAACCGCTCGGCATAAAAGCCCATGCTCCGTTCCTGTTTATGATACTGCGTGAGCAATTCCATAAACCGCTCGAAAAACTCCTCGCGGCGACCGCGGCGAAAACTGACTTCCGGCACCTTGTTCTGATGGATTGCCAGTATCTTGTAGAACATCGCCTCGAGCAGCCGTTGGATAATGGCAGGCCGGTGAATGTCATCCGAAGAGCGCAGCACACAACGGATCGTCTCGTAGAACATGTTCAGCACGGAATGTTCCTCTTCGGTAATGTGTATTGCAGGATTATCTTTCAGGTGCATAAAGATCGGAATTGCCTGCTTCAGGTCGATATGCACCTCCTGGATGAACTGCGCAGAAAGGACGATCGCACTAGCTTCGAAATCGTCACTTTGCGACCAGAACTGCAACAGGTGTTCGCGATGGAAGACCGCGAGCATCCCCTCTTCGATCCGGTTAGGCATCAGGTTGACACTGCCGTTCAACCACCCTTTGCGGCAGATGAGCAGCACGACACCGTCCATACGGTGCGGATGCTGAAACAACTTGGCATTGTAATTGACCCGCTCGCCGATAAACAACCGATCGTCGAACAGATCATTGGATTTTTCATTACTCTTGCTGCAATGAAATAAATCCGCAATCGAATAGATGCCGGGAGTGGAGAATGTGTCCATTTTTACCATTTCTATCTTTTTTCACCTTCAAATATAGGGTAAATATGTTCCTTATCACAAGAAAACAGACATTTAGAACAAAAAATCAGGACAGCAAGACTTTAACCTGAACCACCGGAGCGTGACCTTTGCAACAAATCCAGCCCATGCTACGAATTTTTCTTCTCTTTTTGCTGGTTGCCCATGCAACTATCCTGCCCGGCAAGGCCATCGGCCAGGAACGGCAAACGCGCCATGCCCGGCTCGCACAGCTGCCCGACAGCGACAGCGTGCGCCGCGAGATCGACCGGGAGCCCCCGTTCGGGATCTACAAAGACAACTATTTCGTAACGGGAAGCAGCTTCTCGCACGGCGGTCCGAACAAGTACAATTCGGATGCAAAGTTCCAGATCAGCCTGCGCTACCGACTGATCCAAGGAGTGTTGCCCTACAACACTTACCTGTTTCTGACCTACACGCAGAAGTCGTTCTGGGAGATTTACCGCAAATCGAAACCTTTTTCGGACAACAACTACAACCCGACCCTGGGACTGGGCAACCTGCTGCGGAAAAATGGGAAAGCGGTGGGACTGGTAATGCTGCAATACGAACACGAATCGAACGGACGCGACAGCATCTGGTCGCGCAGCTGGAACCGGATCAGCCTGCTGGGCCAGATCTTCTTCAGCCGCAACTGGTCCATGGAAGTAAAACTATGGGCGCCGTTTTCGCTGGACGATCCCAACCGCGACATCGTTTATTACAACGGCTACGGGCTCGTGGCAGCCAATTACAAGAGCGACAACGGGCGGCTCTGGTTGTCGGCGTGCATTACCAAACGCGGCGGATGGAACCTCAACGCAAACACCGAACTCGAGGTAGCCTGGCGCGCCATCCGTAAATGCAACCTCTACCTGACGCTGCAATACTACAACGGCTACGGCGAAGGCCTACTCGCCTACAACCAGTTTCACAACTACCTTCGCATCGGATTCGTCATCAAACCGCGCCATGTAAGCATCTTCTGAACCGATGCTTCACTATTTTCAAGGTGGATGTTACTCTTCTTTGGGCTCGAATGCGCTGCCCGGCATGCCGCAGACCGGACAAACATAATCCGGTGCCTCGCCGCTCATATCTCCCCTGTGCAGATAACCGCAGACCGGACAGACGTAATCCGCATTTCCAGCCTGCGCAACAGGAGCATCCTTCGGCGCAGCGGCAGGTGACGGAACAGGCGCAGCAACTGCGGGTGGCGCCTTTGCAACGAATGTCGGCGAACTTTCCTCCGGCGCAACCGGATCCTCTTCGGCCCGGTAGGTCGGCGCGTTTTTGGGAGCACGCCCCTTAACCACTTTATGGTAATATTCGTACGTCATCGGATGCGCATCCGGTTCGCCGGGCAACGTATCGAGCAACCGGGCGAAAACGACCTCGTGGGTACCGCAATCGACCGTATGCAACACCTCGCAGACCAATCGCCCGGCAAAACAACCTTTCACCAAAGGGACGCCCCGCAGGGAATCATAACCGTAAGCGGCGTATTTATCGCAGTCACGGCTGCACTGGAACCCGAAAGTAGGGATAATACTGCGATCGGTCCGCTCGGTAATGACCGACAGACCGAAACGGCGCGTGCGTTTCACGGCACTGAGCGTATAATTGTTTTTGTTGAGCGACACCGCTAAAACCGGTTCGTCGCTGGTAATCTGAATACAAGTGTTGATAATGCAACCGACGGGCCGTCCGGCATCGCTGGCACCGACCACATACATGCCGTAAGAGAGGCCGTACAGTACCGATTTATCCATTTTGTCAAAGGGTTAGCAGGAATATCGTATGAAGGTAGGCAAAAATAGCGACAGATACAAACACAAAGCGGGGAAAGCACAGCCCTCCCCGCCATTTGTCAATGGATACTCCCGTACCGTGAATCATCGGGAATATCCGGTTCTCTATCCCTTACCAATGCATCTCCTGACCGATAACATAACGGGAATCACTGACCAACGATACGATGTTAGCGCCATAGGTGTACTCCGGACCTTCGATAACGTCCGACCAGCAATTCCCGCGCCGAATGACATATACCCCGATTAGAGGTTGATCTCGCTTCCTTTCACGTAAACGAATTGAGCATCTCCGGCAGGACGGAGCATTTCAATATCCGCTCCATAAGTATAATTCGAACCTTCGATCCGTCCTGATGAAGAGCTTCCCTGCGGAATGTAGTAGACGTAACCTGTCTGGTGGCTTTCAGAACTGTAATCGAACGAAACTTCGCTCGCAACCGCAACCTGCGCATTGTAGTTTCCGTTGACCCGCGTAGCGATCACC
>ERZ773109.2414-NODE-2414-length-10161-cov-4.950524_pt1 | contig 10161 bp, 9 predicted proteins | sample MGYA00580569_ERZ773109 | MGnify/ENA primary metagenome ERZ773109 (study PRJEB29015, sample SAMEA2737852) | human gut metagenome | biome: human gut; feature: human-associated habitat; material: faeces | place: China | collected 2012 ...
CTTTACTGCACTTCTAATATAGCCATTTTTTACAAATCCAATATCTGAAAGTGTTACTCCACTTCTTCTTACAACAATTCTTTTTTACTCTGATAAAACCAGCTGCCTCTAAGAGTTTCTCTAACGAGAGTAGATTCTCACTACTTTCATAAACCCGACTGGCTGTATACAGATAAGTGTGCCTGTCAATTGTCTCAATATAATATATATCTGTTGGATATAATTTGTAGATTTCATCCTCATATTTAGCCGGAATGGTAATAGAAAGAGATCTTACAAACTTCTCAACCTATTCTACTTCTTTCGTTTGTTTATGAAAAAACATATGAACCTCAGGCTCTTCATATCTCTCATTCTTATTCATAAATAATTTCATATATATACCCACACTATTATCAAATTATTGCACTCAGCTTTGTTCCACTTTCATTATCAAAAAGCATAAAACTATGAAAGAAACGCTCTTTCACATACGTGATACGATTCGTATCATTCCTGCAGATGCTTGTATCATGAAAGTTCTTTTACATACTGCAAAAATTCCGGTGTCTTTGACCAGTATTTTACACCCCAGTTTTCAAAATTCCATTTTTCCATGTAATCGTTGCACTCGAAATCAACATAATATATTTCTTCGTTATGTACAACAAAATTCGTTGGGAAATAATCAATATTTGTATTGGCAGCATATAACAGCGCACACATTCTATGCAATTGCTCAATATAGCCAGTTTTCATCTTGTCTTCTAAAACCAACTGATAGATCGTGTCGCCGTCAATAAACTCCTTCAAAATGCGTTCATTTTTCACATCTGCTTCAAGCATGGCAGGCATTTTTATTCCGATTTCTTTCAATTTCTTGTAATCCCTGATTTCTGCCTCAAGCTTGTTTCCGAACTGATAATAATCACAAGGTTCATGATGTATCTGCTTCAAAACATACCTGTTATTTTCTGACTCTGCCAAATAAGAATATCCACCTTTACCCTTTCCTAACAATTTAATTATTGTATAGCTTTTTCCATTTACGTTCATTTCTTTATTCATGTGTTTTCTCCTTTGTTCTGCACTACATTGATTACTGATTTTTAATATTCTGCTTCAATATTACAATAGAAGTATCGTTTTCACAAAGGTTAAACGTGTAACCCACCACAAAATTCTCATTCGGTTTTTGTGATATTTTCCTATATTTCAGATTACAACACAATCTTCTTCCTTTTTCTAATTTTTGTCCTGAAAGTTCCAAAAGGTGCTGCTAATAGTCATATGTTATTGCGAAGATTCCCTTGAAAAAATTCTCTGTCCGTATTGTATCATCTCCGCTAAATTCATTATCAGTCTTTTTTAACAATGCATTCTTTTCAAAAAAGTTAAACATTTTCCAAACAACCGTTACAGAATCATAAGAAGCGTTCCCGCCACAATCAGTACCAGACCAATCGCCGCCCTTTTCGTCAGCTTCTCATGAAATACCAGATAAGAAAAAGCGATGGTGACAAGGATACTCAATTTATCAATCGGCACTACCACGCTCGCAAGTCCGTCCTGCAGCGCTTTGTAATAGCAGAGCCAGGAACCGCCGGTTGCAAGTCCCGACAGACAGATAAATCCCAGTTCCCTCCTGTCAATCCTGCCAATCTCCTTCTGCTTGCCCTTCGCAAATACCATGATCCATGCCATCAAGAGCACCACCGCCGTCCGGATTGCCGTTCCGAGATTGGAATTGAGTCCCTCGATGCCGATCTTGCCGAGAATCGAAGTGAGACTTGCAAAAACGGCGGATAGGCAGGCATACAAAAGCCAGCTCTTTTTCTCCTGCTCCACGCTCTTTTCCGTCTCCTTCTTCTGGATCATAAGAAAGGTACCGGCGCCGATTAAGATGACACACACGATCTTAAGCGCGCTGACTTCCTCCCCTAAAAAAAGAAACGCCAGCACAATGGTCAGAATTGTACTGGACTTATCGATCGGAACCACCTTATTCACGTCACCTGCCTGCAAGGCATGAAAGTAGCACAGCCAGGATGCTCCCGTCGCAAACCCCGAGAGAATCAGAAACAGCCATGTCTTGCCGGATACAGCCGCAATGCCGTCCTGTGCCCCCACGACGAACACCATAATCCATGAAAAAACAAGAACCACGATCGTGCGGATCGCCGTCGCCACATCCGAGTCTGTATGGCGGATGCCGCATTTTGCCAGAATCGACGTAAGTCCCGCAAACAGCGCAGAACCAAACGCATAGAAAATCCACATACGAATGCCTCCTTTACGATACGCCTTTTCTCCCGCGTATCACAATAATGTCATTTAACTTTAAGAGAGTGTCCTTCTGCGGCAGGATGGATAAATCGTCGCGCAGAATTAAAAACACCGTCAGCTGCTGCTCATCCTGCACTTCTCCCACGGTCTTTCCCGCATATCTTCTGTCCACAAAAATCTCCGCAATCTCCTTGATGTCCGCATCCCGGATATTTGAGATGCTGCTCTTTCTCTGATACTGCTCCACGAATCCAGCGCTGATGATACCGGTCGGGATCGCTACCACGCCGACGCCAAGATACGCAATACAGATCGCCATCAGACGCCCCAGCGTCGTGATCGGATAAATATCGCCGTATCCGACCGTAAGAAGCGTTGACATGCTCCACCAGACGCCGCTGAATGCATTGCGGAACACTTCCGGCTGCGCGTCATGCTCCACACTGTACATGCACAGACTGCTCGCAAGCATCAGGATCACCACGATAAACACCGAGGAAATGATCTGATTCCGCTTCTCGTACAGTACCGTCGTGATGACATTAAATGAATCATATCTTGCATTCAGGCGGAAGAGATGAAAGATTCTTGCCACCCGGAGCATCCGAAAGATCACAAATCCGGACAAAAAGAACACCGGAACAATGGTCAGAATGTCCACCACGCCGTCAAAAGACACCATAAAGCGCAGTCTGGCGCGGCATTTGCGCATTCCCGGATATAAAAGATCCGCCGTCCAGATGCGGAGCACATACTCCACACAAAAAATAAACAGCGTGATGACCTCCACCACGAAAAAGAAACCGGACAGAAAGTCCAGTTCCTCAAACGTCTGTAAAAATGTAACCAGAATATTTGAGACAATCGTAATTGTGATAAAGATATCGAACGCACGGCTGATCCGGTTACTCTTATCTCCAATCTGGATAATGTTAAATATTTTTTCTCTCACCTTATGAATCCATCTCCCAGCGTAACTCTGACATTTTCGGTGTCCGACGGATCCTACCGGTCATGGACGGCTCCGATCAGTTCCCGGATATCCTCCACCTGATAGCGCTCCATGTAGGCGCGGATTCCGTCAACGATCTCCTCCGTCGCATGCGGATGATAGAAGTTCGCCGTACCGACCGAGACTGCGGTCGCACCGGCAAGAATCATCTCGATGGCATCCTCCGCCGTCTGGATTCCGCCCATTCCGATAATCGGAATCTTTACCGCCTGCGCACTCTGGTAGACCATGCGCACCGCGACCGGATGCACTGCCGGACCAGACATACCGCCCGTGCGGTTTGCCAGCGCAAAGCATCTTCTGTGAATATCAATCTTCATTCCTGTGATCGTATTGATCATGGAGAGTGCATCCGCACCGCCCGCTTCCGCTGCACGCGCCATCTCCGTGATGTCGGTGACATTCGGGGAAAGCTTCATGATGACCGGCTGCTTTGCATGGCGTTTCATCTCTTTTGTGACTTCTTCGACCATCTTCGGATTCTGTCCGAACGCAATACCGCCCTCCTTTACATTCGGGCAGGAAATATTGATCTCGAGCAGATCTACCGGCTGGTCGGAGAGGCGTTCCACCACATCAATGTATTCCTCCGTCGTATGTCCGCAGACATTGACGATGATCTTCGTGTCATATTTTTTGAGGAACGGAATGTCTCTGTCAATGAACAGATCAATGCCCGGATTCTGTAAACCGATCGCATTGAGCATGCCGCCGTAGACCTCCGCCACACGCGGCGTCGGATTTCCTTCCCACGGCACATTCGCAACGCCCTTGGTCACAACTGCTCCCAGCTTATTCAAATCGACAAACTCCGAATACTCCTCCCCGGAACCGAACGTGCCGGATGCCGTCATAACCGGATTCTTCAGTGCGACACCGCACAGATCAATGCCAAGATTCATCAGAAATCCACCTCCTCTGCCCGAAATACCGGTCCTTCCTTACAGACTCTCTTGTTCTTCACATTGGAATGCGCATCCTTCTCTGTGGACTTGCAGACGCAGGCAAGGCAGGCGCCGATGCCGCACGCCATGCGCTCCTCCATGGAGATCCAACATTCGATGCCTTCCTTTGCGGCATACTCCTTTAAGGCGCGGAGCATCGGAAGCGGTCCGCAGGCGTAGATCACATCCGCGGTCAGCCCGTTCTCGCGGATGGCGTCGAGCACATTGCCCTCCGTTCCCACACTGCCGTCCTCCGTTGCGATATAGACCTCTCCCTGTTTGCGGAACTCATCCAGCAGAAACAGCTCATCCCGGTATCCAAGCACAATCTGTTTCTCGCAGTTTAACTCTTTTGCGAGTTCTAACATCGGCGGAATCCCAATGCCGCCGCCGATTAAAAACGCCGTTTTCTCCTGCTTCGGAAAGCCGTTGCCGAGTGGTCCTATCACCTTAAGCTGCATACCGGTGTGCATGGAAGAAAACTCTTCGGTTCCCTTTCCCGCCACGCGGTATACCAGACGGAGCGCGCCGTCCTTTCTGTCGATCTCACAGATACTGATCGGTCTCGGGAGCAGCCTGCTGCCTTCCTTACAGTAGACCGATACAAACTGCCCTGCCTTTGCATGCGCCGCGATCTGCTCGGTGTGCAGCCACATGCTGTAAATATCGTCCGCAATCTCTTCCTGTTTGATTATGATTGCCGTCTCTTCAAATTTCTGTTGTGTTGTATGCATGATCTTTTATTTTTCCTTATCTTCATATACCACTTGTCCGTTTACAAGTGTCATTCGCACTTTACCGGTGACTTTTCTGCCGTCAAAGGGGGTATTCCTGCCCTTGCTGAAAAACGTGTTCTTGTCAATCACGTACGTCTCGTCCGGGTCAAAAATAACGATGTCTGCAACCTTTCCAGGCTCAATATCTCCCTTGTCGATTCCGATAATCTTCGCCGGATTGTAACTCATCTTCTCCGCCATCTGCATCGGCGTCAGATACCCGCCGAGTACAAGCTCCGTGTACGTTAAGCATGCGGCGGTCTCAAGACCCACAATACCGAACGGTGCGGATTTCATGGAGGTATTCTTGTCCTCAAACGTGTGCGGCGCATGGTCAGTTGCGATCACATCCATCACGTCATCCCGCAGTCCCTCTTTTAACGCCTGTACATCCTCCTTCGTGCGCAGCGGCGGATTCATCTTGTAATTCGTGTCCGCATCCGCCTCGATCGCCACTTTTTTCTCCGTATCCACGGTCGGCTCGATCTTCCTGATGTCATCGGAAGTCAGTGTAAAATGATGCGGGCACACCTCTGCCGTCACATGGATTCCCTCCATCTTAGCATGCTTGACCATGCTGACAGAATCCTTCGTGGAGCAGTGGCACAAGTGCAGTCTCGCCCCGGTATCCCGGCTTAACATGATGTCCCTGGCAATGATGATGTCCTCCACGGAATTCGTGATGCCGCCAAGTCCAAGTTCTCTGGCGTTGACATCCTCATTCATGACACCGCCGTTGACAAGATTGATGTCCTCGCAGTGAGCAAGCACCGCAATGTTGTACTTCGCAGCAAGTTCCATCGCCTCTCTGTAAAGCTGTGCATTCATGACGGATTTGCCGTCCTCACTGATGGCAGGAATTCCGGCTTTCACCATGCCCTCGATGTCGGAAAGCTCCTTTCCCTGCTGTCCCTTCGTCACCGCACCGACCTGCAGCACGTTGGCAGCGCCGACGGTCTTTGCCTTGTTGTGCACATAGTTCACAACATCCGGATTATCCACGACCGGCTTGGTATTCGGCATGGCGAGAATCGTCGTAAATCCGCCGTGCACTGCTGCCCTTGCGCCTGTCTCGATCGTCTCCTTCTGTTCAAATCCCGGATCTCTTAAATGCACATGCATGTCGATAAATCCCGGCATGACAAAGCAGCCCTTCGCATCGATCACGCGGTCGCATTTTCCCTTGATACTCTTCTCGGTTCTGGCCACAACCCCGTTCTCCACCAGCACATCCAGTGTCTCATCTGTTCCGGTGGCAGGATTGATTACGCGTCCATTTTTGATCAATATGGTCATCTTTTTTTCCTCCATTGTATGAGTTCATCTTATCATATCCGCCTACAGTTTTCCATACAATTCCAGCGGCACATACGCCTTCACATAGATCCCCTCCGGGCGGTAATCCTCCTCTAAAAGCTCTCCCTGCTTTCTGATCTGCTGCAGGATTCCGGCATCCGCATAGGCGATGGTTCGCTCAATCAGAACTTTGTTCTCGCGCAGAAGTTCCGCAAGCAGTTCTTTTAACTCATCTAACCCCGTTCCCTCTCTTGCCGAGACCGCCAGGGTATGATCTGCCCTCAGATCATGCAGCGGCTCCCGCTCCGTCACCGCGTCCTGCTTGTTAAAGAGCGTGATGACCGTCTTTTCCCGGATATCCAGCTGATAGAGCGTGTCATAGACAATGTGCATCTGCTTCTCGTGCTGCGGGTTGGAAGCATCCACCACATGCAGAATGTAGTCCGCGTATTTTGCCTCCTCGAGCGTACTCTTAAACGCCTCGATCAGATGGTGCGGCAGCTTCCTTATAAAACCGACCGTATCGGTCAGAAGAATCTCCTGTCTGCCCGGAAGTTCTAAGACGCGCGTTGTCGGGTCAAGTGTGGCAAACAGCTTGTCCTCCTCTAACACCCCTGCGTCGGTAAGCCGGTTCAACAGTGTGGACTTTCCGGCATTCGTGTAGCCGACGATCGCCGCCACAGGCATCCCGTTTCTCGTGCGCTTCGCGCGTGTGATCTCGCGGTGCTGGCGCACCTCCTTTAATTCCCGGTTCAGCTGTGCGATGCGGTCTTTGATGAGACGTCTGTCCATCTCCAGCTTTTTCTCACCCGGCCCTCTCGTTCCGATTCCGCCGCCGAGTCTGGACATGGAACGCCCGAGGCCGGTCAGACGGCTGAGGCGGTATTTTAACTGCGCCAGTTCCACCTGTATTTTTCCCTCGCTCGTCGTGGCGCGTGCCGCAAAGATATCCAGGATAATCAGCGTGCGGTCCATCACCTTGGTGTCTAACATCTGCTCTAAGTTCTTAAGCTGTGCCGGTGAAAGTTCATCGTCACAGACGATGCCGGTCGCGCCCCGCTCTGCGATCATCGCCGCGATCTCCGCCACTTTTCCGGTGCCCACATAGGTGCCCGGGTGCATCAGTTCCCTCTTCTGGATCAGTGTGCCGACCACGACAGCTCCCGCTGTCCTGACAAGCTCCGCCAGCTCTGCCACAGAGTCCTCGGCATCATCCCCATCCTGCTCGCTCACGCCGACCAGAATCACCTTTTCGATCTGATCTTCCAATTCAATAATTTCTGCCATGCTGCTCCTTTTCTACTGTCCGCTGTCTCCGCTTCCGTCTGTTCCGGCATCGGCTCCGCTGTCGGTTCCATCTGCACCGTCTGTTCCGTCCGTTCCGCTGCCGGTTCCATCCGTTGCGTTATCGGTTCCACTATCCCCCGGCACGACCACCTCGCCCTGCACTTCTGTGCCCGCCGGCGTATCCACCCGGCTTTTTAAGAATGTGTATTCGCGCAGTGCCTCCGCATCATCAGGGTACGCGGCTGTATAAGCGGTCATCACCTCATAAGCTCCCGCAAAATCTCCGGTATACTCCATGCAGATGATCTGATTCTGCAGCAGCGCACGCCGGTTCGGAACGCTCTCCATCGAAAGTCCCTGCTCGATATAGGGAAGCGCACCGCTATAATTCAGCTTGCCCATCTCAATCTGTGCCAATGCATTCATCGCTTCCGAATCTGCGACACCCGCATCCACATAAGCCTGATAATACGTCTGCGCGTTCGCCGTGTCCTGCTGTGCCTCATATACCTGCGCAAGCGTCAGGTTCGCCGCTGCACTGCCTGCATCGATCGCGGACGTCAATTCTTTGATTGCGTTGTCATACTGCCCCAGCAGGTAGTAAATCTCCCCTCTGTATGCAAGACTTTCCGCATCATTTCCCTTGATGGAAAACGCATCGTTTAAGTACGCCGTGCCGTCCTCCGCCAGATCATAGGCGGCAAGATTCTTGTAAATGTTGATATAAAGTTCATAATCCGAATGATTATACTTGACCGCATCCGCAAAATCCTGCTTGGCACCGTCCGTATCCCCGGTGCCAAGCTTTAAACATCCGCGCAGATAGTAAGCGTTGGCGTTCTTCCCGTCATAGTCGATCATGGCGTTGTACGTCTCAAGTGCTCCCTCAGTGTCCTGTGCGGCATACTGGGCTGCCGCCTTGTAATAGCAGATGTCGATCTCCAGATCGGTAATTTTTCCGGTGCAGCACGCAAGCGCTCCGTCAAATGCCGCCAGTGCCCCCTCATAATCCCCGCTCTGCATGCTCTCTATGCCAATCTTGCGGTAGGAAAGCTCATCCTCCGTGCGCTCATTCGCACATCCGGCAAGAAGCGCGGTTGTCACAAGCAAAAACACCGCTGTTTTTCCCCTGTATATTCTATGGTGATTGATTTCCATTCGTCTTCTCATCTTAATTCCTCTTTTTACTATAATGAAGCCACCAAAAAGTATAAACGATATTTTCCTTCCCCGCAAGGTGATTTCCCACTGCAACAGGCGATATCTTCCATGTACATGACTTTTCTATCTCATGCCGTCCTGGATCACACGCGCCGTGTTTTGATAGGCAATCTGCTCCACGGCATCTTCGGAGAGTCCTCTCTTTCGCAGCGCATCGAAAAGCAGCGGCAGCTTCGTGCAGTCACTGATCTCAAATTCGCCTGAGATTCCATCAAAATCCGTGCCGAGTCCCACACATTCGATACCGCCCCTGTCAATCAGATGCATTGCGTGGTCGCAGATGCGCTCGATACGGCTCACCTTATCCGTCTCGTCCTTATTGAGAAAGGTCGGTTCCAGATTCAGTCCCGCCACTCCGCCACACTCTGCCAGTTCGCGGATCATTGCATCAGTAAGATTGCGCGTTGCCGGCGCCAGTGCCCGGCAGTTGGAATGTGATGCCACGAATGGCACGCCGCTTCGCCTGGACGCTTCTGCGACATCCCAGAAACCTCCGTCGGATAAATGGGAGACGTCGACTAAGATTCCCAGTTCCTGCATATAGCGCACTGCCTCTTTTCCAAATCCGGTCAGCCCGCGGCTCATCTCCTCCGGCTTTTGGGAATGGCAGTGTCCCAGACAGTTGTCGTCATTCCAGGTCAGTGTCACAAGTCGTACGCCGAGATCGTAAATTTCCCGGATTTTGTCCATTTTCCCATCAATCAGAGCACCGTTCTCAATCGTGAGAAACGCCGATATTTTCCCAGCATTCTGATTCTGCTTTAATTCCTCCGCATTGTGCGCTGCAGCAAAGCGGTCGCCGTACTGCTCCATGGTATGGCAGAAAATGTCGTACATTTTCCTCATGAGTGCTTCCGCCGGCGGCATCTCTTCTAAGCCGAACCAGTCCGGATCATTTCTCTGCGGCAGAAACATCGCAAAAAACTGCGCACCTGCCTCTGCCTGCTGCAGGCGCAGTCCATCTACCATCGTGTGATCAAGTTCCAGAAACGTCTCTGTTTTCTGCGCTAACGCGCTTCCCAATGTATCACAATGCATGTCAATATAACGCATCATTTTCTCCATTTCCGGGCAGAGTTCCTTCTTATTTTCTGGACTGCTGCCCTGTCTTTTTCTTATTATAAAGAACCCGCGGACTTTATACAATATGCCGGTCACCGGATTTTGTACATCATTTTCTCTGTTTCCACTGTTTTCAGTCGCCGCCACCCTTAAAAAGGGTGGCTCGGAACGCTGGGTATAACCCCTTGGTACCCGACAGCGTCTCAAGGCGCCCTAGACTTTCTCTTCGTTCAAGTCACTATTGCACTTGACGCGTTGCTTATGCCCATGAATGGGCGTTTGTACTACTTCGACTTAA
>ERZ773109.2419-NODE-2419-length-10151-cov-24.995642_pt1 | contig 10151 bp, 10 predicted proteins | sample MGYA00580569_ERZ773109 | MGnify/ENA primary metagenome ERZ773109 (study PRJEB29015, sample SAMEA2737852) | human gut metagenome | biome: human gut; feature: human-associated habitat; material: faeces | place: China | collected 2012 ...
CGGTACAATGATTGTATTTATGGCAATTATTAAAGTGGAAACAATCATTCGGTTGGCTGAAAAACATGGTTTTTACTATAAGACGACGGGCATATGGCATAAAACAAATCCAATGCCAAGAAACATGAATTTACATTTTGTAAATTCAACAGAAGCTTGGATATATTTCACATACAAAACTCGAACCGGAACCTTTAACAATAGTGGAGCCTTGATTCATGATTTTATAGAGACATCGGTTACTCCGAATGGAGAAAGAAGATATGGTAAGCATCCAACACAAAAGCCGGAAAGTTTAATACAACATTTTGTAGAAATATTATCCAATGAAAACGAATGGGTTTTTGATCCATTTATGGGAAGTGGAACAACAGGTGTTGTTGCTAAGAGAACGGGACGAAATTTTATTGGAGTCGAATTGAATAAAGACTATTTTGAAATTGCAAAGTCCAGAATAGAGGGAAAACCAAATGAAACCAACAGTAATTGATTTATTTGCCGGTGTAGGCGGCTTATCGCTTGGATTTGAAATGCGAGGATTCAATGTGCTTGTGGCAAATGAATACGATAAATCAATTGCTGCTGCTTACACAGCAAACCACAAAAGCACAAAAATGATTGTCGGAGATATAACCTCGCTGGATTTAGATAAAACCTTTGGGCAGTATAAGGGAAAGGTTGATGTTGTCATTGGCGGCCCGCCCTGCCAGGGATTTTCACAAAAAGGTCAGAGAAAAACCATTCATGATGAGAGAAATTTTTTGTTTAAATACTATGTTGCAGTAGTGAAACTTGTTTCTCCGAAGTATTTTGTGATGGAGAATGTACCAAATCTACTTACCGCCGAGGGTGGGTATTTCCGCAAAGAGATAGAAGAATTATTCAACGATATGGGGTATTCATTACAATATGGTGTATTGAATGCATCTGATTATGGAGTACCACAGAATCGCCGTAGAGCTGTAATTATTGGAAAATTAGGAGGAGATGCACCATGTCTTCCGAAGCCAAAGAGCAATACAGTTACGATATGGGATGCAATTAGTGACTTGGCGTTTCTTGAGTCTGGAGAAGGACAAGACGAGCAAGCATACAAAATGCCGCCCGAAAGTGAATATGAAAAACTTCTTAGGAAAAATTCAGAGGTATTATACAACCATGTTGCGACCAAGCATTCGGCATTAGCCTTAGAGAGACTTGCTCTGATTCCACCGAATGCAGGAAGAGAGGTATTACCTAAAGAGCATCTTACCAAGTCGATTTATAGTGGAACATGGACTCGAATGAGAAAAGATGAAATATCAGTCACTATTACAACAAGATTCGATACGCCGTCTTCAGGAAAGTTTACACATCCATTTTTAAACAGAGCGATTACAGTTAGAGAGGCCGCACGTATTCAATCATTTCCAGATACGTTTCGTTTTGTTGGAAACAAGGGTTCTCAAATGAAACAGGTGGGGAATGCTGTACCACCTTTATTGGCTGCGGCTGTTGCCGAGGTAATTATGAAGGATATGAAGGAGGAGTTAAAGAATGAACAGACCAGATAATATATCGGTATACGATGAGCTTGATTTAAAACTTGGAATCAAATCATCGCTTCCTCATGTTAAAAGTACTATTGCACTGGCTATCTTACTGTGGGAATGTGCCGATAGACCGTCAGAGTTAATTTATTCTGTACAAAATAACGATGGAATCGTAATGACAGATGATTTGGATCAGTGGGTCATTGATTACTTGGCAGACATTTGTACAGAAGACCAGATTGACAACGAAACGCTGATATCCGCAATTAATGAGAATCAGTTGTTTAAATCTCAAATGGAAGCACTAATTGTTGCATTTGAGCTTGTCTGGAAACTCGCAAAAGTCAGTTTTGTTGATGAGAACAAGGCAGCAAGTGCTGAACGCACTGGAGGTACCAGATACCCCAAAAAACTGATTTACACAATAAATGCTGATATCATTCACTGCCTGATTGAAAGCAACAGGGATGTTTATGTCAGAGTGTTGCTGGCGTGGATAGGGTTCAATGTTAATAGTGATCCTGAATGCGAAGAGCAACTCTGCCAAATGTTGTCTGTTCTATCGGAGGGAGCTGTATTTAAACTTACCGATGGAGAGCGAGATGTTATATTTAATCAGAATAGTTTATACAGAAAACTATTAGAGACACATGACTCAGTTGATATCAATGGGGATAAAGAAGCTAAGGGCTCCTTACGCATTCTAAAATCGCTACTGTCGGATGGACTAAATCCGTTCTTGAAATATTCAAATGGAGTTGTTAGTACCAACGAACAAAAAGCCGCTGAATTAGAAGCGTATCAAGAAAGAGTGGATACCTTTTTGCGTTTGTCCGCAACAAAAGTTATTGGGTTAGAAGATGTTGACGCAGCGGATGAAGGCATTGCTCCACAAGAATATGAAGCTAATCGCTTGACGACAGGATGTAATGTATTGCTCTATGGAGTTCCAGGTTCCGGAAAGAGCTATACTATCGAACATGAGTATTGTAAACCAGGCAGTCAGGTTGAGCGACTTGTTTTCCATCCGGATTACACATACTCCGATTTCATTGGTCAAATCTTACCGGCAGTTGATGATAATGGGCAGGTAAGCTATAAGTTTACAGCGGGACCATTTACCAATATTTTGCGAGAGGCGTATAATCATCCGACTACGGAATATATCCTTATCATCGAAGAAATCAATCGTGGCAATGCGCCTGCTATTTTTGGTGAGGTATTTCAATTGCTTGATCGAAAAGTCGAATACCGCGAGGTTGATGACGATGGATTTCCTATCGGAACGAGTGAGTATGGTATCACAAATGCCAATATCGCAAAGATTGTATATGGCGATGAAAAACATAAAGTGCGAATTCCATCGAACCTCTCTATAATTGGAACAATGAATACATCCGATCAGAATGTATTTACTTTGGATACAGCATTCCAGCGCAGATGGGATATGCGCCTTATTGAAAATAATTTTGAAAATGTAGATCCATCGTTGGCAGATGCGACTATTTTGGATACTTCTGTGACCTGGAAAGACTTCTGCACAGAAATCAACAAGATTGTGGTAGGAAACGGTGCCAGAATGACATCAGCAGAAGATAAGCGTCTGGGTGCATATTTCGTACATCTGAGAGATCTGAAGTTTGATGAAAGAATGGGAGATCTTGCAGATGGAGAATATGACGGCCTGCGTAAAAAGGAAAGTCATAAGCAGCTTACCGATGCAGAGAAAGCAAGACTTGCAGAAGTACGAGATGCGATGAAGCAGAACCGGAAATTCCCAGAAAAGGTAATTAAGTATTTGTGGGATGATGCCTTTAAATTTAATCGAGAGATTATATTTGAAACGACAGAGTACCAAAGTCTGGAACAGGTTATTCGAGCATTTATGTATGCTGAAAAACTTGATAGATTTAAGATGTTTAAGGAGAATGTGAGGAGTGCATTCACAAATCCTGAAGATTAAGGCGGTGAGTTGATATGGATTTAGATGAAGCTTTTGGAAAGCTTTCAGAATTTAATATAAAAGATCACTGCCATGTGAATACAAATGAAGATGGAGACCGCTTTGTCGGCATTAAGGCCGATACCGATGATGCGATGGTTTATTTCCCTATCGGATATCAATTGCCAGACGAAGACAAAGCAATCAGGAATGATATCAGGCATCTTATACAGGTTCTGTCCGAATTCACAACACGTGACGACAGATTGCTTGCGGTTAATAAATTTGCTGCACCACAATCTGTTGATTTTCCAATCAATGCGTATACAAGTGTGATAGAGTATTATTTTGATATTGGTGGAAAATATTATGTAGAAACAGAACAAACATATAAGGTGGCTCCGACCGGAAAGCAAGACTGGGCAAGGACTGCAAGAAAACAAATGCCTTTGGTGCAGTGCAAAAATGGAGTTAGTTCGTTTATATACACAAATTTTGAGGTGCGTTCCACTACTCCAAACGACACAAAGCTCATAACGCTGATTAATAAATACTGTGTATATGAAGCGTTTGAACGATTGGGATGGCTTTATGTTCCGTATAAACCTGAGAAACCGAGCGGATACCCGGATATTAAAACATCAATTCAAATAGTCCGTTCTAAACTTGCAAGTACTTACGATGATAAGAAAAAGCGGCTCTTTCAGGGAATGAAGGGTATGCTTGAATACATGGATGAGAAAACATCAGATAAGCAGTTCTATTTTGGCACAGATGATTTTGACCATGTGTGGGAAAAATTGATAGACAGAGCATTTGGAGAACGGGATAAGGAAAAATATTTTCCACGTTCCAGATGGTTGCTTGATTATGGAAAATATAAAGAAAAGCATCCGCTGATGCCAGATACCATTATGATTTATAATGACAAATACTACATTTTGGATGCTAAGTGTTATAAATATGGAAGAACAGGAATTCCAGACCATTTGCCGAATGGATCATCTATCAATAAACAGATTACCTACGGAGAGTATCTTGAAAAGTATAAAGGTGTGAAAACAGATTCGTTATTTAATGCCTTTATTATGCCATACAATATGGAAGAAAACTATTTTAAGCTGAATTCCCTTGTGGGAAATATTGGAGAAGCCATTGGAGACTGGCGATATAATAAGAAACCATATGAGCGAATTCAAGGTATTGTTATGGACACCAGATATCTTATGTATCACTATTCAGGGAAACCGTTGAAGGAAAAGGTGGCTCTTGCAGAATGTATTGAAGCTGTTCTGGGAAGAGATGAGATTAAATCAACAGGAGAAAATCCAATAGTACCACCATCCTCCCCTGTTACATATACTATGATGCCTACCAGAACTGCATCAATGGTAGCAGAATCGCCAGCACCATACGGTGTACATAATGAATAATAAAAATAATAAAAAGTGAAAAATCCCTTTACTTGGAATTGTCCGTGTAAAGGGATTTTTTCAGTTTTCTTCTTTTTCACGCTTCCTTTTTCTGTATCTGTCCTGGGTAACTCGATTACAGCATTCTGTGCTGCAGTATCTGACTTTTGTGGAGGTAGTTCGTACCAGAAAGTATTTTCCGCAGCGAGGATTGTCGCAAGGACGGTATAATTCTAAATCAGGTCTTAAATAAAATATAGAAAAATAAGCAGCGCATAACAATGAATCAACTTTCCAGGAGGGAGACATAGTTTTGGCATTATACACCGGGTGTATTCCCCCAAGATTGGCATTGATTTCTTCACCGACTATATAATCAGCTATTTCAATCAAACCAGTTTTCAAATTGTCGCTGAGATTTTCAATGCGCGGATCAGTACAAAAAGTCAAACTCGAAAGGTCAATAGCTGCAACTTCATGAAAAAAATGAAATAAAACTTCTGTGATTTTTCTATTCATGCCGGTATCTTCGCCGTTCACATATATTGCAGTGATGTTTTTGAATATATCAGATTTAAATCCGGGAACGGAGGAGTAGCCACCTATAATATCATTATATTCAGATATATTGAGAGAATAAGTGCCAAATATGGAATCATTTATTGTAAAAAAATCACCATCAAATTCTTCTTGTTTGCGCATTGGCGAAAGCATAATGGGCGAGTTTTGCAATAAATCTACATATGAATGATGGCAGCTAATATATTTTATATCGGCCATGTCAGCTCCATACGAAAAATCCTTTGCAAATAATAGTACTGCGGTTAGTTGCAATATTTTTAGATAATTCTTGTGTATTTCATTTGCCGCTGTCATCAGTTCAACGGTTAATCGTAATCTATCGATAATATTGTAAAGCGACAGCTCATCAATTTTTTGATAGCCCATTGATGATATAGGGAATATGAAACCATTGTCTTTCATAAAGCGAGTCATTTCTTTCGAATCTTTTCCGGGTAATGCTATAAGTTCACCCAAAATATTAGATTGCTCTATTGATCCATTATCGGAAATACGGACTAAGCCTTTTTTGGCAGCATATCCGAATATTTTTTTCTGATCTGGATGTGCTTGTAGTTTAAATGTACGCTTAGGCTCCATGCCAGGTGTTATATGCTCAATGTCCTCTACGCAATCACAAGAGCAGTTTTCAAACTTGAACAGTATGTTTTCATAAAAATTTTCTTTAATTTTAGGCATAATGTAGTCCTCTTCTTGAAATGAAAGTCATGCAATTTGGTATGGCTTTATTTTTTTGTCTCAAAAAAGTAATGCTAAATTATATGTATGTTTAGAATTATACTAAAAAATCATCGATAAATCAACTCAAATAGCATTACTAAATTGTAAAAGTAATGTGTAATTTTACTATCTTCCATTACTATTTTGCTTTCCCTATACTTTAAGTAGAACAAAAATGTGTTCTGCCGTCTCAGCGTTCATCCCCTGATCAAGGATGCCCGAAGCGGTGAGACGGACAACAATCGAATAAAGTCAACCCATCGGGACGGTTGGCCAGTTAAGAAGTGAGGATTCATTCTTATGGCCAATTATTATGGGAAGTCCTGTGTGGATTCTCACTTCGGTATGAGACCGAAGGAGGGTCTGCACTATGGACAATCTACAGACAAACAAAAAGTATTTCATTCCAATGGAGGTAACACCGGAAACCATCAAGGCATTCAATATCAATGCCGAAGAGGTACAGTGGTCGAGAATCGGAAATAAGAAGGTTAAGGCGATTATGGTTCCGGCTACGAAGGAGCAGTATTACGCATATATGCGTCCGCTATGGCGTGAGGACAAGCAGAATCAGAGGGCAAGCAAACAGGAAGATGAGGGCAAAATGAAGCCGGTGTCACTGGATCAGCTCTACGAAGATACAGAGTTTGAGACAGCCGATCAGGCTACAGATATTGAAGCTGATTATATGAAGAAGGTTTTGCTTGAGGAACTGCATAACGCACTGGACGAGCTGGAAGAAATCGACCGTACCATTATGGAAATGTATAGTCAGGACTGCACCGAAACACAAATCGGACAGGTTGTGGGCATGAGCCAGCGTGGTGTCAGCGAGCGCAAACAGCGAATTTTTCGGAGACTCCGCACTCGACTGAAGGATTATAGATAAAAAAGATGACATAGAACTAGATATTATCGATGGTAGCTGAATCTAAAACACCATATGGAGAGTAAATTATAACTACAGCAAGCCACATTGGACAAAATCCTTTGTGGCTTGTTTTAAAGAGAGTAATTTGAGTTTACAATTTTGGATTCCTTCTTCTCAACTTCCGATGTTCCTTTGCCGGCTTAGAACGGGAAAAGATTTCTTTTAATGTCTGCTTTTCTTCCACAGAAAGCTGAGTGACTTTCATCTCCAGATTTTTGCAGAAAAGAAGCAAAAGACCATTTATATAAGCATCATTTGATGACTCTGTATCGCCATCTGCGGTAGTAGGTATTTGAGTTGCAAAGTCGTCAATGATATTTTTGACCATGCTTTGATAGTCAATATCACTGGCAGTATTGCTATCTTTCATATGGGCTTCCCTCAGGTTGGAGACAATTGGCTTTAAGTCTGATGACAGAATATTCATATAATATTGTTCTGCTTTAATGTGTGAATTATCAAATATGCTTGCAAATGCATCAGTAGAATCGGCACCAAGCTCTGTTAATTTACATCTCATCACATCAAGAAAAGCATTCGCTATCTGAATTCCCTTATCGTTAAATCCATCAATATAGATTTCCAGGTCAGTCATGAATTTCCTAAAATTTTCATGTGTAAGTAATTCGGATAATAATCTTGGATTATATTTTTTATCAGTCAGTAATTGTATGGCATCGTCATTTAGGTGCAGATCAGATACTGACTGATTTTTATGTTTACGTAATTCTGTCCGGCAAAGAAGGTAATCTGTGCTTACGTTATAAAAATTTGCAAGTGTTATAAGATTGCCGAGTGACATATCTATATTTTCATCTTTTTCATAATTGCCAAGCGTGGAGCTAGGGATACCGGTAGCATCGGATAACTCCTGCAACGACATTCTTTTTTCTGAGACTCTTAAATCTTTCAGTCTTTCTGGTATGGTAAGTTTTGTATGCATAGTATGTTCCTCGTTTTTAAAGATACAGATAGATTACCATGATATTGCCATGAGATAAAGAGAAATTCTTTTCCTGTCTTGTCTTGGATGTTGGAAAAAATCACAAAAAGAAAATTTTTCCAGCATTTTGGATATACCGAATCGGCATAGAAAATCTGAGAAAATAAATTCATAAATTGGGAAGGGAAGGAGTGAAGAATTTATGAAATGTTGGAAACACATCAGTATGACAAAGCCGATAGGCGTAGCTCCGTGAAAATTTATTTTCATGGTTTTAGGGGATTGGGGCATTTCCCCAACAAGCTAAAAATGCATTTTGTGTGTACAAATGCACTGCTTGCCAAGTAGCGAAATTAGGAATGAAAGAGAGGATAAGACAATGGAAAATGTAACTTTTGATTATAAGTTTTATAGGATACCTAAGAGATTTTTTAAGGAAGAACAGTTTAGGGACATGACAAATGCGGCAAAAGTATTATATGGAATACTTCTGGATCGCAAGTGCCTGTCAGACTCCAATGGAGACGCATGGCGTGATGAATATGGAATTACCTATATCATTTTCACAATCGAAGAAATTATGAATCTGATGAACTTAGGGAATAAGAAGGTTAACAAAATGTTGAAGGAGCTGGAGGAGCATGGCTTGATTTACCGAAGACACCAGGGCTTGGGAAGACCGAATAAGATTTATGTTTATGATTTGCTCAAAGCAGATAATTTAAATTGGCTGCCAAAACAAATTATGTTCGGAAAGGGGGAGCAACAATGAGAAAGAAGTATTATGAAGATGCAAAAGAGAATGCTGCCTTTGAGAGATGTGCAGATGTAATAACATCCCTGATTCTAAAATATGGACCGGCTTTAAAACGAAAATGGGATCTAAACGAGTGGATTAGGAATATTCAGGCAGAGAGTCTATGGAAAGACATAGCTTTCAAAAGATATCAGCGGTATTTTATTTGTATGATGAATATGAAAAGTGTTCCTATATGACAAAATCAAATTGACTAATTCTGATTAGCAATATATAATACAGACAAAACGAAAATGACATAAACGGAGGGACAAAGAAGTGGAGAAGGTTATAACACTTGAGGAAGCATTAAAAAGAATTGAAGATTTAGAAAATGAAAACGCCGAGTTACGCGAAGAATTGGAATATTATAAAAATCGTAAATTAAGCGGAAGGCAGAAGCACAATGCAAAATGGATGGCAATTTACAACGATTTTGTTGCCGGTTATGAAAGCGGAATGACTATGATAGAGATTGCAAGAAGGAATAATGTCAGTGAGAGAACGATTTACAGGTATAAAGCGTATTATGACAAGATAAAGGAATCTGTGAGTAATACTACAGAGTAAAAGATGATACGTATAGGATTCATAAGGAGTAAGGTTTGCAGTGCAAAATATGTACCGCAAGATAAACGGAGGGTTTTATGGCGGAAGATAAGAAAGAAGAAATCAAGATAATTGAGATTAATGAGGAATACATGAAGGACAGACTTTATGTATTTAGAGGCAGAAAAGTAATGCTGGATACAGATTTGGCAGAGATATACGGGTATGAGACAAAGAATTTTAAGAGACAGGTCAAGAATAATATTGCAAAGTTTGAAGGCGATGATTTTATGTTTGAATTAAATGATGAAGAAGTTGAAGAACTTTCAAGGTGCAAAAATTTCACCTTGAAGGCGAGTAGAGGGTCAAACATAAAATATAAACCTTATGTTTTTACGGAGCAGGGAGTATATATGCTTATGACTGTTTTGCGAGGAGAACTTGCTATTCAACAAAGCAGAGCACTTGTGAAAACATTCAAAAAAATGAAAGATTACATATTAGAAAATCGTGATTTAATCGGTCAGAGAGAATTACTTCAGTTAAGTATGGAGACTGCAAATAACAGAATTGAAATCAGCAAAATCAATTCTGATATGATATCTCTTGAAAAACAGATTTCTGATGTCGCAGAAGGATTGAAGGATGTAGTGACGAAATCTGAACTTGCGGATATGATGAACAGTTTTATTTCAGATGATGATGAAAAATGGCTTATGTTTAATGCAAAATTTAGTAGTGCGG
>ERZ773109.2432-NODE-2432-length-10125-cov-4.396922_pt1 | contig 10125 bp, 9 predicted proteins | sample MGYA00580569_ERZ773109 | MGnify/ENA primary metagenome ERZ773109 (study PRJEB29015, sample SAMEA2737852) | human gut metagenome | biome: human gut; feature: human-associated habitat; material: faeces | place: China | collected 2012 ...
AGAAGGTCTCCTGGGGGATACCCGTGTCGCGCAACTCGTTTGTCTGGATATTACGGACGGCACCTACGGATTTCACCTATCCATCAACTCCTACCTCCTACCTTGCAGAACCGCTCACCTTGACACCAACAAAAAAGGAGAACCCACCCGGGTTCTCCTTTTTCATTACGCCATATCCTTGAGCAGACCATGCTTCTCATAGGTGGTGGTGCGGACGATCTTATTTTCCTCATCCACAAACACGACCTGCGGAGCATAGCCATTCTTGACCTCCTCCGGCGTCAGCTGCGCGTACGTCATCAGAATGACCTTATCACCGACGCTGACGCAGCGCGCCGCCGCGCCGTTCAGGCAGATCATGCCGCTGCCGCGCTCACCGGCGATGGTATAGGTCTCAAAGCGGTTGCCGTTCTCAATATCCACGATGGCAACCTTCTCGTATTCGTAAATGCCGGCCGCATCCAGCAGATCGGCATCAACCGTAATCGAGCCGACGTAGTTCAGCTCAGCCTGCTTGACCGTTGCACGGTGAATTTTACCCTTGAGCATCTGTACTGTCATGGCTTAACCCTCCACCGAAAAGTTGTCGATCAGGCGTGTTTTGCCGATATAGACCGCCATAGCGACCAGTTCGCCGCCGTTGATCTCATGCACCGGCAGCATGGTCAGACCGTCCACTGCGGAAACGTAATCAATACGCGCGAGCGGCTCCTGCTCGATAAGCGCACGCATGGCATCCACGACCTTATCCGCGTTCTTCTCGCCGTTCTGTACCAGCTCCCGACCGAGCTTTACAGCGCGCGACAGCACGAGCGCCGCCTTGCGCTCCTCTGCGCTCAGATAGGTATTGCGCGAGGACTTCGCCAGACCGTCCGCCTCACGGATGATCGGGCAGCCGACGATCTCAATGCCCATGGACAGGTCGAGCACCATACGGCGGATGATCGCCAGCTGCTGTGCGTCCTTCTGACCGAAGAACGCCTTATCCGGCGTTACGATGTTGAACAGCTTGGAAACGACCGTGCACACGCCGCGGAAATGAATCGGACGGGTCTTGCCGCACAGCTGGCGCGGCATTTCGGACTGCACCTCAACAAAGGTGGCAAAGCCGTCCGGGTACATCTCGGACACCTCAGGATGGAACACCATGTCACAGCCGCACTCGGTCAGCAGTGCACAGTCGTGCTCAAAATCACGCGGATAGGTCTCCAGATCCTCACCCGGACCGAACTGGGTCGGATTGAGGAACACGGACGCTACCGTGCGGTCGCACTGCTGCACGGACGTTTTGACCAGACTGGCGTGTCCTTCATGCAGATAGCCCATGGTCGGCACCAGACCGACGGTCAGACCCTGCTGTTTCCACTCGCGCACCTGTGCGCGTACTTCTGCGATGGTTGTTGCGATTTTCATTGTATATGCTCCTGTTTCTCTCAAAATTCAGCGTCGAGTTTGGCGAGATATTCATCGCTGCAGTCAGACTTGACAAAGCTCTGCTTTTCGGTCGGGAACGTGCCGTTCTGCACCTCGTTCATGTAAGCGCGGAACGCATTCACCATGCGCTCACCGATATTGTCGAACTGCTTGGCGAACTTGGGCGTAAAGTCCATGTTCATGCCGAGCATATCCTGATAGACCAGCACCTGTCCGTCACAGCCTGCGCCCGCACCGATACCGATAGTCGGGATGGTCAGCTTTTTCGAGATGAGCGCCGCCAGCTTGGGCGGTACGCACTCGAGCACGACCGAAAATGCACCGGCCTCCTGTACGGTAAAGGCATCCTCGAGCAGCCGCTTTGCCGCATCCTCGCCCTTGCCCTGTACCTTAAAGCCGCCGAACACGTTGACGCTCTGCGGCGTCATGCCGATATGCGCCTGCACCGGAATACCGGCGTCTGTAATCGCGCGAATCTGCTCGGCAACGGCTGCGCCGCCCTCCAGCTTGACCGCGTGTCCGCGCGCTTCCTTCATCAGCCGGCCTGCGTTGCGCACGGCTTCGGAAACCGACGCCTGATAGCTCATAAACGGCATATCCATGATGACCATGGTGTTCTCGCACGCGCGCACTACGCATGCACTGTGGTGGATCATGTCCTCCATCGTAACCGGCAGGGTCGTGTCATAGCCCATCATGGTCATGCCGAGCGAATCACCCACCAGAATGGCGTTGATGCCCGCTTTTTCCACCAGCTTGGCGGTCGTGTAATCGTAGCTGGTAATCTCGGTGAGGCGCTCGCCGTTTTGCTTCATCGAGAGAAATGTACTCACTGTGTTCTTCATTCTTTCTGCTCCTTTTCCCTGTTCAGCAGGGCGGCAAGCGTGCCGTAATCCTGCTCAGGATGTTTTTCCTGTGCCATTTTGACCTGTTCGAGTCCCAGCAGCGCGTAAAGCTGCCGGTCGTCCCGTTCCGTCAGGCACGACAGATGCTTTTGCACGGTCTGCGTGTCGCCGCGCTCAATGGGTCCGGTCAGCGCTGAGACGGCACCGTGCTCGATTACATGCGCCAGATTGCTCCGCATGAGCGGCGCAAGCGCGTGCAGTGCGTCCGTTTCGGAAAATCCGCAGCCGCTCAGCAGCTCTGCGCTGCGCTGCACGAGTGCACAGACAAAGTTGCTCGCCAGCGCACAGCTGAGGTGGTACTGCGCCTTGCTCTCCGGTGAAATGGTATGCACCTGCAGCCCCAGTCCGCGCAGCAGCGGCACAAAGACCTCGACCGCCTGCGTGTCTCCCTCGACGCAAAAAAAAGCACCTGCCAGCTCCCGCCAGCAGTTATACTTGCTGCTGATCGGAAATAGCAGATGAATGGATATTGCATAGGCTCCCTGCGCACGAATACCGGGAAAGGCCTCCCCGGCTGTGCAGGCGCCGCTGCAATGACATATATACTTGTCCTGAATTTCAAATTCTGCGACCTGCCGATACACCTCGGTAATCGCATTATCCGGAACGGTGATGAAAATCGCGTCACTATCTTCGATGAGTTTGCCCAGGTCGGTATAGTGTCCGGAATTTGTAAATTCTGCAGCTTCTCTTGCGCTGTCGGAATTGCGGCTGTAATAGCCGGATATCCGCACGCCTTTTTCGGCAAGCAGTCTGCCGAAGGAAAAGCCGACTTTTCCTGCTCCAACAATGCCAATGTTCATGCTGTCACCCGCTTTCTGTGGTGTGACGCAACGTAAAATCACTGTCGGAAAAATTTGAAAAACATGTTGTGACAAGGTATAGCTTCCGCTCTGCGGAATGCCATCCATCAATGGGTATTATACCCGCTTGAGATAAGAATGTAAAGGAAAAGTTTTCGGCTCCGGGGAGTCAATCAACAGCGAACGTACGTTCATTTATGCAGATTTCGTTCTGTAATTCTGCTTATAATCGTTAAAACCGCTCTGTATCAAAAGATACAGAGCGGTTTCCGGTTATGCGTAATACGCGATCCTGAGCAGCTCCTCCGGTGTAGTAACACCCTGTTTTACCAGTTCCAGACCCTTTTCCTTCAGGCTGCGCATGCCCTGCTGTTCCCGCGCGTAGGCCTCGATCTCCTCGATTTCGGCGCCGCGGCTGATCATGCGGCGGATATTGCGGTCAATCGTGACGATCTCATGCACGGCAATACGGCCACGGTAGCCGGTGCCGTTGCAGTGCGTACAGCCTGTGCCGCGCTTGATGGTCGTGATATCCTTGCCGAGCAGTGCCTGCTCCTGCGGCGTAACTGCGACCTCTCTGCCGCAGTGCGGACACACCTTGCGCATCAGTCGCTGCGCGACCAGACCGACCAGCGAATTTGCGATCAGATAGTGGTCGATGCCCATATCGGCCAGACGGACGATGCTCGAGACCGCATCGTTGGTATGCAGCGTACTCAGCACCAGATGACCGGTGATGGCCGCACGAACCGAAATACCGGCGGTTTCGCCGTCACGGGTCTCACCGACCATGATGATATCCGGGTCCTGACGCAGCAGCGCGCGCAGACCGGACTCAAACGTCAGTCCGGCAACCGGATTGACCTGCGTCTGGTTGATGCTCGGCACGTTCTTCTCCACCGGATCCTCAACCGTGGAGATATTCACCTGCCGGTGCGACAGGTACTCAAGCACCATGTACAGTGTGGTGGACTTACCCGAACCGGTAGGACCGGTGATATAAATAATGCCGTTCGGTGAGTTCAGCATAGGCAGGAACCTTGCATAGCTTTCGTCATCCATGCCGAAGTGGCTGGCGTGATCGACCTGACCCGCCGTTGCCAGAATTCGCAGCACGGCCTTTTCTCCGAACACGGTCGGCAGCAGCGATACACGGATGTTGACGTACTCGCTCTGTCCCACACGGATACGGAAATGACCGTCCTGCGGCAGACGGCGCTCGGCAATATCGAGGTTCGCCATGATCTTGATTCGCGCGATCAGCGGCTGGTGCACACTGCGCTGCAGCGTTACATAATCAACGATCGTGCCGTCGATACGCATGCGCACGCGCGTGCTGCCCTCAAACGGCTCGATATGCACGTCGCTCGCGCCGGTGCTGATTGCACGGTCGAGCAGGCTGTTGAGCAGCTTGACGATCGGCGCTTCCGGATCACCGCTTTCGCTCTCTTCTACCTGCAGCATCTCCACATTACGCTCTGCAAAGTCCTCGTTGGCGGTCTGTGCCGCCTGCTGCGCGCCGACCTCGGCGTAATAGTAGCGGATTGCGCTCTGCAGCGGACCCATTTCGCTCAGGCGGATGACCACCTGACAGCCGGTCAGCTGGCGCACTTCCTCAAAGGCAAAGTAGTTGAGCGGATCGTTCGTCACGACCTCGAGGCTCTTGTCCGCAAAGCCGACCGCAAGCAGGTTCTGCTTTTCCGCCAGCTCGCGCGGAATCATGCGGACAGCGGTCAGATCGACCTGCATCTGTCCGATGCTCACGATCTCCAGTCCCAGACGGGCAGCCAGTGCCTCGAGCACCTGCGTCTCGGTAACAAAGCCCAGCTCGATCAGGATCTGACCGACTCGCTTTTCACGGTGCTCCTTCTGGTAGGCGAGCGCCTGCTCCATCTGCTCCTGCGTGATGTAATTGCGCTCCATCAGCACTTCGCCGATACGCAAATTGGTTTTCATGCGTCTGCCTCCTTGTCGCTGACACACATGTAGATCTCCAGCGTGCCGGTGATCAGATTGGTGCTGACCGCCTGCGTGTTGTTTGCCACATAATCATAGTCTGCAATACTGAAATTGGTCACGCGCAGACCCTTGTACCTGTGCTCTACCTCATCGAGGAAGTTCAGCCACTGGGTTACGGCGCCCTGCGCCGAGATAGTCGCAGTGCCGATGTAAACGCAGTTGACCGGCTGCACCGGCGCTGCCGATGTATCGTCGGTCGAATCGGCGGATTCCGTATCGGATGAGGTGTCCGCACTGCTGTCCGTCTGTGCAGCTTCCTGCTCGGCGAGATACGCGCTGACCGCACCCGGAGCGGCCTCCGTCAGCGTCAGCGACTGCGGAAACAGTCCGTTCTCGAGCGCGATACCCGTGATGATATCGTCCATCTGACGGGTTTCCAGATCGCCCTTGTAGTATTTTTCGCTTGCCGTGTTCAGCGCGGCTTCATTTTGCGCGATAATGTCGTCAATCGTCGCGAGTGCGGCAATCTGCGTCTGATATTCCTGCTGCTTCTGTTCGGCGGCGTCATACTCGTTCTGCAGCGTTTCGTGATTTTCCATCGCAGGACGGATGAGATACATGCCGAAAATGACGATTATCGCCAGACAGGCCACCAGCCGGAGCAGCTTTTTATCACGTTCGGTTACAACGATGTTCATTCGGCTGCCTCCTCTCCCAGCAGGATACAGTTCAGGCTGAGGACGTACACGCCGTCCTCATAGGTATAGCCGGTGTAGTCCACCTTGCGGAACAGGCCGGTTTTCTGCAGCTTGAGCACATAGCTCGGAATGTCGATAACGCTGCCGCTCTGTGCATCGAACTGCAGCGCGCCGGTAGCCGCATCATAGCCGGTCAGCACCATGCTGACCTGAGCGCCGCCTGCCGCGCCGATCTTGCTCATCAGGGCGCTGTCCACCTGCGGATAGGTGGCAAGCGCGTCCGTCAGATTGCGCACCTGCTGCAGTCCCTGCACCAGATTGTCATTGCGCTGCTGCTTTTCGGCAGATTCGTTGTACTGCTCGATCACGGTCGGATCGTTCAGCCAGTCGTTGATGTCGTCGGTCCTGTGGCTCAGGCTGCTGTTCATCTGCAGGAACACACACCAGACCGCAGCGCACACCACCAGACACACCGCAATCGGTGTGTAGAAGCTGTGCAGCAGGCCGGTCTGCCCTTTGCTGCCGCGGGACAAACGCCGATAGCTGCGGAGCAGATCCAGCTCCTTGTTTGCACGAAGCACGGTTCGAATCAAAGTCTCGGCACACCCGAGCCAGTCGTCCAGCCGCTCGCCGTTCGGCAGGGCGCGGAACGCACGGCATTCGGGCAGACGGCTCACTTTCAGACCCAGACCGCGGATACCCGCCAGACACACCTCGAAATCATCATCCGAGCAGCCGGCGTAATACACATCAGTCAGCGTGCCGCCCGAGCGGCTTGCCGTGTGGAACTGCATGGTGCCGGAAACGTTTCTCGTCATCTCAGTGCCGAAATCCACCGTGCCCGGCTCACTGAAAATACGGCTGCGGCTGGAATAACGGTACTCGCCGTTCTCGACCAGCAGCGAAAGCACGCTGCTGCCCTCAAAACACAGCCAGATACAGGTCTTGCCCTGCATGGACTGCATGGCATGCAGGAGCTTGAGCCGTCCTGCCATAGTAACGGTAACGCTCTGCAGGCGCAGGCCGAGCCGGTCGGTCATTGCAAGGTATTCCTCCATCGTTTCCTTGCGGCAGGCAGCGCAGAACAGCTGCTGACGGCCTTCGGCATCTGTGCCGAGCGGCACATAGTCCGCCGCCACAAGCTGATCCTCCCGCGGACGCATTTCGTGCCGCACAAGCTCCTCCAGCTTGTTTTCCGGCATGCTCGGTGCGGTGATAGTCTTGGTGGCAACCGCCTCATCCGGCAGGACGAGCGTGATGCCGCGGGTCGGCAGCCTGTGCTGCTGCCAGAGTGCGCCTATCGCCTTCTCCCAGTTTTCCATGCCGCCGCCGTGTGCGGGGGCACTGTAAAGCGCCTGCACGGAAGGCTTCGCGCCGGACTTGCCGACCGCGACAAGCACCTGCTCCTCCTGCAGCGCCAAAACGGTTGTGTTCATTCTCATTTCTCCCCTTTGTGAGGTTTACACGTTTCCGAGGTTATACATTCCCCGAACTCTCTATCGCGCTGTACGAGCCGATGATCGGCGACATGACCGCGATAATGATAAAGCCGACCACAAACGCCATCAGCACGATCAGCATCGGCTCCAGAATGGTCATCATGCGCTTGCTCGCCTGCTGTGCATCGTACTCCATCGAATCCGCAATGGAATCCAGCATGGAGTCCAGTCGTCCGGTCTCCTCGCCAACTGCGATGCTGCTGCACAGCTTGCGCTGAAAGCCGTCCACCGTCTCGAGGGCGGCGGACAGGCTGACGCCCGAACGCACCTGCACAAGCACGTCATTAAACTGAGAAACGATGTAGGCGTTGCCGATGGTATCACGGGCGGTCTGCAGCGCAGTGACGATCGGCAGACCGCTCGAGTACAGGCTGCTGATGGTTCGCGCGAACCGCGCCGTGCAGATAACCTGATTGAGCGGACCGAAAACCGGCATTTTGAGCTTGCGCCGGTCCATTTCCAGCCGGACGGCCGGAATGCGCAGCAGCGTGCGGATAACCATGACCACTGCCGCGACACCCAGTATCATCAGATACCATTTGGTAACCATAAAATTGGAAAACGCCATCAGCGCCAGCGTAACGCCCGGCAGCGAATCCATTGTGGAGAACAGATCGCTGAACTGCGGCAGCACGAAGGTTACGATAACGATAACGACCGCGACCGCCAGAATCGCAAGGATCATCGGGTACATGAGCGCCGACTTGACCTGCTGGTTCATCTGGTGCGCCTTCTCGTAGTGGAGGGCGAGCCGCTCCGCGACCTGATCCAGCTTGCCGCTGCCCTCGCCTGCGCGGATCATGCCGAGCATGAGCGTCGGGAACACCTGCTGCGCCTCGAGTGCGGCAGAAAGGCTCGAGCCTTTCCGGACTTCACCCAGCACACTCTCGTAAATGCGGCGCAGACCCGCGCTGATGCCCTCATCCTGCGAGATGATCGTCAGCGCGCGCACCAGACTGACACCCGAAGCCAGCAGCGTGGACAACTGACGGCACAGGTCGCTCAGCTCCTGCGGACGCAGGGTGCGCGGCTTGCGGCCCACACCGCGGCGGGTCGCACTCTGCAGATACAGCCCCTGAGCGAGTAATTGGGTATACAACGTGTCATAGTCCGCAGCCTCCATTGCGCCGCGGACTATCTTTCCGTCTATGTCCTTTGCCGTGTAGTGGAACAGCGTGTGACCGCTGTTCGGTTTGACCGTGACGGTCAGCCTGTGGTTGTTGGACGCAGCCATGCTGACCCTCCTCTCCATTCATTACAATAATCCCATATACCAGTCCGCGATCGTTTCTCCGAAAAACATGGCGATCGCAATGCCGATGCACAAAAACGGACCGAATGCGAACTGGCTTTTCCTGTTTGCCTTCTTTTGGGCGAGCAGCAGCGCGCCGAAGCCGCCGCCGAGCAGAATGCCGATGAACGCGGCAACGACCGTCAGCTTTGTGCCGAGAAAAAAGCCCGCGCCGAACATCAGCTTGATATCACCGCCGCCGAAGCCGCCGGGCACGATGAGCGCCAGAAGCAGCATCGGCACACTGACGATCACGCAGCCGATCAGCCGCGATTTTATCCCCAGGCTGGGGATAAGTATGTGCGCAGCGATGCCGCAGACAAACAGCAGCGCCGGAAACCGGTCGTAGATTTCAAGCGTGTCTATGTCCATGAGCGCCACGACCGTCAGAATACCGAGCACGACGAACGCCAGCGCCGCCTGTGCGCTCTCGCCGCCGAAGGCGTATGCGCAGGCACAGGAGCACAAGCCGCCGAGCACCTCGATCCAGAAATCCCTTGCGGGGATTTTTGCACCGCAGCCGCGGCATTTGCCGCCCTGCAGAAGATAACTCAGGCACGGGATCAGCTCCGCCGCCGACAGCGTGCGCCCGCACGCCGGACAGTGACTGCGTCCCTTCACCACGCTCTCTCTGCGCGGCAGGCGCCATACCACCACTCCGAGAAAGCTGAATACGCATGCGCCCAATGCAAACCGTAACAGCCATAATACAGCATAGGCAATGTAAAGCATTGGTTTCCTCCTCGTTTGGGTTGGTTTGAAATGATTTTTTACAAATAGAATCTGCCATACAAAAACCGCATGACAGGTCACAGCCACTTAAACGTTAAGGGGCTGTGACCCGCCATACCGTCCGCAAGCCGAACGCAGGCACCGTTACTGCGTTCCGCATCGTTACAGCGGTATGAATCAAGTCACCACCGACGGACACCGTACCGCACCGTGGTTAGACGGTGCGGTGCGGGCGGGGTGGTTGGTGGGGTTAGGCATTTATCTTAATTAGTCTTTGGAGTGTAGCTTGCGCCAGCATCCTTACTCCACGAATAGGTAATTTCCTGACCATTTTTTGCCTTGTATGTTAGACCAGAAATCGTACTACCCTCTACGGTAATACTATTCGCAGTAATCTCGCCGTTAACCTCTGCCAACGCTACAACCTTACCAATTGCCGGTGCAGCAGAACTACCATTAGCACCATAGTTTTCATCAAGTAAAGTCTGTGCAGCCATTACGCACTGGCGAGTTTCAGCAATCGCACTCTTCTGCTTCGCCTTATCAATATAACCAGTCAGCGCCGGGATCAGCAGCGCTGCCAGAATTGCCAGAATAACCAGAACCACGATCAGCTCTACCAGCGTAAAGCCGCCCTTCTTGCTGCGGCGCTTCTGCTGCAGCGCGATCATTTTTTCCATCATGATCTTATTCCTCCAATTTCATTTTTGTTTTTCTATCTCTGTAAGCTGCGGCGGTGCTCCGCAGAGTTACACATATTACATTGCCGTTATGCCGGCTTTTTCGTTGCCGTTACCTCGGTTT
>ERZ773109.2438-NODE-2438-length-10111-cov-4.896877_pt1 | contig 10111 bp, 8 predicted proteins | sample MGYA00580569_ERZ773109 | MGnify/ENA primary metagenome ERZ773109 (study PRJEB29015, sample SAMEA2737852) | human gut metagenome | biome: human gut; feature: human-associated habitat; material: faeces | place: China | collected 2012 ...
GCACCATGCCGCCGGAGGGGCGGCGCTTGCCGTCCAGCACCTGCATCAGGGTGGACTTGCCCGCGCCGTTGGGGCCTGCGATCACCAGCCGCTGGCCGCGGCACACCGTGTAGGTAAAGGGTTCCAGCAGGGTGCGCTCTCCTATTTTGATGGTCAGGTTCTTGAGCAGCACCAGCTCGTTCCACGGTTCTACGTCATATTCAAACCGGAACTTGAGCTGGTTGGTCTCGTCCTTGGGCGCTTCGGTGATCTCCAGCTTTTCCAGCTGCCTGCGGCGGCTCTGGGCCATTTTGGTGGTGGAAGCGCGCACAAGGTTGCGGTCCACATAGTCCTGCAGCTTTTCGGCCAGTGCCACATCTGCATCGTGCTGCTTCTGGCGCAGGGCATCGGCGGCTTCCTTCTGGGGCAGATAGGCCGAGAAGTTGCCCTTGTAGGTGGTCATGGTCTGGAAGGAGACCTCCCAGATCTTCGTACACACGTTATCGAGGAAGTAGCGGTCGTGGCTGACCACCAGCACCGCACCGGAGTAGCTTTTGAGGTAGTTTTCCAGCCATTCCATGGTGGCAAAGTCCAGGTGGTTGGTGGGCTCGTCCAGAATGAGCACGTCCGGCTTTTCCAGCAGCAGCTTTGCCAGCCGCAGCCTCGTCAGCTCGCCGCCGGAGAGCACCGCAATGTTCTTCTGCCATGTATCCTGCGCAAAGCCCATGCCGGACAGCACCTTTTTGATGTTCACATCCATGTTGTAGCCGTCGGCGGCATCCACGATGTTCTGCAGCTGGTCGTGCCGGGCCAGCAGCTCCGTGTCGTCCGGCTGCGCGGCCATTTTGCGTTCCAGCACCTGCATCTGGGCCATGGCATCCAGCACAGGGGCAAAGGTGGAGCGCATCTCGCCGTAGAGATCCAGCGTGGCATCCAGCTTTGCGTTCTGTTCCAGATAGCCCAGCGTCACGCCGTGGGTCACGCTGAACTCACCTTCGTAGTCCTGGTACTCGCCGGTCAAAATCTTGAGCAGGGTGGTCTTGCCCGCGCCGTTCTGGCCCACGATGCCGATGCGGTCCTCCCGCTCGACACTGGCGGTCACATCGTGCAGCACGATCTTTTCGCCAAAGCTCTTGCCTAGTTTTTCCAAATGTATCAGCATAGTTTTATGATCCCGTTCTCCATCCGCTTATTGGCTCAGCACTGGTGGCGGCGGTTCTTCAGGCCCACATTGGCCAGCTCTTCCTGCTCCATCACCAGCGGGTACAGCTCTTTCAGGTCTGCGATCTCGTAGGTGGGCACCACCTTGCCGGGGTTCTCGGCGTGGCTGGGGTTATACCAGCAGGTGTCAAGGCCCGCATTCACGCCGCCCTGAATGTCGCTGCTCAGGCCGTCGCCCACCACCAGCACATGCTCGCGGTTCTCCACGCCAAGGGCGCGCAGGGCCGCATCAAAAATTCTGCGGTTGGGCTTTTCGCTGTCCATCTTCTCGGAGACGAACACGTCCTCCATAAAGTTCAGCACACCGCTCTCGGCCAGACGGCGGGTCTGTACCTTCTGGAAGCCGTTGGTCACAACGGCCAGCGTTGCCACCTCGGAAAGCTCCCGCAGCACATCCAGCACTTCCGGCCCCATCAGGTCCGGGTGGGTGGAGAGCTGTTCCAGATAGAAGCGGTTCATCTCGGCTCCGTCACCGGCGGCATCAATGGCCTTGAGGAAGCGGGTGAACCGCTCTGCCATGAGCTTTTCCCGCTTGATCTGGCCTTTTTCCAGCTGCCGCCACAGCTCCGAGTTGATGGTGCGGTAGGTCTGCACCGTTTCTGCGTCCGGCTCAATGCCGTAGTTCACCAGCGTTTCGGCCAGTGCCTTGCTTTCGGCTGCGTCAAAGTTCAGCAGGGTGTTGTCTGCATCGAACAGCACGCAATAATATTTTGCCATAAACCTTCCCTCTTTTCCTTCTGCCATGGCCTCAGCTGCCATGCGCTCAACAACAGGCAGAAGCCAGCCCTGCCGTAAACAGAGCTGGCTTCACATCATTCTGTTACAATTTCGTACGATGGTACGTCCGTCTGCTCCGGGTCGTTGTCCGGGCAGGTGGTTTTGACATCACAGGGGGTGGCGGCACACTTTGCCATTTCCTCTTCCAGCGCGCCGTTGTCCACGTTCTCCCAGTCGGTGCCGTAATCGTCCACGCTGCCGTCGGTCACGTTCTCTTCCCCGGGCAGCGCCGGGATGCGGGGTTCCTCGTAGTACATGCAAACGCCTCCCTTCCTGCCAGCCTATGCGGCACAGCAGGCCGAGGTGACAGCCTCAGGACGCGGAATCCGTGGATGCGGACTGCTCGTTGGCGGCTTCCTTGCTGGCATTGGATTCCGAAGCCGCATGGGAGCTGCCAGAGCTTGCAGAGCTGCTCTCGCTGCTGGAGCTGCTATGGGAAGCCGAGCTGCTCTCACCAGAGTCCGCGTGGGACGAGCTGGTGCTGTGGGAAGAGCTGGCTGTTCCGTTGGAAGCAGAAGCCGAGCCTGCCGGGGAAGCCGTGCTCTCACTGCTGGAAGAGCTGTGAGACGAGCTGTCGGAAGAGCTGTGAGACGAGCTGTCGGAGGTGGATGTAGCCCCGGAGGATGCCCCGGAGGTGGTGCCGGACGATGCACCGGAAGAACTGGTGCTGCCGGAAGAACTGCTGCCCGACGTGCTGCCGGAGCTGTGAGACGAGCTGCCGGAGCTTACGCCGCTGACCGTCACATTCAGGACGTTGCTGGTAACGGTGCAGCCGTTGTAGCTTGCCACTGCGTACACCTTAAAGGTCGCATTGAGCATGGAGGGGTCGATCTCCACCTTGACGGTGGTCTTGCCCGCCGCCTGCGGCACTTCCGCACCGTTGGCGTACCAGCGGATGCTGTCGGCAGTGAGGTGCTTGCCGCCCAGCTTTGCGGTAAAGGTGTAGGAATCGCCCAGCACGGCCTTGCCGGTGCTGCTGATATGCACGGAAGCCGCTGCAAACACGGCGGTCACGTCCACGTTCTGCTTGAAGTTCGTATCGGTGCGGGTCTTCTGGGTCACACCGTCGCTCCACTTGACGAACACATAGCCGTCCTGCGGCACAGCCGTCACGCTGATGGACTGGGCGGCGCTGGTCACTTCATAGGAGAGGGATGTCTTGCCGCTGTCGCTGCCGCTGGAAAGGGTGCCGCCGGTCTTGTCCACCCGGTAGCTGGCCTGATACAGCACACCCTGCTCTTCGGAAGAGCCTGCAGCCTCCGAGCTGCTGGGTGCTGTCACCGCAGAGCTGGGGTTCGGGGTATACTCGGCGCGGGTGGGGATGTTGGCGGTGTCCGGGCGGCGGTCGTCGGTCTGGTAAGCGTGGGTGCGCAGATAGCTCAGCATGGCCTTCAGGCCCACGGGCTTCAGGTGGATATCGCCGGTCTGGTAGTAATCCTCGCGGCCATAGCCGTTGGCATCCTTCAGCGCTTCGGCACTGTTGAGGAACTTCAGGCCCATCTGCTCACACATGGACAGCAGGGCCATGTTGAAGTCGTCGATCTTGGTCTGGTCCATGTGGGGGTAGTTTGCGTGGTTCGCGGGCACCGGCGGCACCGTGTTCACGATGATGTCGGTGTAGGGGTAGCTTTCCTGAATGGCCTGCACCAGCGCGGTGTAGTTCTTGATGAACTCGTCCACGCTCATGCCGGTATCGTTGGTGCCCAGCATGATGACCACGCGGCGGGGCTTCATTTTGGCCACGGCCTGCGCGATGGTGTAGGTGCTGCTGTCCTTTTTAAAGGTAACGATGCCCTCGTTCAGGGCGGCATGGGTGCCAATGCCCTCCTTGGCGCAGAACTGCTGCAGGCTGATCAGGCCGTTGGCGTACAGGCGCACCGTGTTGGAATCGCCGAGGAACAGCGTTTCCTTCTGGTAGCTCTCGCCCGCGTCGGCAGTCTCCGGCAGCAGGGCGGCAGAGGTCTCGCTGATCTGGTAGTGATCCGAGATATCCTCTTCGCCCGGCACCAGCACCTCGCTGGAGGGCTGTTCCCCCGGGGCTGCAGGGGTCTTGCCGCGCTTGAGCAGCGTCATGGTAATGGCAATGGTCAGAATGGCTGCCAGCGCGCACACACTGCACACCAGCACAGCCTGCTTCTGCATAGGAGTAAGCGATTGCTTTTCCGGTCGTGTATTTCTCATATCTCTCACCATTCATTTCGTTTCCGGCACAGGGCCTTCCGGTCATGCCTGTCCGTTCAGGATCTGGTCTGCAAGGCTGGCGCAGCTTTCGGCCAGCAGCACCGGGTGGAAGGGTTCCAGCTCTTCCCTGCTGCCGTAGCCGTACAGCGCACCGGCGGCATCCAGCCCGCAGTCCGCAGCGCCGCGCATGTCGTCGTTGCGGTCGCCCACCATCAGCACCCGCCTGCCCTGCATCATGGGCTGGGCCAGCACATGGCGCACCACGTCGGTCTTGGTGTCGCGGCTCTCGTCCATGGACGCGCCGCCGATAAAATCAAAATAGCCTGCAAGGCCCTTTTCTTCCAGAATGGGCGTAACGACCTGCGTGGGCTTGGAGGTAGCGGTGCACAGCACAAGGCCTGCGTCCTTCAGGCGCTGCAGCATCTCTGCTGCACCGGGGTAGGCGGCGCACTCGTGGCTGCCCTTGACGGCGTAGCTGTCGCGGTACAGGTCGGTGGCCTTTTCAATGAGGGCCGGGTCGGTAAAGTGCTCACCAAAGCTCTTGCGCAGCGGCGGGCCAAGGTAGCGGCGCAGGTTCACATTTGTGGTGTCCACGCCCATCTTGGCAAAGACTTCTTTTAATGTATTTATGATACCGGGAGCGGAATCGATCAGGGTCCCGTCCACATCAAACAGGATCGCATCGTAGTTCAGCAATTTGTAAATTTCCTCACTTTCATGGTGATACATTGTATAGTATAGCACAGAATCCCGTTATCAGCAATTCCAACAAATGGTTTTTACAAAAATTATGCATTCAAGCAGAGAAAAGGCCCGCCCGGCATCCGGACAGGCCTTTCCGCATCTTCTTACTTCGCTGCGGCATCCGCAGGCGGATAGTACAGGTTGTTGGAGACGAACTCCAGCTTATCCTTGAGCACCAGCTCCAGGTTTGCCACGGCGTGCACCATGTTGGTGGCCGAATCGTTTACTTCCAGCAGCTTGCACAGGTCCAGACCGTCCAGTTTCATGGAGGCATCCATCTTCCGGCTTTCGGCACACAGGATGTGGCTCAGGGCATTTTCCTGCAGAGCGATGCTCTCCACAAGGTCAACGACCGCCTGCTCCAGCGTCACCTTGGGCAGGCAGGGGCAGGGGCAGCGGGTGGTATCGATACAGTTCTCAGCAGACATGATAAAACCTTCCTTTCGTTCGTCCGGTCAGGGGCGGTGTACGCCCCATTCTATGTCTGCCGGGTACGCCGGTGTTACTTCTGCTTTTTAGGGTTCTGGGTGCCGCGCACCTTTTCAATGGTCTCGCGGTAGCCGCCGGAGCCGTACTGGATGCAGCGGTTGATGCGGCTGATGGTGGCCGTGCTGATCTCCACTGCCTTCACGATCTGATCGTAGGTTCTGCCGTCCAGCAGCATCTTTGCCGCTTCCAGCCGCTGCGCCATATCCGAGATCTCCTTTACAGTGCACAGGTCTTCAAAGAAGTTGTAGCACTCCTCCCGCGTTTCCAGACTGAGGATGGCATCAAACAGTGCATCGGTGGTCTGGTTTCTTCTGGAATTTTTATCTGCCATGAATGTTCTCCTTGCCGCCGCAGCGGACTGTCCGGTTTTGGGAGCGTTCCCTCTTTTAAATGTTCCGGAAATGTTCAGGTTCTTTCTTGCATCATCACTTTAGCACATCAAAGTGTGAAAGTCAAGCCCTTGGCGTGAACTCTTTTCATTCGTTGACGTGTATAGTTTTTTTCGTTTCACGCATGAACAAAAATCACCTAAAAATTATTGCAGAACGCTTTTCTGAATTAGTGCATCCTCCGAACTTGTTCCAAAGTTATTGACAATTTGTGAATTCCGCACTAAAATACGGACAATCATTCGGCAAATGCGATGAACAGGACATGATTCTTTGCAGCACCCTCTCCCAGAGAGCCGCCCATCTGATGCAAGGGCAGCAGTCAGGAGCAAAGCGTTCTCCCCTGCGAGCAGCCTGTGTGAACAAAGGCGTTGACCCCGCCTTTCAGTAATGCATGGCCGTTTTGCCCACGTTACGGGGCTGCGTATGTATGTACGCTGGGAGTGGCTGCCCTGTGCAGCAAACGAAGTGGTATCGCGGAGTATTCCATACACGATGTGCAGTGTATGTGAAGGCCTTCGTCTTCGATGGTTCGTCCCAAATGGAACGAACGCAGGAAGACGGGGCCTTTTTTACACCCTGCCGCCCCCATGCCGCTGACATTTGCCGGATGCCAAGAAAGGAAAGAGGTAAAAACAATGAATACGCTGGTCATCGTATTGATCGCAGCCGTGTGTCTGTTTGGCGCTTATATGCTTTACGGCCGCTGGCTGGCAAACAAGTGGGGCATCGACCCCTCTGCCAAGACCCCGGCAGTTGTCCATGAGGACGGCCGGGACTACGTTCCCACCGACGGCTGGACCGTGTTTGCACACCAGTTCAGCTCCATTGCCGGTGCAGGCCCTGTTACCGGTGCGATCCAGGCCGCTGCTTTCGGCTGGCTGCCGGTGCTGCTGTGGGTGCTGCTGGGCGGCATCTTCTTCGGCGCTGTTACCGACTTTGGCGCTCTGTATGCTTCCGTTAAGAACGACGGCAAGAGCATGGGTATGCTGATTGAAAAGTACATCGGCAAGACCGGCCGCAAGCTGTTCCTGCTGTTCTGCTGGCTGTTCTGCGGCATCGTCATTGCCGCCTTTGCCGACATGGTGGCCGGCACCTTCAATGCCTACGGTGCTGACGGTGCTCTGGTGGAGGCTGCCCAGACCAACGGTGCTGCCGGCATGGTCTCCATCATGTTCATGGTGTTCGCCGTGATCTTTGGCCTGCTGCAGAAGAACCTGCACTTCACCGGCTGGAAAGAGAATGTGATCAGCATCGTATTCATCGTGCTGTCCTTTGTGGTGGGTGCAAACTTCCCCATCATTCTGGGCAAGGCTGCATGGAGCTACATCACCTTTGTGTACATCTTCTTTGCCGCTGTCCTGCCCATGTGGCTGCTGAAGCAGCCCCGTGACCACATGACCACCTTTATGTTCGTGGCCATGATCGTGGGCGCTGTTCTGGGCCTGATCGTCAACCATCCCGTCATGAACCTGCCGGTGTTCACCGGCTTTACCAACGCCAAGCTGGGCACCATGTTCCCCATCCTGTTCGTTACCGTTGCCTGCGGCGCTGTTTCCGGTTTCCACAGTCTGGTGTCTTCCGGCACCTCCTCCAAGACCGTTACCAATGAGAAGGATATGCTGAAGGTCGGCTACGGTGCCATGGTGCTGGAAAGCCTGCTGGCTGTCATCGCCCTGTGTGTTGCCGGTGCTTCTGCTGCTGCAGACGGCACCCCCGCAGACGGCACTCCGTTCCAGGTCTTCAGCCGCGGCGTTGCCAGCTTCTTCGTGGGCTTTGGCCTGGACCAGCACTTTGCCTCTGTGTTTATGACCATGTGCGTTTCCGCACTGGCCCTGACCAGTCTGGATGCTGTGGCCCGTATCGGCCGCATGAGCTTCCAGGAGCTGTTCAGCGTGGACGACATGGAGCATGCTGAGGGCTGGCGCAAGCTGCTGTGCAACGTGTACTTCTCCACCTTCCTGACTCTGGCTTTCGGCTTCCTGCTGACCAAGATCGGCTACGCCAACATCTGGCCCCTGTTCGGTTCTGCAAACCAGCTGCTGAGCGCTCTGGTTCTGGCCACCCTGTGCGTGTTCCTGAAGGTCACCGGCCGCAGCAACAAGATGATCTTCCCTCCGCTGATCATCATGCTGTGCGTCACCTTCACCGCTCTGGTGCAGCGCCTGATCGCCATGGTCAAGGCCATCAGCAATGCCGCTGCTGTCACCATCCCCGCTGGCGAGACCACTTGGGGTGCTGTGTTCATTGCAAACGGCCTGCAGCTGATCCTGGCCGTGCTGCTGATCGTTCTGGGCCTGAACATCGTGTTCCACTCCTTCAAGGCCTATAAGAATGCTGAGCACAACAGCGAAGCAAAGGTCTGAGTTTCAGATCCTGCTGAACTGAATCTGTAAATGCAAACTGCCGCTGACGGCGTAAAAACCGTCAGCGGCAGTTTTTGTTGCTGTAAGCTTCTATGATTTGAAATGGCCTCCGCGTGCGCTCTGGCCATAAGCAGGGGAAAATTTATTTGATATTGTGGTTTGGAAACGACTACGGTCGTTTCCAAACCATTTTTTCACAGAAAGAGTCCCAAAGATAAAATGCATAGTCACCACAAAAAATGCAGTGTACGGTCACGACCTTTCCCGTGAAAAAGCAAACCAGCAAAGCCCGCAGGCTTTGCTGGTTTGCAAATATAAAAATAATACTTCCGCTAAAAATAGCCATAGCGCACGCGGCGGCTATTCTAAATCAAAAATCAAACGTTCGTTTCTTCCCACGTTTGAAGGACCGCCATCTGCACTGGGGTGTGGAACCAGTGCTCCCCGCCTTCCATGATCGTCAGATGCGCCCCGCTTTCCTGACGGAAGCGCTCGATCATGGTGCGGCTGGTCAGGGCATCTCTGTCACCATACAGCACCTGCGTGCGGCCATGCCAGTGCAGCGGATGTTCCCGCACCCAGCACAGATACGGCCATGAGAGGGTCTCCCCAAGATCCGTGGGGATCTCCCCTGCCCGCTGCAGCTGTTCCTCGGTCACATGGGCACATTGCATCATATTCGTGATGAGAGCTTCCATATCTACCACCGGAGAGACCAGCAGGGCCTGTTCCGGCGCGTCTCCCTGCAGCGCCTGCATGGCAAGCCACGCGCCGATGCTCACGCCATACAGCCGGATATGCGCCCACACCGGCTTCATGCGGGCGTATACGGCTTCTATCTCCGGCACAGCCACCCACGGCAGAAGCCGCTCAGGGCTGTTTTTCCGTGCGCCATGCTCGGGCAGGTCGATAGCCAGCACCTGCCAGCCCGCTTCACAGGCTGTAGCGGCAAAACGTTCTGCCTCTTCCTTGCAGCCGTTCTTGCCGTGGAGATAGAGGTAAACATTCCGGCTCCGGCTGCCGTACAGGATGGCAGGGATGCCCGCAAGAGTCATGGTTTGTTTTTTCATAAGGGATTCTCCTTATCCGATCATGCTCTCCATTCGGAGAGACGTTTTGTTTACACTGCGCATTGCTTTTCGTCCTCCCTTCTTTCCGTTTTCTCTATGATAGCACATCCGCCCGCCAAACACAAACAAAAAGGAGCCGCAGTGCCCTGTTACGGGTACTGCAGCTCCCAATTCAACTTTGGAAGTTAAATTACTTCACCATGCTTGCAACTTCAGCAGCGAAGTCGTCAGCACGCTTCTCCAGGCCTTCGCCCTTCTGGAAGCGGGTGAACTTGACGATCTTGATGTCGCCGCCCAGATCCTTAGCGACCTTAGCGGTGTACTGAGCAACGGTCAGGTCGCTGTCCTTGACGAACTCCTGATCGACCAGGCAGTTCTCCTTGAAGAACTTCTTGATCTTGCCCTCGATCATCTTCTGCTTCACAGCCTCGGGCTTGTTAGCGGTCTTGGGATCGCCAGCCATCTGAGCCAGCATGATCTCCTTCTCCTTGGCCACGACCTCAGCAGGGACAGAAGCCTCATCGACATAGCCGGGGTTTGCAGCTGCGACCTGCATGGCGATGTCCTTGCCGTAGGTAACGAACTCGTCCTTAGCCTCGATGCCGTTGGTGGTCTCGAAGTTGACCAGAATGCCGTGGGTGCCGCCGCCGTGGACGTATGCAGAGCAAACGCCCTCGTAACGGACGAAACGGCGAACCTTGATGTTCTCCTTGATGACCAGGATCAGGTTCTTCAGAGCCTCGTCCACGGTCTCGCCGTTCTCGGTCTTGCAAGCCATCAGAGCCTCAACATCAGCAGGGTTCTGCTTCATGATGACCTGAGTAGCCTCCTTGACGAAAGCAACGAACTTGTCGTTCTTGGCAACGAAGTCGGTCTCAGCGTTGACCTCGATGAC
>ERZ773109.2446-NODE-2446-length-10087-cov-10.556619_pt1 | contig 10087 bp, 7 predicted proteins | sample MGYA00580569_ERZ773109 | MGnify/ENA primary metagenome ERZ773109 (study PRJEB29015, sample SAMEA2737852) | human gut metagenome | biome: human gut; feature: human-associated habitat; material: faeces | place: China | collected 2012 ...
GTAATGGTGGCAGCGTAACTGTTCACAGGTAGGAATTTCCTGAACTGAAAATTCCGTACGATACAGTTCGGGTAGCAGCTTTTCTCGCCAAAATAATAGACAGAACCAGCCGGAAAATGATATAATTGTAGATACTTTGAATCGCAGAATCAGAAGCGGCTACTCGCTGCTGCTCTGTATCCACAGGAGTTCCCGAAAGAGCCAGCGTCTCCTTGTCTTCATCGGCAAGAGTCACTTCCTGGTTCATCGGAATGCCGCAAAGCTGACAGAGAAGCATCTTGGAGAGCACCAGACCGTCTTCTGCCTGGGTAATCTTCATCTCCGCCTCGTTCACTTTTACATCTACCTTCAGGCCATCTGCCTTGGTGGCTACGCCCTGCTGAATCATCTTGTGAACATCGTCGTTGAGCTTTTTCACCAGGTCTCTGTAGCTGGTGGCGAGTTTGTACTTCTGCTTCAGCGAAACGGCAAGCCAGTAAGCCTGGTCTATGCTGTAGAGGGTCTTCTGGGTCTGCATATCGAGATCATTGTCTGCTATCTGCTCACCGATGTCTGCAATCTTGTTGGCAGCCAGGATGGCGCCGCCCATATAGATAGGCTGGCGGAGCATCACGCTACCAGCCCACATGTTGCGGGTGTCGGTGCGGAAAGCATCTACCACGCTCTGTCCGATGGCATTGCCCTGCTGCTGGATAACGCTTCCTTTCTCTTTGAGCAATCCTCCGATTTTCTGTGCCTGTTCAGGGGTGAGCATTCCCTTGCTTACCAAATCGGCCATCACGTCGTTGGCATTGCCGGTGATTCCACCTACGATGTTGGAACCTAAATTGCTGAATGCTGACTTCTGACCATCATTGAGCAAAGAGATTTCCTTGCTGAACCATTCATATCCGCCCATGGCATCTACCTTTGGCAAATATTTCGTGCGCGCCGATTTCTTCAGGTTGGTCGCCACGTCCTTCTTGAGCTTAGAGGCATTGATCTGCTTGTTGTTGCGTAGCGCCATCGCACGACAACTGTCGAGGTTCAGAACCATCGTTTGAGCCTCGGCTGCAGTCATTGCTCCCATCAGCATGATAAGAGTTAATATTTTTTTCATTCCTTTACTATAATATTATAATATCGGTGCAAATTTATGGAAATATTCGCAAACCACAAAGGATTTTTTATTATCAAATCTTTAAGAATCGAAAATTACCTTACATTATGGAAAAATGGAACATTCTTCTATTCAAATTCAACAACGATTTCTCCTTCCCAGTCGGGATTTACGGTGAATCCCAGGTTGCCTTTTCCGGAATCACCATCTTCTTTCTGGTCGGGGTCGGAGATAGTATGGTCTTTGATGCTGATATTGGTCTGGGTGATGTTGTTGCATTTCACCGGGACGCCTTCCTTGGAATATTCCTTGATGCTCTGAGCATCTGCATCCAGGATGTTGATGGTCATTTTCAAGCCCTTGTTCTCTTCGCGTGGGAAGGTATAGACCGAATAATCCCTTTTGCCTTCCTGAAGCTTGAAGCTTTCGGTTTGGCGGCTCTGTACGCATCCATAACCCGTTACGGCGTCAAGGGTGCTGCTGCCTCCCGTATAGTAAAACTTGATGCTGTGCGCCTCGGCGGGGATGGTGGCGTCGGATATATGGACCTTAAACTGTGCCACGGCTCTTTTCAGCAGGATGTAATCATCCGTATCCTCTCCATCTATCACATTGAAAGTGCCGTAATAGAAGAAGGTATCGGTCATCTTGTTCTTGTAGAATTTCACTTTCTCTGGGGAACTGATCGTACAGTTTCCGCTTCCGTTATGGCCGATGGCAACCATTCGGTATTTTCCCGCATCCAGATTTATTCCGATATCTTCGTAGCCATCTTCTGCTTTCAGATTCAGGGTCTTCACCTTTTCCTCTCCATCAAAAATGGCGATGGAGAGTCGGGAGCAGTAATCTTCTAGAGGCTTTCCCTCTACTTCCTCATCTCCTTCATCCAATCCGTCTTCATCTCCTTCCTCCTCATCTTCGAAATCTCCTTCTCCGCTTCTTGTTCCCGTAGAATTGTTTTTTGCCACGGACGCATGGATGATTACATTGGCGTTTGCGTCATGTGAATTGGTACCCGAATCATCGAGTGCAAACTTTTCGCATGAAGTAAGCGTAGCTACCAGCATCAGCAAGAGGGATGCCAGCCAGACATAGGTCTTCTTCTTCATATTCCTAAGTTTTCAGGTTGCTTTCTATGCGTGGTGCAAGACGTTTTCTTGCGCATGAAAGTCGCAGCAAATATACGCTTTTTCTGCGAAAATGGCAAGGAGATTCTAAAAAAACTGCATTTTTTTGGCTAATTATCTGTTTTTTCGTATATTTGCACCCGTTTTTCAGCGAGAAGAATCATTTGTATCTATATATAATAAGGTACGCGCGAGAGAAATGGATCAATAAGGTATAGGATTTTAATCATAAGGAACAAGATATATTTATGGATAAGAAGATAAAAGCATTGTTTTTCGACATCGACGGCACGTTGGTGAGTTTCAAGTCTCACAGGATTCCGCAGAGTACTGTGGATGCTTTGGAGCAGGCTAAGAAGAATGGGGTAGAGGTGTATATTTCTACGGGACGCCCCAAGCAGATTATCAATAACCTCGGTCAGATAGAGCATCTCATCGATGGTTACATCACAGCCAATGGTGCCCGCTGCTTTGTGGAGGATACATTGGTGAGCCAGCACGCCATCCTTCCTTCTGATGTGAAGAAAATCATCGAGGCTGCTGATAGAGACAACTATCCTGCCATCGTGGTAAGCGAGAGCCGTTTTGCCATTCATCATTATACCGACGAGGTTTATGAAATCTTCTGCAAGGGATTGGGAGTAGATAGCAGCGTTTTTGTTACCGATCTCAATCGCTTGGGCGATGAGGCCATCTTGCAGGTCACACCTTTCTGCACCGTAGAGCAGGAAGCGCTCCTGATGCCTACGCTCGAAAACTGCACTTCCGGCAGATGGCACCCTGCCTTTACTGATATTACGGCGCGTGGAGCCGATAAGGGAAAGGGACTCCAGGCAATGGCTGATTATCTGGGCTTGAACATTGAAGAAACCATGGCGTTCGGCGATGGTGGCAACGACATCTCTATCATCAAGAAGGCAGGTGTAGGTGTAGCAATGGGCAATGCTGGTGATGAATTGAAGCAGGTAGCCGATTACATCACGACTCATGTGGATGAAGATGGAGTGAAGAATGCCCTCATCAAGTATGGTGTAATTGCTGAAAACTAACATTTTGTTGTCTTTAGTCATAAAAATCTGTCTAAAAGTTGGGAAATATGCAGAAAATATACAAAAGGAATAAGAAAATAGCTTTTTAATTGCATTTTGTTAGCTAAAAATTTGTTTATTTTATAAAAAGTATGTATCTTTGCACCCGATATTTGTAAGTTGTTTAATTTAAGAGAGAGAAATTATGACAAAAAGACTAACCATGTTAATGGGGGGGCTTGTTCTTTCAACAGGAATGGCTCTCGCACAGACTACTGTTACAGGTAAAGTTGTTTCTCAGGAAGACGGTGAGCCAGTAATTGGCGCCTCTGTTAAAATCGCAGGAACAAAGACTGGTACAGTGACAGATGTGGATGGTAACTTTACTCTGCCAAATGCAAGTAAGGATGCTGTTCTCGAAATCACCTATCTTGGTATGGAAACCCAGAAAGTGAAGGCTTCTGCTAAAATGAAGATTGTTTTAGTTTCCGATTCCAAGAATCTTGATGAAGTTGTTGTTACAGCGATGGGTATTTCCCGTAGTGAGAAAACCCTCGGTTATGCTGCAACAACAGTAAAAAGCGATGAAATTATTGGTGCACGTACTACCAATGTGGCTGATGCCCTTTCTGGTAAGGTGGCTGGTGTTCAGGTGAACGCTACCAGCGCAGACCCAGGTTCTGTCAGCAACGTGGTAATTCGTGGTTATGGTTCTATCAATGGTAGCAACCAGCCTCTTTACGTGGTTGATGGTGTGCCTTTGCAGAATAACATGGTTTCCGGTCAGGGTAAGAATATCTCAACTGGTGGTATTTCTAATATCTCGCCTGAAGATATTGCGAGCATGACCGTATTGAAGGGTGCCGCTGCTACCGCTCTTTATGGTAGCCGTGCTGCCAATGGTGTCATCTTGATTACTACCAAGACGGGTGCTAAGGGACAGGCTCGCAACTATACTATCAATTATAGTGGTAGTGTCCAGGCTCGCATGGTTTCCTGCTTGCCAGATATGCAGAATAGTTTCGGACAGGGTTGGAATAGTCGCCAGACATTCATCGAGAATGGTTCATGGGGTCCTGCGCTCGACGGCTCTCTCCAGGTGTATGGTCCGGAGTGGAACCATCAGCAGTTGCTTCACCCTTATAAGGCTTTGAAGAACAACGTGAAGGATTTCTTCGAGGAAGGCTGGTCACAGAACCACAATGTTTCCTTGAGCGGTGTTTCCAAGTCGGGTGAAATGACTTATTACCTGTCTTATTCTTATACGGGCGATGATGGTATCATGCCTGGTGACAAGGATACTTACAAGCGTAATACATTGGCTTTCCGCAATACTTATCAGGCTAACGACTGGTGCAAGTTGTCTTCTTCATTCAACTTTGCCCGTAGTGCAACCGATGCAGTGGGTACTTATCAGGGTACATCTGTAGTAGATGGTCTCTATGAGTTGCCACGTGATGTGTCTTTGCTTGACAAGCAGGACTTGAACTGCCCATTCAATACTCCTGAGGCTTACTTCACTCCTTATGGAATCACCAACCCATACTGGGCTTTGGCGAATAACTATAATCATACCGATGCCAAGCAGATAAATGGTAAGATTCAGGCAGATATTAACCCTATCAAGGATTTGACCCTGACTTATCGCTTCGGTTTCGACTATACTGATTATGATTCCAAGACAGGTTATCCTCAGATTGCTCTTGATGATAAGCTGATTACTGACGACAAGGGTTATGCGCCTAGTAATATGAACCAGAGTGGTTATGTCTGGTCACGTTATGGAAGAACTTATGAGTTTAACCATGATTTCATGGCAAACTATAAGAAGAAGTTCTTTGATGACAAGCTCGATTTGGCTGTTATCGCTGGTGTGAACATGAATGAGCGTAGCTATACTCACATGACAGGTGAAGCCGATGACTTGACTTTCGAGACAGGTTTCTGGCAGTTGAGCAATGGTGCAACCAAGAAGACTTTGAGTGAATATCAGACCAAACGCCGTCTGATAGGTGCCTTCGGTGATGTAACTTTGGGTTGGAATGATATGCTCTATCTCGACTTGACAGCCCGTAACGACTGGTCTTCTACATTGCCTATCGACAAGAATAGCTTCTTCTATCCTGGTGCCACCTTGAGCTGGATTTTCACTAAGGTGATTCCTGAAAACAAGGTTTTGACTTTCGGTAAGGCTCGTGTGGCTTATGGTAAGACGGGTAATGATGCTGATCCATACCTCACAGGTGCCTCTTATAGTCAGGCTAGTATCAGAGGTTACTATGATTTAGGTATCTCTAAGTTCCCTATGAACGGTAAGAACTCATTCCTCCTGGGTAATACAAAGGGTAGTAACTCTTTGAAGCCTGAGATGACTACTGAGATTGAAGTGGGTTTGAACTTGCAGTTCTTTATGGGTAGAATCGGTCTCGATGCTTCTTTCTATAACAGAACAACAGATGACCAGATCTTTACCTTGCCGGTGGATCCTGCTACAGGATACTATTATCAGGTAACAAACTTCGGTTCTGTCCGCAACCGTGGTGTTGAGTTGTTGCTCACCACAGTTCCTGTACAGACCAAGAATTTCAAGTGGGAGTTGGGCTTCAACTTCTCAAAGAACTGGAACAAGGTACTTGAGATGCCTGCATCTCTTGAGGGTGGTCGTGTCTCTATTTATGATTACTCTTCTGGTAATGATGCAGTCTATATGTATGCTGAGGAAGGCAAGCCAATGGGTGAGTTCTATACTTATCTTCCACAATATACAGAGGATGGCAAGGTGATTGTTGATGCAAATGGTCAGCCTGTTATCGGTACTCAGGTAGAGGATACCGGTAAGAATATGAATAGCGACTGGACGGGTGGCGTAACTACAGCCTTGACTTACAAGGGCTTCACCCTGAGTGCAGCTTTGGATGTCCGCAAGGGTGGTTACATGTTCTCACGTACCAAGAACCTGATGCTGTTTACTGGTAATGGTACGATCACTACCTATAACGACCGTCGTCCATTCATCATCCCTAACTCTGTAGTAAAGAGCGGTGATACATACGTTGAGAATACTACTCCTATCTATCAGACAGATGGTAGCTATCAGAAGTATTACAATGATTATGGTTATGGAAATGCTGGAGAGGCTTACTTGCTCGACCGTTCATACGTAAAGTTGCGTAACATCAGCCTTACCTGGAATTTGCCACGTCTCTGGACCAGCAAGTTGTCGTTGAGCAATGTAGCTTTGACCGTATTCTGCAACAATGTCTTCACCTGGACAGCTAGCAGCAATACCTTCATTGACCCAGAGACTACAACTATCAGCCAGAGTAGTTATGGTGATTTGGCCACTCAGTTTGGTGAGATGTACTCAAACCCATCTTGCCGCACCTTCGGTGCCAACTTGAGTGTAACATTCTAACACATTGTGGTATTAGTAATTTAAAGGATATTCGATATGAAAAAATATATAGTAATGTCGGCTCTCGCTTTGGGTCTCTGCATGAGCTCTTGCGACAGCTATTTGGATATTAACCAGAATCCACAGTCTCCATCTGAGGCAAATGTCACATCTTCCATGATTATGCCTGGTGCTGAGATGGCGATTGCAAATGCATACGGTAACTATTTGCGTATCACTGGTGGATATCATTCGCAGGTTTATGCTCAGTTGAATGGTACTTCTAACTATGTGGATTATTCTGAGTTCCAGCAGTCTGCTACCCGTTGTAGTGGTACTTATACTCAGCTCTATCAGAGCGCATTGGTCAATCTGAAGACCATCTTGGAGAAATCAGAGGCATCTGAAGAATGGGGAACCTATCTTGCTGCCACCACTCTGCGTGCATTCGCCTTTGAGACATTGGTAGATTGCTTCGGCGAGACTCCATATACAGAGGCTTTGGATGCTGATAATCTTTCACCAAAGTATGATGATGGTAAGACCGTATATGATGGTATTATTGCCGAAATAGACAATGCTTTGTCTAAGGCAAGTGCTTCTAGCACCGTTTGCACCAACTTCCTCTTCCCTGATGCCAGTGCAGAGCAGTGGATTCAGTTTGCCAAGGCTTTGAAGTTGAAACTCCTGATGCGTGAGGCTAATGTAGATTCTTCAGTATTGCCAAAGGTAAAGGCTTTGATTGAAGAGAATGATTTCCCAACCAAGGATATTGCTTATACCAGCTGCTGGGGAACAGAGAGTGGTTCCATGAACCCGTTCTATTCAGAGGAATTCTCTTCTGCATGGGGTTCTACTCAGATTAATGTATGTGCAAACTTGGCTATCATCGGTTCTATGCAGATCAAGAATGCCAATGGTGATGTGGTTTATACCGACCCTCGTCTGGCTGCTTTCTTCGAGAAGAATGCAGATGGCAAGTATGTGGGTGGTGTTTCCGGTACCAATTATCCAAGTACCACAAGCCTTACCAAATGGTGCCGTCCTATCGAGACCGCAACTTCTCCACTCAGTTTGCTTTCTGTTGCTGAGACCGAGTTCTTCATCTCTGAGTATTATGCCCGTACTAACGACGAGGCTAATGCCAAGGCTCATTACAACAAGGCAATTGAGGCATCTTTTGCATCTGCCGGTGTTGAGGGTGCTGCTGAGCATATCGCTCAGTTCCCATTCGATATGGCAAATTACAAGAAGAGCATCGGTGTTCAGAAGTGGATTGCCTTGGCTGGTGTGAATACTTTCGAGGCATGGTGTGAGCTCCGTCGTCTGGATTATCCTGCTTTCGATACAACCAAGAAGGGTTCTGATTTCTATACCAAGGGTGATGACGGTTCCTTTACCGACAGCGGTTATCAGGCAGGTACACTCTATACTCCTATAGATGTATTCAGTCAGGTTGGTGCCAACAAGCTTCTGGAGCGTTTCCCATACGCAGAGTCTTCTTCTTCTCGTAATAGCAACACTCCTGCATTCACCAATTCAGACTATACCAAGCCTGTATTCTGGGGTGAGTAGTCTAACAGTGTTTCATTAATAAAATGAATATAGCAATGAAAAAGAATATATTTTATATCATGCTTTTGCTGTTGACATCGGCAGTTTCCTTCACCAGTTGCGATGATGATAGTTCTGCAGGTGTAACAAGCATCACATATTATCCAGTGCTCACTCTGAAGGGTGATGCAACCATGTACGCTGATAAGGGTGCTGCCTTTACAGACCCTGGATGTGCTGGTGATCTGAATGGCGAGGATATTTCTTCTCAGCTGAAGGTAACCGGAACGGTGGATACCTCCAAGTCGGGTATTTATACATTGACCTATTCTGCTACCAATGCAGATGGATTCAGTGCTTCGGTTTCCCGAACAGTTATCGTAACCGATCCTGCGGATGCTAAGGAGGGTGTCTTCTATACAGATGCAGCCAACAGTTATCGTGACTATAGCGGTAATAAGGCATTTGGAGATAATTTCGAGATTATCATTATCAACAATGGTGATGGTACTTATCATGTAAGCGATTTGCTGGGTGGTTGGTATTCTCAGAAAGCTGGATATGGCAGCAATTACAATATGGAAGGTGATGTGAAGTTTGCCGAAGATGGTACGATGACACTTCTCAATAGCCTTATTGGTGGTTGGGGTGATAGCTTGGTTGGCTTCTCTGGTAAGTTTGACACAGCTTCTTCATCTTACACCTGGGATGCTGAATATGCATCATCCATGAAGTTCCATGTAGTTTTGAATAAGTAATTTTAGAAGATATCGTTATGAAGAAATTAATATATTTATGTATGGCTATCCTCTGCATGACTTTTGCTTCATGCGAGAAGGATGAAGTCGGTGGAACTGCTACTCAGGCTCTCGCCGGTGAGTGGTATGTTACTGTTGATGCAGTTGATGCCAATAATAATGTGACAGCTCTTGATCCTTATGGTATGGGTAAGTTCCTTGTCAATACATTCAATACTGCAGCTAATGTGAGCGACCAGATGTGGATTAGTGACAATGGTAATTTCTGGAACTTTAAGGTGAGAATGACATCTGATGTTCAGAATCTCAGTTTCACTACTAATGGTGAGGCAGCTAATGCTGCTTATAATAAGGATGGTTCTCTTTATGACTGTAAGGTGAATGTTGAGGGTGGTAAGGTCTTGCCTGGACAAGGTCTGACTCCTCATGGAACTCCTGCCGACAGCATTGTTTTCTATGTATCGTTCAATGATGACGAACCAGGAAACAAGTATAAAGTTTCTGGTATTCGTTATTCAGGTTTGACACAGGATGATTAATTTAGATTTTATGTTATTAGGTACATAAAGATATAAGGCAAAGTGATTTGCCTCGTTGTTGACTTAGTCAACACTTATATCTCTCTCGTCTTGGGGACTGGCAGTGGCCGGTCCCCTTTTTTTGTTTGACTATAGCATGTATGTTGTCTAATTCTATCTCCCGACGTATCGTTTCAACATAAAGTCACCTTCAGAAATAGCTTCTCAAAAACAGCAATTATAATTTCATTCTCCTTTCACAATTGTTATAGTATACTTATAATCAGTTATTTAAGTGTGAAAGGAGAATTCTCTGAAGCAACAATAATAATCAGCAGAAAGAACTATTAATATAAGGAGAAGGCAACTTAGTCTAAAGGTGAAGACAGCTTAGTCTAAAGGAGAAAGCAACTATTACAAAAGGAATAGAAAAGGCTTCTTTGTATCGGATGACCAGCGTCATCCATATAGATGACGGGAGTCAGCCGTATAGATGACTAGAGTCATCCATATAGATGAGCCTAGTCATCCAGTCGATAAATCGTCCCTTTTCCCCTGCCAATATCTATCCCTCATCCTTCTGGTTACTATGCTTCATCCCAACATTCA
>ERZ773109.2449-NODE-2449-length-10083-cov-4.969984_pt1 | contig 10083 bp, 8 predicted proteins | sample MGYA00580569_ERZ773109 | MGnify/ENA primary metagenome ERZ773109 (study PRJEB29015, sample SAMEA2737852) | human gut metagenome | biome: human gut; feature: human-associated habitat; material: faeces | place: China | collected 2012 ...
AAGCCAGCTTCGGGTCGGCGCAGATGGCCTCGCCGGTGTAGAACATCTCGGGCATGCCGCTGCCGCGGGGGCCTTCGTAACGGATGAAGATGGCATCTCCGGGCTGGACCTGCTTGTTCAGAACGGCGCTGATGCACTCTTCCTCGCTGTCAAAGGGCTTTGCGCGCAGGGTGGCGTGGAACATGTTCTTGGGGCAGGCGGTGTGCTTGATGACACTGCCCTCCGGGGCCAGATTGCCCTTCAGGATAGCGATGCTGCCGTCGGTGCCCTTGGCGTTGTCAAAGCTGTGGATGATATCCTCGCGGGTGACTTTGATGCCCAGGCCCTTGGTCTTTTCCTGCAGGATCTCGTCGCAGTGCTCGTAGAAGCCGTTCTTCTTCAGGTCTTCCAAGTTTTCGCCCAGCGTCTTGCCGGTGACAGTCATCACGTCCAGATGCAGCATGGACTTGATCTCTTCCATCACGCGGGGCACGCCGCCTGCATAGTAGAAGTACTGTGCGGGCCAGTCGCCGGAAGGACGGATGTTCAGCAGATAGTGTGCGCCGCGGTGCATCCGGTCAAAGGTGTCGGCATCGATCTCAAAGCCGAACTCGTGTGCAATGGCGGGCAGATGCATGGTGGCATTGGTGGAGCCGGAGATGGCGGCGTGCACCATGATGGCGTTTTCAAAGCTCTTCATGGTGACGATGTCCTTGGCCTTGATGCCCTCGGCCACCAGCTTCATCACCTGAACGCCGGCATCATAGGCAGCCTGCTTCAGCTCCGGGGCGGTGGCCGGCATCAGGGCGGTGCCGGGCAGCATCAGGCCCAGAGCCTCGGCCATAATCTGCATGGTAGAAGCGGTGCCCATAAAGGAGCAGGCACCGCAGCTGGGGCAGGCATTGTGCTTGTAGTAGTCCAGCTGCTCGTTGGGGATCACGCCCGTCTTTTCCCATGCGTCGAACTTGCCGATCTGTTCCAGCGTCAGCAGGTCGTTGATGGCGCAGGCGGGGTCGTTGACCACGTACTTCTTGGGCAGGGTGTGGGCTTCCATCACGCCGCCGGTGACCACGATGGCGCTCATATCCTTCAGGCGGCCAATGCTCATCAGCATGGCCGGCATGGACTTGTCACAGCTGGCGATGAACACGCCGCCGTCGTACACGGTGGCGTTGGCCTGAGCTTCCACCAGATTCACGATGGCGTCACGGTGGGGCAGCGAGTAGTTGATGCCGTCGTGGCCCTGTGCGATACCGTCGCACATATCGGTTGCAAAATAGCGTGCAGCCTTGCCGCCGTGGGTGTTGACTGCCTGTACAGCCTCCTTCACGAACTGATCCAGATGGGCGCTGCCGGGGTGGCTGTCGCCAAAGGTGCTCTCCACCATGATCTGGGGCTTTGCAAGGTCGTCCACCTTCCAGCCCATGCCGATCTTCAGCGGATCGTTTTCCGGTGCCAGTTTACGCACTGCCTGAGAACGCAGTTCCATGATCGTACCTCCAAAATACTCTTTTTCTGCTTTGCAAATCGTCCTTTTTGACTGTCGGACATCTTACATGTTCATTTTAATCGAATCCCGCCTCGTTTGCAAGTTGTCGCAGTCAGAACCCACTTTATAACAATAACCAGCCCAGTTTTTCGTGCACATTGCTCTGAAATCTTGGATACATCATATAATCTAACCAGTTTTTCGACTTTTCTGTGTCATTCGTCTTAAAAAGTCATCAGACAACTTCAAACGTAAAAAGTCCCCGCACAGACCTTGCACTGTGCGGGGACGTAAAATGCAGCGGCGTCAGGTTTCCCATTCGCCGTCGTAAAGCTTTCGGATGCAGTTGCGGTTGAAGTTCAGGTGCATCACCATGGCAGACCGGGCGCCAATGGAGTCATGCCGGGCAATGGCTTCGGTGATCATGCGGTGGGTCAGGATGGTCTCCTCCGTCAGCTTTTTGTGGGTAACATTCACGAACATCATGACCGCCGTATCGATAATGGGGATGAGCTGCTCCACCACCATGTTCTTGCTGCTCTCTGCGATGCAGGTATGGAATGCGATGTCGTCCTCAATGTACAGATCACCGCTGTGGATCTTGCTCTCCACCCGGTCGCACAGGCGCTGGATGCGCTCGATGTCCTCGTCGGAAGCGTTCAGCGCTGCCATCTCGGCCATGCCCGGTTCCAGCAGCAGGCGCACGTTCACCAGATCCAGTGCCAGCGCGTTCTTGTCCTGCACGCTGCGCAGGTTCAGCGGGTCCGAAAGGCCCTTGGCAGTCGTGACCACATAGGTGCCGGAGCCCCGCCGCACCTCCACGATGCCCTTGCTGGAAAGCAGCTTCACCGCTTCGCGCACCGTGCTGCGGCCCACACCGAACTTTTCGCCCAGCTCAAATTCATTGGGCAGCTTGGCTCCCGGCTCCAGCGGGGTATCCAGAATATAGTGGTAAATTTCGTCCTCCACCTGTTCGGCAAGGAGTTTGTTTTTCAGATGGGAAAATTCGCTCATGGGTGTTCCCTCCCCTGTTTTTTAATTTATTATAAGGCAGGGCAGCAGACAAAAGCAAGGGCTGTCCTCATTCACAGACAGCCCTTGCTTTTGGGTATTTTATTCGTTTGCGGCCTTTTCCAGCTCCGCTTCCTCTGCGGCGGCTTCGGCCTCCTCCTGCTTCTGGTACTCCAGGAAAGCCGACCACATGGGTTCGATGTCCTTGCCCTTCACCCGGCGGTCGAAGTAGTTGCGAGTGATGTCCACCACAGTGCCGGACAGCACCAGCACGCCGATCAGGTTCGGGATCATCATCAGACCGTTGAAAGTGTCGGAAAGATCCCACGCAAGGCCCAGCTTCATGGTGGCACCCACCACGGTCATGCATACAAAGACCACCTTGTAGATGCGGCTGCCGGTGGTGCCGAAGAGATACTCCACGGCCTTGGTGCCGTAGTGGCTCCAGCCCAGCGTAGTGGAGTAGGCAAACAACAGAATGGAAACAGCAATGAACTTGGGGCCAAAGCTGCCAAATGCGGCGGTGAAGGCCTGACCCACCAATGCGTTGTCCTGCACACCGGCCAGTACAGCGCCGCTCTGCAGGTCCACCACGCCGGTGGTCAGGATGACCAGAGCAGTGAGCGTGCAGACCACGATGGTATCGGCAAACACCTCAAACACGCCCCACATGCCCTGATGCACCGGCTCCTTGACGTTGGAAGCGGAGTTGACCATGACGGCAGAGCCGAGACCGGCTTCGTTGGAGAAGGCACCGCGCTTGAAGCCCCAGGTGATGGTCTGGCTGATGCCGTAGCCCAGCGCACCGCCGCCTGCCGCGTTCAGGTTGAACGCACCCTTGAAAATAGCCGCAAATGCCGCTGGGATGTTGCCCGCGTGCAGCACTACGATGATGAGCGCGCCTGCAATGTAGAACAGGGCCATGAGCGGCACCAGCTTTTCGGTAACAGCGGCAACGCGTTTCAAACCGCCAATGACGATAAGGGCCGTGACCACCATCAGGCACAGGCCGGTGACGAGGGTCGGTACGCCAAAAGCAGCGTTCATGTTGCCCGCGATGGAATTGATCTGGCTCATGTTGCCAATGCCGAAGGAAGCCAGAATGCAGAAACAGGCAAACAGCACTGCCAGCACCTTGCCCAGCTGTTTGCAGCCCTTCTTTGCGCCAAGACCATCGGTGAGGTAGTACATGGCACCGCCCGACCACTCGCCTTTTTCGTTTTTGCGGCGGTAGTACACGCCCAGCACATTCTCCGAAAAGCTGGTCATCATGCCAAGCAATGCCATGACCCACATCCAGAAGATGGCTCCCGGCCCACCGGAAACGATGGCCGTTGCCACACCCACGATGTTGCCGGTGCCGATGGTGCCCGCCAGCGCCGTGCACATGCTCTGGAACTGGCTGATGGCCATATCCTCCTTGCTGGTGTGCGCGGTGATGTCCTTGTTGGTGAAGATCGCGCCGATGGTATGCCGGAGCCAGTAGCCCATTTTGCGGAACTGGAAAAAGCCCGTGCGGGCGCTCATCCAGAAGCCGGTGCAGAACAGCAGTGCCAGACCAAACGGCCCCCACACCACGCCATTGATGGCATTGTTCACCTGCGTGATCATCTCGACCATTCTCTCTTTCCCCCTATACACAAAACAAAAGCGGACAGAACCCACCAAAGGCTCTGCCCGCAAAAATTCGGAGCGCTCTCATTTTCCGCCGCCGGGGTGCGCCGCATTCCCGGCTGCGCCCCATTGCGCAAAGACGATAGCTCTGTCCTTTTGCCTGAGAGATACAGCCGCTTTCCCTGCGGCCTTACACCTTCGGCACCCACTTTACAAGCGGGCTTCTCCAGAGTGCACGGTCTTTCTCCGCCGTGCACGTCTTTTTCAGTTCTTCTGGCGCACAGTTGTGCGCGATAGAAAGACTATACCATATTCTGTCCTTGTGCGCAAGACATTTTGTATATCATACGCTGCTTTTTCATCTGTTATGCCGACAGATGAATTTTGTTTTGGTATTACTTTTGTCCTCCCTCATCATAGCGCTGCCATAAATTTATTTTACTTTTCTTTTGGCTCCGCGCCTTCAAACCCCCGGGCTTTTCCATCCGGGCTGGCATCGCCGTTTTCTTTCGCGGTCTCATAAGAATCTGTGCCGTAATAGGCGCTGGCGGGGCCGATCTCCAGCCAGAAGTTCTCCCGTTCTTTCTCTGTGGTCGGTGCAGTCTCTTTTTTGTTTTTCATCTGCAAACGCCTCCTTTTCTGCATAAAGTCTTGCCTGCAGGCCAAAGCTTTATGCAAAGGAAAGGCGGTGTATCCCATGCGCAGTGGAGGTTGGAAGCCCTTTTGGGCAGCACTGTTTGCTTCGCTGCTGGTGCTGGTGCCGCTGGTGGGCGGCACGGTGCTGCTGTCCCGTCAGCAGCTGCGCACCCAGCTGCGGCAGGCTGCCCGCAGCGAGAGCGGTGTGCCCATCCAGCTGCCCAAGACCACCGACCAGCTCACTGTGCTGCTGTGCGTCTCCGGCGAACAGCCCGGCTTTGTGCTGGCCTACCTGAACGCCAGCCAGAACTGCGTGCATCTGCTCAGCGTGCCTGCCGTGCTCACTGTGCCTTTTGCAGAAGAAGAAACATCCCTTGCCCGCTGCTATGCCGCCGCTGGCCCTGCCCGCTGCCGCGAAGCGCTGGCACAGGTGCTGGCCCTGCCGGAGGGCACAAGGTATCTGGCCTTTTCTCCCGATGTGCTGGAGCGCATTGCCAGCCGGTACGGGCCGGTGCGGGTGGGCTTTACCGGCGCACTGACCGAGGAAGAGCTTGCCCGCCATGGCCGCAGCCGGGCCGTGCAGGGCATTTCCGCCGGGGACGCGCACGAATTCTTGTGCCAGCTGCAGGCCGACGAAGCCTTTTCACCAGTACGCACCGCAGCGGCCCGCGCTGCCGTGTGGGATGCGTTTCTCCGGCAGGATCTGGACCTGCTGCCCGCCACCCTGCCGGATGCCCTGCGTGCCAGCAGTTCGGCCCTGCTCACCGACCTGACCGCGCTGGACTATGACGCTTTGGAACGCACACTGGAATTTCTTGCCAACAACAGCGCCGCTGTGGCGGCGCAGGCCCTGCCCGGCCAGTGGAATGCCGCCAGCGGCACTTACACGGTCACGGATGCTTCCCGCGCTGCCATGCAGACCTTTTTCAATGTTTCGCCCACCGAGGCGCAGGCCTCGTCCTTCAGCGAGCCATAACCCAGCACCAGCGTGCCCGCCGCTGAGGGTGCTTCTCCGGTCAGGTCGTAATCGCTCAGCAGGCTCAGCTGCACGCCTTCGGCTTCCGCCGCGCAGCGCAGCGCAGCATCCGGCGGCGGGTCTTTGAGCTTTGCCAGCAGGTTCAGTCCGGTGTGCAGGCCCGCAAGGGTCAGCTCGCCGGGAGCAAAGGCAGTGTTCAACGCTGCCGCCAGCGCGTCCCGCCGGGCTTTGTAGGCCACACGTTCCCGGGCCAGATGCCGGGTGAAGTAGCCCTCGGTGATAAAGCGGGCCAGCGTCTGCTGCTCGAACCGGCTCACCGTGCCGGAGTACAGGCGGTATTTTTTCCGCCATGCAGGCAGAAGATGCTCCGGCAGCACCATATAGGCGATACGGATGCTGGGAGCCAGACTGCGGGAGCAGGTGGAGAGGTACACCACCGGGCCGTCTGCACCCGCCATGCCCTGCAGGCTGGGCAGAGGCCGGGTATCAAAACGGAACTCCGAATCGTAATCATCTTCTATAATATACCGCCCGCCCGGCCTGCGGGCTGCCCAGTGCAGAAGCTCGGCCCTGCGGCCCGCAGGCATGGTGACGCCTGTGGGGAACTGGTGGCTGGGCGTGACGTAGCACACCGCTGCATCCGACCGGTTCAGTGCTTCCACCGAAAGGCCGTCCTCGTCCACCGGTAGGCAGCAGCAGTGCACACCGTTGTTCTGCAGCACCTGCAAAGCACGGGGGTAGCCCGGCGTTTCCACCGCTGCAGGGCCGGGCAGCAGCGGTGCCAGCAGGCCCAGCAGATATTCCAATCCCGCGCCCACCACGATCTGGTGCGGCCCGCACTGCACACCGCGGTATTCAGAGAGATATTCCGCCAGCGCCTGCCGCAGGGCCGGGTCGCCCTGCGCATCGCCGTGGGTGAGCAGCTGGGGCGAAGAATAGAGCAGCTCCTTTTGCAGCCGCGCCCATGTGCGGAACGGGAACAGCTCCGGGTCTACCCCGCGGGTGGAAAGGTCGTACCGCACCGGCAGCACAGGCGGTTCCGGTTTTGGCGGAGCGGGCTGTTCCGGCCCGCCGGCAGGCCGGGACGGCAGGGCCAGATATTCCTGTACATAAAAGCCGCTGCGCTCCCGCGATTCCAGATACCCTTCCGCCGCCAGCATCTGATAGGCGGCATCCACCGTATTCACCGAGACGGACAGCTCTGCCGCCAGCCGCCGCTTGCCGGGCATCCGGGTGCCCGCCGCAAGGGTGCCGCTTCGCATCTCTCCGGCAAGGCTGCGGTACAGCTGTTCGTACAGCGGCACGCCAGAAGAAGCATCCAGCGCCGTGGTCAGATGGACCATAAATTATCCCTCCTGTCTGGGTATTGCATCAAACTGACCCCATTAAAAAACTTTATTCTGGGTATTTTCATGGTGTCAGTTCTGCGTATAATAGGAGCATACCCGCTGGACACCCAAATGTCAAGTAGGATTGTAGGTAAGTGGTTGCGAAGCAATCAAAGCCCCAGTGGGGCTTTGGTGCCGCGGGAACGGAAATTTGGAGGGAGAGTAAATCATGTCTACTACTGCAATGTGGCTGCTTCTGGCAGTCGTTGTCATCGTCATTCTGTTTGCAAGTGTGCTGTACAAGCGCACCTTCACCACCAAGGAGCTGGCCATGACCGGTGTCATGGCCGCTTTAAGCCTTGTGGCCTATCTGTTCTTCCGTGTGCCGTTCTACGGCGGCTCTTCGTTCCATCTGGGCAACACCTTCACCGCCCTGACCGCCCTGCTGCTGGACGGTGTGTCCGGCGGTCTGGCCGGTGCCATTGGTCTGGCGCTGGCCGATATTCTGGCCGGTGACCCGGGCTACGCCGTCACCACCTTTGTGCTCAAGTTCATCATCGGCATCACCTGCGGTGCCGTGGCGCACAAGGCATTCAAGCTGCGCGACCTCGACAAGCACAGCTCCGGCTATCTCGTCAAGGTGATCGTTTCTGCCGGTTCCGGCCTGCTGCTGAACGTGCTGACCGACCCGTTCCTGGGCTACTTCCGCAATGTGTACATCTTTGGTCAGGAATACACCGTGGCACAGGCGCTGACCAAAATTGCAGGCGGTGTCACCTTTGTAAACAGCGTGGCCTCCACCGTGTGTGCGGTCATCCTGTACCTCGCCCTGCGTCCGGCCCTGGAGCGTGCCGGTCTGCTGCCCAAGGGCGAAAAACACTAAGCGATCTCTCTATCCTGATACAGCACTGCTGCCCTCACCTGCCGGACTTCTCCTATCCTCCGGCGGTGGGGGCAGTGGTGTTTTTCGTGGACGACCTATCACACGGAACTCCTCCAGTCTCGCATTCGCTCGAAAGCCCCCTCGGGGACGGGGCTTTTGACAGAAACCGAAACAAAAAAGCGCTCGTCACACAATTCTGCATGACGAGCGTTTTTTGCTTTTTATCGCAATTTTCAAAAATAGTGCCTATTAAAACGGCATATTTGCGATATGCAGTCTGCGGATGTTGCTTGTGCATTAAAAACGCAAACTGCTATCATTACAGCTTTTCAAATACAAGGAACCGGAACGAGATATCGGTTTCCAGCTGGGACAGCGCAGCAAGGCGCTCCGCCCCGCCGCGCGGCGTTTTCCAGTAATAGGGTGTCATGGCGAACAGCGCTTCCAGCTGTTCGTGGGGCACCGTGACGCGGCCGGTCACTTCCCGTTCCCCAATGGCGGCAAAACCGTCATAGGCGATCTGCTGCACCGGGTTTTTATAGGGCTTTTCGTAGAGCACGGCCTTCATCTGGTACAGATGTTCGGCACCGGGCACCACATAGATCATCCGTCCGCCCGGGCGCAGCACCCGCAGGAATTCCTCCTGTGCAAAGGGCGAAAAGCAGTTCAGCAGCAGGTCGGCCCAGCCGGTGCGCACCGGCTGGCTGAAGCTGGATGCCACCGCATACTGTGCCGTGGGCAGGGCCTTGGCCGCAAGACGCACCGCAGGCTTTGCGATATCAAAACCCGCCAGCTGCACCCGGCGGCCTTTTTCGGCAAGCGCCTGCGCGATGCAGCGATCGTACCAGCCCTCGCCGCAGCCTGCATCCAGCAGATGCAGCGCCGCCTCCGGGCTGGCAGGCTGGCCGTACTCTGCGCACAGCTCACCCACCGCTTTGCCAAAGATGCCGTAGTATCCGGCATTCAGGAACGCGCGGCGGGCGGCCACCATCTCCTTGCTGTCGCCGGGGGCCTTGGTGCGCATGCTCTGCACCGGCAGCAGATGCCAGTAGCCCTCCTTGGCGCGGTCAAAGCAGTGGCCTTTTGTGCATTTCAGGGTGCTGTCGCCGGTCAGTTTTTCCCCGCACAGCGGGCACTGCCATGGGGCAAACGGTTCATTTTTGCTCATACTTCGTCGCTGTGGTCCTCAATGGGTGCAGTTGCACCGCCGTGGGCGTTCATATACTCCTCAAAGTTCGTGAACTTCTGCTGCGGCGGACGGCGGCTGATGAGCATAAGGCCCGGGTCTTCGTCCCTTGCAGCAGCGGCACGGCCGCGGCGGCTACTCTCCGCTCTGGGGGCACGGGCCGGTGCAGGCTGTGCATTGCGGGACGCATTCTGACGGCCGCGCTGGCCGTTGTTTGCACCGCGGCCCTGCTCTGCGCTCTGGCTCTGGGCGGCAGGCTGGCTGTTCTGGCGGGCCGGACGGTCGCTGCGGTCATTGCGACGGCTCTTCTGGCCTTGCATGCTGCTGTTCTGCTGAGCAGGCTGTGCAGCCGCTGCAGCAGCCCGCCCACCAGGGTATGCAGCGGCAGCAGCCCGGCCAGCCCGCGCAGGATTGGGCTCAGGCTTTGCACCACCATGGCAACCAGCATCATGCCCTCAAACAAAAAGGTATACAGCACAGCCCACAAACGGTCAAACATTGTTTTGCGGGCACCGGGGGTCAGCTTTTGCAGCCCCTTTTGCACCGCGGCCATCCCACCGGAAGCGGAGATCACCGTGGTGATGGCGGCAAAGGAAGCCATGAATGTGGTGGACTGATTATTTAGGTTGGCAATCACATCCACCGCCATTGACTGGATGGCCGGGATATCCGGCAAAAGCTGGGCAACCAGCGCGGCAATGTCCGAAACCGAATAAAACGGCAGCATGTTGATGATGACCAGCACCCACATCAGCAGCGGCAGCGCTGCCGTAAGCAGCAGCAAGGTGGCGTGTCCGGCGTATACGGCCATATCCAGCGCCAGATACTGCCGCAGCAGGTCCAGCAGTGCAGGCAGCAGGGTTGAGGCTTGTTTTTTCATGGCGTTCTCCTGAATCCCCGCGCTCAGGGGCAAAATAAAAAACATTATAAGGCAACACCGCACAATTCCCGCCTAGCGGCTTAAGCACCGCTTCGGCGGCT
>ERZ773109.2451-NODE-2451-length-10076-cov-46.046403_pt1 | contig 10076 bp, 5 predicted proteins | sample MGYA00580569_ERZ773109 | MGnify/ENA primary metagenome ERZ773109 (study PRJEB29015, sample SAMEA2737852) | human gut metagenome | biome: human gut; feature: human-associated habitat; material: faeces | place: China | collected 2012 ...
ATGGCGTGCAATGGACGGTGTGACGTGTGCCAAACCGTCAGGTGTGAACGGTGCGGTGTTGCCTTAAATCACAAATACAAAGGAGTGTATTTATGGAATCGAAATTCATCCTCAATCTGATCCACCGCCCAGAGATGGTGCCGGAGTACGCCGAAAAGGTCACCGGCCAGGGCAAGGAGGAGAATCTGGGACGCAAGACCCTGCTGACCGAAAGCCTGGATATCTTCAAGACCCAGCAGGCCATCGCCCACAAGAACGGGCTGAAGACCACCATCCAGATGACCTACGCCAGCCTGTTCAACGACGAGGCGGTGGCCCTGGCCAAACACGACCATGAGGTGTATGGCGACGAGATCGGCTCCACGCTGCTGGGCCTTTCCTGCGAGGAGTTCCGCAAAAAGTACCGCACCAAGGATTTCTGCATCTGGATGTTCGATCTGGAAACCAAGAAGCAGATCGTAGACGATGTGTTCGGCAAATTCTATGACCGGTTCGGCTTCTACCCCGCCTCCACCGGCAGCTACTATATGGACGCCCCGCTGATCAACTACATCAAGGAAAAGTACCCCACGATCCAATGCGCCGTGGCCACCTGCTGGGAGGAAGGCCCCAAAGCCTACCACACCTGCAACAACAGCTGGTACACCCTGTTCGACGGCGGCCCCTGGGCCCCCTGGATCCCCTCCAGGGCCAACACCCACGCCCCTGCCGCCAACGAGGCGGAGGACAGCGGCATCGTGGCCATCCCCCATCTGTCCCGGGATCTAATCGCCTGCTATGACGGCAACGGTTCCAACTTCGGCACCCATCCCCAGAATGTGCTGCGGGGAATGATCTATGACACCAAGACCTGGGAGCTCCCCTACCTGTACAACCTGATCGACCAGTACCGCTACCAGGAGAAGTTCAACGACGGCTACGCCTACAACATGATGTTCGTAGGCCCGGGCTGGATGAACAAAATGGGCCGGTGGGAAGCCCCCTACGAGCTGCTGCTCCACTCCTACGAGGAGGGCTGCGCCTACTATGGCAAGCTGAAACAGGAGGGCAAGCTCACCGACATGACCATGAGCGAGTTTGCCGGGTTCTACCGCCAGACCCATGGCTACACCACCCCCGAGTGCGCGCTCTGGCGGGACATCCTCTACGGGTCGGACAAGCAGCTGTTCTGGTATTGCGACCCCTTTATGCGGGCCTGCGTCAACATGGACCAGGGCGGTGCCATCGTGGACCTGCGCCCCTACGCTGCCAAACTGGAATGGCCGGTGGGTATCGGTACGCCCCACGTGCAGGACTGCTCCTACCCCTTCCTGATTCAGGAAAAATACCGTGCCGGATACTTCACCCACTATGCGGGGGAGGGCACCGTCCGCTCGGCCAAGTTACGCCACAACGGTGAGGAGGTGGACCTCTGCCTCTGCCGCACCCACGCCCATTTCCGTGCGGAAACGCTGGAAAACGGCCGGACTGCCCGTAAACTGATTCTGGACCCGGTGGAGATCCGCTTTTCTGACTGCACCCTCACGCTGCAGACAGTACTCACCTTTGTGGAAGGGGAGAGCGACATCCGCATCGACCGCCGTATCCTGGAGATGAGCGACCCCGACGCGGAGATCGAGATCGACGAGTACATGGTGGCCTGCTACGGCACCACCGAATACCCCGAGGATATGACGGGCATCCGCCTGTACGCCGACAAGGACGGCGACAACCATGAGCTGGACTACGCCTACCTCTGCCGGGAGTGCGTGGTTCACGGGGCTGAGCAGGTCCGGGCGGTGGTACCGCCCATCCGCACCGTCGTCTCGATGACGGCAAGCGGCCGCGATGCCGCCGGTTATTACAAGGAGGGCTACGCATTCAGCCCCATGTTCACCCTTGGGTACAAGGGCACCATCAAAGAGAAGGAGGCGTTCACCACATGGCTCAAGCTGGCAAGGGAAGACTGAACTACCGCTGCCCCTCCTGCTTTATGCGGGATCTGGACATCGACATGTTCTACGACGAGGACAAGAAGGAATACTACTGCATCCGCTGCCAATACACCGGCACCGAGGAGGATGTGCTGGCCAAAAACGAACTGGTACGGTTCCGCTACCGCTTTATGAACAAGCGGTTCCGCATGGATGAATTCGAGACCTTCAACGGGTGAAAAAACAGCCCAACAGAAAGAGAGCCGAGGAATGAAAAAAGCACTGAGCCTGCTGATGGCGGCGCTGTTCCTGGTCCTCTGCCTGCCGGTGACGGCATTGGCAGAGGGGGAAACCCCGCCAGGCGCGATTTACGGCAACTATGACGATGAAGCGACGGCCTACATCTGGCAGTTTGGCGAGATGGCTGCGGGGGAAAGCCCCACCGCTGTCTCCTACAGCGATGCGTATGCTTCCATCCGGGCGGGGTTGGCTGCAGGGGACAGCATCTCCTCCGGCGGCATCGCCTTTACCGGTGCCGGCTGCCTGGAACCCAACGACGCCAATGGCTTTGCCAGCGCCGCCGAAAGCGGACGCTATCTGCTGGTCCGCCCGGCGGTAAGCGGTACACTGGAGATCTGCGTCCGGTTTGACAAAGCTTCCAACAAGCGCAAATGCCGGATCTATTACCAGGATCTTGGGGAATTGGATTCGGTGGAGGCTGCTGCCAACCTGAGCGGCCTGAACAAAAACGAGACCGAAATAGGCACCGCCACCACTTCGGACCCCGTTACCTGGCAGTTATCACTGGCCGCCGGCCATGTATACGGCTTTGTCACATACAATGATTCCCCGGCGCAGATCACCGCCCTGCGGCTGCTCACCACCGAGGTGCCGGGTGGTCCCGGCGAAGGCGGAGAAGAAGGCGGTTCGGGCAGCGGTGAAACGCCGGCCCCTGCCGGCGATGCAGTGACCGGCGTCTGGGATGACAGCCATACCGCCTATCGCTGGACTTTTGGCGAGACTACTGCCGTGGAAACTTCGGCCATCTATGATGCCGCTCCCTCCGGGGAAAATGCCCCCGCCTTGCGTCTTGGCATGGCGGCCGGCGATCACACCGATGCCAGCGGGCTTCACCTTGTCGGCTACGGCGTCAGTGATGATGGCATAACAGCAGCTTCCACCGGACGGTATCTGCTGGTCAAGCCAGCGCAGAACGGCACCATCCAGATGTCGCTCTCCGCCACACTCAGTGGCGGAAAACCCAAAGCTCGCATCTACACGGCAGATCTGGGCGAAGTGGAACTGGCAGCCGCAGACCTGACCCAGTTGCAGAAAGCCGGCGACCCGCTGGCCGCTGTGGAAACGACTTCCGGCAGCGACAGTGGCACAATGTCCCTGCAAGCCGGTCATGTGTACGGTTTTGCGGTGTATGCCGTCAATGCTTCGGACATCCTGCTCTATGACCTGTCCTTCACTCCCGAATCAGACCAGCCCGAGCCTGAGCCGGAACCGGAGCCCGAGCCGGAACCGGAAGATCCTTATAAACCATCCGGCACCAGCCAGACCGAATTTACCTTTGAAGAATCGGATACCGCCGCCTGGGCGCTATCCAACGCCGCTGTCACGGCAGATGCCCACAGCGGCTCCAGCGGGCTGACCGTCAACAAAGACGGCAGCGCCTCCATTACCGTCACCAATCTGCCGCAGGGCAGTTACACGGTCAGTCTGTGGGCCAAAGGCAGCGCCAGCGGTGCACGCATGTCGGTCAGTGGGACTGGCGGCCCGGACTCGGTGCTCAAACTGGACAACGCCCTTTCCGGCCAGGGCGGCTGGGTGCAGGCGGTCCACCGCAATGTCCTGGTCTACAACGGCCAGATGACGCTTACCTTTGTAAACTACACAGACGGCCTTTCCCTCGACGACATCCAGATCACGCTGGATGCCAACGACAACAACCCGGTCAGCAACTGGGACTTTGAATCAGGGTTGGACGGCTGGGAAAGCTCTGGCACAGTCGCCCTGACCGACGCTGCCGATACCGGCAGCCAGGCCGTTCAGCTGGCCGACCAGAGTGAGGTGCACCAGACCATTTCGGTGCAGCCGGATACCGATTACATCGCCACCGTGCGCATGAAGGTGGATGTGGAGGACACCTTTACCTCCACCGAGCAGTACAGCCTGGACGGCAGCACCCTGATGGGGCTGCTGGTGGAACGCACTTCCACCGGCAACCGCGTCAATTTGGGCGTGCGGGGCGTGGACGGCACTGTGCTGCGGCAGGCACCTTCCGCCACCGCGGGTTATTCTCTGGTAACCATCGCCTTCCACACGGGCCCGAATCAGACCCAGGTGGAACTGTATGCCAACACGATTTTTGACGAGGCATACAAAGATTCTGTCACCGTGCACGAAAACACCTTCGGCAGCGAAAATCCCTACCCCAACGGCTGGCAGCGCCCGGATCCCGACCAGGTGGATGTTACCCACCTGGCTGACGGCTGGACCTCCAACGGTTCGCGCTTTGCCTATGTGGACAACTTTGATGTGTTCCAGGTGGACAACACCTACATCAAAGGGGCAGACATGTCCTTCCTGCAGGTGATCGAGGATTGCGGCGGCAAATACTTTGCCAACGGCGTACAGCAGGATGCCCTGCGCATCCTCTCCAATCATGGCGTCAACTCGGTGTTGGGCATGATCTTTGTCCATTCCGGCAACGAAGTATATACCTGGGATACGTTGACCCATCTGGGCACCAGCGTCACCGGCTTCGATGGTGAATATGTCACCGGGCGGCAGCAGGTCGTCGGCTATTTTGATGAGACCCATACCACCGCTCTGGCCCTGCGCTGCCAGGAGTTGGGCATGACTTTCACCCCCAGCTTCCATTACAGCGATACTTGGATCAGCGCCGCCAAGGCCCACATGCCCTATGAATGGCTGGAAACCGACTACGAGGGCAACCTCTCCAACCCGGACATCGAAATGCTGGGAACCGCTGTCTACAATTATGTATACGATTTCCTGACCGGTATGAAAGAGGCCGGGGTGGACAATGTCATCACTGTCAAGAACGGCAACGAGCAGAACGGAGGCTTGCTGTTCCCGGTGGCAAGCGGAATCTCTCAGAATCATGCGGCTATCATCACCGCCTCCAGCCGCGCCGTTCGCCAGGTATACCCCGGAGCTATCAATACCATCCACACAAATACGGGGTACGACCCCAAACAGTTGGAAAGTTTCTTCGGCCGCTTGCTGGGGTATGGCGCCGAATTTGATGGCATGGGGTTCTCCCTGTATGGCGGGCGGGATACTTCGGTCCAGCTGACAATGATGAAAGCCGCGCTTGCAGACGATACGCTGGCCGATTATGACTACATCAATGTGGAGACAGGATTCTCCTATTCTTCCAACAGAAGTCTTATCGGCTTCGATGGGGCCATGGGGCTTACCCAATATTTTGACATCAGCCCCAATGGACAATACAATTACCTGCTGAACTATATTCAGGCCCCTATGGACGTTCCCAATCCTACCGGCGTGACCCGCGGGTTCTACTATTGGAACAGCGAAGCCATCGGCGTGTACGGGGCCGGGCACAAGCTGGGGGAAGCCATCAGCGGAACACAACGCGCCCTGTTCAACGGCGGCGATGCGTCCGTTCAGGAGATGGGCTGCTCCCAGCCGGGAAAATCCGGCGATATGACCGAGGGAATGTACGCCTATCTGCACCGTGGGACTGCCAAGGCGGTGAGCGGTGAAGTCTACACTCCGCTGAGCACCACGGCTGATACCCACAACGTCGCCCCGGCCTCCTCCATCACCCTTTCCCAGGATACCGTTACCCTGGCGGTGGGGGAACGGCAGCGGCTACATCAGACCATCGCACCGGAGAATGCACTTCTCAGCCAGTACCGCGTCGCATATACCTCCAGTGATCCTTCCATCGCCCGGGTGTATGAGAGCGGCGTGGTGGAAGGGTGCGAACCGGGCACTGCTACCATCACCGCCACCGTGGGCGGCGTCTCGGACACCGTACAGGTGACCGTAGGCGAGCCCGTGGCAGCCAGCGGCATGACTGTGACCTACTGCCTTCTGCGCGAAGGCGAGGAAGTCGAGACCGGCACCGTGACGGATGGTATGACCCTGAACGCCGCCCCCTATGATGCCATCCAGTTCACCACAGCGCTGGATGGAAACCCTTCCGGCCGTGAGGTGTGCTGGACCATGAACAACGCAGATATCGCCCATTGGTACGGGGATACCTGGCAGACCGAGGATACGGTCATGCGCACGCTGGCCACAGAACTTTCCTCCTCCAAGACCATCCCTGTGGTACAGCTGGACACCCGTGCAGCCGGACAGGTGCAGGTAAAAGCGGCCGCGGCAGACGGTGGTCAAGAACTGCAATTCACCGTCAAGATCATCGAAACGCCCCTCACCGAGGTAAAGATCCAAGGGGATACCACCGTGCGTTCCGGCCGTACACTGCAGCTGCAGGCAATACTGACCCCCGCCGATGCGACCTTCTACAAGATCAATTGGACCAGCAGTAATACCGCTGTAGCAACAGTAGATGCGAACGGCAAGGTGACGGCCCTCTCGCCCGGAACGGTGCAGATCACCGCAACTTCCGACCAGTACCCTGCTATCTCCGATAGCATCACCCTGGAGGTGACACCGATCCTGGTGGAACAGCTGATGCTCTCCCACACGACAATGGCTATCCAGACGGGTAGCAGCAAGACGCTGTCCGTGACGGTCACACCGGCAAACGCCCATGATCCCTCCGTCACCTGGAGCGTGGAGCCTGGCGGCGAAGCCTACATCTCGGTGGATCAGAATGGTACCGTCACAGCGCTGGCGGAAGGTGCTGGTACCATAACGGCCACCGCAAACGATGGAAGCGGGGTTACCGCTTCCTGCACGGTCACCGTGCAGAGCAACCCCATCCCGGCTACCGGCATGGAATTGTCTGAGGAGGAAGTCTGGATCCGATCCAACTACTTCTCCCCCGATACGGCGGGCCGTGGTGACGCTGAGCCAGTCTATCAACTGACCGCTCACTTTACCCCCGATTTGGCGACCAACACCGATGTGACCTGGACCAGCGACAACGAGGCAGTGGCAACAGTGGACGCCAATGGCGTGGTCACCGCACACCAGGGCGGTATCGCCACCATCACCGCTGTGGCTGCCGATGGCGGTTTTACCGACTCCGCCGTTGTCCATGTGCCGGTGATCAGTGATGACTGGGAAAACTACATGCCTGATACCAGCGGTGGTTTCACCGATGGGAACACCTTCACCTTTGCAGTGGTGGAAAATGGGATCGAAGGACAGTCGCTGCAGGCAAAAGTCAGCAGCAGCACCGGCAGCGCCACCTCCCAGAACCGGCGCAAGTTTTCCGCCGTCAGCGGCGACACCGTTGTGGTAGATTTCGACTGGAACGTAGGCCATTTCACCCCGGACAAGCACTACCGCGGTGCCCACATCTCGCTGGAGGATGCCAACGGCAACTCCTGGCTGGCACTGGCAGCCTTCCCCACACTGGACGGCAAGCAGGCCCCCATGGCCTACTACTATAAGGATGGTTCCACGGCCTTCCCCAGCAGCGGCAAGAACTTCAACTACATCCACGGAGGTCTGGGCCCCAAAGCAGCTACCTTTGCCGACTGTAAGGTACTGGATGGCTTGCTGACCGGTGATGACCAGATCTATCACATCCGGGTCACACTGGATTTCAAGACCCGGACGATCAGTTTCACCGTCACCGATGCAGCAGATCCTTCCAAGAGCCAGACAGTCTCTGACCTGCCCATGGATCCCTCAGTAGGCTATGCGGACAATGTGGGGGCCCTCGTGTTCTCCCACTACTTCAGCTCGGCTGCCTCCTGGACCACATCCATCGACAACTTCTCGGTGTATGGCACTTCGGTGGCCCCGGCCAGTATCGAATATACGGTAGACTGCGTCAATCTGAACGCGGTGGACGGCATCAAACTGGTACCGGTGGAAGGGGCGCTGAGCGCCACCGCCAAACTTTCCCCCACCGTTTATCCTACTGCCGCTGACCAGACAGTGATCTACACTGTTTCGGATGAGTTGAAGGATTGGATCACGGTTGCCAGTGACGGTACCATCACCATCAAGCCGGACAAGAATGTACTGTATGATCAAGCAGCTACTGTAGATAAAGTCAGCGGCAGCATCCGCATTCAGTCAGCTGTGGATGAGATGATCTTCCAGGATGTAAAAGTCCTGGTCGGACCTCCCAACACCAATGAAAAACTGACTCTGGCCGTGAACGGTACTGAATATTCGGAGACTGCCATGCAGTTCCCGGTGGGTCAGGCTGTGGACTTAGGGTTTGCAGCTACGGGCGGTGACGGCAACAGTGACCTGTTCCGTTATAAATGGACAATCGCCGAAAACACCGCCGGTGCCATACTGGACGGTAACACGCTGACTGCCAAGCAGGAGGGTACTGTTACACTGAACTTTGTCATTGACTTTTTCCGGGGCGAAACCACCAAAACCATAGAACTGGTATTCGCGGACAAGGCGGAACCTCCCGTCGATCCAGACGAGCCTGACAGCCCAGAGGAAGGTGGTGACCCCTCCGACCCGGATCAGCCCGACACCCCACAGGGAGGCGGCGATTCCTCCAGCCCGGAGCAACCCACCCCTGCGGAACCTCAGCAGCCCGATCAGGGAGACAGCGGGCAGACAACCTCCCGGCCCGACGACAAGAAAGCTGTCACCGCGCAGAATGTTTCCGAAATTTCTGAGCCGAACTCCATCACGCAGCCTTCTTCGATTCCTCAGACGGCGGATCCATTCCCACTGGGGCTCTGTCTTCTCATAACAGCAGCCAGTTTTGGTGCGCTCATTCTGCTGTTCCTGCTGAAATATGATCGCAGATCCACGCAAAATAAGTAAAGGATAATGAGGCCGCCTCCATCCAAGCCCACTGGGAAGCGGACGAACAAGCACAGGACGGCATGGTGAAATACCATGCCGTCCTTCTTTTTTATCATCTTTCCCCGCGGGCCGCCGTTCTGGTTTTGCCTTTCTCATGAACGACAAAATCAGACGGAGGTACCCTTTCATGAAATCCATCGACCTTACAAAATATTATGCTCATCCACTCCCATGAGGGAGAGGACACCATTCTTCTCGTTTCCAACGAAGTAGCTGACGCGCTGGAACAGTTTGTGCGCGAGGGAAACAACGTCGCCCTGCGCCGTTACCGTGCCAAAGCCTACTACTCCCTCGACTGCGGGGACGGCATTGAACACCATATCCTCTTCAGGGAGGAAACACTCGAAGAACTCTATGAAAAAAAGCTGACCATCCAGCAGCTCAACCGTGCGCTTGCCCAACTTCCCGTAAAGCAGAGCCAGCATATCTACGCCCGCTTTTTCCTCGGTAAAAGCTGCCGGGAGATTGCCCTGGCGGAACAGATTTCGGTACGGGCGGTCCAAAAGTCCCTGCGCAGCGGTCTGAAGCGGCTGGCGGCCATTCTGAAATAAGTTTGAGCCTGCAGGTTCGCTTTTTGCCGTTTTTTGAAATGGTTAATAAGAGACAAACTTCACTTCCCCCGTTTGTCTCCTGCGTACCTTTAAAACTAAAGATCCGACATTTCAGCTACATACAGCCTGTCTGGCCGCAACCCACGCAGCGACGGCCAGCACGGAAGGGAATGCCGCCAGGATGCCGCGTCCCAAGGAGGTGAAAACCCAGGCGACGGCGGAGCGAACCGCATTTGTCTTCAGGTGAGATTTGAAACCTAACTGATGCCATGAAAGGACAGGTTATCATGATACGTCCCCCAGTGCTATCGCAAGACTGCAGGGGGCCTGCCCAAGCAGGCAGGAAGCGGGAGCGCCACACGCCGGGCTGAAATGTCGCCTTGCATCCGGGAAGTAGTGTCGAACAGGATGCACTATGAATTTCAGATACCACATCGGTCACTGCTATTGGGGGACGTTTCTGCACCCGGCGGTGGCCGCCGTTTATGTGGAATTCATCCACAGAAAATTTCCCTATCTATAAAGAAGGAGTTGGTGCCTATCATGGAAAACACTGCACAGGGGCCTGAGTACGAGGTGGAAAAAGTCGTGCTGCCGCAAATCGCCAGCATCAAGCAGGCCAGCAAGA
>ERZ773109.2452-NODE-2452-length-10076-cov-28.579882_pt1 | contig 10076 bp, 2 predicted proteins | sample MGYA00580569_ERZ773109 | MGnify/ENA primary metagenome ERZ773109 (study PRJEB29015, sample SAMEA2737852) | human gut metagenome | biome: human gut; feature: human-associated habitat; material: faeces | place: China | collected 2012 ...
CCATTGAATGGGCATATTCGGATATATGGAACGGATACTTGATATCATATTTCCCCTGCACGGCCCCACGTACCCAGCCGATAGACGGATATTGGTTGGAACCCATATCTACAATGTCATTATTACGCTCATATTGCACAGGACGGGAAGTATCAAACTTCTTCAAAGCATCATAAGCCGCCACAAAGTTCTTGCCCGGTCCGGCTTCATTGCCCAACGACCAGATAACGATAGAAGGATTGTTGACATTGGCACGCACCATTTCCATCACACGTGCCACGTGCGCATTTTTCCATTCCACCGGATGAGAGAGGGAGGCAGCACCATAATAATATTCGTGCGATTCTATATTCGCCTCATCTTCGAGATAAATACCGTATTTGTTGCACAGGAAATACCAATACGGATCATCCGGATAATGTGAATTACGTACATGATTGATGTTGGCACGCTTCATCAGCATAATCTCTTTTTCCATCATCTCACGGGTAATGGCGTGCCCTACTCCCGGATTGGATTCGTGGCGGTTCACTCCTTTCAGTTTGACCGTCTTTCCGTTCACATAATAATAACGTCCGGCAAGTCCGAATTCATCTTCGGAGGCAGGAGTATCCTTAATCTCCACTTTGCGGAAACCGACAATGGTGGAAACCATTTCAACGGTTCTGTTCTTCTTATCCTTCAATTCGGCTACCAACGTGTAGCGATACGGAAATTCAGCCGACCACTTATTAGGAGCCTTTACCTTAAGAACAGTCTGAACACTACCGGTTTCATTCGGAGCGATTTTGTCGATCACAGGAGATAAGAATCCATCTACCAAGGTATTCTCATCAGAATACAGTTTGTTGGCATATAAAGAGTAATATACCTTGTAGTCTTTGATGGCTTTCTTATCCAGATTACGGATTTCGGCATTGACAGTCAGCGAACCGTCCGTATAAGTCGCATCCAAATCGGGTGTGGCAACCAAGTCACGGAAATGAACTTTGGGAACCGAGTACAAGGCAACCGTACGGAAGATGCCCGGCAGACGGAACATATCCTGCGCTTCGAGGAAGGAACCGTCCGAGCTACGATACACTTCGGCGGCTACGGTATTCTTGCCTTTCTGTAAATAGGGAGTGATATTGAAATTAGCAGTATTACGCGAGTTCTTGGAGAAACCTACGTACTGACCGTTGATCCACAGATAGAAGAATGAATCGACACCATCGAAGCTGATAAAGACTTCGCGTCCGTCCCAGTTCTGCGGGATTTCGAAATCACGGCGGAAGGAACCTACTTCGTTCCGATCCTTGTAAGTAGTCCAGTTGGCAGGAGGAGTACGCATCACACCTCCGCGCCAGTCATCCACCTTCACGCTGTGCTGGAAGATGACCGGTTGGTTGACGTAGATAGGCGTTCCGTACTTCTGGCTTCCATCCTTTTGAATGCCATAAATATTCCAGCTTGAAGGTACGGGAATCGCATCCCATGAGCTGACATCATACTCAGTCTGATAGAAATCTTTGGGGCGGGAGTCGGGGTCGGGTGCCCAGTGAAACTTCCAGTCACCGTCGAGTGACTGCCAGAACTTACTGTTTTCCGGCAATACCTTGCGGGCATTATCCAAATGCTGGAACGGAAAGAAATAAGCATGCGGCTGCTCTTTGTTGAGCGCCAGGTTTTCGGGAGATTCCCACTCTTTTCCTGTAGGAGCATTCACCGAACCATAGGTGAATCCTTCTAACGGTTGGTCTGCAAAGCTCTGTATTGACAAACTACAACACAAAAGCCCGGTTAATAAGGTTTTGTTCATTAGGTGTAAAGTTAACAATTGGTTATTAATTAGGGTATAGTTATCGGGGGTAAATGTTCGGTCGTTTTAATCCATCACTGTTTCTGCATTATCATCGTTTTAATTCGTCAAAATAGGTATCCAGCAGGCTCTTAGCAGCGATAAACGAAGTAAGATTTCCCTGCAGCACTTGTTGTTCCTTCTCCTGAAGCATCGCTTCAATCCGAGGATTGTGATAGAAGCTATCACGGAGCTGTTCATTGATCGTCTCGTACATCCAGTACTTGCTCTGTTCATTACGGCGATATCCAAAATAACCGTTCTTCTTCACGAAGTCGATATATTCATACACCATGTCCCAGATTTCCTTCACGCCGATATTATAAAAACCGGAGTAAGTCAGCACCTTCGGAATCCATCCCGATTCGGGAGCCGGAAACAGATGCAGCGCATTACGGAACTGGCTGGCAGCCAACTTGGCAGGTTCCAGATTATCTCCGTCGGCTTTGTTGATGACAATACCGTCCGCCATCTCCATGATGCCTCGTTTGATGCCTTGCAATTCATCTCCCGTACCTGCCAACTGAATCAGCAGGAAGAAATCCACCATAGAATGAACAGCCGTTTCGCTCTGTCCCACTCCGACGGTTTCCACAAAGATTTTATCGAATCCGGCAGCCTCACAAAGCACAATCGTTTCACGGGTCTTCCGGGCAACTCCTCCCAATGAACCAGCTGAGGGGCTGGGGCGGATAAACGATTGGGGATGTACGGAAAGTTGTTCCATACGTGTCTTGTCTCCCAGGATACTGCCTTTACTGCGCTCACTGCTCGGGTCGATAGCCAGCACCGCCAACTTACCGCCTTTTTCGAGCACATGCAGACCGAATACGTCAATCGAGGTACTCTTTCCCGCACCGGGCACTCCACTGATACCTACACGGATGGAATTGCCGGAATAAGGCAGGCACTTCTCGATCACTTCCTGGGCGACAGCCTGATGTTCGGGCTTCACGCTCTCTACCAGTGTCACAGCCTGACTGAGAATAGTGACATCGCCTTTCACAATACCTTCTACAAATTCCGCTACCGAAAGCTGACGCTTTTTGGGCTTACGTTTCAAATAAGGATTCACGGATGAGGGCTGTTCGATGCCTTTATTGACAACGAGTCCTTTATATTCTTCGTTATTTTCAGGATGTTCCATGGCAATAAGAGTTAGCGTTTGATATTTATTTCAACTTTCGGACGCAACGGGTCGTTTGTAATCATCAAGATACGTAAATGATGTTTCTTATTACCTACATCCCGCTTGTGGATCGTCACTTTCAATTTGGTCATTCCGTCCGGCGGAAGTACCGTCTTTTTCAGTCTTACTCCTACAGAAGAGTTGAATACCTGTAGCTTGCTGATGACTAACGGAGTCTTGCCCGCATTAGCGATCAATATATCATGGCTGACTTTATTCTTCTTGATCAACGGAATACTCAGGTCAATATTCGTCTCCGAGATGTGGATGGCAGGAGCATTCAAAGAATCTTTCTCCGTCATACGCGAGAAATCGGGAAGAAGAATGGCCGAAACGGGTATCTCATTGTCTTCACTCACTTTATCACCGGAGAAACGGGACAGGTAGACAGAGGTCTGTGTCAGCCCGAAGTCCTGCAGCTGGCTGGCATCCAGTGTCAGCTTGATCGTTCCTTTTTTACCTTTCAGCAGTACTTTAGGTTCCGCTTCCATCTTCAGATAAGGAGGCAGGTGCATCAACACCGGTTCGTACGGGCGGTCGGAAAGATTGGCAATGCTGAACGTCATAGACGGTTGCTGTCCGCGATAGACATCGGGGAAGGAGAACTCGTCACGGTCAATGCGGATATTGCCGATGGCATACGGAAGAAGTTTTGAATAATCTTTGATTTCCTGCACTACCTCACCGGTGAATTTCAGATAAACCAGATTCGGAGTGGCATTGCTGTATATGCCTATCGACTTGTCAAAACGTCCCAGCGCTTTCGCGTCAAAAGAGGCTTTCACAGTTCCTTTGGCACCCGGAGCAATGGGTTCCTTTGTCCAGTCGGCTACGGCACAGGCACAGGAAGTCGTGACATTGGTCAGCACCAACGGCTCGTTTCCGGTATTGGTGATGGTATATTCTACTGTTACCGGCTTTTTCCATTCTATTTGTCCAAAGTTGTGCGTCTCCTTGTTAGAGGAAATACGGGGTTGGGCAACAGCCGCCAAAGTGACAGTAAGCAGAGTAAATATCAATAGTAAAGTACGTTTCATGTGATATATTTTATTTTGGTCCACAAATGTAGGAGTTTTAGATGAGTTTTTCATCACAGATTACATAGATTAACACCGTTTGAGAAAATACTTTACCCTGTGACAACTCCTGCAACGCGGTATTCATCAACAAAAAGTTCCCCACCGATGAAGGAAGCCTTCATCGGTGGGGAACACCTTCCTCATCGGTGGCGAGTGCCCTGCTCACCGGTGGGGAAAAAATCTTCTCCCTGCGTTATTTAATAATAATTGTCATCGAAGCCGAGTGGGAAGCGTATTCCGGTGCATAGGCGCATTGCATGGTTGCCAAACCTGTCTCATAGGTTCCCGCTCTGCTGATACGATAGCTATGCTCCAACACATACACTCCTTTTCCTAAATGGTCAAAGAAGAAATTGGTGGAAGCATCCTTGATGTCTACGTAATAGCCGATTCCATTACTCCAGTTGTAACCGGATACGCTGCCGATCGGTTCGAAGCAGGCGCCCCGCTGGTCTTTCAACTGTACGAAGTCCATCGGACGGTCTGCACGAATGCTCAAACGGGAAACTACTTTATCGCCTACCTGAAGAACGGTCTTTTCTGTAATAGGCTGTAGTTGAGGAGCATTGTTCACCATACGTTCCACATACAGTTGCTTTTGCACATTCAGTTCTCCTCCCTGTTGTCTCACATCCTTGATGGGTGATTCATATTCCGCGTAAACGGCTCCCCATGCAATGCCCGGATTTCTCTTTTCGACTTCTATCTTACGGGCGTCCACTACATTCTTCTGTGTAAACGAGCGTTTGATATAGCCCAGTCCCGGTACGGTAGTCTTGCTTGGAGAGACAGTTTCCAGCACCTCCTTTGCAATGACAATACGCACGTCTCCCTGATTGTCAAGCAGGTTTACGCCTTTCATCAGCAAGGCATAGACAGCATCGGCAGTAGCTACCGGAGAATTCCACTGTTGGGTCTGTTTCTGTTTGAGCAGCCAGAGTTTCATTTCTTCTACGGTATCGTTATTTCCGCCTGTCAGTTCCAGCGCTTCCATTACGTCTACATGAGCCTGCATTTTCATTCCGCCCCAGGTATACGGGTTTTCATTGAAGGCGAAGAACATTCCCTGTTCGTCCGTCTTCGTCAGATGTTCTTTCAATGAAGCGATGAACTCCTGAGCTTCTTTCTTCCGTCCGGCCTTATCCAGAATGATAGCGGCAATCGCTTTCGTATCCATCGAAGCGGTCGGAAGCATTTCGCCTATCTTGGACAGATAATAGGTATAGGCGGCTTTATTGGAAGCCGGAACTTGTTCGCCGGACAGAGCGATCAGATACAGATATTGCAGGATACTTCCGGAAACACCTGTAAACTTCACACCGTCTTTCTGTGCTTTGAGAATTTCTTTATATTCCTTCAGAGCTTCCTGATGGAGATAGGTAAAGGCATTCTTCTGCAAGGCAAGCGCCGTGCCGCTTGGTTGCTCGCCTGTCATCATAGCCAGACGGGCATTCAATTCGGCAATGTAGGTAGTGACGTAACGGCTGCCGGTCATACCTTTATACCACGACCATGCTCCGCTTGAATTCTGCAATTCCTGCAATCTTGTCAATGCGGCAATGTTGTTGCTACGGATATTGTTCAGATCGAACAGAGTGGCGATACGTTCTTTCTGCTGTTCTTCTGTTTGCGCTTCGAGTACCCACGGAGATTCGGATAACAGGATATTCTTCACTTCCTGGTTCTTTTGCAGGTTGCTCAGGAAGGTATCCTTTGTTCCACCCTGTAGCTTCCAGCTATCGAATACGGCTTTTATACGCGGCTGGCTGTTCATGATGTAGGAAGCCAGTGTATTTGCGTAGTAAGCGGTAGCCCACGAAATGGCATTATTATTTTCCGGAAGGCTCAATGAAGGCAATGCCTGAATAGCATACCAGGCAGGATTTCCGGTAAATTCAATGGTTAGTTTACGGTCGGTTGCCGTCTTACTATGATGATTGAACAGGCTGTCGAGAGAGAAAGTACGTGTTTCTTCTCCACGGATAGGCATCGGAAGCGTTTCTACCAGATGCTCTTTATTACTAAGCACGGGAAGTAGCTGCTGTTCACCATCACTGAAGGTACCGCTGTCGGCTATCATCCGGCATCCCAGTATCTCGTATTTATCACTCACGGTAAACATGAAACTGACGCCGATTGTCTTTCCGGCCTCTACGGTAAACTTCTGTTTTTGTGTGCTGATTACCTTTTCCGTCATCGGATCAAAGAGAATCATGCTCACCGTACCGGCCTGCGGCTTTCCGGTCATGTTGGAAATGGAGGCGGCAACAGATGTCTTATCTCCGACACGTACGAAACGAGGTAGATTAGGAGTCAGCATAAATTCTTTGCTTGTAGTGGCTTCACCGTCCAGTGTGCCCATCAGCATACCTTTGGTATGAGAGTAACCGCGGAAGTTCCAGCGGGTCAGACTTTCGGGCATAGTGAAGGAGAAGGAAACTTCGCCTTGTTCATTGGTACGAAGTTGTGGGTAGAAGAAGGCTGTTTCCGCAAGGTTCGTACGCAAATCGGCGGGAGCTTCGGGAAGAGTTTCTTCTTCGGATGCGCCGTCCAGCTTGCCTGCCTCTACTGACACTAACTCTGATTCAAATACCGCATCCTCAGCAACACTTCCAGCCAAAGCAGGTACATATTTTGCTTCCGCCTTGCTTCTCGAAACGCCCCGTATCATCATACTGCCCGTCATTGAGGCCTGCTTTTGCACGCCATATCCTCTGACCATCACTCCCGGCACCATTCCATTCAACGCCTGGTCCATCGACATCGTTCCCTGCGTCACAAAATAGTCATATTCCATTGTCGGTACTTTGAAGTATTTATTATTCCACCAGTAATTGAACGAATTATTACCGAAATATCCGCCCATCCAACTAGAATAAGGGATGATCTGATTATAGAATACACTGAAATTCTGTTTTCTATTCCATATCTTATCCAGCGAAGCATCGTACATAGTTGCTAGCATTTCTGCCTCGGCAGCCTGTCCCTGCGGTGTCTTAATAGTCAGTTTCCATTCTTCTTTCTGTCCGGGACGCAGCTTATCACGGAATACTTCCCATTTCATGGTCAATGTCTTGTCCGGCAGACGCTTTTTCAGCCTTGCCTGTTCCTGATAGACTTGTCCGTCTCTTACCATACAGAAACTTACCAGTACTCCGTCACCATAGCTTTCCTGATATGGATATTTAAAATGTACAATTGTGTCGGACAGATTCATAGTCTTGCTTTCCAGCAACTTATTACCGGAGAATACATTCATCATCACATAAGCATCTTTTTTCGAAGTTCCGAAGCAGAACACGGCCGGATGCGTTGCATCAAATTCCGTATTTGCCTCATAGAACCAAACGGTCGTTTCTACCGGCGGACGGTTATCTTCGCGGGAGAAAAGAATGGTGTTGGCCTCAGCCGTCACTTCTTTGCCCTGTCCATCTTTTACGACTGCTTTCAACACATACGGTCCGGAAGGAAGGTTTCCCCACTCAATCGTCATTTCTTCGTTGGAAGTAAATGTACCTGTTGCAGCCGGATTCTCGTCCAGTTGCTTGAAGTCCGCATCTTTCGCCTGATAGAGGGAGAATGTACCTTTTACTTCAACAGGCTGCCCATTCAGATTCTGTACCTTAAATACAGTGTTAAACGGTTGATTCTTACAGGTCTTCTCTTTTAATTCTGTTTGTAGAATCAGTGAACGGTTACCTGCTGCTATCACATCTGTAGACGACTGTGTTTCACCTGCTACATTGGTTGCAGTAGCCTCTATCGAGTAGCGGTAATAGATTCTGGTATTATTCTTATAGGCGTTATTTTCTTCCAAAAAAACCGGAATCGTAAATTCCCCGTCCTCATTGGCAATTACCTCACCGGAAGCAATCTGCGTACTTTCCGCCAGTCTCCAAAGATCGACAACAGAACGCTTCACTGTATATTTTACCGGAAGGTCTTGCAGCAACACACCGCTATAAGACTGTATCTTACCTTTCACCTCTACCTTATCGCCCAATTGATAACTGCCCTGCTGCTTGTCGAAAGTAATATCAAACGTCGGACGTTTATAGTCCTCCACGCGAATATTCGTTCTTCCCTCGCCGGCTTTCAACGAAAACATCCCATTCAGACAAGCGGATGGCAATGCAAAATCGACAGTAAACGAGCCGAATTCATTGGTACGAACCGCTTTCTGTCCAACTTCCTGATTATTTGCATCCATCAAAACAACAGTATAGTCCTTGTTCGGAAGTACATTTGCCGTATCAGATTTCTGTACATAGGCAATTCCTTTCACATATACGGTCTGACCGGGACGGTACAAAGAACGGTCCGTCAACAAAGTCATTCCTTCGGAGACCTTGTTTTCATCTCCGTAATATCCATAACTTCCACCGTAAATGCTTTGAAACGGCATACCGGTATCGATACCTTTAGCAGCTTTCAAATATCTGTATTCGGATTTCCAGGGGAAGACAACTTTGCCATCTGCCCCGGTTGTATATTCCTGCAATACTTTTTCGTCATTCGTATAAAGAGTTATTTTCGCATTCGGTATAGGGTGTCCCGTTTGTCCGTCCAGCGTCACTACCTCATATTGATTTCCCGGTAAACGGCAGGTCAATACTTTGAAACGTGTCACATTGAATTTGCTTTCACTGTCTCTCTTGGCACGAATATCCGGAACGATACGCATTACATATTGTCCGACTTCCGGCGCTTTAAAGGTAAATACCGTATCCTGCGTCCGGTAGTCTTCGGAACGAAGAACTGCAAAGTGCTGTTCCTTTATCAACTTCTTTGCCTGATAAAGACGAAGTGTAAATCCATCCAGATTCTTGTGCGAAGCTCTTATTTCGATTTCCTCACCAGGGAAAGCTGTTGCAGCCGCAGTTACATTCAGAAACGGTGACAGGATATCTTCGCGCAAATTCTTCAGAGCGTTAATTCTACGATAACCGGGGTATAAACGGATGGCCTCATCACAAAGCTGCAAAGCTGACGTTTGCTGTTCTTTTTCAATCGCATAGCGAGCCTGGGCCAAATAAACTTCAGCACAAATACTCTCTGATTTAAATCTGCTTTTTAGTTCATTCAGTGCAGTAACGTAGGTATCTTCTGTTAATCCCGACAATCCTTTCTTCAGTCCGAAAGGCCGGATGTTTCTATCTGAATCACGTCTCCACTCTAAATAGCTGAGCGCTGTCAACACATAGCCTTCTTTCAAACCGGATGCTTTATAAGCAGCAATCATATTTCCATAAATTGCTATAATATCCTGTTTCACCGAAGATTCTTTTTCAGCAGACGAATCTTCCGAAATATCTTCCACCGGAGTGGCACGATCCAATCCCGCTACCTGCTGTAAAGCTACAATACCGCGGGTAGCCAGCAGATGATACATATCATGATGATAGTATTCACTTGTTTCGCCCAACTCAACAAAAGGAATATAAGTACGTGAAGATGTGTTAAGCAATAGTACGGAATCCGCCATTGCTTCCCTTACGTTTGTTCTCACTTTCTCTACAAACATGTTTGCTGTCCACTCCCTCATATCTGCCAAAGGAGCTTCACCTACAATCTCTGTCCGTTGCCGGAGTTGCCATTGATTGTTAAAAGCATACATTGAATAAATCTCGGCTATCAGCGAATGTAATACAGCTCGGTCCATGGGTTGGTCAGTTTGCTTTGCCCACAGTTCCAAACCATTCAGGTTCGTATACAGGCTATCTGGGGTCAGCATATCCCGGTATCTCATCCGCCACATATACGCTTTCAGCATTTGTGGAGAGTTCTTTTCTTTCTCCCCTTTCTGATAAATCTCGCCAGTCAGTTTTATCACAGTCTCAGGCAGGCTCTTCTTTTCTGCCTGCTCCACTTGTTTCCATAATTTGTCGTAAGTTTGTGCCTGCACTGCCGGAATCACTCCCAGACATAATAGCACCAGCATACAAATCTGCCTTATTTTCATAATCTT
>ERZ773109.2453-NODE-2453-length-10076-cov-9.870971_pt1 | contig 10076 bp, 14 predicted proteins | sample MGYA00580569_ERZ773109 | MGnify/ENA primary metagenome ERZ773109 (study PRJEB29015, sample SAMEA2737852) | human gut metagenome | biome: human gut; feature: human-associated habitat; material: faeces | place: China | collected 2012 ...
GAAGAGGGTGCTTCGTTGGTTTGTAAGTGTGGACAAGGTCGCCGATGCTGTAGTGCCGGATATGAACGAGACAAGAGCATACAAGAATCACATCAATGGGTATCCGCAGGGATCTACACCTGCAGGGGATGGATTTATGAATATTCCGGATGGCATTGATGAGGAGCTGCCATTTAACTAGGAGTGATGTAAGTGGATATACAAATTGATACAAGAGAAAAGCAGCGAGCTATTCGTAAAATCATTAAGACATTTGATGATAACGACGTAAAGCATTTCTCGAGTAAGTTATTAGTCGGCGATTATATGAGTCTGGATAACCCCAGGCTCATCATCGATCGGAAGCAGAATCTGCAGGAATTATGCGGAAATGTCTGCCAGCAGCATGAACGATTCAAGAGAGAGCTTCTGAAGGCAATCAATGCAGGGATACAGCTTGTGATTTTGGTGGAGCATGGTCCAGATATCAAGAGTCTGGAAGATGTGTGGTTCTGGGAGAATCCCAGGAAGCATGAAGTCCGGTGGCGCATGGTGAATGGTAAGCGAGAGAAGTATGTGGTATCAGCTAAGGCGGTTGATGGGAATCAGCTGTACAAATCCTTGTGTACCATTCGTGATCGATACAATGTCCGATTTGAATTCTGTGAGAAAAAAGATACCGGCAAAGAAATAATGCGGATCCTCTCAAAGGGGGGGGCGGTGACCCCAGATGACCAGTGAGGAGATTAAACAAACATACAGTATGCGGGACATTTTAAATAAATGTGGACTTCCACAGCCGAACCGGTCAGGCTTTATTCAGTGTCCGTTTCACAAAGGCGATCGGGAAGCTTCCATGAAGATCTATGATAAAGACTTTAACTGCTTCGGGTGTGGAGCAAATGGAGATATCTTTACTTTTGCTGAGATGTTTTATGGTATTTCATTTAAGGAAGCTTTCCGGATGCTAGGCGGGGGATACGATCCATCTTTCAAGTCATCCCTGGCCGTGTATCATGCAAAGAAAGAGAAGCTGATGCGGGAAAAGCAGGAGGAACGATTCCGGCAAAAACGAAAGCTAAATAATGATTTGATAGCAATATACCGGAAGTTCCTTGACCGGTCAGAGCCATTATCAGATGCGTGGTGTGATTGTTACAATGCACTGCAGCTTGAATTATATCATGCAGAAATATTAGAAAAAAGAAGGTGATCACATGGAGCCTTTAGCAAGGCTGGATAGTAAAAGCATATTGGCGGAGGATATCTTTTTAGAGATATTCGACCAGGAAGACGAGATAACAAAGGCTCGAATGATCCTTTCGCTGACAGATCGAGCTGCAGAGCTTGGAGTAAAGAAGAAGTTCGAAGAGTTGTTAAAAGCATACAAGAAAGTGGATCGGGAGGCAAAGCAGCGGGAGCGCAAGAAGCCAATAGCAATGTTGGACAAGTGGACGAACTTTGAAGGACCATACAATAACATGTTCTGCGGAGCATGGATTGCTGGAGAAGATGGAGTATATGCCCAAAATGACAGTCAGGTAGATGCAGTTGCCTGTTATCATCCAATATTACCAGTGGAGCGTATGAAGAACTTAGAGACTGGAGAAGAGCAGATTAAAATCGCATATAAGCGAAATGGACGGTGGGATGAGATTATTGTCCCTAAAACAATGGTGACATCTGCCAGCAAGATCGTAGCTCTTTCAGGAAGAGGCATTTCTGTTACATCGGAAAATGCAAAGCTATTGGTACGTTTTCTGTCAGATGTGGAAAATATGAATGACAGCCATATCAAGGTCCAGTATTCCACCAGTAAGCTTGGTTGGATCCAGAACGATTTTATCCCTTATGACACAGAGATTGTGTTTGATGGAGATCAACGGTTCCGTCAGACCTATGACAGTGTATCAGAGCGTGGAAACTGGAAAATCTGGCAGAGCCATATGCAGAAGCTCCGGAAGTCCGGCCGGTTAGAAATAAAATTCATGATGGCTGCATCTTTTGCAAGCGTCTTAGTCAGTCTCCTGGGCGGACTGCCGTTTATTGTAGATCTTTGGGGAGAAACAGAAGGCGGTAAAACAGTATCTCTTATGGTTGCTGCATCAATCTGGGCAAATCCTGATGAATCAGCGTATATCGGAGACTTTAAGACAACAGAAGTGGCATTGGAAGCAAAGGCAGATATGCTAAACCATCTGCCAATGATCTTGGATGATACCAGTAAAACCAGTAGTCGAATCCGGGATAATTTTGAAGGCATGGTATACGACATGTGTTCCGGCAAAGGAAAGAGCCGGTCAAACAAAGAACTTGGTATTAACCGGGAGAACCGGTGGCGGAATTGTATCCTGACCAATGGAGAACGTCCACTGAATTCATATGTATCCCAGGGCGGTGCAATTAACCGTATTCTGGAAGTTGAATGCAAAGATAATGTTTATGAAGATCCACAAGAGACTGCAGAGCTTGTAAAGAAGAATTATGGCATGGCAGGAAAACGCTACATAGAAGCATTGAAAAGCATTGGAAAGGAAGAACTGCAGCGGATGCAGAAAGAATTTCAGAAAGAGCTTAAGGATGATGAGGCAATGCAGAAGCAGAGCTTGTCGTTGGCAATCCTTCTTACTGCAGATAAAGTAGCAACGGATTATTTGTTCCGGGACGGAGAATATATCACGATCAAGCAGGCAAAAACCGTTCTGATCAACAGGAATGATCTCAGCGATAATGAACGCTGCTACCGGTATTTGAAAGATAAGATTGCAATGAATGAGCAGAAATTTGATGCGGAAAACAAAGTTGAGCAGTGGGGAATTCTGGAAGAAGGAAGAGCTATTATTTACAATCAGGCATTCAAGGATCTGTGTAAAAATGGTGGATTTTCTGACAAAGCATTCCTGTCATGGGCGGACCGGAAAGGTCTGATCGAGACACAGGGCGGACGAATGACAAAGGTGAAAAAGGTAGGCGGGAATCCTGTAAGATGCGTGTTCCTGAAGCTGAATGAGAATCTGGATGAGGATGGATTTGAGTCAGTAGAGACGATGGAAATGTATGAGCAGGAGGAGTTGCCATTCAAATAAAGTTACCCGTTACCAAAGTTACCAGTCAATTTTTACCCTTATAGGGAAGATAAAAATATGTGAAAGTGAGAAAAATAAGTTCTCCTACATGGAAAAATGTGTGGTAACTCGGTAACCGAACGGCGAAAAGTCCAGAAAACACAGTGTTTTCAAGGCTTATAACGGTTTCCGTGTTTTGGTAACGAGCACTAAAAACGGTAACATTCGGTAACAAAGGAGTGGAACATGGAAGAATATGATAAGCGAATCACAGCAATGTACAACGATTGTTGGAAGTTATACAGAGATTACACAAAATCACACAACATGAGGCAGTTCAACGAAGCGAAGGATGCCGTAATCAAGAAATATGATAGACGGTGCGATGTGATTGATTTGGTGCTGTGGATAGCGATTCGTGTACAGACTTTGCACGATATGTGGGAAAGGGAAAAGAAAGATGGAGGAAATTAGGTGGTACGAAAAACTTAATTACACAGAAACGAAAGATATCATCAAGGAGAAGCTGCAGAACATGTCGAGAGATTTTGTGGCAATAGGATTCTACCTGAAGCTGATCAGAGATAAAAGCTTATTCCTGGAAGATGGATATAAATCAATATGGGAATTTGCAGAAGATAATTACGGTATTAAACGATCGACAGCATCCAGATGGATGGCAATGAACGATAAATTTTCCGAGAATGGGAATACACCGATACTGTCAGAAGAATATATAAGCTTTGGGAAAAGTCAGCTGCAGGAAATGTTGTATCTGGATGATAAACAGATGGAAGAAGTGAATCCGGATATGACAGCAAGAGAAATTCGTGGGATACGCACACCAGATCCTGAACCGGAAGAGATTGAAAAACAGATTCCAGAGCAAGTACCTGGACAGATGTGTGTGGAGGATTATCCGGAGATTCTTCCGAAAGAGAAACATGGTCCGGCAAAATGTATCACCGGAAAAAGTAGAAGTGGAATATGTGGAGCAGCTGCATATTGTTCAGAGAACTATAGCTGTTGTTCGGAATGTAATCAGAATTGCAATAGCAGGTGCGGATGGCTTGATGATGTGTGCGACGTCGCACAAGATAAACAGCAGCCGGCAGTTGAGAATGTGAATATGGATTGTCCGCCAGATCAAGGCACCTGTCCAAGGCAGAACTGGGGAACATCTCGTGAAGATCAGCATGAAGGACAGAAAGAATGTGCGAAGTGTTGGAATCATTATAAGAACTTGCATAAACAGGAGAAGGTGGAAGTTCTGGAAGAGAAAATGCTGGAAGTTGAAGAGAGGATTCCATCAGATCCTGTGGAGAAAGAGGTAGAGCCGGAGCTGTATGAAGAAGTATCTGAGAAAACTGATATCGATATTGCCAGGGAAGAGAATCAGAAAGCTCAGATATATCTGAAGATGGCTGAGAAAGAATTCGGTCAAAATGATATCAGGATCCGGAAACAGAAGATTTTAGTTGCAGCATTGGCAGGATATATTCACGATCTGGATACAGTGATGAATCCACCAGAAGAACCGAAACAGCCAGAACTTCCAAAACTCAAGAATAATGATCAACGGAAGGAATGGCTCAGAAATTACAAAGACTGGGGATTATGGTATCACGATGATCGTATTGATGTGAATTATTACAAATATGATTTCGAGGATGGCAGTAGATTGATAGTAGCCGAATATCCAAAGAGAAAGTATTATTGGAATTCTGGTGAGTTAGAGGATAGTCATTATTTTCATTTGCTGGAAAAGAATAAAAAGTACTACGGAAGAGAAAAGACGTTTGATCAACAGTATGTGCATACCGAAGACAGTGAGACTCATTTGGTGGAATTCTTGAAGAATCTGCAGAAAGGGGCGAAATAAATGTTTACAGGAATTGACTTTGAAAAAGCAATAGATTATTACCGGAAGGGAAAAGAGGTCATCGTACTTGACAGAGCTTCAGTTGGGAAAAACGGAAAATCAGGATACGATACATTTCCGTTTGAGGAACTTTTTTAAAGATCTTGATTTTCTGGTAGATGTGCCGGCAGTCGTAAATCCGGATTTTGAACAGGCTGTGCAGGGGATGACAGAAGCTGATCAGGTAGATCCAGACGATATTATCCAGGTAGCGCATGAAACACAGGAAGGTATTACCCCCCCCCCAACGGAGCCGGAGGAAAGGATGGAAGAAGAAACGATAGATCTTCCGGCGGACAATATCGAAGATAAGAAAGAGAAGATCCGGAAGCTGGTAGAGGAAGGATATACCAATCGTGAGATTGCTGATCAGACCGGTATCCCGTTCGGAACAGTCGGGTATCATGCAGCGAGATTCCGGAAGAAAGAAAAGGAACCGGTAGACAATTCAGACCGGCACCTGTGCAAGACTTGTAAGTTCCGGAGCAACCGGCCGACAGTGAATAGCTGTGATTATGCCGGACTTATGAACCACAGTCGTGGATGTAAGGTAGAGGAATGCACGAAGTATGAGAAAGGTGCGCGGATGAAAATGAAGGATGTGGAGGAATAGATCATGGAGAGATTAACACATAAAAGAGAGAACGGTATAAAGCGAGGATACTGGTCCCCGAATAAGAAACAGGAGCTGGTGGATAGACTGGCGATGTATGAGGACAGGGAAGATGCTAAGGACACAAATGTCCTTGGCAAATGGATTCCGATAAGTGAGAGATTGCCGGAAGAAGAGAAATATATCTTGCTGTCATTCGCAAACTATACTGGTCTGGATATTGGACGGTATGAACATGACGGAGAGAACGATAAATTCTATCCGGGAGACGATGAAGAAACCTATGCGCATTATGGATTAATTGTGAATGCCTGGATGCCGTTGCCGACTCCGTACGAGGAAGGAGAATAATATGGATAAGACATATGCGCCGATAGAAAATAAATCACATGAGAAGATAAAGGTAGAGAGCATTGATGTTATAGTGACCGGGTCAAAAGAAAAACCATATTACTCTATTAAGTATAGAAAAGTAGGCAGTAACGATGATTGCATCGGATACGGCTCTTATATTCTGGAATATGTGCTTGAATGGAAAGAACAGTGTTTTGAACTGATAGAAAGAAAAAGTGACTGGATTCCGATAAGTGAAAGACTGCCGGATACGGATGAATATGTCCTGTTGTCATTCGAAAATTATACAATGGCAGCGATCGGACGCTATGAAGAAAATGATGAAGGCGGTACATTCTATCCGGGAGATGATGAAAAATCTTATTCAAGCTATGGGATATTTGTCAATGCATGGATGCCATTGCCGGAACCATACAAGGAGGAACAATGAAGATAATAATATTCATCATTATCGCCTGCACGCTCTTTGTTGCCTGGAGCTTATGCATTGTAGGAGCAAGTGCAGATGAACAATTGGAAATGATATATGCCAAGGATTTGGAGAGAAAGGAGCAGAGGGAAAAGTTGAGTAGAGTAATACAGTGTGATAGATGTGGGAAGACGTATGAAAAGAATGAGAGATATCAAACAAGAGGTAGTGTTGAAGGCAGCGTGCTTTCTGGAATTACTACAATCACAGGTATGGGCCTAAGAGATGAAAGCTATGATCTTTGTGACGAATGTATAGGAGAATTACTTGATTGGCTGCGTAATGAACAAAACGACGAAGGAGCTGAGAAATGATTGAACAGAGGAAGAGACAGAAGACAGGTAAAGCTGGATAGCCAGCAACACTATAAGGAGTTGGAAGAAAGTCATGATGCGAAGGCAAGTGAGAAATTCCATACACCAGCTTATCAGAGTTATTCGGTGGAGGATTACTTGCGGAAGATGGGAGTAGACATAACGAAGGGAGTAGATGCCGGTGGACAAGAACATTCTAAATGATTACATAGATGCATGTAAATTCATCGAGGAAGCGGAAAAGGAACTCGAAAAATTAAAGAAGCGTCGTCAAACGGTACAAGGTAAAGTAAGAGGAAGCAATCCGGAATGGCCATATGAAGCGAAATCATTTAATGTTTGTGGTACTGCTGAGAAGTTAGAAGATGCAGGAAAGATTCAAAAAGAAGAACAAATAATTGAGGAGCAGAAAGAAGTAGCGGAAGAATTAAAAATCAAAGTAGAAGAATGGATGAAGAGTATTCCATTTCGTATGCAGCGGATTATCAAGTATAAGTTCTTTGAGCGATTACCTTGGGAAGAAGTTGCGAGAAAGATAGGGGATAAATGTTCGGGAGAAGGGATTCGAATGGAATTCAATAGATTCATGAAAAAATAGATAAAATTTGTTCGATTTGTTCGGATTGTTTGAAATCAAAGTGCTATACTGTAAACTGGAATTGATGAACAGATATTAAATCATTCGATTAGTTCCCCCATAACCTAATAAAACCGAGAGAGGACACCTGGCAACGCGGGTGTCTTTTTCGTTGCGTAATGTCGAGAAATGGGATATTATGGAAGTAGGTTTTAGATAGGTTGGAGGAATGGGTAAGTGAGTAAAAAACAACATAATAATAAGAACATAAAAGAAAATGGCTCGAGGATGAATCTTCAAATATTCGGAGAAAACCGTAATAGAAAGAGGAGTATAGCTACTTCGAAAGAAGCAAGAATTAAAAATGGAAAGCCAACAGGAAATCCGCCAGAAGAGTAGGTGAAAAAAAGATGTCGGTAGATGATATTTTAAAAATAATAGATTCAATAGCAACATATATAGTGTATTTTTATCCAGGGTATATTTCGCTGTATGTATATCACTTTTTGAAAGCGAAAACTTTGAAAGATGAAAAAGGAACTATCGCAAAATCAATTGTAATAAGTTTTTTGTACAAAATATGTGTGGATAGATTTCAAATATCATCGGAAATTGCATATCATTTTTGTATGATAGGTGTTTCAACGGTTGTTCCATACATAGCACATGTAGCACAGAAATCCGATGTATTAAAAGAGGTTTTTAGTTTTTTAGATATTCAAACAAGCATGGATGAGAACGAGATAGATGTTTTGGATGATGGTGAAATAAGTCCGTGGCTCAAAGTGTATTTGCGAAATGATAAATTTGTATATGAGGGATATTTAGGAAAGAGTGAGTTGGAAGAAGGGAAAAAGCAATTTATCTCTTTGAAAAAATATAGAAAGTATATATTGGACGAAAAGGGCAATCCGCAAAAGCCGTATATAGAAAATAATATAACAGATGATGATGTAGTTGTTATTTACTATGATGATATTGAAATTATAGAAAAGAAGAATACCGAAAAGTAAGGAGTGTTCAATATGGATGAATGGTTGAGTGAAGAAGAACAGTATAAAGAAAATTTAAGCATAGGCGAAATTCATAGAATAAGAGATCCGAAGCTAAGGGAGATAAGACAGAAACACTGGAATTATAGGCATAAAATATTTATAGATGAAGCAAGAATTTCTGATCAAGAGTTGGTGAAACTATCTAATCAAGATTGGGAGTTGGAACGCAAGGAAATGGAAGAATACAAGGAAAGAAAACAGTGATAAAAAATACAGGCACCCTCCGGGGTGCTTTTATAATGCAAAAAACAGGAGGTGAGTCTGAGTGACGGAAAAACAGAAAATATTTGCAGATGAATATCTAATCGATTTAAACGCCACTCGGGCTTACAAGGTGGCATATCCAAATGTCAAGAATGATGCTGTAGCAGCTGCAGCGGCTGCTAGGCTGTTAAGAAATGTTAAGGTTAAAAACTATATAGCTGAGCAGATGGAAAAGATTCACAATGAAAAAACAGCAGATGCACAGGAAGTAATCGAGTATCTGACATCTGTTCTTCGCGGAGAAAGCACGGCACAGGAAATTGTAGTTGAAGGAACCGGTGATGGATGCAGTGAAGCGAGGACGATGGAAAAATCCCCGTCAGAAAAAGAACGGTTAAAGGCTGCAGAGCTCCTGGGCAAGAGATACGCATTGTTCACTGATAAAGTTGAAACAGATGTAGATATGGACCTGAACATCACGATCGATTACGGTGAGGATAATACCGGATGAAAATAAAGGTAGAAGCGAATGCTTGTTTCAAAGAGGTTGATCACAGTAAAAAACGATATATCGTGATGAAAGGTTCTGCCGGATCCGGAAAGAGCATGGACTCGGCACAGAATTATATCATTCGATTGATGAATGATCCGGGACGTAATCTTTTGTGCGTCCGAAAAGCAGATGTAACGAATAGAGATAGCACTTTTGCAGAATTGCAGAGTGCTATTTTTCGTATGTTCGGAGAAAGCTATAAGAAGTATTGGTACATCAATACTTCAAATATGCTTCTGGAATGTAAGAACAATCATAACCAGATCATCTTCCGCGGGGTAAATGACGAGAAGCAACGTGAGAAACTTAAGTCAATTACATTTAAGCGCGGGAAGCTTACCGATGTTTGGATAGAGGAAGCCACAGAGATTACACAGTCAGATTTTGAAATCATCGATGACCGACTTCGAGGTATATTGCCGAAGGGATTATTCTACCAGATCAGGTTAACATTCAATCCGGTGTCATCACATCACTGGATTAAGAAAGTGTTCTTTGATCGTGTTGATCCGGATGTACTGACGCATCAGTCAACCTACGAGAACAACCGGTTCATTGATGAAGCGTATCACAGACGTATGCTCCGGCGTAAGGAAGTAGATCCGGAAGGTTATCGGGTGTATGGTCTGGGTGAATGGGGAGAGGTTGCCGGTCTTATCCTTAAGAATTATGTCATAGAGGAATTTGACCAGAATCCGGAGAACTATGATTACATTGTGAACTCACAGGACTTTGGATTTAACCATGCCAACTGTATCGGCGAGGTAGGCTTCAAGGATGGAGATCTGTATTTGTTCCAGGAATTGTATGTGTATGAGATGGACACAGAGGAGATCATTAAGCTGGCCGCCGGAAGATTCAACAAGAAACTGAGGATGTGGTGCGACTCTGCTGAACCGGACCGTATCAAGATGTGGCAGAAAGCCGGATACAGGGCAAAAGGAGTCAATAAAGAGACAAACAGTGTTCATG
>ERZ773109.2456-NODE-2456-length-10065-cov-17.981219_pt1 | contig 10065 bp, 10 predicted proteins | sample MGYA00580569_ERZ773109 | MGnify/ENA primary metagenome ERZ773109 (study PRJEB29015, sample SAMEA2737852) | human gut metagenome | biome: human gut; feature: human-associated habitat; material: faeces | place: China | collected 2012 ...
GGTGCAACGAGTACGCAAGAACGGTATACGTACTAGAGGGGGTGCAACGAGTACGCAAGAACGGTATACGTACTAGAGGGGGTGCAACGAGTACGAAAAGCTCTGCATTTACAAGGGCTCACACCGTGTTGGTTGGTTTTGTATGGGCATGTAGGAGAAACAACGAGTACGAAAGAGGTGAACAAAATGAATAATTATGAACTTGCAAGAATGAATCTACAGCTGTTTGGAGAGGACGAAAACGAAGCAATCGAAAGAATAACAGATATCAATGAAGATTATCCAGGAGACGGAAAGACGTTTCCGGATGGAATGGGACAGGAAGATCTGACAAATGCATTGACTGTTTGTGCTGGTCAGCTGATACGGATTGCTGATACTCTGGATGAACTGAATAAGTCACTGAAAAGCATTACGGACAAGACAGACGGGCATCTGTGCATTAAGGGAATGGTTGAAAATCTGTAATAAAAAAGCCCCTTACACAACTACCGAAGTCAGGGGCCTGTATCTTCTATTTAATCCGTGGGGCGGTTTAGATAGAGGATAAACATATAATAACATGAATTTATGAAAGAGGGCAATAGATTATGAAATATGAAATGATAAACGAAGAATTAAGAATTGCAAGATGCAGCTTGGCAGATCTGACACTTGAACAGGTTAAACACTTTCTTGGACAATGGGAGCCGGGATCAAATATCGGTAATCTGATCTTATTCTATGAAAAAGAGGATGATGTGATTGTACTTAACAGCTCCAATAAAAAGTATCAGGTATGGCTTGATATTGTAGCAGCTTATTTGATCGCAACAGGAGAAGATAAAGAGAAACTTCAAGAGATGATGTTTAAATACTCAGAAGATGCAGCGAAGATATTAGATAGCTGCGTTAGGTGTCGGGATTACAAAAAGAAGGACTTCCAGGCACGTAAAAACATAACAGATGATGCGCAAAGAGATTATATAAATTACATTTTCAGTAACTATAATCCTCATGCAGCTGTATGTATTGCATATCGTGCCGGTGTTATTTTCGGGAAGCGTTTGGAAAGAGCGAAGAAACACAGATAATTAAGGCGAATCAATAGATACTATACGATACATATTCCCTGAACCGCAAGCCTCCGGCGATACAGGAGGCAACTACCAACAAAAACGAAACGAATATAGAAAACGTTCGGATAAGATGCAGAAACTACTAGGGAAAACTTGTGTTCTGGAATGTATAAAACTTGACAAAACTTGACTTTAGAGAATATACAAACCTGACAAAACCTGAAATTTAAAACAACTTCAGAAAACTTCAGGTTACGCCAGAATACCCCAGTTAAAGAAAGGAGAAAAAAAGATATGAGATTTAGCGCATTATTCAATAGATTATTAAAAGGATCAGTTACAGTAGAGGTATATAGACGAAAAGAAAACAGTGAGGACGGAGAGATGCAAGGAGAACTTTGCGGTGTTTATTCTTATGGGGGACGAGTACCGAGAGAAATTTGGAGCAGCTACATTGCAAGAATCTGGCCATTAAATAGCAAGACAATGTGCGTGATCATTGAGGATTGGAAAGATGAGCGTAAAAATTAAAGTATCCTACGAACAGGAGCAGGAGCTGGAAGCTGTTAAGGCGCTCCTTGCTCCGATGTTAAGAAATGTTAAGGTTCAACCATCTAAGGGGAAATATAAGAGAGCTTATATGATACTCGAAAATACTCGGTTGCAGAGAAAGCGAAGGATACAATAAGTAGGCAAACCTATAGTTGTAAACAATGCTTAGAAATGCTGAGGCTGAAAATAAATAATGTTGACATTTGTTAACCTAAAAAAATGTTAGTAAAAGTTAGTATTTTGTTATCATTGCATTAAGTACGGTATTTTAGTATAATAGATAATATGATATACAAGTACCGCACTTAACAGTGTAAGCCTAAAGGGCGTGGGAATAGTTACAGACAGAAATGTCTAAAACTGTTCCTACGTCCTTTTTTTTGTATATCACAATGGCGTGAGGTGCCACGGTAAGAGCATGAATGAGCCGGGAGGCGTAAAATCGAAAGGAGAAAACACAATGAAAGATATGTTTAGAAAGCTGCAGTTATTTGCAGAAGAGGGCGCAGAAGGTGGCGCAGGTGATGCAGAGGCTTCCACTGCAGAAGATCAGGAAGGAACACAGGGCGATCAGAACGGATCCGGAGAAGCTGAACCGGGACAGAAACCGGAAAAGAAATATACAGACGAAGATGTTGACCGGATCATAGCAAAGAAAATCGCCGCTGAACGGAAAAGAATGTCAAAGCTGTTTAATGATGAACAGCAAGAGAGTGAATTGGATAAAAGAGAAAGGGACGTGCTAAAGCGTGAACTCAGAGCAGACGCAAAAGATACTTTGACAAGACAGGGACTACCGTCAACTTTAGCTGATCTGATTGATTACAGCGATAAGGAAAGCAGCGAGCAGAGTCTGGAGAATGTAATTAGTATTTTTAGAGAAGCAACTGCTCAAGGGATAAAAAATGCATTGAGAGGACATGCGCCGAGGGTAGGGGCAAGCCTTCCAGGGAAAGATCCCATTGCGGATGCATTCGCAAAAAAAGCACGTTAAAGGTAAATAAATATGGCTATTAATTTAACGACAAGGGTTACGTCTTACGTAGATGAGGTATTCACGTCAGAAAGTAAAAAATCACTCCTGACCAATGATGATTTTGACTGGACCGGGGCGCACACGATCAAGATCAACAAGGTTAATACTGTGGGTATGAATGATTATGATCGAAACGGGACCAGCGGAAAATCTTCAAGATATGGAGATCTTGAAGAACTGGGAAATGAAATGGAAGATTTAGTATTGAAAAAAGACAGATCTTTTACATTTGCGATCGATAAGATGGATAAGGATGAAACTCAGGGCGTTCTTGCCGGGGCGTCTGCTCTTGCAAGACAGCAGCGTGAGGTTATTATTCCGGAAGTAGATAAATATACATATGGAGTAATGGCTGCAAATGCCGGAACGAAGGTTGTAGATGTGACACTGACTGCAGAGAATATCTATGATGAGATTATCGAGGGTACAAAAGCGCTTGATGATAATGATGTGCCGGATACAGGGCGGATACTGACGGTAGTACCTGATGTATATAGAATGATGAAAAAGAACACCGAGTTAAATATTGATTGTGATATTACAGCGGAGCAGAGAGCTAAAGGCGTTATAGCAATGGTTGACGGCATGGATGTAATCAAGATGACAGCTAAGAAGATGCCGGAAAGGGCAGGCTTCATGATTTCGCATCCGGTTGCTACTGTCGCACCTACAAAATTGGAAGATTATAAAATCCATCAGGATCCGCCGGGAATTTCAGGGGAGCTGGTTGAGGGGCGTATCGTGTATGATGCCTTTGTACTGGATAATAAAAAAATGGCAATCTACTATGTAGAAAACAAAGCAACAGAGTAAATAGCAGCCCTGGGTGAGTGCCCGGGGCTTATTTCATATCAGGAGGGGAACATCATGACGAATGAACAGCTTGTGGCAAGAATCCAAACCGGAGAAAACACTGCAGAGAATATGCTGCAGTTATGGCAGCAGACCAAAGCATATATTTACAAAGTGGCCAAGAGATACAGCGGATATGCTGAAATGGATGATCTGATGCAAGAGGGATACCTGGGACTTAATGCTGCAGTTGAACACTACAAGCCGGATCAGGGGACAAAGTTCATCAGCTATCTAACCTTTTGGTTGAAAATGAGAATGCAAAGGTATATAGAGAATAATGGATCTGTCAGATTGCCGTCGGGAATGTATCAGGCTGTTATGAGATACAAGAGATTTGTCCGACAGTATGAACAGGAATGTGGCTGTGAACCGTCTGAGTTGGCTTGTAGGGCTTTTCTTGGTGTAAGTGAAGAAGAACTCATGGATATACGGGAAAGTGCAAATAAGGCGAATGTGAGCAGTCTTGATTCGGTTGTCAGTCAGGATAATGATAAGATCGCCCTGAGAGATCTCATTGCGTCTGATCAGAATTTAGAAGAAGACGCAATCAAAAAATGTGATCGGGAAATGATGCAGGAGGAGCTGAACTATATCATTGATAGTCTTCCGGAAGAACAGAGGCGAGTGATCCAGGAGCATTATTTTGAACGGCGTACAATAAAGCAGATTAGTGAACGGATGGGATATTCAAAGGCAAAGGTTGACGGCATTGAAAAGAAAACCTTGCGAAAGCTCAGGTTGCCGCATGTAAGCCAGAGGTATAAAGAATATCACAACCAGTACCTGACGCCGTACCCGATCATGCACGTTGGAATTGATAGCTTTCAGCGGACCGGCTACAGTGAAGTCGAGAGGGCTGTTCTTGGATGGGACTGATACTGATTTGATACTAAGAATTAAAATAAAGAAGAGAAAACGAAGAATACAATCATAAAAACTCTATAAAAAAGATAAAATAAGCCTAATATAATGGTAAAAAATCGCTGAGCGGTAATGTTTTTATTGATTTCTAACATGACGCTCTATATAATAATTAGGTATACAGGAGGATTAAAATGGATAACCAGAATAATAAGAATAACAAGAATAATAAACAGGGTATATCGTTTATTTTACTGGTCACAGTTATTACATCGATTCTTGTGGTTGCACTGTTCCAGTTTCAGGGAATGACCTCTGCAAAAGAGATTACCTATAATAAATTTCTGAAAATGGTAGATGACGGAGAGGTCAGAAAAGTACAGATCCAGAGTGACAAAATCATGATTGTTACAAAAAAGGACAAGGACAGCGGGGTTGCACAGGAATATTACACAGGAGTGGTGAATGACGATGACCTGACAAAGCGTCTGGAGAAGGCAGGCGTGGAGTTTAAGCAGGAGATTCCGGATACTACATCGGCAGTAGCGATGAACGTGATCTTAACATTCCTGCCAATTGCATTCTTTGTCGGAATGATCATCTGGATGACAAAGCGTATGTCAAAGGGCGGCGGCATGATGGGAATCGGTAAGAGCAATGCCAAGATGTATGTGGAAAAGCAGACCGGAGTTACATTTAAAGATGTAGCCGGACAGGATGAAGCGAAAGAATCTTTACAGGAAGTGGTAGATTTTCTCCATAATCCGGGAAAATATACGAGTGTCGGTGCAAAGCTTCCGAAGGGAGCACTGTTGGTCGGCCCTCCGGGAACAGGTAAGACGCTTTTGGCGAAAGCAGTAGCAGGAGAAGCAAAGGTGCCGTTCTTTTCATTGAGTGGTTCGGCATTTGTGGAAATGTATGTCGGTGTCGGAGCATCCAGAGTGCGTGATCTGTTCAAGCAGGCACAGCAGATGGCACCATGTATCATTTTCATCGACGAGATTGATGCGATCGGTAAAAGCCGAGACAATCAGATGGGTGGCAATGATGAGCGTGAGCAGACACTGAATCAGCTGCTTGCAGAGATGGATGGATTTGAAAGCAATAAAGGACTGGTACTTTTGGCTGCAACTAACAGACCGGAGATTTTGGATCCTGCATTATTAAGACCGGGACGTTTTGACAGACGTATCATTGTTGAAAAACCAGATCTGAAAGGACGTGTAGAAGTCCTGAAGGTTCATTCTAAAGATGTGAAGATGGATGAGACAGTCAATCTGGAGGAAATCGCACTTGCGACATCCGGAGCAGTAGGTTCTGATCTTGCAAATATGATCAATGAAGCGGCAATTAATGCTGTAAAGCATGGAAGAAATGCAGTATGTCAGTCTGATTTATTTGAAGCGGTAGAAGTGGTACTTGTAGGTAAGGAAAAGAAAGACCGTATCATGAGCCAGGAAGAACGAAGGATTGTTTCTTACCATGAAGTCGGACATGCACTTGTAAGTGCATTGCAGAAAGATGCGGAGCCGGTACAGAAGATTACAATCGTTCCACGTACAATGGGAGCACTTGGTTATGTAATGCAGACTCCGGAAGAAGAAAAGTTTCTGAATACAAAGAAAGAACTGCAGGCTATGTTAGTTGGAATGCTCGGAGGACGTGCTGCAGAAGAGATTGTATTTGATACAGTGACAACAGGGGCTTCTAATGATATTGAGAAAGCAACAAGCGTAGCAAGAGCGATGATCACACAGTATGGTATGAGCGAGAAATTCGGATTGATCGGTCTGGAATCTATTCAGAACCGTTATCTGGACGGACGTCCGGTCAGCAACTGTGGACAGCAGACAGCATCAGAGATTGACGAAGAAGTTATGAAGATGTTGAAAGATGCTTACGAAGAGGCAAAACAGCTTCTGAGAAATCACAGACAGGCGCTGGATAAAATTGCTGCATTCCTGATTGAAAAAGAGACAATTACCGGAAAAGAATTTATGGAGATTTTCCATGAAGTAGAAGGAATTGATCCAGATGCACCGAAGAAGGAAGAAGCAAGAATCGGTATGAATCCGGTAGAGGGTGAAGGATTTGTGATGAAGCCGGCAGATGATATAGATGATGCGCATAACGCAGATGTACAGGAAAAATCAGAAAAGACAGAAGAAAAAACTGTCGGAACAGCAACTGAATCTGTTCATGAAGAATAGAATTCTATAAAAAAGAACAAAAGATATGAAGTATGGCAAGAGCCGGCTTCATATCTTTTTTCTTTTCAATTATATTTGTCTGGTATATAATAGGCAGGATAAGATTATTCTGGAGGAGATATAACATGAAAGGAAGATTGTTCGGAGTCGGAGTTGGTCCAGGTGATCCGGAACTTATGACGTATAAGGCTGTTCGTACGATAGAAAAATGTCCGGTAATAGCAGTGCCTGCGAAGGGCAGGGAACATGCGGTCAGTTACAGAATTGCGGCAGGAATGGTAGATAATATGGAAGAAAAAGAATATCTGGATCTGGATACGCCGATGACAAAGGACAGACAGATTCTGAATCAGAATTATGAGAAAGCTGCCAAAAGGATCATAGAGGAACTGGAAAAGGAAAAAGATGTAGCATATCTGACATTGGGAGATCCAACGATTTATTCGACTTATATGTATATTCAACGTATTATAAAGGAAAAAGGATATGAAACATCAATTATAAACGGGATTCCATCATTTTGCGCAGCTGCATCAAAACTGAATGAAAGTCTGGCAGACAGAGCAGATGAGCTTCATGTGATTCCATCCAGCTATGATATAAGGAACGCATTGAGATATCCGGGAACGAAGGTCCTGATGAAGTCTGCTTCCAGATTAGCGGAGGTAAGGGAAATCCTGGAAGAAAAAAATGTGGATGTAAAGATGATAGAAAATTGTGGGATGGCAGACGAACAGATATATGAACGGTTGGAAGATATACCAGAGCATGCCAGCTATTATTCGCTTCTGATTGTAAAAGAATCTGTGTAACATTCATAAGCAACGGGTAAGAAAATAGTAAAAGAAAATGTACAGGTGACATATATGGAAAATTTTAATATACAGGAAGAACTGAAGAAGCTGCCAGGAAAACCAGGTGTATATCTTATGCACGATGAAAAAGATGCGATCATTTATGTCGGAAAAGCAATCAGTCTTAAAAACCGTGTCCGACAGTATTTTCAGAGCAGCAGGAATAAGGGAGCCAAGATAGAACAGATGGTGACACATATTTCCAGGTTCGAATATATTGTGACGGATTCCGAGCTGGAAGCGCTTGTTCTGGAATGTAATCTGATTAAAGAACACAGACCAAAATACAATACGATGCTGATGGATGATAAAACGTATCCATTTATAAAAGTAACTGTAAATGAACCTTTCCCGCGTGTAATGATGGCAAGGCGGATGAAGAAAGATAAGGCAAAATATTTTGGTCCGTATACCAGTGCCGGTGCAGTAAAAGATACTATTGAACTGATACGAAAGCTTTATCATATTCGAAGCTGCAATCGTTCACTCCCAAAAGATATCGGAAAAGAACGTCCATGTCTCAATTATCATATCCATCAGTGTTATGCGCCGTGTCAGGGCTACATTTCCAGAGAAGAGTACAGGAAATCTATTGATGAAGTAGTAAGATTCCTGAATGGAAATTATGATCCGATATTAAAAGAACTGGAAGAAAAGATGCTGGATGCATCCGAAAATCTGGAATTCGAGAAAGCAATAGAATACAGGGAACTTCTTGCAAGCGTTCAGAAGATCGCTCAGAAACAGAAGATTACAGATACAGCAGGGGACGACAGGGATATTATTGCAATGGCTTCGGAAGGTGAGGACGCGGTTGTACAAGTCTTCTTTATCCGGGGAGGAAGGTTGATCGGACGGGATCATTTTTATTTGAAGATTGCGGAAAATGATACAAAAAGCGAAATCCTGTCAAGCTTTATCAAGCAATTTTATGCAGGAACACCGTATATCCCGGCCGAGTTAATGTTGCCGGAAGAGATTGAAGACCAGGAGATTATAGAGGAGTGGCTGACGACCAGAAGGGAACATAAAGTACGGCTTCGTATACCGAAGAAAGGGACAAAAGAAAAGCTGGTAGAGCTGGCGCAGAAGAATGCACAGATGGTATTAAAGAATGACAAAGAACGTCTGAAGCGTGAAGAAGGAAGAACGATCGGAGCGGTGAAGGAACTGGAAAAAATACTGGGACTTACCGGAATTATACGTATGGAGGCTTATGATATCTCTAATACAAACGGATTTGATTCGGTTGGTTCTATGGTCGTTTATGAGCATGGAAAGCCAAAGCGTAATGATTATCGCAAATTTAAGATAAAAAGTGTACAGGGACCGGATGACTACGCAAGTATGAATGAGGTGTTGACCCGAAGATTCGAGCATGGATTAAGGGAACGACAGGATGAAAGTGAGACAGGCGGATTTCAGGCATTCCCGGATCTGATCATGATGGACGGAGGCCGGGGACAGGTGAATATTGCATTGGAGGTCCTGGAGAAGCTGAATCTGCACATTCCTGTGTGTGGAATGGTAAAAGACGATAATCACAGAACCAGAGGATTGTATTTCAATAATGTAGAATTACCGATTGACCGTAATTCGGAATGTTTTCGCCTGATCACCAGAATACAGGATGAGGCGCATCGGTTCGCAATCACATTCCACAGACAGTTAAGAAGTAAAGGACAGGTACATTCGATACTGGATGATATTCCGGGAGTGGGACCTGCAAGAAGAAAAGACCTGATGCGGAGCTTTGAAAATATTGAAGCAATCCGGAATGCAACAGTGGATGATCTGAAAGAGCTGCCGTCCATGAATGAAAAATCTGCGCAGGAAGTGTATAAATTTTTTCACCAGGATACTTAAGTATGGTATAATATGGCTATCAGATTTTTAATACGTGTGAGGTAAAAGAATATGGCGAATAAAGTAAAATTAAAAACACTCGTTGAAAAAATGAATCTCAAAAATCTTACACCGGATGTAGATCTTTCCGAAAAAGAAGTTGAGATACCAGACATTAACAGACCGGCTTTGCAGCTTACCGGATTCTTTGAACATTTTGATTCCGAACGTGTGCAGATCATAGGATATGTGGAGTACACATTCCTGGAGAAGATGACAGATGAAGTTAAGAAAAAAAAGATTTATGAAACACTGCTTTCTTACAAGATTCCATGTCTGATCTTCTGCAGAAACCTTCCGCCGGAGGCAATGCTTCTTGAAATGGCAGAAAAGGCTAATATTCCAGTGTTCCAGACAGAGAAGAAGACATCAGAATTTACAGCAGAGATTATCCGCTGGCTGAATGTAGAACTTGCGCCATGCATTTCTATCCATGGTGTGCTGGTTGATGTATATGGTGTCGGAGTACTGATCATGGGAGAAAGCGGAATCGGTAAAAGTGAGGCGGCTCTGGAGCTGATCAAACGTGGACACCGTCTTGTCAGTGATGATGTAGTTGAAATCCGCAGAGTCAGTGATGAGACACTTGTAGGAACGGCACCGGATATTACGAGACATTTTATCGAACTGCGAGGTATCGGTATCGTAGACGTCAAGGCTCTGTTTGGTGTATTAAGTGTCAGAGAGACACAGAATATTGATCTTGTTATCACTCTGGAAGAGTGGAATAAGAA
>ERZ773109.2461-NODE-2461-length-10053-cov-8.062012_pt1 | contig 10053 bp, 8 predicted proteins | sample MGYA00580569_ERZ773109 | MGnify/ENA primary metagenome ERZ773109 (study PRJEB29015, sample SAMEA2737852) | human gut metagenome | biome: human gut; feature: human-associated habitat; material: faeces | place: China | collected 2012 ...
TATTGACAAGTTTTTTGTTGATTAGCTTTTTTATTGATTATCGGTGAATAGTAACCGGATTCTGTATTTTAGAAATGCGTAGAATTGATTATTGTCGATATTTATGGTAGAATACTAATGTTTCGCATGGAGGTATAAGTGAACGCATATTATCATTCTTTAATTGAAGAAATAAAAAAAGAGATAGATGAAAAAAGTTATGCCCAGGCGTACGAATTGATTTGTCAGGAACTGAATATGCCTTATGTTCCAGAAGATGCATTGGAGTTATTGGAATATTATAAGTCTGAATGTAAACCTTATTTGGAACAAAAGAGTAAGAGTATGGATTTCAGTAAGTTACAGGATTATGTTCATGGTACTCTAGAACAGAAAATTTATGCGATTTCTATTTTAGAAAACATGAATTTGAGAATGTGTCATGATGAAGTTCAGGAATTACTGGATTCAGATTTACCTGATGAATATAAGGGTACATTGATTGAAGCTTTAATGGAGCAGAAAATTGATGATCCGTTTGATTTGATAAAATCCGGGTTGAACATTACGTTTATACCAAGTGCTATTTTACCTATGGAGCAAGATCAGTCAATCAATGAGGCTAGCTCATTATTTGAAAGTTGGTTTACAAATGAGGATCCTACTATGATTCAATTTTGTATGTCACTTTTGATGCAGTTAGTTTTATATGAAAGACCATTTGATCAAGAAGACAAAGATCCTTACCAGCTTGCGAAAGGTATCACAAGACTTGTGTATGATGCAATGCAGAAATCCGATGAATGGCCTGGTTTTGTCAAGAAACAAGGTCTTGAAAAAATTGAGGATATTGAGTTATCCATTGAAAAGCGAGGAGAAAACAATGACTAGTACTTGGACTTTGAAAGAAAATTCTACTGGTGAATTAGAAGTAACCGTAGAAGGTGAAGCTTGGAAAAAAGCACAGAAAAAAGCATTAAACTATGCTAAATCTCACATGAATTTGAAAGGATTCCGTCAAGGACAAATCCCTGATGCTTTAGTTAAAAAACAACTTTCTTCAAAAGCATTATATGATATGGCTAGCGAAGAAGTAGCTAATGAAGCATTATCAGAAGGAATCAAAGAACACAATATCGATTTAGTAGCTCGTCCTACTTTACATGTTAAAGAAGCTGATGTTGAAAAAGCCGTATTAGTATTTACATGTACAGTACTTCCTGAAGTAACTTTAGGTGAATACAAAGGATTAGAAATCAAAAAAGCAGACGTAGAAGTTACAGAAGAAGATGTTGAAAACGAAGTTAAACGTGTTCAAGATCGTTATGCTGACAGGGTTGTTCGTGAAGATGACGATGCTGCTCAATTAGGTGATCAAGTCGTTATCGATTTTGTTGGAACAAAAGATGGTGTAGCATTCGAAGGCGGATCTGGAGAAAACTATCCATTAGAACTTGGTTCAGGATCATTCATTCCAGGTTTCGAAGAACAATTAGTTGGAGTTAAGAAAGGTGAAGAAAAAGACGTTGAAGTTACTTTCCCTGAAAACTACCAAGCAGCAGAACTTGCTGGTCAACCTGCAACTTTCCACTGCACAGTTCACGAAGTAAAATATAAAGATCTTCCTGAATTAAATGATGAATTAATCAAAAAATTAAAAATTGAAAATGTTGAAACAGTAGACGCTTATAAAGAAAAAGTAAAAGCTGATTTAACTGCTCAAAAAGAAAGAGAAGCTGAAGAAAACTTCACTAATGAATTATTAGGAAAAGTTTGTGACAACGCTAATGTTGAAATTCCAGCAGTAATGATCGATGCAGAAGTTGATCGTATGTACAGAGAATTCGAAGGTCGTATGCAACAATCTGGATTTACTGCTAAACAATTCTTAGAAGCAACTCACCAAACTGAAGAAGCAATCCGTGCTCAAATGAGTCCAGAAGCTGCTGCTCGTGTTAAAACTCAATTAGTATTAGAAGCTATCGTTAAAGCAGAAAGCATTGAAGCTAGTGATGAAGATGTAGAAAAAGAATTTACTACAATGTCTGAAATGTACAACATGGAAGTTGAAAAAATCAAATCATTGATTTCTCCAGAAAGTATTAAAGCAGATTTAGCTAATCAAAAAGCATTAGACTTCATTAAAACTTCTGTAAAGTAGTATAATGTAAAAAGAAAAAAGACGCCTAGCGTCTTTTTCCATATTTAATATAAGGAGGTTTTCGTATGGAATTAAATACCTATCCTTTAGTTTGTACAAGAGGGGTCGTACTATATCCAAATCAAGAAATTGTGATTGATGTAGGTAGAGATACTTCTGTACATGCTGTTGAAAATGCACAGGATAATTATGATAAAAAGATTTGTTTATTTTCTCAAAAAGAACTTGAACAAGAAAATCCTGGAAAAGAAGATATATATCCTGTAGGAACTTTATGTGAAGTTCGTCATATTCGTCGTTTTGATAACTTTTTACGTGTAAAGTTTCGTGGAATTAAGCGTGTTAAGCTAAACAATTGGATCAATGGAAGCCTAAGTGATTTAGCCGAAGTTGAAATTCTTGAAAGTGAAAAACAGGACGCTGTTGAAGAAGAAGCTTTGATTCGTATGATCGCAGATGAACTTGATCGTATGCAAGGTCAAGATCGTTTTGTGACTAAAGAAATCGTTATGGAAATTTCAAAGGGTATGGGCGGTGAATTCTTAAGTGATAAAGCTGTTCAAGGATTGCCTTTAGATATTGAAAGAAAACAACAGTATCTTGAAACATTAGGGGTAAATGATCGTCTAATGATGTTGCTTCAAGATATGGCTAAAGAGAAAAAGATGAGTGAAGTTGAAAAACAAATCAACGAAACTGTCAAAGAAAGAATTGATCAAGGACAAAAAGATTACTATCTTCGTGAAAAGATGAATGTCATTCGTGAAGAATTAGGGGATACAGTTGCCCAAGATGAAGATGCGGCTAAGATTCGTAAGCGTTTAGCTGAAAATCCATACCCAGACTACATTAAGAAAAAGGTATCGGATGAAGTGAGTCGTTATGAAATGCTACCTATGGCAAGTGGAGAAACAGGTGTCATTAAATCTTATATTGATTGGTTAATGGATCTTCCTTGGTGGCAAGAAACGAAGGACAATGAAGATTTAAATGAAGCTGAAGCTATTTTAAACGCAGATCACTATGGTCTAGAAAAAGTAAAAGAACGTATTCTAGAGTATTTGGCTGTTAAACAAATGACAAATTCTTTGAATGCTCCAATTATTTGTTTGGTAGGTCCTCCAGGAGTTGGTAAAACGTCTTTGGCAAAAAGTGTTGCGAGAGCTTTAGATCGTAAATTTGTGAAAATGTCACTTGGTGGTGTTCGCGATGAAGCAGAGATTCGTGGTCACAGAAGAACATATTTAGGAGCTTTACCTGGTCGTATCATTCAAGGTATGAAAAAGGCAGGCGTTACGAATCCAGTATTCTTGATTGATGAAATTGACAAAATGGCAAGTGACTATAAGGGAGATCCATCAAGTGCAATGCTTGAAGTATTGGATCCTGAACAAAATTCAGTATTCTCAGATCACTATATTGAAGAGCCTTATGACTTATCAAAAGTGTTGTTTATCGCGACGGCAAACTATTTAGAAAATATTCCACCTGCATTAAGAGATCGTTTGGAAATCATCGAATTATCAAGCTATACGGATGCAGAAAAGGTTCATATTGCCAAGGATCACTTAGTTCCTAAACAATTAGAATTAAATGGTTTAAAAGCGTCTCAGTTAAAAATTGACGATGATATGTTACTATATTTAATTCGTTACTATACTCGTGAAGCGGGAGTACGTTCTTTAGAGCGTACAATTGCGACAATTTGCCGTAAAACAGTACTTGCTATCTTAAAAAATAACAAACGTAGCATTAAATTGACTAAAAAATTAGTTCATGAGTGGTTGGGTAATGAAAAAGTTGATTATGGTAAAAAAGAAAAGAAAGATCAAGTTGGAACTGTAACAGGACTTGCCTATACAAGTTTTGGCGGGGATATCCTTCAAATTGAGGCAACTCGCTTTACAGGAAAAGGTAGACTTGTTCTTACTGGACAATTAGGTGATGTCATGAAGGAAAGTGCTAGTATTGCGCTAGACTATGTTCGTACGCATGCAAATGAATTCAAAATTGATCCTAAATTGTTTGAAGAAAATGATGTACATATTCACGTACCAGAAGGTGCGGTTCCTAAAGATGGACCGAGTGCTGGTGTTACAATGACAACGGCATTGGTATCTTGTTTCTCTAATATTCCAGTTAAGGCGAATTTAGCTATGACTGGTGAAGTTACACTTAGAGGAAATGTTCTTCCTATTGGTGGATTGAAAGAGAAATCATTGGCAGCACATCGTTCTGGAATTGACACGATCTTGATTCCAAAAGAAAATGTAAAAGACTTAGATGATGTTCCTCAAGAAGTAAAAGATGCAGTTACTTTTATTCCTTGTTCAAATGTATCTCAAGTGTTACACAACGCATTGGTAAAATAGTATGATTAGTGAATTTGTGATTAGTGCTGTTGAAAAAGAACAATGGCCAGAATCTGATTTACCAGAAGTTGTAGTCGTTGGACGTAGTAATGTTGGAAAATCAAGCTTTATTAATGCATTGACAAATAAAAAAAGATTAGCCTATGTAGGAAATACACCAGGTAAAACACGTTTGATCAATTTCTTTAAGATTGATGATACTTGGATGTTAGTGGATGTTCCTGGATATGGTTATGCGAAAATGTCTAAACAAATGCTGATCAAGATGGGTAAAATGATGGATACATATTTTAACCAAAGAGAGCAGATTTGTTGCGTTGTACAACTTGTCGATGCAAGACATGGCGCCACGCATGATGATTTAGATATGATCGAAATGATTCAAACTCTTGGAATTCAAATTGTCATTGTAGCTACAAAAGTTGATAAGATTCCTAAGACAAAACGTGTTCGTGCATTGAAAGATATTTCTCAACAGCTTCAATTGCCAATGAAAAACATCTTTGGCATCAGTAGTACAGAAAAAACAGGGTTTGAACCTGTCTTAGAAAGAATCAATGAAATTGTAGAACAGGCTAAAAAATAGTCTGTTCTTTTAAAATGCTTTTACATTAGATTGCGAATGTATGTACAATGTCTTAAATTAACAAAAAGGAATTTATTATATGTCAAAAACATCAAATGTCTACGCAAGAATTGAACCAGAAACAAAAGAACAAGCGGAAGCAATCTTATCAAAATTAGGAATACCATCTTCTGTCGCAATTAACATGTTCTACAATCAAATTATTTTAAAAAATGGTTTACCTTTTGATGTGAAGATTCCATCAAATAAAATTTTAAAGGAAGATGAACTTACAAAAGAGGAATTAGCTAAAGAAATATTAGCTGCTCATAATGAAGTATTAAAAGGGAATACAATTCCTTTTGACCAGTTTTATGAATCGTTGAAAAAGGATCTAAAACTATGAATTTTGAAAATGCGTATGGAATAGTCTATTCTTTATAATTGTCTAAAAGATTTGTGAATGGAATGATTTTGAAGTGTGAGTATGTTAAAATGAAGCCCTAAAAAGGAGTGCTGAGCTTATGAAACAAAACCCAACACCTCGTATTACCAATTTATTTATGCTTACAATTGCAGGGATTGTGAACGCCTTTGGCGTTACATTATTCATGACACCTGTGAAACTGTATGATAGTGGTATTTCTGGAACTTCTATGTTGTTAGAACAGATTACACCATCTTATTTGTCCTTATCATTGTTCTTGTTGATATTAAATATTCCATTGTTTCTTTTTGGACTCAAAAAACAAGGGAAGAAATTTACATTTTATGCCATTTATACCGTCTTTATATATTCCTTATTCGCATGGCTTATAACGGATGTTTTTCCAATTGATGTAAGTATTGCTTCACCACTAGCTGGTACAGATTTACTTCTTTGCGCATTATTTGGTGGCATGATTTCAGGTATAGGAAGTGGTTTGGCCATTCGTTTTGGTGGAGCCATGGATGGTATTGAAGTCATGGCTGTGATATTCGCAAAACGCTTAGGTATTACAGTAGGAACCTTTGTGATGATATATAATGTCATTCTGTATATATTTTGCGGAATTGTATTAAATAGCTGGGTATTACCACTTTATTCGGTAGTTGCTTATTCAGCGGCATTAAAGACAATTGACTTTGTCGTAGAAGGTATTGATCGAGCTAAATGTGCAATGATTGTAACTGAGTATCCAACCGAAATCTGTGAAGCATTAAGTGAAACATTTGGCAGTGGCGTCACCAGAGTGGATGCCACGGGTGGACATTCAAAACGGCCTAAATCCATTGTATATTTTGTAGTCAATCGATACCAAGTCAATCGCATGAAAGAAAGCGTACATGAAATTGATTCTGGTGCTTATATTATCATGAGTGAAGTGGCAGATATTTTTTCAAATAACATAGATAAAGTATAAAGAAAAGTGGGGGAATTAAATTTCCTCCACTTGTTTTGTCCATAGACTTCTTGATGCATCACTTGGCATTCTCCAATCACCTCTAGGTGAGAAACAAATAGATCCAACTTTAACACCATCTGGCATACAGTTTCTTTTAAATTGTTGCGTAAAGAAACGATTATAGAATGTTGTGATGGCCTTTTTAATTGTTTCTTTATCCACATCTTTGAATGCTACACAAGCCAAATCGTAGATTTTCTTAGGCTCATCGTGATGTCTTAACATTTGATATAAGAAGAAATCATGAAGATCATAAGAACCTAATACTTCTTCTGTCTTCTGAGCAATCTTACCATTTTTATCTGGTGGTAAAAGCTCTGGAGATACTGGTGTATCACAAATATCCATTAATACATCATGTAATACTTCGTCTTTTAAGGCAACACTTTCCACAATATAACGAACTAATGTCTTAGGAACACTGGCATTGACTGCATACATACTCATGTGATCCCCATTATATGTACACCAACCTAGTGCTAGTTCACTTAAATCTCCAGTACCTACAACAATCGCATTATAGGCATTGCTTAAATCCATCAAGATTTGAGTTCTTTCACGAGCTTGAGAGTTTTCGTACGTAATATTGTGAACTTCTGAATCATGGTGAATATCTTTAAAGTGTTGATTTACACCATCCACAATAGAAATTTCTTCACTAGATACATGAAGAAGATCCATTAAGATTTGCGCATTAGATTTAGTACGTTTCGTCGTTCCAAAACCAGGCATTGTGATCGCGTGAATCCCTTTTGAATCATAATTATTGATTTTAAAGGCTTCATGACAAACTAATAAAGCTAGAGTAGAATCGAGTCCTCCACTAATTCCAATCACAACATCTTTACAATGAATTTTTGAAAGGCGTGTTGCCAAGCCTTGGGCTTGAATGTGTAAGATTTCTAAACAACGCGTAATCCTTTCATCTTGATTATTTGGGACAAAAGGATAGGCATCGATATAGCGGTCAAATTCAATTTCTTCAATTGGCTTAGATGCGAATTCTACGGTTGTATAGTTTACATGGAATAAATCTTGCATACTTGTTTTATAGTGTAGACGATCATGATTTAAATGGTCTAAATCGATTTGTCCATAAATGATTTTGTCTGTATTCGTCTCACTTAAGATAGTCCCATTTTCACAAATTAAATTGTGTCCAGAGAAAACCAAGTCACTCGAACTTTCTGTAGGTCCTGCACTGGCATATACATAGCCAGCATAACATTTAGCACTTTGATCTTTGACTAGATTTCTTCTGTAATTCGCTTTTGAAATAATTTCATTCGAAGCACTTACATTACAAAGCACATTGGCTCCAGCTAATGCATGTGTTGAACTTACAGGAATGGTTACCCATAGATCTTCACAAATTTCAACACCTAGACAAGCAGATGTAGTTGTATCTTTAAATACAATATGATTTGAAACAGGAACTTTTTTATTCTTAAAGTTAAAAGTTGTGTTTTCTTTTAGTTCACTCGCACTCGAGAACCATCTTGTCTCATAGAATTCGTTGTAGCTAGGAATATATGTTTTTACTTGAATACCTAGGATATCATGGTTGAAACAAATGGCAGCACAATTATAAAGCTTATTTTCAATTTCTAAAGGTAAGCCTAAAACTGTAACTAGATTTTCTGGTGATTCTTCAACAATTTCAAATAGAACTTGTTTTGCTTTATTTAATAATGTGTGTTCATAAAATAAATCCTGACATGTATATCCTGTAATACATAGTTCTGGAAATACTACAAGTTGTGTATCTGAATCTAATTTTTGAATACAATTTAAAATTTCTTCTTTATTAGCCTGTGGATCTCCAATTGAAACGTTTGGAGTGCAGGCAGCCGTTTTATAATATGAATAACGATGCATGTTCATACCTCATTTCCATTGAAAATTATATCAAAAAAAGACGTCCATTTTAAGGACGTCTTTGATTAATGTTCACTTAATTCGTGAAGACGATCTCCATATGCAGATTCATCTGCTTCTTTCTTATCGTTTTCAGTCGCATATTTTTTAACTAATGCGCTTGATTTGTTGATTGGTTGTAAAGTACCAGCACCGGCAACACATCCACCAGGACATGCCATACCTTCAAGTAGGTATCCGTTTAATCTTCCAGCTTTAGCCATCATCAACATTGTCTTACAGTTCTTTAATCCTTCAGCAGCCTGAACCTTAACTTCTGTTCCAGGGTGTTCTTTTTGAATCAAGTCTTTAACAGCCTTGGCAACTCCACCACTAACGGCGAATCCACGACCAGCATTTGTTCCTTCAGTCAATGGATCTGAAGTTGTAATTTGATCTAATTCAATACCTTTCGCATTGAACATACCCATAACTTCTTCAAAAGTTAATACGAAGTCAACATCACTACGGATTGATTTACGGCTTGCTTCCAATTTTTTAGCAGCACAAGGACCGATGAATACAACTTTTGCGTTTGGTTTTTCTTTTTTGATCAAACGACCCGTTAATACCATTGGAGTTAATGCCATTGAAATGTATGGTGCAAAGTCAGGGAAGTTCTTCTTTGCCATAACTGACCATGCAGGACAGCAACTTGTAGCCATAAATGGTTGCTTTTCAGGAACTTTATCTAAGAAGTCTTCAGCTTCTTCAATTGTACATAAGTCAGCACCAATCGCAACTTCTACAACATCCGCAAAACCTACAGCCTTTAATGCAGCTTTTACTTTGTCTGGAGTTACAGCTGGACCAAATTGACCAACGAAAGCAGGGGCAACAGCCGCAATGACTTCATAGCCTTCTTTCATGGCATAGATTGTTTGGAAAATTTGTCCTTTATCTACGATAGCTCCAAATGGACAGTTAACTAGACACATTCCACAGCTAACACATTTATCGTAATCGATTTCTGCTTTTCCATCTTCATCCGATTTGATCGCATCCATTCCACAACTTGCAGCACATGGACGTTCTAATTTAGTGATTGCGTGATATGGACAAGCATCCATACAACGTCCACACTTAATACATTTTTCCTGATCGATGCAGCTCTTTCCATTTACGATATGAATTGCATCCTTTGGACATACCTCAGTACATTGGTGTGATAAACATCCTTGACAAGCGTTTGTTACGAAAACCTTTTTTTCAGGACATGCATTACAAGCAAATTTAATAATATTGATAAGTGGATCATCATAATATTTTTTCGCAATTGTACTTTCTTCAATTCCATCTGAAATATTTGTATATTCAGTAATATCACGAACAGGCAAGCCCATACCCAAACGTAATCTTTCCCCGATAATTGCACGTTCTAGAAAAATACTATCACGATATTTTGCTTTTGTACCAGGTAAGATTTCATATGGGATTTCTTCCATACGTTTAGAATAATCTGTATTGTCATCGTACGCCATTGAAGCGATGGCAGTAAAGACCTGACGACGAAGGTCAGTTACCGAGTTATAAATTCCTCTCATATTTCCTCCTAATTCAATTCCTCATATATACTCATACAATATTATATAGTAAAAACTATATTTGTGAAAG